>Ga0137796_10000552_pt1 | contig 22693 bp, 24 predicted proteins | sample OV2TP3_FD_97704 | JGI IMG/M metagenome (GOLD analysis project Ga0137796, IMG submission 97704) | reverse complement strand
CGCTGCGAAAAAATCGCAGGCCGATGCCATTGAGGCGACCCGCCGAATCATCCAAGCGGTTTTGCCGGAAGGCTATCATGCGGATTTTCGCGGCAGCACCCAGACCTTTCAGGAATCCTTCAGCAGTCTCTGGTTTGTCTTGTGGATGGGGGTTTTAATCGCCTACATGATTCTGGCCTCGCAGTTTAACAATTACAAGGATCCCTGTCTTATCTTGTTGGCTTTGCCTTTTAGCGTGACGGGGGCGTTTCTGGCGCTGGGACTGACCGGGCAGTCGCTCAATATTTACAGCTTTATCGGCCTTGTGCTTTTAATGGGGATCGTCAAGAAAAACTCCATCCTGCTCGTGGAATTCACCAATCAGCTGCGCTCGCAAGGCCGGGATGTGCGTCAGGCGCTTGGGGAGGCCTGTCCGATCCGTCTGCGTCCTATTATCATGACTTCTATGTCGACCATTGCCGCGGCATTGCCCCCCGCATTAGCCCTAGGGCCGGGCTCCGAGGCCCTTCGGCCCATGGCCATCACCGTGATCGGCGGAATCGTGGTTTCAACTTTTTTTACACTGTTGGTCATTCCCTCCGTTTACCTCCTAATGGCTGTCTTCGAGAAAAGACATGAAGCTCCATAGCGCAATAAAGCCGCAACCAAATGACCAATAACCAAGAGACAATCACCAAACAATAACCAATTATCCAAAACATCAATGTTCAAATAGAATTATCTGTTTGGATATTGGTCATTAGAATTTGAATTTTATTTGGTTTTTGTATCTTGTTGTATCGGAATTTCAAAGATGAAATTCCGATACAACAAGAGGGGGTTTGGGGGATTGTGGGCAATCCCCCAAGGGGTGACAGCGGAAGAATGCGACGAAGAGGAGCATTCTGGAGCGCCAGAGGGGCGATAGCCCCTATGGACAAGATAGTGCCGAACGCAGTGAGGCTTATCTTGGTCATTGGTTATTTGTATTCAGAAAACTTTGCTCAAAAAAACAAAATGTTGTGAGTTTATACTATAGACTTACGCCTGCCGGCTGGCAGTGGAAATTTGCTCTATTCCGAGAATTGAGGTAAGATAAATTGTTTTCTGGAAAAGTCGGAAGGGGCATTCGATGAAATATATTTTTGATGAATGGGATGCCATAAAGGAAAGGCTCCACGATAAGCAGATCATGCTTTTTTTGGACTATGACGGAACGCTCAGTCCCATTGCCGACACTCCCGAAGATGCTAGCCTGCCCCAGGAAACCAAGACCATCCTGGAACAGCTCTCCAAAATGTCGGAATGCCAGATCGCCATCGTCAGCGGCAGGGCCTTGAGGGATGTGAAAAAACGGATTGGTTTAAAGCTAATCTATGTGGGCAATCATGGTTTTGAAATAGAGGCCCCGAAGATGAGATTCGAGAATTTAATTTCTTCGAGATTCAAAGAGATTCTGGAAGACCTCAAAAAAGAAATCGACCTAAAAGTGCCTTCTTTTCCAGGGGCCCTCATCGAAGATAAAGATTTCACTTTAAGCATTCATTATCGTTTGGTCAACGAAGAAAAAGCGCCGGCTTTCGAGAAGATTCTTAATGAAATCACCAAGCCCTATATTTTAAGAAAAGAAATCCGCACCGGTTTCGGCAAGAAGATCTTTGAGATAAAACCGCCCATAGAATGGGACAAGGGCCAGGCCGTGTCATGGCTTTTGAAAAAACAGGGATTTGCCGTTGGCCCTCAAAGAATCTTTCCTATCGGCATAGGGGATGATATCACGGATGAAGATCTCTTCCTGGCTGTCAAAGACCAGGGGCTGGCCATTTATGTGGGGGAGCCCCGGCTCTCCCACGCGCCCTATTATCTTCGGGATTCGGGCGATGTCGTCCGATTCTTAAGACAAATTTATGATTTGAAAAAAATATGCCCCAGCTGATAAAAGCCAAAGAACCTTTCCGGTTTTCGACACGATTGCATCTTACGGAGTTGACCGGCTTAAAGGCCGGAAATCTAAGGGAATTCTTGCAGCTCATTAAAAAAGTGCCGGGATCTTCTATCTATCACCATACGCACCGGTTTCTCCAGCAGCATCAATTTTATTCTCCGGAACCTCCCAATGACTTTGCCTACTGGGTCCGGACGGTTTTGGGGGAAAACAAGCTCGCCGAGCAATTGGCCAGCATTGATACGATTCAATATGCCACCATCCGCGCTCTCCGGGACAAGATCACGGCGGTCCTGGAAGGGTATCTTAACAATTATCCTCTGGCTAAACAGAAATTCGCCAATGAAGGCGAGGAGTTCCATTTCAGAAAATCCGTCAGCTTTGTCCTTCCCACGCATTTCGTGGTTCAGGATTTAAGAGAATTCACCGAGGCCTTAGAGAAAATCACCATCGACTCGATCTATTTTCATATTTTTGAAGCGCGTTTAAGACTGGAGAAGGGTAAAAACGATTTCTCAAATTGGATTGAGACCTCCCTTGGCGATAAGAAATTGGCCGATGCCATCACGCGGCTCGATCCCTACACGTACTCGATGGAGGATTTAAGAAAAACCTTGATCAGGCTGGTGAAGAGCCGGTTGTCTTGACCCATTCGCCAGAAGGCCAGGGACTTCAAGTCCCTGGCCTTCTGGCTTAAGGAGTTCATTCTCCATGCTAAAAATAGACGAATATATCCCGGTCGTCGGCGCGTCCGTGATCGACGACTTAAAGTTGCTGGCAGAGCATTTGAGGGGCAGGACCGTCCAGCATGTCAATTCGACTTCGGTGGGCGGTGGGGTTGCCGAGATCTTAAACCGCATGGTTCCCCTTTTAAACGAACTGGGGGTCATGACCAAATGGGATGTCATCAAAGGCGGCGACCAGTTTTATCAGGTCACCAAAAAGTTCCATAATGTCCTCCATGGCCGAAGCGACGAAGTCACGAAGCAGGATTTCAATATCTTCCTGGAGATCAGCCAACAGAACATCAGCGAGATGGACACCTATGGCGATATTGTTTTTGTCCATGACCCTCAGCCGATTGCCTTGATCAAAAAGAAAAAAGACAACAAATGGATTTGGCGTTGTCATATCGACATCTCCAACCCGCATGTCGAGGTGTGGGAATTTTTAAAGAGTTTTGTTTTTGATTACGACGCAACGGTTTTTTCCGCGCCAGTTTTCTCGCAGCCCTTACCCGTACGACAGTTTCTTATCGCCCCCTCCATCGATCCTTTAAGCGACAAAAATAGAGAGCTGCCCCCAGAAACGATTGATGCGGTCTTGAAGAAACACAATATTGCCCCGGACAAGCCCATCATCACCCAGATCTCGCGCTTTGACCGGTTCAAAGACCCGCTGGGGGTGATTGAGGCCTATCGCCAGGTCAAAAGGTATAACGACTGCCAGCTCATTTTAGCCGGCGGTGGAGCGAGCGACGATCCGGAAGGGGTCAAGGTCCTGGAAGAAGTCAAGGAGAAAGCCAGGGAGGATCCCGACATCCATGTTTTATTGTTGCCTCAAAATGATCTGGAGGTCAATGCCTTGCAAAGGGCCTCAACGGTGATCGTTCAAAAGTCCATTAAAGAAGGGTTTGGGTTGACGGTTTCAGAGGCCTTGTGGAAGGCGAAACCGGTGGTGGCCTCCAATGTGGGCGGTATCCCTTTGCAGATAACGCATAAGTTTTCCGGTTTGCTATGCAATTCCATTGAAGGCGCCGCGTTCGCCCTCAAGCAGCTCTTAAATAGCCCCGCGTACGCCAAGAGGCTGGGGGAAAACGGACGCGAGCATATCCGGAATAATTTTCTTCTCACGCGGCATTTGAAAGAGTACATGCTGCTGTTTCTTTCTCTCTATCATGGCGAGGATGTGGTTTATTTGTAGAAGCGGTTTCATAACCCTCTCTTAGAACGTCTAGACCGTTTCAAAAAATTTGCAATATTCTACCATGTTTCCTCGAGGGGATATCTCTTTTTGCTGTATTGCAAATTTTTTGAAGTGCACTATAGTAGCCAGGCAACATCTAACTACCCTGCTGCGCTCAGGCGTTCAGTGTCGCTTTTGCCCTAAGGATTGAGTCGTCTTGAGGTGTAGGGTAGTCAAAAGTTGCCTGGCTGCTATTCAGCTGCTATTCACTATAAGACGATCGTTGAGATGTGAGTCTTCCTAAATCCTTCTCACGCCGACTGTTTGGCCAATGGAGAGACTGAAATTTTTTCCGCTTACGCTCTCGGACGAAAGCCGATGGGTTCTTTGGGTTTTTCCATCGGCTCTAACAGCTTTTTGATGGTTTCAAAGACCACTTTGAATGGGTAGTCGTATTTCTTCTCCGTTTCCTCATCAGGATGCCGTGTTCTGTAAAAGCATGAGAGAACTTGCGTCGTCAACCCCAACTTGAAGTCACAATTTGTGACTTCAAGTTGGCAAATTTTTCGGGTTCTCCTTGTCGATATCCCATTTCAGGGAATTGTTTTGAATATATTGTCGGATGCGGTTTAGGTCTTTGTCATCACGGATAATATGATCGTGGAATCGAGGCAGCCAAGCGAAACGTAGATGAGGAAATTTATGATTGGCCATTTTGGTGACAGCGGATTTGAAAGAACCAATGATGACGGATAAGGATACGGGTTTGAGAATGTTTTCCAATACAATAATCCCGTGAAGATGATTTGGCATTACAACAAATTCATCCAATGCGGCATTGTCGAAATGAAAAGGAATTTGTCGCCAATAATCATAAGCCGTTTGGCCCAATGCAGAGAATTTCATTTGGCCATTTTCGATATGACCAAAGAATGATGAACGATGTTTGGTGCAAACAGTGACGAAATACATCCCTTCGGATGCGTAGTCCCATTTGGGCAAGCGAATAGATTCGATACGATATTTATTTTTGAATAATGGCATATAAAAAATAACAATAACGTAGAGACGGGGCATGCCCCGTCTCTACGTACATTTATCCCCACCAATCCCTGTCTAAACTCCTGTACTGTATCGCCTCGGCCAAATGCTCGGTCTTGATCTCCGGTGACGCCGCCAAGTCCGCGATCGTCCTTGAAACTTTCAAGATTTTGTCGTACGCCCTGGCGCTGAAGTTGAGCTCTGTCATCGCCATTTTCAGCAGTTCGCTTTCCTCTTTTCCCAAGACGCAGAACTTGCGCACTTGGCGGTGAGTCATTTGAGCGTTGCAGAAGATGTCTTCACCTTTTTCTCTTCCAGCGGAGAATCTTTCTTTTTGAACAGCTCTGGTGTGGTTAACCCTTGCTTTGATGCCTTGGGAGGTTTCCGCAGGGCGGGTGGTGCTTAATTCTTGATAGCTCACGGCCGGGACATCCAGGTGAATATCGATTCTGTCCAGCAAGGGCCCGGAGATTTTCGAACGGTATCTTTGAATCTGCATCGAGCTGCAACGGCAGGGGACGCGGGGATTCCCATATTGCCCGCACAGGCAGGGATTCATCGCCGCCACCAGCATGAATTGGGAAGGGAAACGGATGGTCTTGTTGATCCGCGAGACGGTCACGTGATGATCTTCTAGGGGCTGCCGCAGGGCCTCCAGGACATTGCGGTCAAACTCCGGCAATTCATCCAGAAATAACACCCCGTTATGCGCCAACGTGATCTCTCCTGGCTTAGGGAGAGATCCGCCACCGACCAAGGCAATATCAGAGCTCGTGTGATGCGGAGACCGGAAAGGACGGGAGGTCATCAGGCCTCCTTGTGACGGCAAGAGTCCCATGACAGAATGGATTTTCGTGGTCTCCAGAGATTCTTCCTGAGTCATATCTGGAAGAATCGTGGGGAGCCTTTGGGCCAGCATGGTTTTGCCGGATCCAGGAGGCCCGATCATCAGGACGTTATGTCCGCCCGCGGCGGCGATCTCCAGAGCACGTTTGGCAAGCCATTGGCCTTTCACATCGCTGAAATCCACTTCCCCCGGGCTGATCATCCTTTCTGCAAAAGGCGCCTTGATTTGAAATGGCGTGACTCCTTCGGGATTTTGTATGACGTTGATTGTTTCTTGGAGGGTCTTGACCGGATAAACTTTGATATCCTCCTGGAGAGCGGCCTCGGCGGCGTTTGCGGCTGGAAGCATCAATCCCCGAAATTGATTTTTAGGCACAGCCAAGGCCATGGGAAGGGCACCATGGATGGGTTGGATTTGGCCATCTAAGGACAGTTCGCCTAACACGACAAATTTCGCAAGCGAGGAGGAGTTTGTTTGTTGGGTGGCGGCCAAAAGCCCCAAGGCGATGGGGAGATCGAAAGAAGGGCCTTCCTTTTTGGTGTCGGCGGGCGATAGATTGACCGTAATCCGTTGGGCGGGAAATTGATAACCGCTGTTTTTAATCGCAGAGCGGACCCTTTCTTTGCTTTCCTTGACCGCGTTATCCGGCAGTCCCACAATCACCGTGGCGGGAAGGGCATGAGAGACATCAACCTCAATTGTCACGGGATAAGCCTCTAAGCCGAAGATCCCCAAACTGTAGACTTTAGCCAGCATATTGGATATTGATGTCGCCGCAAAATGGCGAAGCCATTTTGCGGGAAGATCAGGGAATTAGGATTTGGGAATGGGAAGCGCCCTTGGGCCGGGGAAGATTAATTTAAGGATAGGGAAATGAAGACCTTGCTTTTTTTTGACTCAAGAATATAATGGTACTCGAAAATCAGGACGGTAAATTAGCATATTTTCTCTTATACGTCAACTCCAAATCTTACTGAAGGGCCTATTTCTCCGAATCAACTGTGTGGGAAAAATTCCTAAAGGAAATACCTCAGAACAAAATCTTGATCATTACTTTGTCTGTTTGGACCATAGCGCAATGCCTCAAGGTTATGCGGGCTGCTCTGAGGGAAAAGAGATTTGATTTTCGATGGTTCATCGGCACGGGCGGCATGCCTTCCAGCCATGCGGCAGGGGCAACGGCCTTGGCGGCAAGTTGCGGTTTGGAGTACGGTTTTGATTCCGTGGCCTTTGCCCTGGCGGCCGTCTTCGCCATGGTGACCATGTTCGATGCCCAGGGAGTGCGCCGCTCCACCGGCCAGCAGGCAGAAATTTTAAACAAGATTATGGATGACATCTATTGGCGGGGCAAAATTGAGGCACATCAGCTTAAGGAACTCATCGGCCATACGCCTGTTCAGGTTTTTATTGGATCTTTGTTGGGATTAATTTTGGCTGTTTCTTTTTATAAGATGTGGTAAATACGAGGGAATCGTCAATATTTTTCTAAGATATTTAGGAGGAAAGGACCGTGAATAAAAAGCTGTCGATGATACTCATGGGAATCGTGGTTGTTGTTCTTTTGGTCTCCGGCGTCATGGCGTTTAAGGGCAAGGGCAAGCCACAGGGAGATCCCCGCACTCATCCTCAGAGTGCTCCAGGGCTTTATCAAGAGGCGCTCGCCTTACAAAAAAATCAGCAATGGCTCAAGGCCAAAGAGACTTATCAGCTTTTGATGAGTCGTTATCCTGACTATGAAGATATGGAGACCATTCAGAAAAACTTAGAGCAAGTCAATCTCCAGATTATTTACTCCCATGGGCCTTCTTCCAAGACAATTTTTTACGATGTGCAAAGTGGGGACACTTTAGGCAAACTGGCAAAGAAGTTTTCCACGACAATCGATCTCATCAAAAAGAAAAACAGTCTTACCAGCGATACCATCCAAGTCGGCAGGGAGCTGGCGATATGGACAGGGGTATTTAATATCCTGATCGACAAGTCCCAAAATATCCTCATCCTTAAAGACGGTGATGAGGTGATCAAGGTCTACGATGTCGCCACAGGCGCCAATAATATTACGCCTGTGGGAAGCTTCAAAATCACAAGTAAGCTCGTCAATCCAGTCTGGTTTAAGGCTGGGGTCATTATCCCACCCGAAAGTCCCCAGAATATTTTAGGCACTCGCTGGCTAGGATTTGATTTGCCTGGCTACGGCATCCACGGAACCCTGGAACCGGATAAGTTGCGACAGCAACTGACAGCCGGCTGTATACGGATGCGCAATGAAGAGGTTGAGGAATTATACAGCCTTATCCCTATCGGCACCACCGTCTTGGTGATGGATTAATTTTCCCGAAGCCAACCGCCGTTTAAAAACTTTTAGAGCGATGAATGAATTAGAATTCGAGAGGCCGATTGTTGAGTTGGAAGCCAAGATCAACGAGCTAAAAAATTTTGGCTCCGATAAAAATATCGATTTGGCCTCCGAGATCAAGAAATTCGAGCAGAAACTCGAGAAGATAAAACATGATATTTACACTCATCTGACACCTTGGCAGAGGGTTCAACTGGCGAGGCACCCGAGGCGGCCTTACACCCTGGATTATATCCGAATGATGACGACGGATTTTCTGGAGCTTCACGGAGACCGGTTATTTGCCGATGATTTTGCCATTGTCGCAGGACTGGCCAAGATCAATAGCGAAAAGGTCATGATTCTGGGCCACCAAAAAGGACGAGACACCAAAGACAACCTGATCCGTAATTTCGGATGCGCCCATCCGGAAGGATACCGAAAGGCCATGCGTCTTATGCAAATGGCGGCAAAATTTCACTTGCCCATCGTGATCTTGATTGATACCCCGGGGGCCTATCCCGGCGTTGGCGCGGAAGAACGCGGCCAGGCCCAGGCCATTGCCGCCAATCTAAGAGATATGGTCAAGTTGGCGACGCCCATTGTGGCGACTATTATCGGTGAAGGGGGAAGCGGAGGGGCCTTAGGGATCGGGGTATCGGATCGGATCTCTATTTTACAAAATGCCTATTATTCGGTGATCTCTCCCGAAGGGTGCGCCTCTATTCTTTGGCGTAATTCAATCAAGGCCCCCGAGGCAGCCCAGGCCTTAAAACTGACGGCTGAACATTTGCTGAAATTTGGGGTGGTGGATGAGATCATTCCCGAACCTCTGGGAGGGGCCCATCGCGATCCGGAGACCGTCGCTTCGAGCCTTAAAAAAGCCATTCTGAAACACATTAAAGAATTGTCCTCTTTCTCGAGAGAGGAGCTACTGCAACACCGTTACCAAAAATTCCGCAAGATAGGCGAGTGCACCATCCTTCATTAGTTCTTCGAAGAACTCCTAATTTGATCGAGATCAAAAGCCATGATTACCCAAACACAAAAAAAGGATATTAGGGACCTCTCGTATGAAGAGCTGGCAGAGTATCTGAAAACCCAAGGGGAGGAGCCCTTTCGCGCCATCCAGATTTTTGATTGGATTTATAAGAAAGGGGTCTGGTCTTTTGACGAGATGCGTAACCTCTCTGAGTCCTTGCGCCAGAGGCTGTCGGAAGATTTTGAGCTAAAACCGCTGACGATTGCGAAGAAACAGGTGGCCCAGGATGGCACAACCAAGTTTTTGTTTGATCTCTACGATCACGAAAGAATTGAAACGGTCCTGATCCCCACGGCAACACGGACGACCGCTTGCATCTCAAGCCAGGCGGGCTGCAAGTTCGGCTGCCGGTTTTGTGCCAGCGGGATTGGCGGGTGGAGCAGAAATATTTCCTGTGCGGAAATCATTGCTCAAATTCTGCATGTCCGAGAGGAGGCCAGGAAACATAAAAGCCCCTTATCCCATATTGTCTGTATGGGAACCGGAGAGAGCTTTGACAACTATGATAATCTTTTAAAAGCCCTGCGTATCGTCAATGATGATCGAGGGCTCAATATCGGCGCCAGGCGGATCACCATATCAACAGTGGGTCTTATTCCTAAAATCCTGCAGTTTGCCAAGGAAAATTTTCAATTTGAGCTCGCTATATCCTTGCACGGGTATAATGACGAATCCAGAAACAAGCTCCTGCCGGTCAACCGGAAATATTCGTTTAGCAAACTCCTGCAAGCCTGCCGGGGGTATATCAAAATAACCCGCCGGCAGATCACCTTTGAATATATCCTGATTAAAGATGTGACCTGCACAGAAGAAGCGGCCAGAGAATTGGCCAAGAATCTAAAGGGCATGATCTGCAAATTGAATCTCATCCCCTACAATCCAGTCCAGGAATTCCCTCATCATCCTCCCTCTCCCGGGGAAATGCTGCAATTTCAAAAACGACTCCAAGAATTAGGAGTCCACGCCACCATTCGAACCCCCCGGGGACAAGAGGTGTCTGCGGCTTGCGGGCAGTTGCGGCATCCATCGGCCTATTCTCCTTCGCCTTACTAAAGGTAAACGCTGGTATAGGCTTCGGAGAATTATTCCGACGAGAATATTCTACGAAGCCTATACTATCTATTGATTTGCTTATGCGAAGTAGAATAAGGGATGCCGCCTCCTGCTTCGTAATCACGGAATTGTATAACGTATGGCCTCAATCTGACGGCGTCGGTCTCTTTTGGATTTTATATAAAGACTGCCAATAGACACCCCAATCCAGTTCCCCGCGATGCCAGTCTTCACTTAAGTGCCTTCCTTTAAAGATAAGAAAATAATTTTCCTTTATCAATCGGGAAAAACGCTGGCCCGGATCATAGCTATAGAGCCCATCGCTATCGATATAAACAGGAATCTCTTGATCCAGAAGGGAATCGAGGGTGTTTTTAAAACCATTAAGGCTGGACTCATTTAAAAAAGGGACGCTGGGGGTCATACGGGGCCGGCCCAAGATCCCGCGGTGGGCATAATACTCGATGAATAATCCTTCATCCCCAACAATGATTTGGGCATTTTTTTCAGTATTTTTTTCTATCCATTGGGCAAATTGAGGGAGCAAAGCATAGTGGTGGCGAAAGGCCAAAAGCGGATGGATGCTGTTGGTCATCAGGTATATGGTCAAAAAGAAGAAGAATAAGGAGCTATAGGACATGATTTTGTAAGGAGATCGAAGAAGCCAAGAAAGCATGTATCCCAAGCCAATGGTCAGGGGGACCATGGAAAAGACAAGAAATCTCGAGACCGTCGAGTAAAGGTTGCCGTAAAAAAGCGTCGGCACGACAAACCATAATATAAGGAAGAGGAATGTCTTGGGAGCCTGTCGGCCCAAGAGAAAGAATCCCCCTGCGGCAAGCATGAACCCCACTGGGAAAAAATTGAGCACCATAATCGCCATGGTATTTCCCAAGGACGGGGAAAGAAAACCGCGGAAGTTCGAGAGCAAACCCGTCCGCCAAAATTCGTAAAATTCAATCTGATAAGAAGGAGCAGATTTGCCTGACAAAAAAGGAAGATAAAAAGCGCCGCTTACGAGGAAGGCCAGGGACCAAAACATAAAAAAAGATCTGACCGGCTGCCGGTGTGCCCTTTCCCAAAGAAAGCTCGCCGGAACAATCATCAAGATAAGATCCTGTAAGCGGCATCCGCCCATGAAACCGAAGCCCAGGCCGGCCCACAGGAGATCGCGTTTAAGGCCGCTTTCTTTATGCTTTAAAAGGAAAAATAAACCGAGAAAAAGAAAAAATAAGGAAGGCGTATGGCTTGTGCCGTAGACGGATACGCTTAAAAAGCTCGGTAAAACCGATAAAATGATGCTGCTTAAAATGGCACTCCAAGGATCCAGCAGCCTTTTGACCATGGCGTAGAAGGTCACCACCGCCAAAGAGCTGAAGACCGCACTCATGAGATTCACCGAAAATACCGGGTCAGGAATGGAAATTGTTTTCATCAGAAAAATAAAAAGGCTTCCGAGCAAGACGACGAGGGGATAGCCTACGCCATAAAGGTGATAAAGGGTGTGAGTGATGAGTGTCTTTTCCGACACAATAGCCAGATTTAAACAATCCAGATGATAAGGCCCTTTGCTGATGAAAGACAACCGGAGAAGAAAACTCAAGAGAAATACGAGACAGGGAAGTATCAAGGATTTTGGTTTGTCCATTGAGGAAGGTCTAAAGATGTTACGGCTGGGGATATTTTTGTTTCATTTTTTGCATAAGATTTTGGAGCGCCGGATGCTGCATCAAAAGTTGGGATTTGGGATTGTTTCTGACCTTTTCCAAATCGTAATTCATGACGGCGGCCGTGAATTCGGGGTCATTGATCATCTCTAAGAACTGGGGGTCCTTGGCCAATTCTTGAAGGGCGGTTAAGATCTCTGGGTCGGCAAGCATAGTCTTTTGTAACCCTTCAACCTGGGCTTTGAAAGAAGGCCCGGAAAAAGACGAACCCGAGTCTGAAGGCGGGAGGGGAGGCGCATCTTGGGCTGTGATGCTAACCACATCAGAGGCCCTTAAGGAGATATTTCCCAAAGAGGGACTCTGCACGATGTAAGTATCTCCCTGAACTCCGATCAGCCGCCCTTTAATTTTTGTTCCGTCTCTCAAAAGGATCGTTTGGCTGTCTGTCGCGGCAGGGGCTTCAAGGGAGCCAGAGGAAGGGAATCCTACTTCGGCGAAGAGAATGCAAGGACACAAGATCAGAAAAAGACAAAGGCTTAAACAAAGCAGTGCTGGAGGAGGGAGTTGCCTGTCCCGAGCTGAAAAATCATGCCGAAGGTGGGAGTTGAACCCACAAGCCCGTGAAGGCACTGGTTTTTGAGACCAGCGCGTATGCCAGTTCCGCCACTTCGGCAGAATTTTTAATTGCATAATTTTCACCGAGGGAAACCCTGGACCGGTTTTCCCCTCGCGAATCGCTCGGGGCTTCGCTCGCTGACGCTCGCTTCGTGAGACCGCCGCGTATGCCATTCCACCACTCCAGCTCTCACAGGAAACGTTATTTTTTCTAACCTTGAAAGATCTTTTTGACATCGCTTTTCGTAAGATAAAGGATCAGGACGGCGTGATAAAAAATCGAGATCACATTTTTAATCGGGAAAGGGATGCTTGTTTCCAAGGCATTATTGAGGTAAATGATATTCATAAAAATGAGCACTTTGCTTAAAATGACAACCGAGGCAAAGTAGATCAAAAGTTCATAAGCTCTTTTTTTGAGATTCAAAATCCCGATCCCTAAATAAGTGGAGATAGAGGCCGTGGCCAGGACAAAAAATAAAACATTGGGCGGCTTGCTGCTGCTTGAAAATAATAAGGACAAGGCCGTGGCCAAAAGGGTGATCCCCCCGATGAATATCTCAATTGTGCCAATAATCCATACAAGCTGATAAGCCCTTAAGGCTTCTGGTGGGCGAACCCAAGGATAAGTTATTTTAGCACTGGAAGAAGTGGCCATGTCTCGATAGGTTTGATGTTCATCGATCATTTCTCATTCACGTTCAAAGTATATATTATTTTTAGCGAAAAGGAAGGGGGTTGTTGATTTTCAATTTACCTTCTTATTAAAACGGGTGTGGCCTTACTATCGCTTAATTTTCGCAGGCGAAACCTGGTGGAGCTGAGGGGGATCGAACCCCTGACCTCTTGCATGCCATGCAAGCGCTCTCCCAGCTGAGCTACAGCCCCTAAAATTTGCTATTCGGTCGGGATCCCGATTACAACTGAAAGTTTTTTTTAAAGCAACATCGGGACTAAGCTACGGCCCCAATTTTTAAATTTTTTGTCACTATATCATCGGCCTTGGGCTTTGTCAACTTTCCCTTTCCGGAAAGCCGGCACTTTTTGCCAGTCAAAGCATTTGTAAACCAAATTAACAGAGCGAAGTTGACAATAGAAATCGGAAAAGGTAAGATGAGGTCATCGCGAAGACAAAAGAAGAATCAAGGAAATGAATAAAATTTATTTAGATTATGCCGCAACAACACCCACGGACCCCGAGGTCATCCGGGCGATGGAGCCTTATTTCTATCAATCGTTTGGCAATCCTTCCAGTCCTCATGCAATCGGCCGGGAGGCCCGAAAGGCCGTTGAAGATGCTAGGGCTATTGTGTCTCATTTTCTGGGTGCCCAAAGCGATGAGATCATTTTTACCTCAGGCGGGACCGAATCCAACAACCACGCGCTCATCGGGGCGGCCCGGCGGTTAAAGGACAAAGGCCATCACCTGATTGTGTCCAGGATTGAACATCCTTCTATCCTGGAAGCGGTCTCCTATTTGCAAAAAGAAGGATTTCTTGTGACCTTTATCGACGTCGATCGGTATGGAAGCGTAGAGCCGCAGGCCATTCAAGAAGCGATTGGGGATCAAACAATTTTGATTGCTCTGATGCACGCCAACAACGAGATTGGAACCCTGCAGGCCGTTTCTGAGATCGGCAAAATCACAAGGGCCCAAGGAGTCCATTTCCATGTCGATGCGGTCCAGAGCGTGGGGCATATCCCGGTTAAAGTCGATGAGATCGGCTGTGATACGCTTTCCCTGGCGGCCCATAAATTTTATGGGCCCAAGGGAGTGGGCGCCCTTTATATTCGTCAGGGAACCCGTGTGGCCAATTATCTTTTAGGAGGAGATCAGGAAAGAGGTCGGCGCGCCTCCACAGAGAATGTCCCCGGCATTGTGGGCTTAAGGAAGGCAATCGAACTGTGCCAGAGGCATATGCCCCAGGAGAGAAAACGGCAAACCGACTTGCGGGATCGATTGATCTCTGAGGTTCCTACGAAAATCGACGAGTGTTATCTAAACGGTCATCCCACCCAAAGACTCCCCAATAACGCCCACTTTTCGTTTTCGTCTCTGGAGGGAGAGTCTCTTTTGGTGAGCTTGGACATGATCGGGATCGCCGCGTCCATGGGCTCTGCTTGCACATCAGGCGCGTTAGAACCCTCTCATGTTTTAAAGGCCATAGGGTTGTCCGATGAACTGGCGTTGGGTTCTCTTAGGATAACGATCGGGCGCTGGACACAGGACAAAGACATCGATTATTTTCTGGAACAATTGCCGGAGATCGTCCGACGGCTTAGAGGGGCCCGCCTTTGATGAATCACCATCCTGTGCATTCCCAAATCATCGATTCCCTTAAAAAGACTCCCGATTATATCTCCGGCGAAGAGATCAGTCATGTCTTAAAGATCAGCCGTGCCGCGGTCTGGAAGTATGTTGAGGATTTGCGTCAATTGGGATACGACATTGTTGCTGTCCCCCATCTGGGTTATCGGTTGATGAGCTGTCCGGATAAACTCTTTCCTCAAGAAATCCAATATCATTTGGGAACCAATCTATTGGGCAAAAAAATCGTTTACCATGAAACCATCGATTCCACGATGGATGCGGCCTTTGATCTCGCCAGAGGAGGGGCGCCGGAAGGGACCGTCGTCTGCGCCGAGACCCAGACCCAGGGACGCGGCAGGCTTGGCCGTTTATGGGTTTCTCCCAAGGGAAAGGGAATTTACACGTCCCTGATCCTGCGGCCCAAGATTTCTCCCCTGGAGGTCGCCCGGCTTATCTTTTTAAGTGCGGTGGCGGTCTCCTGGGCCATTAAAACCGTGACAGGCTTAACGTCCCTGATTAAATGGCCAAATGATCTTATGGTCAAAAATAAGAAATTGGCGGGGATTCTCACGGAACTGAGCACCGACATCGATCAGGTGAAGTTTGTGGTGATCGGTATCGGCGTCAATGTCAATACGTCTGTCTCGAGTTTGCCGGCGCACACCACCTCGCTCAAACAGGAGACCAAGCATGAACAGCCCCGTGTCGCCTTGTTCCAGGAGATGTTAAGGGAGCTCGAGAAAAGGTATCTCGGCTTGATCCGCGAGGGTTTCGATCCTTTGCTTAAGGAATGGAAACAATTATCCACGACGCTCAACAGGCGGGTCCGGGTTGTGGATTCGTCTGGTTTTGTCGATGGCCAGGCCGTGGATATTGACCGTGATGGGGGCCTTTTGATTCGTCAGGACTCTGGAATCGTTGTCAAAAAGTTGGCGGGCGATGTGGTTGAGGTGCGCTAAAGTGAATATGAGTAGTCTCTCTTTAGAAGAAAATTTGCTTCAGCTTAAGACCAAAGGCCTCAAACGAACGCTAAGAGCTGTTGAGGGGGCCCAAGACCGCGAGATGATGGTCGATGGACGAAAGGTCTTGAATTTTTGCTCCAACAATTATCTGGGGCTGGCCAATGACCCGCGTGTGGCCCAGGCAGCGCTTAAGGCCTTAAGAGAGGAAGGCGTGGGCGCCGGGGCCTCAAGGCTGGTCTGCGGGAATATGACCTCGCACCGCAGGCTCGAGGAGGCCCTTGCCCAATGGAAGGGCACGGAAAGCTGCCTTGTCTTTAACAGCGGATATACGGCCAATCTCGGGATCATCCCGAGTTTATGCGGCCGTGGGGATGTGATCTTCGCCGATAAACTCAACCACGCCTCCTTGATCGATGGCATGATCTTAAGCGGGGCCGCTTTTAAACGTTATCCTCACAAAGACGTTGAGACCTTACGCCAATGGCTCAAAGAAGCACAGGATTTTAGAAAAAGGATCGTCATCACCGACAGCGTTTTTAGCATGGATGGCGATCTCGCTCCCTTAGAGGAGATTGTTCATTTGGCCAAAGAATATGAGGCTTGGGTCATGATTGATGAGGCCCATGCGTTGGGTGTTTTAGGCAAGACGGGCAAAGGCGCCACCGAGCATTTCGGCCTCGAAGATCAAATCGACATCCAGATGGGGACCTTAAGCAAGTCGGGGGGTGTCTTCGGTGCCTATTGCTGCGGTTCGAAGAGCTTGATTTCATTTTTCCTCAACTCGTGCCGAAGCTTTATTTATACAACGGCTTTGCCGCCGTCGATTGCGGCCGCTGCTCTTAAGGCCATCGAGATTATGCAAACCGAGCCCGAACGGCGGGGGAGGCTTTGGGAATGGACGAATCTTATGCGAGGAGAGCTCAAGCGCTTGGGATTTGATACGCTCGCCTCCGAGACCCCGATTATTCCTATCCTCGTTGGGGATTCTGCCTTAGCGCTTCGGTTTTCTCAAAAATTGTGGGAACGGGGAATCTTTGTGCAGGCGATCCGCCCACCGACAGTCCCACAGAACACCGCCCGTTTGCGGTTGACGGTCATGGCCACTCATCTAAGGCAAGATGTGGAGCGGGCCTTGGAGGCTCTACGAGAGATTGGCCGCCAACTGCGCCTTATCTAGAAGCAGTTTCATAACCTCCTCACAGGAAGGGAGCCTGGCTGTATCCCGTGCTCAAACATCCTCGCTCCCTTCGGTCGCTGCGGAACTGCGCGCGGGACACAGCCAGGCTCCCTTCTAGAAGATAAGTTATGAAACCAGTTCTAGTGTCCACTAAAAAAGTCTCTTGCGATTGGACGTTTCTGTATGAGCTATATAGCGACCTTTAGAGATATTCGCTGGCATTACCTGCTCTGCGGCCAGGGCTCGCCCTGCACCATTACGGTGCAGGGCGAGCCCTTGGTTTTCCTGCACGGCTGGGGCGTGGATATGCGGCTCTGGAGGCAACAGACAGAATATTTCTCAAGCCAATATCCGGTGATGACCATAGATTTGCCCGGGCATGGGCAGACGGCATGGCAGGACCTTTCCTTTGAAGAGATGACACGGGATTTAAATGGGATCCTGGAAACCCTCGGCTTCCAGGGGATCACCGTGGTCGGAAGTTCCCTCGGAGGACTCATCGCCTTAAAGCTCTGGGAGCTTTTCCCCGCAAGGATCCGACGGATGGTGTGGGTAGGCTGTCTGCCGAAATTCTCGCAATCCGATGATTACCCCTTTGGCCTGAGAACAGAATGGATCGCGAAACTTAATCGTCAGATTGAAACGGATTACCCCGCCATCCTGCATATTTTCTTCCGCTCGCTTTTTACCAGGAAAGAACGAGAGACGCCCCGCTTTCAATGGCTCAAACAGTTTAGAAGAAGTGAGGGACTTCCTTTAAAAGAGGCCCTGCAGGCGTTCTTGACTATATTAGAGAAGGAGGATTTAAGGGAAGTTTTTTCAAAAATCAGAATCCCTTTTGGGATGATGAACGGGACGGACGATTATATCTGCTCGAAAGAGGCCGCGAATTTTCTTCAAAGACAACTTCCTAGGGCGAGAGTGGATTTTTTTGAAAACTGCGGCCACTTTCCGTTTTTAACCAAACCGCAGGAGTTCAATGAGGCCCTGGAAGAGTTTTTGATGTCAACTTGAATCAAACGATGATTATTAAATTTATTGAAAAAAGAATCCAGCGAGCGTTCTCGAACGCCGCTTTGCACTACGACATCCTGACAAGTTTGCACAAAGAAATCGGCCGGGAGCTGCTCGATAGAATAGTTAATGCTGAAAAAGAAGGTGCCAAGACCATTTTGGAGATTGGCATGGGAACAGGGTGGCTCACCCACCGGCTCACGTCTCTTTTTCCGGAAAGCCTGATTGTCGGAATAGATTTTGCACCCGGCATGATCCAGATGGCCCAGAAGAAACAGAATGGATTTCATACCATCCAGGCCGACGCCTGCCAGTTGCCTTTTCAGGACAATATCTTTGACGTCATTGTCTCGAACTTGACCTATCAGTGGATTGGAGATTTGTCTTTGGGCTTTCGGGCCTGCTTCGAGAAGTTGAAAACCAACGGCCTTCTTTTCCTGACGATGTTTGGTTATCATACCTTTTCGGAATTGTTTGATTCCCTGGAGAATGCGAAAGACAGCTTCCCAAACAAAAAGGCATTGGAAATCCGTCGGCTGGCCCAAAAGGATCAAGTTGCCGGGGCCCTTCATCAAGCTGGCTTTTCCCATGTCCAATTGGATTCCGAAAGGATTAAGGCTCACTTTCCCGATATGATGGATTTGCTCCAGTGGACCAAAGCGATTGGAGCGAATCTCCTGGAACGCGATAGCTTCGTCGGCAAAGATCTGTTGGGCCGGGCCGGCGATTATTATCAGCAGCGCTACCAAGATCCGTTTGGGGTTACGGCGAGCTTGGAGATCATTTGGGTGATGGCCAGGAAGAAATAACCAATGACCAAGATACAATCACCAAACAAATTCCAAATTCCAATATCCAATTCAAGTTACAATTATCAAGGGATTTGGAATTTGGGCATTGGACTGGTGACCTTGTGACTTTGTGACGTGTGACATGTCGATAAACTAATGATGAATAAGTCTTTCTTCATCACCGGCACCGACACCGGCATCGGGAAGACCATTGCGACGTGCGTTTTGGGGATTCTGCTCCAAGACCGAGGCTTTGATGTTGGGGTGATGAAGCCCATCCAGTGCGGCGGCAAGGACGCGGCGTTTTTAAGAAAGTCCCTCGATCTGGAAGATCCGCTCTCGTTGATCAATCCTTATTTTGCTCCAGAGCCGCTTTCTCCTCACCTTGCCTTCCCGCGTGCCCGAAAAACAATTGCGATCGACAAGATTCTCAAGGGCTTTCACGCGCTCCAGGATCGCCACGAGATCGTTTTGGTGGAAGGCGCCGGAGGGCTGCTGGTGCCCATCACACCCGATTACTTTGTGCAGGACTTAGTTAAGGATCTGGGGTTGGAATTGATTATCGTTTCGCGTCTGGGTTTGGGGACCATCAATCACACCCTCTTGACGATTCAGCAGGCCCGACACTCGGGGCTTGATGTCGGAGGGGTGATCTTCAGCGCCGCTTCTCCCGCGCCATCGGGGATTCCCGAGAAAACCAATCCGCAGGCGATCAAAACCTTAAGCGGTGTTCGTGTCTTGGGAACGATTCCCTATCTACCGAAGATAGAAAAAGAAACGATCCTTAAATGCTGTTCGCCTCGGGTCAATCTTAAGGAGTTGTTGGAAAGAGATGAGGAGCGGGGAGCGGGGCGCCGCCCCCCCCGCCACGATTCACGGCGGGGGGCCGGCGCCCTCAAAGATTGGGACAAAGAATATCTCTGGCATCCTTTTACCCAGATGAAGGACTGGCTTAAAGCCGAGCCGCTTATTATAGAGGAAGGACAGGGATGCTATTTGAAGGACACCGAGGGCCGTTGGTATCTGGATGGCGTCTCCAGCCTCTGGGTCAATGTGCATGGGCACAAAAAATTCCAGATTGACGAAGCCCTCAAAACCCAGATCAATCGTTTGGGCCATTCCACGCTTTTGGGTCTTTCGAATGTCCCGGCTGTTCAATTGGCTAAAAGATTAGTCGAGATTGCTCCGCGAGGTCTGACAAAGGTCTTTTATTCCGACAACGGCTCAACGGCCGTGGAGGTGGCCGTCAAAATGGCCTACCAGTACTGGCAGAATATCGGACGAACAAAGAGAAGGCATCTGGTGCATCTGGCGAATTCTTACCACGGCGACACTTTGGGCGCTGTGAGCGTGGGGGACATAGATTTGTTCCATCAAGTTTACCGTGATCTCGTCATCCCCACGATTCCCGTGGAGTTTCCGGATTTTTATCGTTGTCCATCTGGGAAAAGCTATCCCGGCTATACATTGGAATGCTTAAAAAAATTGGAGATGTTATTCCAGAGGCGACATGATTCAATCGCCGCTTTTATCATAGAACCTTTAGTTCAGGCTGCCGCTGGGATGATTGTCTGGCCAAAAGGCCTATTGAAACGGATCAGCCGGCTTTGTCGAAAGTATGATGTCTTGTTGATTGCCGACGAGGTCGCAACCGGCATGGGCCGCACCGGAAAAATGTTTGCCTGTGAACACGAAGGGGTCACTCCGGATCTTCTGTGTCTGGCCAAGGGGCTAACCGGCGGGTATCTGCCTCTGGCAGCCACATTGACCACCCGGCGGATTTTTGAGGGGTTCCTTTTCGATTATAAAGACCAGAAGACTTTTTTTCACGGACACACGTATACCGGAAATCCTTTGGCGTGTGCCGCGGCCATGGCGAACCTGGAGGTCTTTGAAAAAGAAAGGACACTGCAAAAGCTCACAGCCAAAATAAAACACTTGTCTAAGGGCTTAAAAAGGTTTTATAATTTACCCTCAGTTGGCGATCTCCGGCAGAAGGGATTCATGGTCGGCATTGAATTGGTCCGGGACCGCCGGACGAAAGAACCCTATGCGTGGGAAGAAAAGATCGGCGTGCGGGTCTGCCAAGAGGCAAGAAAACGCGGCGTCATCTTAAGGCCCTTGGGTAACGTGATAGTCTTGATGCCGCCCTTGGCGATTAGCCTCAAGGAAATTGATCAACTTCTGGAAGCGATGTATGGTGCGATTCGTCATGTGATGAGAGAGCAAGAGAGATAGACCTCGATATGAAAATTAGCTATAGGGAAATTCAGTCCTATGGTATACTTTTTTATGAGGTGAACATATGAACGAGATTGTTTTTTCTGTCCATCTGGAAAAGTTACCGGAAGGGTATTATTTGGCTACCAGCGAGGACTTGCCTGGGCTCGTCGCTCAAGGCCGTACAATGAATGAGGCCTTGGAAATTGCTCGGGACGTAGCCAGAAAACTGATCGAATCCTACCTACAGCACGAAGGCAAACCCCCTGCCAAAATAAAAAACAAAGTCATTAAGTCTATTGATATCCCCTTGGTGGTGGGAGCGGCTTAATGAGCGGTCTTGCGGGTTTCTCCTACCGGAAAATCATTCAGAAATTACGTCGAATGGGTTTTGAATTTGATCGCCAAGCAGCGGGCAGTCACGAAATCTGGTGGAACCCGATAACTGGCAAACGAACGACAGTTCCCAATCATCCTGGCGATATGCCCATAGGAACTCTAAGAGCTATATTAAAACAAGCAGGTGTTTCTGTTAGAGAATTCCTAGAGGCTTGATTGATAAATTGTTGGAAGCGACTTACCTGGCTATTCCAAAAGCTTTGGGTGACGAATAGAGGGATTTGACGATTAATTATGACTATGCTATTCTTACCATGGTCAGAATAATATGGTCAAATTTGGAGGTGGGCGATGAATATTTCGGCAGGCGAATTTAAAGCGAAGTGTTTGAAACTGATGGATGATGTCCAAAAGCAAAAACGGGAAATTATCATTACTAAATATGGTAAGCCGGTGGCTAAACTCGTACCGGTGAAAGATAAGGAGGCTAGGGCCTCGATTGTGGGTTTGTTGGAAGGGACCGTGAAAATTCACGGTGATTTGACCGCACCCATGGGAGAACGTTGGGAAGCCCATGATTAAAAAAGCTCAAGTCTTAGCCCTTCTTGATACTCATATCTGGATTTGGTTGGTGTCCAATGATCCCCGCATCCAATCAGCCGCGTTTATCAAAAAGATAAAAGAGTTTGAATCCTATAAAAGGTTGAGAGTTTCAGTTATTTCCGTTTGGGAAGTGGGAATCCTTCAGGCCAAGGGCAGAATTGAATTGCCATTCGGTGTTAGCCAGTGGGTCCATAAGGCCTTGAGTTCTCCCGGTCTCTTGGTTGCGGAACTGACACCAGAGATCGCCTTGGAGAGCACCCATCTTCCGGGAGAATTCCCCGGAGATCCTGCAGACAGAATCATTTTGACAACGACGCAGACTCTGGGGGCGACCTTGGTGACCGCAGATCAGAGAATGTTGGAGTATGCGCAGGAGCATCATTGGGAGACATTGTCGCCGTAGATGGTCGGTTTTAAAATCCAGACACCTAATTCGGATAGATATGATGAGATCAATTGGAGTAATACTTGCTGGAGGGTTTGAAATATTTCTGGGAATTCTGGGAATACTTATTTTAGGTGTAACTACTCAGGTACCCATATCCGTCGAGAACCAGATTGCAGGTGATCTTAATGGAAATTGACTCTCGACGAGAGCTTATTTGAGTAAATTTTAGGCTAAAATTTCTTATCGACGAGCCAAGGTACCTGAATAGTAACTTTTAGGTTATGAATTAATAAGGATATATTTCAAATATAACATAATGATTTTTGGCGGTAATTTATATATAGCTATAGTCATTTTTGGATTTATTATATCTTCTTGAGTTTGGCAAATTTTTGAAAATATTGTCGTAAGAAGAAAGGCTTTCGACCGATAATACCTTCCAAAGGACGATGAGTCTAA
>Ga0137796_10000551_pt1 | contig 22716 bp, 24 predicted proteins | sample OV2TP3_FD_97704 | JGI IMG/M metagenome (GOLD analysis project Ga0137796, IMG submission 97704) | reverse complement strand
CCGGATCGCCACCGCGTCGTAGCCCATCTCGCCCATCTTGTCGAAGGAGAGCTTAAGCGCCGCAAGCCCCTCGCGCGTGGTGTGCGGCTTGATGAATTCGTCCTGATCGAGGATCGTGTCGCCGATCGCGTCCTTGACCGGCACGACCGAGCGCTTGAAGAGCCCGCCGTCGCGCGCGGCGGCGGCCTTTTTCTGCGAGCCGAGCGCAAATTCGTCCACTTGCTCGCGCGAGAAGTCTTCGAGCGTCGCGATCAGGTCGGCGCTGATCCCCTGCGGGATGAACGCGGTCTCGAAGCTCGTTTCCGGATCGCACGCCCAGGGTCCGCGGTCGGTTCCGATCGGCACGCGCGACATCGACTCCACGCCGCCTGCGACCACCAGGTCTTCCCATCCCGAGCGTATCTTCTGCGCCGCGATATTGACCGCTTCGAGGCCCGAGGCGCAGAAGCGATTGAGCTGCACGCCCGCGGCGTGCCAGTCCCAGCCCGCGGCGAGCGCGGCGGTCTTGGCGATGCACGAACCCTGCTCGCCGACTGGCGTCACGCACCCCATCACCACGTCGTCCACCTGCGAGGTGTCCAGATCGTGGCGCCGCTGCAGCTCCTTCAGCACCCCGGTGAGGAGCGAAATCGGCTTCACCTCGTGGAGCGAGCCGTCCTTTTTCCCTTTGCCGCGCGGCGTGCGCAGCGCATCGAAAATCATCGCTTCCGGCATGTCGCTCTCCTTCGGGTCACTTCTGGTCGCCCAGGCCGATCGATCGTGAAATCACTTCTTTCATGATCTCGTTGGTGCCGCCGTAGATGCGCTGCACGCGCGCATCGACGTAGGCGCGCGAGATCGGGTATTCCCACATGTAGCCGTAGCCGCCGTGCAGCTGCAGGCATTCGTCGACGATCTTGCACTCGAGATCGCTCGTCCAGTACTTGGCCATCGACGCGGTCGCGGTGTCGAGCCGGTTCGCAAGGAGCAGCTCCATGCACCGGTCGACGAATACGCGCGCGATCTGCGCCTCGGTGGCAAGCTCGGCGAGCCGGAAGCGCGTGGTCTGGAAGCTCGCCACGGTACGCCCGAACGCCTTGCGCTCGCGCACGTACTCGGTGGTCCAGGCGATCGCCGCCTCGCTCTTCGCCACCGCGGCGATCGCGATCTGCATGCGCTCCCAAGGAAGTTCCTGCATCAGGTAGATGAAGCCGTTGTTTTCCTCGCCGAGCAGGTTCTCCGCCGGCACTTCGACGTTGTCGAAAAAGAGTTCCGCCGTGTCCTGCCCCTTCAGCCCGATCTTCTTCAGCCGCTTGCCCTTCGCGAAGCCGCGCATCCCGGTGTCGACGACGAGCAGGCTGGTGCCTTTGGCGCCCTTCGCCGGGTCGGTCTTCGCGACCACGATCACCAGATCGCAGTTCCAGCCGTTGGTGATGAAGGTCTTCGAGCCGTTGACCAGGTAGGCGTCGCCCTTGCGGATCGCGCTCGTCTTCACCGCCTGCAGGTCGGAGCCCGCGCCCGGCTCGCTCATCGCGATGGCGCCGATCATCTCGCCCGAGGCCATCTTGGGCAGGTATCTTTTCTTCAGCGCTTCGCCGCCGTAGTTGAGGAGGTAGGGCGCGACGATCTCCGAGTGCAGCCCGAAGCCGAGCGAGGAATTGTTGGCGCGCGCCTGTTCCTCGATCAGCACCATGCTGTAGAGCTTGTCGGCGCCCGCACCGCCGTACTCCTCGGGCATGCTCAGGCAGAGAAATCCGTTGCGGCCGGCTTTCCGCCACACCTCGCGGTCGACGTAGCCCTGCTCCTGCCAGCGCTCGTCGTGCGGCTTGACTTCCTGCTCCATGAAGCGGGCGACGCTCGCGCGGAACGTCTCGTGCTCGGAGCTGAAGAGGGTCCTCGGGATCATCGCGGAATCGGCGACCTGCGCAATTGACGAATGATATCCCATGCGGGACACTCACCAAGCACCTGCTTGGTGAATCGATGACTACTGTCAAGCGCTACCGCGGTCGATCTTCCAGCCGGGCCTGTTCGCCGGCCAGGCGGCGAGCGAGCCGTTCAGCGGATTTCACCTGGCGAAGAAACCCGAAGTACTCGACGATGCGTGAGCCCTGCTCAAGCCATGCCCGCATTTGAATCCAGGCTCGACGTGAGTTCCGAGGCGTTCCGGCGCAACCGGGAGCGAATGCTCGGCCTCGTCGAGCGGCTGCGCGCGCTCGAGCAGCGCACGCGCGAAGAGTCGGCGAAGGCAAAGCCGCTTTTCGACAAGCGCGGGCAGTTGCTGCCGCGCGATCGGATCGCGCGCCTGCTCGATCCCGGCGCGCCCTGGCTCGAGCTTTCCTCGATGGCGGGCTACTGCCTCGATCATCCGGATCCGGAGAAGTCGGTTCCGGGCGGCGGCATGATCGGCGGCATCGGCTACGCCGCGGGGGTGCGCGTGATGGTGGTGGCAAGCGACTCGGGAATCGACGCCGGCGCGATCCAGCACATGGGCCGCGAGAAGCTGCTGCGCATGCAGGAGCTTGCGCTCGCGAACAAGCTTCCGTTCGTGCACCTGGTGGAATCGGCCGGAGCGAACCTGCTCAAGTACCGCGTGGAAGGGTTCATTCACGGCGGCGCGATCTTCTACAACCTCGCGCGCCTCTCGGCGGCCGGGATCCCGGTCGTGACGGTGGTGCACGGCTCCTCCACTGCCGGCGGCGCCTACATGCCGGGGCTGTCCGACTACGTCATCATGGTGCGCGGCCGCGCGAAGGCGTTCCTCGCCGGGCCGCCGCTGCTGAAAGCCGCGACCGGCGAAGTCGCGACCGACGAGGAACTGGGCGGCGCAGTGATGCATACGCATGTCTCGGGCCTTGGCGAATATCTCGCCGAGGATGACGCCGACGGGGTGCGCCTTGCGCGCGAGGTGCTTGCGCGGCTCGGCTGGAAGTCGGCGGCGCTTCCGGGAACTGCGGCGGGCGCTCCGGCGGGCAGGCCGCCCCGCTACCCGGCGGAGGAACTGCTCGGCATCATGCCGGAGGACTACAAGAAACCGGTCGACATGCGCGAGGCGATCGCGCGCTTCGTGGACGATTCGGACTTTTTCGACTTCAAACCCGACTACGGGCCGGCGACCGTGTGCGGGCACGCGGCGATCCATGGCATGCCGCTTGGCATCGTGACGAACAACGGGCCGCTCGATCCGGCCGGCTCGAACAAGGCGACCCATTTCATCCAGTCCTGCTGCCAGGCGGCGCTGCCGATCCTGTACCTGCAGAACACGACCGGATACATCGTCGGCAAGGCATCCGAGGAGGCCGGGATGATCAAGCACGGCTCGAAGATGATCCAGGCGGTGTCGAACGCCACCGTGCCGCAGATCACGCTGATGTGCGGCGCTTCCTTCGGCGCCGGCAACTACGGCATGTGCGGCCGCGCCTACCAGCCGCGGTTCCTCTTTTCCTGGCCGAATGCGCAGACCGCGGTGATGGGCGCCGAGCAGGCAGCGCTCACCATGGCGATCGTCATGGAGGCGGGAATGAAGCGCAAGGGCCAGCCGGTCGATCGTGCCCAGATCGAAGCGATGAAGGCGAGGATCGTGGAAAACTTCGAGCGCCAGCAAAGCGCGTTCGTCACCAGCGCGCTGCTGCTCGACGATGGAATCATCGATCCGCGCGACACGCGCAACGTGCTCGGCTTCGCGCTGTCGGTCTGCAGGGACGCCGACGCGCGCAGCCTGCGCCCGGTCCAGTTCGGAGTCGCCAGGCCCTGATCCGGCATGGCATCCCCTCGGGCCACGAATGGCCGATCATGCCGCTCGGCGATGAAGTAATCTAGAATCGCTTCGTGAGCATCGACTACTTCGAGCAGCAACCGATCGGCCGCACGGTCGGCCGCCGCACGGCGCCGCGGGCTGGCGCACTCCCGTCAGCCGAGACGCGCGCCGCCATGGATTCGTGGGCCGAACGCCTGACGCGCGCGCCAAAGGGCATCTACCGGTATTCCAACCACGACGATATGGAACGCGACCGGGATCGCTGGCAAGCCGCGGCCATGGTCGAAACCGTCAGGGCGCGTGGCTGAGTTCACCCGGCCCGCTACCTGGGAAGACGTCAAGCGCCTCGCGCGCTATCTGGAAGAAGCCGGCGCGGAGTACGCGCTGATCGGCGGGTACGCGCTCGCGGCGAACGGCCTGGTGCGACAGACCGAGGATATCGACATCCTCGTCAACCCGTCCGCCGACAACAGCCGCCGCTGGATCGTCGCTCTCTCCCGCCTGCCCGATGGCGCCGCGCGCGAACTGGCCGCCGACCCGGACCTGTTCGCCCGCCAGAAGTCCTACGCCGTCCGCATCAACGACGAGATCACCGTCGACGTGCTGCCGGCAGCCGCAGGCGTGCCATGGGAAGCGCTGCGGGAATTCATCCAGGACGTGACGATCGACGGCGTCCGGGTTCGCGTGCTGAGCCTCGAAGGCCTGCTCAAGACCAAGTCCGGCGCGCGGCCCAAAGACCAGATTGACGCTGCCGCCATCACCCGCGCGCTCGAAGAGTTGCGCAAGGGATAAGGAAGGACGCGCGCCCATGAAGTTCACCCAGGAGCACGAAGAGATCCGCCGCACCATGAAGCGCTTCATCGACGCGGAGATCAACCCGCACGTCGACGAATGGGAAGCGGCCGAGCAGTTCCCGGCGCACGAGGTCTTCAAGAAGCTCGGCAACCTCGGCATGCTCGGGCTGACCAAGCCCGAGGCCTACGGCGGCGCGGGCCTCGATTACAGCTACAGCATGGTGTTCGCCGAGACGCTCGGCCAGATCCGCTGCGGCGGGGTGCCGATGGCGATCGGTGTGCAGACCGACATGGCGACGCCGGCGCTCGCACGCTTCGGCTCGGACGACTTGCGCAAGGAATTCCTCGCCCCGGCGATCGCCGGCGACCACGTGGCCTGCATCGGCGTCTCCGAGCCGGGTGCGGGCTCGGACGTCGCCTCGATCAAGACTTACGCGAAGAAGGACGGCGGCGATTACGTGATCAACGGCGCGAAGATGTGGATCACCAACAGCCTGCAGGCCGACTGGATGTGCCTGCTCGCCAATACATCCGAAGGCGCGCCGCACAAGAACAAGACGCTGATCTGCGTGCCGATGGCGACCCAGGGCGTCGTCAAGGCGAAGAAGATCCGCAAGATCGGCATGATGTCGTCGGACACCGGGCTGATTCACTTCGACGACGTGCGCGTGCCGCAGCGCTACCGCATCGGCGAGGAGGGTCTCGGCTTCACCTACCAGATGCAGCAATTCCAGGAGGAGCGCCTGTGGGCGGCGGCGAGCACCGTGCAAGGCCTGACGCGCAACATCGGCGAAACGATCGACTACATCCGGGAGCGCAAGATCTTCGGCCAGGCGGTACTCGATTTCCAGTACGTGCACTTCCGCCTCGCCGAGCTGAAGACCGAAGTCGAGGCGCTGCGCGCGCTGACCTACCGCGCGTGCGAGATGTACGTCGCCGGCGAGGACGTGACCGAACTGGCGTCGATGGCGAAGCTGAAGGCCGGTCGCCTGCGGCGCGAAGTGTCGGACGCGTGCCTGCAATACTGGGGCGGCATGGGCTACACGTGGGACAACCCGGTGTCGCGCGCCTACCGCGACGGGCGTCTCGGCTCGATCGGCGGCGGCGCCGACGAAGTGATGCTCGGCATCATCTGCAAGTACATGGGCATCCTGCCGCCGCGGCATGGCTGACGGGCGAGGAATCGGGAGCGGGTTCGGCTCGCTCCTGGTCGCGAACCGCGGCGAGATCGCGCTGCGCGTGATGCGCACAGCGCGCCGTCTCGGACTGCGCACGATCGCGGTGTACTCGGAGGCCGACCGCGACGCGCGCCACGCGCGCGAGGCCGACGCGGCGGCGTGCATCGGGGAGGGGCCGCCGCGCGAGTCCTACCTCAAAATCGAATCGCTCATCGCCGCGGCGAGGCGCACCGGCGCCGAGGCGATCCACCCCGGTTACGGCTTTCTCGCCGAGAGCGAGCGATTCGCACAGGCAGTGCTCGATGCGGGCCTCGTCTGGATCGGTCCGCCTCCCGCCGCGATCCGCGCCATGGGCGACAAGCGCGAAGCAAAGCGCCTCATGCGCGCCGCCGGGATTCCCGTGCTGCCCGCGTTCGACGCAGGCGGCAGTGTCGAATACCCGCTCATGATCAAGGCAGCGGCGGGCGGCGGCGGACGCGGCATGCGCCTCGTGCGAAGCGGTGCGGAATTCGCCGAGGCGCTTGCCCAGGCGAGGTCGGAGGCCGAGCACGCGTTCGGCGACGGCGAATTGCTCCTCGAGCCGGCGCTCGAGGGCGCGCGCCACGTCGAAGTGCAGGTGTTCGCCGATGCGCGCGGAAACTGCGTGCAGCTCGGCGAGCGCGACTGTTCGATCCAGCGCCGGCACCAGAAGCTCGTCGAGGAATCGCCCTCGCCTGCGGTGGACGCGCCGCTGCGCGAAAAACTGGGCGAGGCGGCGGTGGCGGCCGCGCGCGCGGTCGGCTACGTGGGCGCGGGAACGGTCGAATTCCTGCTCGGCGCCGACCGCAGATTCTGGTTCATGGAAATGAATACGCGGCTGCAGGTCGAGCACCCCGTCACCGAAGCGATCACCGGTCTCGATCTCGTCGAATGGCAGTTGCGCGTCGCCGCCGGCGACGCGCTGCCGCTCGGCCAGGACGAGATCCGCTTTGCCGGCCATGCGATCGAAGCGCGCCTGTGCGCAGAGGACCCGGCGCGCGATTTCCTGCCGCAGGCGGGGACCATCGTTCTGTGGAGCGCGCCGTCGAGCGAGGACGTGCGCGTGGATCACGCGCTCGCCTCCGGCGCCGAAATCCCGCCCTACTACGACTCGCTGATCGCAAAGGTGATCGTCCATGCCCCCACCCGCGACGCCGCAAGGCTGAAGCTGGCGCGGGCGCTGGACGCGACCGTCGCGCTCGGCCTGCCGACCAACAAGGCGTTTCTCGCCTCGCTGCTGCGCGACGCATCGTTTGGCCGCGGCGAGGCGACGACGGATTTCCTCGCCCGGCGGTCTTTTCCTTCGCCCGTCCCCGGCGCTGCGGACCATGCAATCGCCGCGGCGCTCCTGGCGGAATCGGCCGGATACGGCGAATGGACCGGCTGGAGCAACACGCCGCGGCGAGCGATGCACGTGAAGCTCGGGGAGAAAGCCATCGAACTGCGTTTTGCGCGCCGCGTGTACCGGGCCACGGTGGATGGCGCCGAAATCGCGTTGCGAATTCTGGAATGCGGCGGCGAGTCTGCGCGGCTTGAAATCGACGATCAAGCCGAGGAGATCGTTGCGTATCGCGTCGAGCGCGACGCGGTGCATGTTGCCCGTAGCGGGGCGAGCTTTACGTTCCCGGATCGTTCGCACGCGCCAAGCGCAAGGATGAGCGCCGCGGTCGGCGACGGGAGGCTCTCTGCGCCGATGAACGGCCGCGTGGTCGCGGTGCACGCGCGCGCGGGCGAGCGGTTCGAGGCCGGCCGCGCGCTCGTCGTGCTCGAGGCGATGAAGATGGAGCACGGGCTTTCGCTTCCGGGAGCGGTGAAAATCAAAGCGGTCCACGTGGCGGCCGGATTCCAGGTGGCGCCCGGGCACCTGCTGCTCGAGTTCGAATCGGCCTGAGCGATTCGAGGGGAGTGGACATGAAAACGAGGACCGATTACCACGCGCTCGTCGGCAAGGTGCTGCGCGAGTACGTGCCGTTCAACCGCGTGCTCGGCATCGAGATCGAGTCGCACGACCCGCACTCGCCGCGGCTGCGCTTCGACATGCGCCCGGAGCTGATCGGCAACGCGCGGCGCGGCATCCTGCACGGCGGCGTCATCTCGGCGGTGCTCGACGTCGCGGCCGGTTTCGCGATCATGCTCGCGCTTGCCAAGGACGCGCAGCCCGGGGAAAAGCCCGAGTTCCCCAACATCGGCACCATCGACCTGCGCGTGGACTACCTGAGGCCCGGGCGCGGCAGGCATTTCATCGCCTCGAGCCGCGTCGTGCGCATGGGCAACCGCATCGCGGTCGCCCACATGGAACTCGTGAACGACGCGGGCGAGCTGATCGCGACCGGCGGCGCGGCCTACGTGGTCGGCTGAGCGCCCGACTCCGGACTCAATCGGTGATGTAGTCGGTCGCCGTTTCGGTCGCCTTGTAGATCAGCACGAAGCCGAGCGCGACCAGCGCGTAGACGCAGCCCTGCGCGATTCCGGCGACGAGCAGCTGAAGTACCTGGCTGAGCAACCCTCTCCTCCAAGGGCGCGGCGAAGCGCGGCGCATTCTACCAAGCAATTGCTTTTCCCAGAGGCGCGCACTAGACTCGAGCGCAGAGACCTGGAGACGAAAAGATGAGCGCGCACGTGTCCGTTCCGGCGCCGGCCGCGATCGCCGCGCCGGACCGCTTTGCCACGCACGAAGTCCTCAATCAGCCGGCACCGCTGCAGGACTACAACCTGTTCCGCGGCGACCGCGCCCTGGGCGATGCGCTGGCGTTCAATCTGCCGCGCGAGCGGCTCGAGCCGGCGCGCGCGCGCCTCGCGGCGCTCGGCGCCGAGCTGGGCACGCGCGAGATGTTCGCCCGCGGCGAGACCGCGAACCGCTGCGTGCCAGAACTGCGCACGCACGACCGCTACGGGCGGCGGCGCGACGAGGTCGAGTACCACCCCGCCTATCACGAGCTGATGGCCGTGCTGCTGCGCCACGGCCTGCACACCGGTGCGTGGGCCGACGGGGCGCCCGGCGCGCACGTCGAGCGCGCGGCGGCGTACCTGCTCTTTGCCGAAGTGGAAAACGGCACCCAGTGCCCGGCGACCATGACCTACGGCTCGGTGCCCGCGATCAAGCGCGATCCGAAGCTCGCCGCCGCCTGGCTGCCGAAGCTCTACTCGCGCGAATACGACCCGCGCAATGTCCCGGTGCGCGAAAAGCGCTCGGCGCTCGTCGGCATGGGAATGACCGAGAAGCAGGGCGGCTCGGACGTGCGCGCCAACACCACGCAGGCAACGCGCACGCGCGGCGCCGAATGGCGCATCACCGGGCACAAATGGTTCCTGTCGGCGCCGATGTGCGATGCGTGGCTCGTGCTCGCGCAATCGCCGGGCGGGCTGTCGTGCTTTTTCATGCCGCGCTTCACGCCGGAGGGTGCGCCGAACGCGATCCGCATCCTGCGGCTGAAGGACAAGCTGGGCAACCGCTCCAACGCAAGCGCCGAGGTCGAATTCGAGGAGGCCTACGCGACGCTGCTGGGCGAGGAAGGCCGCGGCGTGCCGATGATCCTGGAAATGGGCGTCTACACGCGCCTGGACTGCGCGATCGGCAGCGCCGGCCTCATGCGCCAGGCGCTCGCGCAGGCGCTCTGGCACGCGGCGCAACGGAGCGCCTTCGGCCGGCTGCTCGCGGAGCAGCCGGTGATGAAGAACGTGCTCGCCGATCTCGCGCTCGAAGCCGAGGCCGCGACCGCGCTCGCGATCCGGCTCTCGCGCGCCTACGACGCGCAGGTGGACGAGCGCGAGCGGCTGCTCGCGCGCGTGCTCACCCCGGCGAGCAAGTTCTGGATCTGCAAGCGCGGCGCGCATTTCGCGGAAGAAGCGATGGAGGCGGTCGGCGGCAACGGCTACGTCGAGGAAAGCGCGCTTGCGCGCATCTACCGCGAAATGCCGGTGAACTCGATCTGGGAGGGCTCCGGGAACATCATGTGCCTGGACGTGCTGCGCGCCCTTCGCAAGGCGCCCGAAGTGGTGGATGCGCTTGCCGCCGAGCTCGACGCGGCGCGCGGCGCGCACCCCGCCTACGACCGCTTCTGCGCCGCGCTCAAGGACCGGCTCGCCGACGCGGCAGAGCACGAGTCCGCGGCGCGGCGCCTCACGCAGGACCTTGCGCTCGCGGTGCAGGCAAGCCTGCTTGCGCGCCATGCGCCGAAGTTCGTCGCCGAAACGTTCTGCCGTTCGCGTCTCGAGACCGGTGCAGGAGGCGCCTTCGGCACGCTCGCGCCGGATGCGCCGTTCGACGCGCTCGTCGCGCGCGCGATGCCGGTCTAGCGATCGCCATGCGTACGGCCCGGCGCCGGGCCCAGCCGAACGGCAACCGGCGCGAGAAGCTGCTGCGGGTCTGCGCGCGCCTTTTTCGTCGCAAGGGGTTCGACGGCACCAAGATCCGCGACATCTCGGCGGCCGCGGGGATGCATTCGGGGAGCCCCTTCTACCACTTTCGCACCAAGCAGGACATGCTGGTCGCGGTGATGGAGGAAGGCCTTGCCGAAGGATTGCGCCGCTCCGAGGCGGTGCTCGCGCTGCCATTCCCCGCCGAGGAGCGCTTCCGGCGCCTCGTGCGCACGCACCTCGGAACGATCCTCGAGGAGGGGAACGATTTCATCCCGGTTCTGCTCTACGAGTGGCGCTCGCTCACGCCGGCGAACCGCAAGCGCATCCTCGCGATCAAGGACCACTACGACCGGGTGTGGCAGACGCTGCTCGAGGAGCTTGCGCGCTCCGGTCGCGTGCGCGGCGACACGCGCCTTGCGCGGCTGCTCGTGCTCGGCGCGGTGAACTGGAGCGCCCAGTGGTACCGCGCCAACGGGCGCGCATCGCTCGATCGGATCGCGGAGGAGGCCGCGCGGCTCTTTTTGCGATAATCGCATGGTGATCTCCCGCCGGCTTTGGTTCGCCCTGGGCGCGTCTGCCTGCGCGTTCCTGCTCGCCTCGGGCTATTACCTGCAGTACTTCCAGGGGCAGGAGCCGTGCCCGCTGTGCCTGATCCAGCGCGGCTTTTACTACGGGTTCGGCGCGCTGTTTCTCGTTGCGGCGCTGCACGGCCCGGGACGCGGCGGCACCATCGCGTACGGCATCGGCGGGCTCTTGCTCGCGCTCGGCGGCGCCGGGGTGGCGACGCGCCAGGTCTGGCTGCAGCATCTGCCGCCCGACAAGGTGCCGGCCTGCGGTCCGGACCTGTTCTACATGCTGGAGAACTTTCCGCTCGTGCGCACGATCGAGCGGCTGTTCGTCGGCTCGGGTCAGTGCGCCGAGGTGAAGTGGCGGTTTCTCGGCTTTTCGATCGCCGAGTGGTCGCTCGGCTGGTTCACTGCGCTCGCGCTGCTTGCGCTTTGGCTCGCCTGGCGCGCGCCACGGCGCGCGGGCGCCGCGTGAAGCTCCTCCTGCGGCTGTCTGTCGCCGCTCTGGCCGGGTCGCTCCTCGCCGCGGCGGCGGGGTACCTGTACCTGCGCCAGTCGCTCCCGCAGGTCGAGGGCGAGATACGCCTCGCCGGCCCCGCCGCGCCGGTCGAAATCCGGCGCGACCGCTACGGCATTCCGCACATCCGCGCGCAGACGCTTGCCGACGCGGTCTTCGCGCTCGGATTTGCGCACGCGCAGGACCGGCTCTGGCAGATGGAGATGAACCGGCGCATCGCCGCCGGCCGGCTGGCGGAAATTCTCGGTCCGGGCGCGCTCGAGACCGACCGGTTCATTCGCACGCTTGGCGTTCGCCGCGCCGCCGAAGCGAACCTCGTCCGGATCGATGCGGAAACGCGACAGCTGCTCGAGGCCTATGCCGCGGGCGTAAACGCATTGCTCGCGACCGACCCGGTGCTGCCGCCCGAATTCTGGCTCACCGGCGCGCAGCCCGAGCCGTGGACGCCGGCCGATTCGGCCTCCTGGATCAAGATGATGGCCTGGGACCTGGGCGGCAACTGGCGCAACGAGCTGCTGCGCATGCGGCTTGCGAAAACGCTGCCGCTCGCGCGCATCCACGAGTTCGTCGCGCCCTACCCGGGCGAAGCGCCGCCCGAGATCGCCGATCTGAGCTCGCTGTACGACGCGCTCGAGCGCGAAGACGTGCAGCTCGCCGAGGATGCGGCGAGGCTGCTTGCCATGGCGCCCGGGGAACCCCCGGACGGGGTGGGCTCGAATAACTGGGTGGTCTCCGGTGCGCTGAGCGCGACCGGCAAGCCGCTCCTTGCCAACGATCCGCATCTGGGACTGACCGCGCCGCCGGTGTGGTACTTCGCGCACCTCTCCGTGCCCGGCACCGAAGTGATCGGCGCGACGCTTCCCGGCGTACCGGCAATCGTGCTGGGGCGCAACGACCGGATCGCCTGGGGCTTCACCAATACCGGCCCCGACGTGCAGGACCTCTACATCGAGAAGCTCGACCGCGCCGGAAACTACCTCACGCCCGACGGTCCGCGTCCTTTCACCGTGATCGAGGAGACGATCCGGGTGAAGGGCGCGCCCGACGAGCGGCTGCGCATTCGCGTTTCGCGCCACGGCCCGGTGATCTCCGACGTCTCGCGGCTCGCGCAGGAGCAGTCGCCGCGCGGTTACGTGCTCGCGTTTGCCTGGACCGCGCTTCTGGAAGACGACCGCACGCTGCAGGCGGCGCACAAGCTTGCCCGCGCGCGCGACTGGGCGAGCTTTCTCGAGGCGGCGCGCGATTTTCACGTGCCGCAGCAGAACATGGTCTACGCCGACGTGGAGGGCAACATCGGCTTCATCGCCGCGGGCAGGGTGCCGGTCCGCAAGCCCGAGAACAACCTCAAGGGGCTCGCCCCGGCGCCCGGATGGGACGCGCGCTACGACTGGGCCGGGTGGATTCCGTTCGAGGCGCTCCCGCAGAGCCTCAACCCGGCGAGCGGCCGCATTCATACCGCGAACGAAAAGATCGTGCCGAACGGCTATGCCCACTTCATCACGAGCGAGTGGCAGCCGCCCTATCGCGCCAACCGGATCGGCGCGCTGCTCGAGGCGCTGCCCAAGCACAGCGTCGCAAGCTTCGCGCGCATCCAGGGCGATGTGGTGTCGCTCGCGATGCGCGAAGCGATGCCGCGGCTGCTCGCCACGCGGCCGCGCAGCGAGGAGGCGCGCCGCGCCCTCGCGCTCCTGCAGCAATGGGACGGCGCCATGGCGACCGGGCGCGCCGAGCCGGTGATCGCCTGGGCGTGGTGGCGCGAGCTCACGCGCGCGCTGTTCGAAGACGAACTCGGAGAGGCTTTCCGCACCCAGTGGCTGCCGCGCGCCGTGTTCGTCGCCCGGGTGCTTGCGCGCGAGGGCGGGCACGAGCGCTGGTGCGACGACGTGCGAACCACCGCGGTCGAAACCTGCGAGGACGTGCTTTCGCTCGCGCTGGAAAAAGCGCTTTCCGATCTCGGCAAGCGCTACGGCAGCGATGTCTCGGGCTGGCGCTGGGGCGAAGTGCACTTTGCGCGCCACGAGCACCGCCCGTTCGGGCGCCAGGAGCTGCTTGCGCGCTGGTTCGACATCCGGGTGCCGACGCCCGGCGATACCTACACCGTGAACGTCGGCCGGCACGATTTCTTCGACGAGCGCCGCCCGTTCGCCAACCGCCATGCCGCGAGCCTGCGCGCGATCTACGATCTTGCCGATCTCGAGAACTCGCTTTTCATCCACTCCGGCGGGCAGTCCGGCAACCTGCTCTCGCCGCATTACGCGGCATTCACCGAGGCCTGGGCGCGCGGCGAGTACATCCCGATGGCGACCGCGCGCGCGACGCTCGATTCGCAGCCCCACCAGGTGCTGCGTCTCATCCCCGGGCGCTGACGCGCCGCAGGTAGAGGTTGTTCGCCGCCAGGGCGCCGATCACGAGCGCGGCGCCGGCGATTTCCACTCCTGCGAAACTGCGGCCGAGCGAAGCCTCGATCGCGAACACCCCGACCGGCACCAGGTTGAGCATCAGCATGGTGTTCAGGGGCCCGAGGTAGCGCACCGAGAAATTGAAGCCGAGCACGCCGAGCACCACCGTGCCGACCGCGAAATAGGCGATCTGCCAGGCGATCGAGCCGAGTGCCTGCAGCGAGGGGACGACCGCAATGCCCGCCGCGACCGCCGCCGCATTGACGGCGAGAAGCCCGAACGCGCCCGGAATGCAGGTGAGCACCGTGAAGCGGATCGGCGACCAGCCGGTGAAGGTGACGCTGGAAAGCGTGTAGACCACCCAGCTGAGCGCGCCCAGAAAGACGAGCAGGTCGCCGAACAGCGCCCCGCCCTGCAGAGCCTGCGTGGGCTCGCCTTTGGTCACCACGAGCAGCACGCCGAGGAACGCGAGCGTGATGCAACCCAGCGTGAAGCCTGCCGGGCGCACGCCGCGGCTCAGCCACACCGCGATCGCGGTGAGCGGGGTCTGGATTCCCATGATGATCGCGGCGTGTTCGGGGCGCGTGTAGGTGAGCCCGTACCAGACCAGGCAATTGAAACCGGTGATGCCGATGACGCCGAAAACGACGGCGCGCAGGAGCCTGCCCTCGTAGCGCAGCGATTTGCGCCCTTCGAGCACGGCCAGGATCGTGACAAAGAGCGCGCCGCCGATCGCGTAGCGCACCGATCCCAGCGCGAAGGCGTCCACGATCGGCAGCACCCGCTTCGCGAGCGGAAAGAGCGGCACCCAGCACAGGATCGAAACCAGGATCCAGGCAAGCCCCGGTACGAAATGCGGTGCGGCGCTCAAGCGAACGCGATGCGCAGTTCGCGCGCGAGCGTTTCGCGAATCCCGTCAACCGAAGAAACGTGAAAGCCGAGCAGGCCGGCCGCGCGGGCGCCGAGCACGTTCGCCGCGAGATCGTCGAAAAACGCGATGCGCGAAGGGGCGATTCCGACCCGCCGGCAGACTTCCAGGAACGCGCTGCCGCTCGGCTTTCGCTCGCCCAGGTCGCAGGAACAGAAGATCGCCGAGATCGGCGCGAGCAGCGCGCGGTAGCGCGATTGCCAGAAGTCCCGGTGCGCGGGGTTGGTGTTCGAGAGCACGTAGAGCGGACAGGTTTTCGCAAGCTGCGCGAGCAGCCGCTCGATTCCGGCCGGCGGACCGAGGAAGATCGCGTTCCATCCGGCGAGCAGCTCGTCCTCGGTGAGCGAAACGCCGAGCTGCCTCCGCACGTGCGCAAAATACGCCACGCCCGCGATCTCGCCGCGTTCGTGCGCCTCGTAGGCCGCGTCAAAGGAAAAGCGCGCTTCGATTTCCCCGATCGGAACCTGCGCGGCGCGCGCCCACGCCTCGAACGCGCGCTTGAAGTCGATCCCGAGCAGCACGCCCCCGAGGTCGAACAGCAGCGCGTCGACCGGTGCCGCGGCAGGCGCCACTCGCGCTACGCCGCCTTCTGCTCGTCCCTCAGCGCCCGGCGCAGGATCTTGCCGACGTTGGTCTTGGGCAGCTCGGCGCGGAACTCGACGTACTTGGGGCGCTTGTAGCCGGTGAGCTGCTCCTTGCAGTGCGCGAAGATCGCCTCCTCGGTGAGCGTCGGGTCCTTCTTCACCACGAAAAGCTTCACCACCTCGCCCGAATGCTCGTCGGCCACGCCGATCGCGGCCACTTCGAGCACTCCCGGGTGCATCGCCACCACCTGCTCCACTTCGTTCGGATACACGTTGAAGCCCGACACGAGGATCATGTCCTTCTTGCGGTCGACGATGCGGATGAAGCCTTTCTCGTCCATGACGCCGATGTCGCCGGTGTGGAAGAAGCCGTCCGGACTGATCACCTTGGCGGTTTCGTCGGGGCGCTGCCAGTAGCCGGGCATCACCTGCGGCCCGCGGATGCAGATCTCGCCCGCCTGGCCGAGCGCCACGTCCTTGTCGTTGTCGTCGCGGATCGCGATGTCGGTCGAGGGCACCGGAAAGCCGATCGAGCCGCTGTACTCCTTCAGGTCGTGCGGATTCATGGTCGCGACGGGCGAGGTCTCGGTGAGGCCGTACCCCTCGATCAGCGTCTTGCCGGTCACTTCCTTCCATTTTTCGGCGACCGCCTTCTGCACCGCCATGCCGCCGCCGACGCAGAGCTTGACGTGCGAGAAGTCGAGCTTGTGGAAGTCCGCGTTGTGGAGGAACGCGTTGAACAGCGTGTTGACGCCCGTGATCATGTTGTAGCGGTGCTTGCCGAGCTCCTTCACGAACGCCGGAATGTCGCGCGGATTGGTGATCAGGACGTTCAGCCCGCCCATTTTCATCATCAGCAGGCAATTCACGGTGAGCGAGAAGATGTGGTAGAGCGGCAGCGCCGTGATGATGAACGGCGTCTCGCCGGCGAGCCCGAGCTCGAGATTGGCCGATGCCTGCGCGATGTTGGCGAGGATGTTGCGGTGAAGCAGCATCGCACCCTTGGAAACTCCGGTCGTGCCGCCGGTGTACTGCAGGAACGCGATGTCCTCGTGCCCGGTCTCGAAGGGCTTGAGGTCCTTGCCCGCGCCTGCGCCGAGCACCGCGCCCCAGCGCTCGGCGCCGGGAAGATCGAACGCCGGGACCATCTTTTTCACGTTGCGCACCACGAAATTCACGATCAGGCCCTTGACGCCGAGCATGTCGCCGAGCGCCGCGAGCACCACGTGCTTCACCGGGGTCTTCGCGAGCACCTCCTCGAGCGTGTGCGCGAAGTTCTCGAGGATCACGATGACTTCGGCGCCCGAGTCCTTGAGCTGGTGCTCGAGTTCGCGCGCCGTGTAGAGCGGATTGACGTTGACCACCGTGTAGCCCGCGCGCAGGGCGCCGAACAGCGCCACCGGGTACTGCAGCACGTTCGGCATCATGATTGCGATGCGCGCGCCCTTGGGAAGGCCCCTAGCCTGCAGCCAGGCGCCGAAATCGCGCGACAGCCGGTCCAGCTCGCCGAAGGTGATGGTCTTGCCCATGTTGTGGAAAGCGGGCCGCTCGGCGAACTGGCGCACGCACTTGTCGAACAGTTCTCCCACCGACTTGTATTCGTCGAAGGTGATCTCGGTTGGCACGCCGGGGGGATAGCTTTTCAGCCAGATGCGCTCCATGGGGCTTCCTCCTTGGGAATTCCGGCGAATCTTACGCTGCGCGCCTGCCACCGAACAGGCGCACGACGAGCGGGGCGGCGAGACAGCCCGCGCCGATCGCGGCATAGGCCCAGGCCCACGCCAGGCCGCGGCCGGCGCCGCCCGCGAGATCGAGCGCCACGCCGAAGAGGGTCGGCCCGAGCATGCCGCCCGCGAACCCCGCGAGCGAATAAAGGCCCATCGCCGCGCCGCGCAGCTCGGCGGGCGCGCTCGCGACGAGCCCCGCGGTGAGGGTCGCCGAGTCGGCCATGACGAACATCGAGTAAGCGGTGAGCAGCGCGAGCACGATCGCCCAGTGCAGCGGTGCCGCGAGCGCAAGCGCAATGCCGCCCGTCCCCGAGGCGAGCATCGCGACGAGGATCCACGGCCGGCGGCCGATCCGCAGCGCCATCTCGTTGCCGAGGATCGACGCCGGCACCGCGGCGAGGTTCACCGCCGCCGCGATCGCGGTGGCACTCCACGGAAAGCGGTCGCCGCCGGCCTGGAGTCCCGCGGAAAAGGCGAGAAACGCGACCATCCACGCGCGCGAGCCGAACAGTTCCACGCAATGCGCGGTGTACCCCAGCGTGTATCCGGTCGCCGGCCGAATCGCGAGCACACGCTTCCAGGCGCTCACCGGAAAGAGCGTCGCGAAGCTGAACGGCTGGGCCGGCGCATGGGCGCGCGGGACGCGCTCCAGGCCGAGCGTCACCAGCAGCGCGGCCGCCGCCGGGCCGATTGCCCCAAGGAGGAACGGCGCGCGCCAGCCCCATGCCGCGGCCGCGGCGCCCGCAAGTACGAGCGAAAGCGCGATCCCGATGCCGAAGAACGAGGTGTAGAACGCGATCGCGCGGCTTTGCGCCGGGCCGCTCACCCGATCCGAAAGGAGCCGCAGCCCCGGCATGTAGGTCGCTGCCACGCCCGCGCCGAGCAGCGCGTGGAAGAACATCGCGCTCGCAAGGCCTTGCGCGAGCAATCCGAAGCCGAGGCTCCCTGCGGCCGAAAGTACGCCGCCGGCGAGATACACCCGCCGCCCGTCGGTGCGGTCGGTGAGCGCGGTCCAGTAGGACACGGTGCCGATGTAGCCGATGAAGAAGGCGCTGCCGACCAGCCCCGCTTCCGAGTTGGTGAGTTGCCACAGGTCGCGCAATTCAGGCAGGAGCGCGGAAAAGGTGGCGAAACCCAGCATCGAGAGGATGTGGGCCGCAAGGAGAAGGATCGCCGTTCGCCGCGCGCTCATTGTTCTTCTATAACGCTGCGCGGGAAGCGCGAGGCAGCGTTCGGGTGTGATCGCTAATACTCGATCCGATCGGGATCGGTCGATCGCGGATGCTTTCTCCGTTGCTCATGGGCCGCTCCCGCGTGTTTCCCCAATTCCCAGCCCACCGCCTTGAGGTTTGCGTCGGCCCACTCTACCGATTCACGGTCCGTCACGGTCGCGATGGAATTGTTCCAGCGGTTGTACCAGCCGGCCAAGCTGATCACCGCAAGCATCTCGACGATATGGCGGTCGGGGTAGTGCCTGCGCAGTTCTGCAAAGTGGGCAGGCCCGACCATGTTGGGCACCAGCGCCCCATCCCGCGCCAGCCGCAGCGCGGCCTTCTCCGCCGCGGAGAATTCCGCCGACTGTTCGAACGTCCAGATATCGCGGATCCGATCCGGCTCGACGCCCATCATGTGCAGCGTGTACGCCCCATGCGCCTGGCAGTGCTGACACCCGCCGGCGATACTCGCCATCGTGAAAAGCTCGCTGCGAAGCTGCCTCGAAAGGTTGCCCGGAGAGACCATCACCCGCTCGACGAGGCTCTGGAAGATCTGCATCAACTCCGGCCAGCGGAAGATTTCGAGGTTCTGCCTATCCTGGTACTTGGCGTCCGTCATATCGGATTCCCCACAGACCCGGGCTCGAACGACCGCCGCTCGCAGCCCGCCCTACTAGGTTATGCCGCGATGTTGATACCGAGCCACAGGCAAACCCCTTTCTCGACGGCGCGCATCTGTTCGGCAGTCAGCGTACCGAGACGGTTCATGAGCCTTACCGTAGGCACGGTGACGATGCCTTGCGCATCGAATGCACCCGGGCGTAAGAACTTCGGCGATGCAGCTACTTCGAAGCGAGATTGGCGAAGCGTGGTGGTGTGAGGTACGACGGTAACCAAAGAGCGATCTGATTCTTCGAGCGGCACGCTGACGACGAGGCACGGGCGCACCTTCGCAGCGAGCCCGAGGTCGACCATGTAGACCTCGCCGCGGAGGGGTGTCCTCACCCCTCAGCTTCGCGGCGATCGAGCTCTTGGAACACCTCGTCGGCTGCGCGCACGAGCTCGTCGTCGGAGGGGAAGGAGTACGGCAGCTCGGCCGCGCGACGAAGCAGTTGCTCCAAGACCTCGCGTCGGTCGGCCTCGGACAACGCCTCAAAGGACTTCAGCAGATGGCGCGCTGCGTCTCCCATGGGCGGCTATTCTACGCCCGTCCTCTTCGCGGCATAACGTCCGCAGCCACAATCGCGCGCAAGCCACCGGCCGTTGCGAGGCACGGCGCTTCCGCGCGCGTCTGCGTGGGCTGCGCTGTTATGCGGCTTTGCTCGCATGCAGGAGCGAGCGGCGTACCGTTTGCGGGGGCTCGATTTCCACGAAGCGGCTTGCGGAATACAGATAGTCCTCGCCGCTTTCGTCGATTACGCGGATGTCGCCTTCCGCCTCTGCGTCTTCGTCGGGCAGGACGCGGTAGATCTTGTGCAGTTCCAGCGAGGCGGGATAACCGCGATTGTCCACGCAGACCGCGAAGTGTGTTGTGCGAGATTTGCGTCGTGTCATAGCCGTTAGTCCAGGTAGCGTTTGCGCTTGATTTCTCGTTTGCCGATCCCGTGCGCTTCGTACCAGTGGAGCTCGGCGAGCCGGATGTGCCCGTTGGGTAGGCGCACTCGGGCGATTCCTTTCACCTTTCGCCACTGGCCTCTGCCGTAATTCCTGCGTAGGCGCTTGAGATCATGGATGCCTCGACCTCGCGCAATGGTCTCAATGACAGTGATATCGCCGACGATCTCGACATCCGTGCCGAGATTGTGCCATTTCGGGCGACCTCAGTCTGAAGCCGCATAACCTTGAGTTCAACCGCGTTGCGGAGATGCTAGAACGATCCATGTATGGATGCAACGATCCAATAGTAGAGCCGCCGATATGCCGGCAGATGCCTATCGGTAGATCGTTCGCAAAGCGCGAAGTTCGGAATCGGGCGTTGGGGTTGACGCAAAGGCGAGCGGCGGGAGCCTCGCAGTGCCTACCGGTGCTTGAAGTCCGGCTTGCGCTTCTCGACGAACGCCGCCATGCCTTCCTTCTGGTCGGCGAGCGCGAAGGTGGCGTGAAAGAGCCGCCGCTCGAACCGCACGCCCTCGGCGAGCGTGGTTTCGTAGGCGCGGTTGATCGCCTCCTTCACCATGATCGTGACCGGGGCCGAGTACGAGGCAATCTTCTCCGCAACCGCCATCGCCTCCTCGACAACCTTCTCGGCCGGCACGACGCGCGAGACGAGCCCGGCGCGCTCTGCTTCTTCGGCATCCATCATGCGCGCGGTGAGGCACAGATCCATCGCCTTTGCCTTGCCGACCGCGCGCGGCAGGCGCTGCGTGCCGCCCGCGCCCGGGAAGGTGCCGAGATTGATCTCGGGCTGGCCGAACTTCGCGCTCTCGGCCGCGATCACGATGTCGCACATCATCGCGAGCTCGCAGCCGCCGCCGAGCGCGTAGCCGGCGACCGCGGCGACGACGGGTTTGCGGATGTTGCGGATGTGCTCCCAGTCGCGCGTGACGTAGTCCGACTTGTACACCTCGAGAAAGTCCCAGTCCTTCATCGCGCCGATGTCGGCGCCGGCAGCGAACGCTTTCTCGCTTCCGGTGAGGACGATCGCGCCGATGCCGTCGTCGGCGTCGAACCCGTAGAGCGCCGCCGCGAGCTCCTGCATCAGCTTCGCGTTGAGCGCGTTGAGCTGCTTGGGACGATTGAGCGTGATGAGGGCGACGCGGCCTTTCACCGCGGTGGTGATGAATTCGTAGCTCATGGAAGCTCCTGAAGCGACTTGAGAATCTCTTCCGCGGGGGCGACCTTGGCGTAGGCGCCGTTGAGCGCGGCAAGGAACGCCGCGTGCACCTGGCGCGCGGGCACCGTTTCGCCGCCGTACTTCTGCGCCCGCGTGGCGCAGGCATCGGCAAGCAGCGCGACGCCGAACCCGTAATCGCTCGCCTGCCGCACGCTCGCATCGACGCACATGTGCGTCATCATGCCGGCGACTACCAGCTCCTTCACCCCGGCGCGCTCGAGCTGCTCCTTGAGGTCGGTGGCGCGAAAGCTGTTCGGAAAATTCTTTTCGATCACCGGTTCGCCCGCTGCGGGCCGGACCGCCGCGTGGATCTCCGTGCCCTCGGTGCCGGGGAGAAAGAACGTGGCACCGGGACGTACCGAAAGGTGGCGCACGTGGAATACCGGCAGGCCCCTGGCGCGAAACGCCGCGAGCACCTCGCGCGCCTTCCCGGCTGCGGCGGCGGCGCCTTCGAGCTCCATCTTTCCACCCGGAAAATAGTCGTTCTGGATGTCGATGATCAGCAGCGCGCGTGCGCTCACGGCTTTCTCCGTTTCATCGCCGCAAGCGGAATCACGTCATCGCCGACCGCGATCCGCTTGCGGCCGGGTTCCGCCGCGGCGAGCGCCACCGCCTCGCGCATCGTGGCGAGGCTGCGCACGGCGAGTTCCTGGTACTGCCGCGTCGAATCCTTCTTCCAGGCAAGCTCGTTCGCCTTCAGCTCGCGCACCACCCGGGCCGGGATCCCGGCGGCGAGCGTGCGCGGCGGCACCACGAAATCGGCCTTGACGAAGGCGCAAGCCGCGACAATCGCCGATTCGCCCACCTCGGCGTGATCGTTCACCACCGCGTTGATGCCGATCAACGCGTTTCTCCTCACCACGCAGCCGTGCAGGATCGCCCCGTGCCCGACGTGGCCGTCGGCCTCGACCACGAGGTCGCGGTCGGGAAAGGCGTGCAGGACGCAGGTGTCCTGGATGTTCGCGCCCTTCTCGATCACGATGCGCCCGAAGTCGCCGCGCAGGCAGGCCGCGGGCCCGATGTACACGCCGGGCCCCACGATGACATCGCCGATCAGCACGGCGCTCGGATGCACGTACGCCGACGGATCCACCACCGGCGTGATGCCGTCGATCGACCAGACCTTGACCATGGTTAATTCTATTGTCTTTCCCGAGCGTTTGCGGTGCGGTGCGGCGGGCATCGCCGCTCCGCAGCGCGTCGTGGTTCTTCGGGTCCTATGGTGTAAGCTTTTTTTGATGGATCGGCACAAACTCGCCCAGGCCGCGTCCGAGGCGATGTGGGCAGGGGACCGGGCGGCGAAGCTCCTCGGAATGAAAGTCGAGGAAGTGCGCCCCGGCTGCGCGCGGCTTTCGATGCGCGTCACGCGCGACATGCTGAACGCGTACCAGACCTGCCACGGCGGCATGATCTTCGCGCTCGCCGACGCGGCCTTCGGCTACGCGTGCAACAGCCACAACCAGCTCGCGGTGGCGGCGAGCTGTTCGATCGATTTCCTCTCGCCCGCCCGCAGCGGCGACGTGCTGACCGCGACCGCGGTCGAACTGGCGCGCGCCGGCCGCGCCGGGGTGTACGAGGTCCGCGTGGAAAACCAGGGCGGCGCGGTCGTGGCGACCTTTCGCGGCCGCTCGACCACGATCCGCGGCCATTGGGTCAATCCTCAGGGAGCAGGGCCATGAAGACGTTTCCCCTCGAACCGATCGAAAAGGCGACGCCCACCGAGCTGAAAACGCTGCAGCTCGAGCGGCTGCGGTGGTCGCTGCGCCACGCCTACGAAAACGTCGCGCAGTACCGCAGGAAGTTCGACGCCGCCGGGGCGAAGCCGGACGATCTCAAGTCGCTTGCCGACCTGCAGCGGTTTCC
>Ga0137796_10000550_pt1 | contig 22738 bp, 23 predicted proteins | sample OV2TP3_FD_97704 | JGI IMG/M metagenome (GOLD analysis project Ga0137796, IMG submission 97704) | reverse complement strand
CCCCGGTCCCATCGCCCAGCACCACGACGGGCCCCTCGATGGCCGGCAGCACCTCGTGCACGGGCCCCAAGAGATACTCCGTCCGCCGCACGGGCCGGCCTGCCTCGACGTCAAAGTGGGCCGTGTAGACGTTGCGCTGCTTGGCATCCAAGATGGGACAGATGGGATGCGGCGTATACGGAATGCCGGCCGCCAGCACATCGAGCGACGCCACGCCGATCAAGGGAATCTTCAGCGGAAAGCTTAACGCCTTCACGAAGGCCAAGCCGATCCGCAGGCCGGTAAAGGAACCCGGTCCCATATCCACGACGATGGCCGCCAGATCCGCCCATGTCGCCTGGGCCTCGCCGAGCACGCGGCTTACGGCCGCCGGCAATTCCACGGCATGAGGATAGTGGGCGAGCACTTCGCAGGAAGCGAGGAGCCGCTCATCCTCGATCAGGGCCACTCCCAATTGTTTCGTCGCTGTTTCAATCGCGAGAAATTTCATCACTCTGCTCGGTGGCTGCCGTCTCTGGAGTTTCGGGCTTGCTCTGTGACGTCTGCAGTTGCGCGACCATAGCCTTGGCTCGCTCCCCCACCGGTTGCACGGCGATGCGGCGTCGGGCGGCGCTGACGTGATGGAGCCGCACCTCAAGACGGGGCTCCGGGAGCAAGCCGGCGAACCGCTCCGCCCACTCGATCACCGTGATCTTTCCGGCGGACAACACGAGATCGAGATCAAGCCACGCCACCGCCGAAGGCCCCTCGAGCCGATAGCCATCAATATGCACGAGGGGCACCGGCCCGGGGTACTCGCGCATCAACACGAACGTGGGACTCTTGATCGTCTCGGGATCGCGCTGCAGTCCGCGGGCCAGACCTTGGACGAATGTCGTCTTGCCGCTGCCGAGCTCTCCGTACAACGCGACCACATCGCCCGCGCACAGCAGGCGGCCCACGTGCTCGCCGAGCTGCTGCGTCTCTTCCGTCGATCCCGTCACGACTTCAAACGCCGCCCTCGTCGAACCCGCCCTGACAGGACCCGCTTCCTCAGAAGTGTCGGGCTTGGATCGTCGAGGAGGCATCAGAAATGTCGAAATCCGATTGGCGCAAGCGGCTCAATACGCCCATCAGGAGATTCCAGTTCGACGCCGACTCCGCGAGCCACGACCGCTCCGATGCGCGTCACCGGCGTGCGGCCCAATCGAGCCGGCAGGCGCGGCACCGCCTCAGGCGGAACTGCGAAGAGCAACTCAAAATCTTCCCCGTCCGTCAGCGCGTGCGTAAGCGTCCGCGCCGCCGGGGCGCGGGGAACGCGCGCGGCCTGAATCCGCAGCGTGACGCCGCTCGCGCGGCTCATCTGCCACGCATCGCAGGCCAGGCCATCGGAGAGATCCATCATCGCATGCACCTGGACGCGCCGTAGCAGCGCGTGCGCCTCACGCAGCCGGGGAATGAACCGAGCGTGCCGGCCGCTGCGATACGACCCGCCGAGGCGCCCCGTCACAAAGAGGTGATCGCCCACGCGCGCCCCGCTGCGCCGAACCAGCCGCGCCGGGTGCGCCGAGCCGACGATGGCCACGTCGATGATGAGCCGTGGCGCTCGCACCGTATCCCCTCCGACGATCGCCACCCCGAAGCGGCGCGCGCATCGCTCCAGCCCCGCGTACACGCGATCCACCCACGCGACCGGCGTCGTCGGCGGCAGCCCCAACGAAATCACCGCCCAGCGCGGCACGCCGCCCATCGCCGCGATATCGCTCACGTTGCACGCGAGCGCCTTCCATCCGATCCACTGCGCGGGGACAACGCCGAGGCGGCCTGCCTGCCGCGCCCGCGGCGCAGGCAGGCGAAAATGCACTCCTTCGACCAGCATATCGCTCGCGAGCAGCCACCACTGACCACGGTCCAGGCGCACCACCGCCGCGTCGTCTCCAATCCCCACCACCACCGACGCGGGGCGCCTCAGGCGCTGACGCAGCCGCCCAATGAGCCCCACCTCTCCGAGCTGGCGCACCGTGCGCATCGCGCGTCAGCCTCAGCCGCCGCTCAGGGCCATGATCCCCTTCAGCGCCATCGCCAGACTCATGAGGAGCGTGTTGTGCAGAATGTGCACCGTCAAGGAGCTTGCCAGCGACCCGGTCCGCTCATACAGATTCGCCAACACATACCCCAACATTGCGATGGGGACAAAGCCTACGATGTTCGTATGGACGAAGGAAAAGACGGCTGCGCTGGCCCATTGCGCGATGCCGCGCGACATGCGTTGCCGAATCGCCGGGTACAGCACGCCGCGAAAGAACAGCTCCTCGGCGACCGGGCCGATGAGGCACGCCAGCAGGATGGTCGATCCAAGGACGCTGGGGCGCTGTTCATCGAAAATGAGTTCCTGAATCGGCTCGATGGGCGGCTGGATCCCCAAGAGGCGCGCGAGTTCCGCGACGGCGAACAGCACCATGAACAGCCACGGAAACGCCATGAGGTACCCGCGCACGCCTGAGGCGATCGAATGCCGCAGCATCGGGGGGGAAACACCCAGCGTCTGCGGCAGCGACGCCCCTTTGCCCATCGCAAACACCAGGATGATGCCGATGACCCACCCATCCAACAGAAGCATGGAGACTGCGATCCATTGATGGAGATCCAATCGGAGTCCCCAAAGGCGCGAGAGCACCACGGTATGGACAAAGAACAGCAGCGCGGCGAACATCATGATGAGCAGCAGGATGCGCCCGAGCTCGCCGAATGACCACGGCGGCAGCGGCCGTGACGGAACGGCCCATGTCGACCGCAGGCGACCGCTGCCAAGCATCCAGACCGTCACCCCGATCCCCCACACGCCCATCGCCATCACCGTCACCACCAACAGGGAGATCGCCATGGCCAGCCACGGCTGCACGGTCACGAGCCGCCTCACCGTCTCCAAGGTCACGCCCTTGGGCCACCATTCCATCGAGCCGCCGGCGTGAGCGGCGGCAGGCGTCTCGTGGTCGGGAAAGACGAGGAGGCCTCGGTGAATGGCGAGCACATATCCCACCACAATAAGCAGCATCCCGACGAGATAGAACATCCGCCCCCGCAGCAGTCGCTGGATCATCAGGCTTCCTTCTTCGCTTCACTCCGAGGAAACAGCACCGGATGCGGCCCGATGGACTGGCCGGCCGGCACCTGCCCCCACCGGGCGGCATCCCCCAGGCGTCGTGGCTGCGTCGCGCTGAACCCGAGTTGCGCCCACATGGCTGTGGAGACCGCCGGCATGAACGGCTCCAGCAGGATCGCAATGATCCTGGCGCTTTCGGCAAGCACGCAGAGCACGGTTTCGAGCCGCCTTGCCTGCTCTGGCTGCTTGACGAGCTTCCACGGCGAGGCGGCTTCAACGTACACGTTCGTCTTCGACACGAGCTGCATAATCGCCTCAACGGCTTGGGTAAACGCCAGGCGCTCCATGGCTGATTCCACCTGACGCACGGCAGCCTCGGCTTGCTTCACGATCTCCTCATCGAGTGAATTGAAGCAGGCACTGGCCGGCACGCGACCCTGGTGATATCGCTCAATCATCGAGCAGGTTCGGTTGACTAAGTTGCCCAAATCGTTGGCCAGATCCGAGTCGAGCCGCTTCATCAGGGCCTCCTCGGAGAACATCCCGTCCTGCCCGAAGGGAATCTCCCGCAGCAGGAAGTAGCGATACACGTCGGCGGCGTACGGCTGCCCGGCGAGCAGTCGCGTGATCACGATGCGCGGATCGACGATATTCCCCAGCGACTTGGACATTTTCTGCTCGCCGATTTTCCACCACCCGTGCGCGAAGATGGTCTTGGGAGGACGCACGCCCAACACCCGCAGGATGATCGGCCAATAGAGCGCATGATGGCGCAGGATATCCTTGCCGATCAGATGCACCGCTCCCGCCTCATTCCAGTACCGATGAAACCGCGGATCCTCGGGCCAGCCGAGCGCGGTGATGTAGTTGAGCAGCGCGTCGAACCAAACATAGGTCACGTGCGCCGGGCTGAACGGAACGTCGATGCCCCACGGAACGCGATCCTTCGGGCGGGTGATGCACAGATCCGGCAGCGGATGCGCCGGATCGCCCAGCAACGCGAGCACTTCATTGCGGCGCTGCGTCGGCAGGATGAACGTCTCATGGTCCTCGATGTAGCGCCGCAACCACTCTCGGTGCTCCTCGAGGTTGAGATAGTAGTCTTCCTCCTCGATCTGCTTCAGCGGCCGCTGGCACGTCGGGCACACGGGCGCTGTGGGATCGATCTCGGTGAGCGCATAGCTCGTCTCGCACGGCACGCAGTACCAGAAGACGTAGGTGCCCAGCTTGAGGGTTGATTTCAGTGTCGTCAGGACGCGTTGCACGGCGGCTTCGTGATCCGGATCGGTCGTGCGGAGAAACCGCGTGTAGCTGCCGGCGATGCCGAGCAGCTCCCACAGTTGCCTGAAGGTGTCCGAGGCCTGGTCCGCGAACGCCTTCGGAGCCTGCCCCTTCGCCGCGGCCGCTTGCGCGATCTTCTCGCCGTGCTCGTCGGTGCCCGTCAGGAAGAAGACGTCGTCGCCCTTGAGGCGGCGATACCGCGCCAGGCAATCGGCCGCCACCTCCGTGTAGGAGTGCCCGATGTGCGGGGCCGCGTTGACGTAATAGAGCGGCGTCGTGATGTAGATCGGCTGGGACATCAGCCCTCGCGGCGGACGCCTTGTACGTTGAGCCATCGCTCGCGCGCGAGCGCGGCGACGAGGCGAGGGTTGGCGAAATGATCCAGCGACTCGCGCAGTTGGAGAAACTCAAAAGCCGCCTCCACGCAACGCTCCGCGTCGATCCGCCGCGCCTGGCGGCACAAGGCCTCGGCGGATTCCCGGTGGATGACGTGGCGCGCGTCGCCGTCGAGCGCTGCGACGAAGGCCAGATCCCGCAGCCAATGGAGCAACGCCTCAATCCATTCCCCGACCTCGTGCCGCGTCTCCGGCAGCGGACGCTCCATCCAGTGCTCGGCCGATAGCTCTCCCGCCTGCGCCCGCTCCCCTTCCGCTTGCTTGGCGAGTGCGAGCGCGCGAGCGGCGCTGCCGCCACTCATGCGCGCGATCGCCTGCGCGCGCGGTCCTTCGCATGCGGCCTGCCGTGTGAGCAGCTGCGCCAGGGTGCTGATCGACAGCGGCTGACATCGGATCATCTGACAGCGCGAGAGGATCGTTGGCAAACAAGAAGAGGCTTGGGGCGTCAGCAACAGAAACGTCGTCGCTCCCGGCGGTTCTTCCAAGACCTTGAGCAAGCTATTCGCCGCTTCCTCCGTCAGCCGCTCCACGCGATCGAGGATGGCCACTTGGCGCTTCGCGTTAAATGGCCGCAGAGCCACGCGACCGATCAACGACCGCACGTCATCAATCCGAATCTCATCCGATGATCCTTCCGGAACGAGGTAATGGATGTCGGGATGCGCGCCTCGGGCGATGGAGCGGCACGCCGAGCAGGCATCACAAGGACGCGGCTCGGCTCCCGTGCAATTGAGCGCCTTGGCCATCTCGAACGCGAGGCGGCGCTTTCCGATCCCATCGGGGCCGGCGAGCAGATAGGCGTTGGCGACGCGCCCCGTGGCGAGATGTGACTGCCAGATGCGCTTCGCAAGCTCATGCCCTATCACATCATTCCACGCCATCTCAGACCTCAGATGTGCCAACGTTCTCGACTTGACGGGCGCTCCCAGGTCCTCGCGCGCCGCTCAGCCAATTGAAAACGCTGGAACACGAGAGCTGCAATTGCCTCTCGGATGACTGTGGAGGGTTTCCGTGCATCCAACATCACAAACCGTTGCGGCTCGCGAGCGGCCAGTCGCCGAAAGCCCGCGCGCACCCGCCGATGAAACGCGAGCGTCTTTCGCTCCATGCGATCTCGCGCGCGCCCAAGACGCGCGAATCCTACGAGCGTCGGAACATCCAAAAGAATGGTCAACGACGGCCTGAGGCCGCGGATCGCCGCGCGCCCCACGCGATCCAGCCACGGCACCTCCAGGCCTGCGCCGAATCCTTGGTACGCCACCGTCGAATCATGGAACCGATCGCACACGACGATCGCCCCGCGAGCCAGGGCCGGTCGAATGCGCTCCTCCACCAACTGCACCCGCCCGCCGATAAATAAGAGCGCCTCCGTCAAAGGAGCCAACGGCGCATCACGATGCAACAGGACCTTGCGCAACGCCCGCCCAAGTGCCGTGGACCCCGGATCCTGCAGCCACACGACGCGATATCCCGCGCGCCGGAGGCGCTGCACGAGCCAGCGCCCTTGGCTCGACTTCCCCGATCCCTCGGGGCCCTCGAGGGTGATGAAGAACCCCGCTTGGCGAGACATCAGAGTCTACGCCGAAGAATGGGCCCATGGTCAGTGTCCTCCAGAATCAAGCCGATTGCATGAAACTCTTGACGAATGCGATCGGCTGTTTTGAAATCCTTGCGCTTTCTGGCATCTTCTCGCTCATCAATTTTTGCCTGTTGCTCCGGACTTAGTACGAGGGCCTCGTGCTGCTCGAAGAGCCCCAGCACGCTGGCAAGTCGACGAAGCATGAGTTCTGCGTGCATAACCCTATTAAAGGTTTCATGTGATTTCTTGTATTGAATCGGTTGGGGCAGTCCTGAAGGATCCTGTTGCCGTAGCGTTCCCCACGCCTCATGCACGATTTCGTCGAGCACAGCCAGCGCTTCAGGAGTATTGAGATCATCGTCCATCGCTTTTTCAAACCTGGTCTCAAGATTGGAGAGTTCCTTGGGTGGCGGCGTTGAAGTGACGGTCTTCCTAGAAACTAACTCGTTTCGTTCAAGCTCGTCCATATGCTGGATCAAGGTGCGCCATCCGTTTAATCGTTTGAGTGACATTTGAATCATGGTATCTGAATAGTTAAGCGGACTGCGATAGTGGGCATTCAGAAAGAATTCCTTCAGTACGTCGGATTGGCCTCCGCATTGTTTTAGCGCATCTTCAACGGTCACAAAGTTCCCGAGGGATTTGGACATCTTCTCGCCGTTGACGGTGAGCAGGCCGTTGTGAATCCAATAGCGGGCAAAGGGCTTGCCGATCGCCTGCGCCTGCGCCAGCTCGTTCTCATGGTGCGGAAACACGAGGTCCACGCCGCCGCCGTGAATATCAAACGCGTCCCCCAGGTACGCGGTGCTCATCACGGAGCATTCGATATGCCAGCCGGGGCGTCCCGGCCCCCAGGGGCTGTTCCACGACGGCTCATCCGGTTTGGCCGCTTTCCACAGCGCGAAATCCAGCGGATCCGCTTTCCGTTCCCCAGGCTCCACGCGCGCTCCCGCCTGCAATTCATCCACGGTGCGATTCGACAACGCGCCATAGCCGGGAAATTTCCGCACGGAGAAATAGACATCGCCGCCCGCCGGATACGCCGCGTTCTTCGTGATCAACTGGCTGATGAAGCCGGTCATGGACGCGTCGATGTGCTTCGTCGCCTCCACGTGCGCCGGATCCGGCACCACGTGCTCGGTGGCCTTCGGCTCGATATCCGGCCGACGGATCCCCAAGCGATCCATCGTCTCGTGGTAGCGCTGCAAATACCGCGCGGCCACCTCCGCGCACTTGGCTTTCAAGGCTCCGGCAGCGGGCGGCGCACCGCTCGCGGCGAGCTCTTGGCGGGCCTTATCGATGATCTTATCGTCCACATCGGTCACGTTGCGCACGAACGTCACGCGGTGGTCGGGAAACTTGAACTCGAGATAGCGCCGCCACACATCGAAGATGTAGGCGCTGCGGGCATGGCCGATGTGCGGCGCGTCGTACACCGTCGGGCCGCAGACGTACATCGTCACCGCCGGGGGGTGGAGCGGCTGAAATTCCTGCACGCATCGCGTCAAGGTGTTGTAGATGCGCACGGTCATCGTCTGGGCGGAGGGCGGATTCGCTAGGAGGAGTGGGTGGATGACTGCGACTTGCGATGCTCTTTGATATGTTCCTCGAGGGCGTCGATTTCATGCTGCAGACGTTCCAGCCGCTCCGTCAGCGGATCGGGCAGATGGGTGTGATCCAAGTTGATGCCGGGAAAATGCCGATCCTTCGTCCGCGTGATCCGCCCGGGGACCCCGACGACGGTGGAGTGCTGCGGGACATTGCGCACCACCACCGCGTTCGCGCCGATCATGGCATGATCGCCCACCGTGATATTGCCCAGCACTTTCGCGCCGGCGCCGATCACCACGTGATCGCCGATCGTCGGATGGCGCTTGCCTTTCTCCTTCCCCGTCCCGCCAAGCGTCACTCCTTGATAGAGCGTCACCTGATTCCCGATCACCGCCGTCTCCCCGATGACGACCCCTGCGCCATGATCGATGAACAGCCCGCGACCGATCGTCGCCGCCGGGTGGATCTCAATACCCGTCAGCCACCGCGCGAAGGTCATAATGAGCCGAGGGGCGATCGGGATCTTGAGGATCTCCAGCGCGTGCGCCACCCGATAGCAGACGACGGCATGCAGCCCTGAGTAGGTGAGCAGAACCTCCATCAGGTTGCGGGCCGCGGGGTCGCGCTCAAAACAAGCTTGGATCTCGGGCTGGAAACCCACCACCACCCAGCCCGCCCCGGCCACCAACGCGATCACCGTCAGCGTCAACGATTCCATGGCTTACCCGTTGCGCCGCGTCTTGGACGATGCCTGACGCGTTTTCTTCAACAGCACGACGGCCTGGGCGGCGATCCCCTCGCGGCCCGGCCCGAAGCCTTCGGTGGTTTTGGCTTTGATGGACACCAGCGTCGGAGGAATAGCCAGCAATCGGCTGATGGCCTCGCGGATCCGCCGTTTGTGCCCCTCAAGCCGCGGCGTATCCGCGATCACTGTCGCATCGATATTGCCCACCGCCCATCTCTGGCGGCGCATGAGGATTCTGGCGGCTTCGAGAAATCGGCGGCTATCCGCGTCGCGATAGCGCGGATCGCTCGAGGGAAACTGCTCGCCAATGTCCGGGGCTCCCATGGCCCCCAGCAGCGCATCGGTCAGCGCATGCAGCAAGACATCCGCGTCGGAATGTCCCGCGAGCCCCCGCAAGGACGGGATGGCGACGCCGCCTAATTTCAGGGGGCGCTTTTTCCCATCAAATCGATGTATGTCGTACCCGATGCCGATTCTCATGCTCGACGTCCGTTCGCGGCATGCCGACTCCTCAGAATCGCTTCTGCCAACACCACGTCGTCCTTCGTCGTCACCTTCACATTCAGCGAATCGCCCGGAATCATTCGGACCGGAAACCCGGCGGCCTCCAGCACCGCGGCATCATCCGGAAACTGCGCCGCATGAGCATTCACCCGCTCACACGCCTTGGCGAACCATGCTCGTCGAAACGCCTGTGGGGTTTGGACGAACCAGAGTTGCTCGCGATCCAGCGTTTCGCGAACCGCGCGCTGCGCATCGACGGCCTTCACGGTCAGCATCGCCGGCACGCCGCAGGCCACGGCGCCATGGCGGCGGGCGGCGCGCACCGCGGCGTCAATCAGGGCGCTGCGCACGCACGGCCGCGCGCCATCGTGCACCACAATCCATTTCGCCGCCGGCGGGACAGCGGCCAATCCCCGCGCCACCGACTCCGCGCGCGACGCGCCCCCCACGCACGGGGCGAGCACCTTGGTGAGCCGATACCGCTTGGCCCATGCCCGCACAGCCGCCTCCTGGCCGACCCGCACCACGACGACAATCCATCGAATCGAGCCGCTCCCCTGCAGCGCCGTCAGCGTATGCACCAGCAGCGGTACCCCGCGCAGCCGCACGAACGATTTCTTCACCGATCCGCCGAATCGCGTGCCCGCTCCCGCCGCCGGGACAATCGCCGCCGCCTCCGCCTGCATCGCGGCGTCCCCGATCAGCGCTTGGCCGGCGCGTGCTCAGGCCGCACGAACACCATGCGGCCCGCCGCCGTTTGCAGCACGCTCGTGACGATCCCGCGAATCGTCTGCCCGATCAGCGAGCGGCCGCTCTCGACCACGACCATCGTCCCGTCATCGAGATACGCCACCGCCTGGTGATGCTCCTTGCCCTCCTTGATCGGCTTGACCTCCAGCGCCTCTCCAGGCAGCACCACGGGCCGCAGCGCCTGCGCGAGCTCATTGACGTTCAGCACCCGCACATTCTGGAATTCCGCGATCTTGTTGAGGTTGTAGTCGGTCGTGATGATCCGCGTGCCGAGGATCTGCGCGAGCTTCACCAGCTTGGCGTCCGTCTCCGCGACCGCCGGGAGATCCTCTTCATGGACCCGCACGTCAATGGAAGACAGTTGCCGCAGCTGATTGAGCACCTCCAGCCCCCGCCGCCCGCGGCTGCGCCTGATCGGATCGGTGCTGTCGGCCACCGCCTGCAGCTCTTTGAGGACGAAGCGCGGGAGCACCAAGCGCCCTTCGATAAACCGCGCCTTGCACACATCCAAGAGGCGCCCATCGATGATCGCGCTGGTATCGACCAGGGACGCCTCCTCGCCGCGATCATGTCGCGAGAGCCGGACATACGGAATAATCACGCTGAACTCATCCCGCCCGCGCAGCGCCATCGCCATGCCCAGATAACAAAAGGCCCACGTCAGGATCACTCGGATGGTCGCCGCCATTCCCACAGTCAAGGGCAACAGCGCCATGGCATCCGAGAGCAGCTTCGCCATCAGCAGGCCGAACAGCAATCCAAAGACGGCGGCCGAAAATCCGCGCACCGAGACGCGACCGACCCGATGCAACACCGCTTCGGACAGGGTGAGGATGGCTCCGGCGACAGCACCCAAGAGCGCGCGCCCCCACCAGGGCCACGACACGAACCCCGCCACCACTTGGGAACCGAGGAGCGCGCTGAGAATCACAAACCCAATGCGAACGAATCGCAAATCCATGCTGTCACCCCACGACTAATCAAACGCCTGGGCCACGGCCTCTCGCACGTGCTGCGCTTGGATCACGTCCATGCCCTCCGGCGCGCTTAAGCCCCCTCGCTGCGCGGCGACGAAGCAGCGCTCGAATCCGACCCGCTTCGCTTCATGGAGCCGCTGAGAGACGTTGCTCACCGGACGAATTTCTCCGCTGAGGGCCACTTCCCCGAGGGCAAGATCTTTGCGACGAGTCGGCCGCTCTTTGAGGCTGGAGGCGATGGCGAGGGCGATCCCAAGATCCGCCGCCGGCTCCACCAACCGCACGCCCCCCAGCGAGGAGACAAACACGTCCTGCTGCGCCAGCGCATGCAATCCGACGCGACGCTCGAGCACCGCGAGCAGCATCGAGAGGCGGTTAAAATCCACCCCGGCCGTGCGACGGCGCGGCAGGCCGATGCCGCACGGACTGGTCAGCGCTTGCACCTCCACGAGCATCGGCCGACTCCCCTCCAGGCTCACCGTCACCATGCATCCGGGCACCGGGGTGGTGCGATCACTGAGGAACAGTTCCGAGGGATTCGCGATTTCGACGAGCCCCTCCGCCGTCATATGGAACACCCCCAGCTCATGGGTCGCGCCAAAGCGGTTCTTCGTCGATCGCAAGAGGCGAAACCCGCTCGTGGCTTCGCCTTCGAAGTACAGCACGGTGTCGACCAGATGCTCCAACACTTTCGGACCGGCGAGGAAGCCCTCCTTGGTGACGTGGCCGACGAGAAACAACGCGCTGCGGCTCTCCTTGACGAGTTGCACCAATTCGTAGGCGCAGGCGCGCACTTGGCCGATGGATCCCGGCGCTGCGCCCATCGCGTCGGTCTCGATGACCTGGATGGAGTCCACGATCACGATGTGCGGCGTCAGCTGCCTCATCGCGGCCAGAATGGCTTCCAGCTGCGTGTGCGCGAGCACATGGATCGCCGACGCGCTTAACCCTAAGCGCGTCGCGCGCAGCTTCGTTTGCCGCAGCGACTCTTCCCCGCTGACATAGAGCACCGTGTGCCCTGCCGACGCCACGGCTCCGGCGACGCTCAGCAGCAGGGTGGATTTGCCGATCCCCGGCTCGCCGCCGACCAAGACGACCGACCCCGGCACGACCCCGCCTCCCAACACGCGATCAAACTCCGCCACGCCGCTTGGCAGGCGCAGCACATCATCCAACGCGACCTGCGTCATCAAGGTGGGGGCCGGCGTCTGCGCGGAGGAGCCGCGATGCGCCGCCGCCTGTGGCTCGGCGATCTCCTCGACCAGCGTGTTCCACAATCCGCAGCCGGGGCATCGACCCACCCACCGAATGGATTGGTGCGCGCACTGCTGACAAATATAGACGGATTTCAGCTTCGGCATAGCCAGGAGAACCATGCAATGGCCAGCAAGCGCACGCGCTGACGGCTTACGCCGGCGTCACTTCTGACCCTTCGGACGGGAGAGGAGTTTCCAGGGATGCGCGTGAAGGTCTTCCACAAAGAGCCGGAGTTCCTCATAGAGCTCATCGTCGAAGAGCAACTTCCCCAGGTTGCCTTCCCCGGCCTCGGCACGGGACATGGCGAGATTGAGCCGCTCCCCGAACGCCTTCCAATTCCGCGTGGCGTCCCGCGCTTCTTTGAGGGCCTCCTTGATATAGATCCGCGCCTCGGGATCTCCGATCAGGGTGTTGAGCCCCTGCAGGGTGAGCTTGAATTCGCTGAGGACTTCGTTCGAACGCTCAATGATTTTTTCCGTCGACACCGGCGGCTTCCCGGTCAGCTGTCCATCGGGCCCGAGGATTGGGCCGGCCCCCGAGCCCGGACGGATCTCCAGATATTTCTCCCCCAGGAGGCCGAAGGTGCTGATGGAGGCTTCGTCGTCCGAGCGAACCGTGATGCGGGAGGGCAGCTGGACCAGCAATTCCACCTTCGGGGTCGGCTGATCCTTGGGATGGACGATCCGCAGGGCTTGGACTTTGCCGACCTCCACCCCGGCATATTGCACCGGCGAGCCCTCGGTGATGCCGTTGGCCGAGTCGAAGAACACGCGCAGCCGATAGCCCGGCTGAAAGGCGGTCGAGAGATCCCCAATGGCAAAGATGAACACGATGAGCAGCGCCAATCCGGAGATGATGAAGGCTCCGACCTTGACTTCCACCGACCACCGCTGTGCCATCAGTTGTGCCCCGCTGCTGCGCTAGACGGAAAGGGACAGGCGTCCCCCTGGCGCCCACCGAGATAAGACCCGCCGATCCGGCAATCCTTCCCGAATCGGACCCATCGCCTCCCCTTGAATGAACTGCTGCACAATGGGATTGGGAGAATTCCTGATCTCCTCCGGCGTCCCGATGGCAATAATGGCTCCATTGTAGAGCATCGCAATGCGATCTGCTACTTTGTACGCGCTGCGCATGTCATGCGTGACCATGACCGACGTCACCTTGAGCCGATCGCGCAGCGCGATGATGAGGTCATTGATGATGTCCCCCATGATCGGATCGATGCCGGTCGTCGGCTCATCATAGAGGATGATTTCCGGATTCATCGCCAACGCGCGGGCCAGCCCCACCCGCTTGCGCATGCCGCCCGACAGCTCCGAGGGGTACAGCTCATCCACCCCTTCCAACCCCACCAGCTGCAGGCACTCATGCACCCGCTGCGACATCGCCTGCGGCGCCATCGTCGTATGCTCCTGCAGCGGAAAGGCGACGTTCTCGAACGCGGTCATGGAATCGAACAAGGCGGCGTTTTGGAAGAGCATGCCGAACTTCATCCGCAGCGCATCCAAGGCACCCCCCGAGAGCCGGGTGATATCCACCCCGTCGATCACGACCATTCCTTCGTCCGGCTTCATGAGGGCGATGATGTGCTTCAGCAACACGGACTTGCCCCCTCCGGAGCGGCCGATGATGCAGACCGTCTCGCTCGTTCGAATCGTGAGGTTCACGCGATCCAAGACCTTGTGCCCCTCGAACGACTTCGACAGCTCTGTGATGTCGATCATCAGCGCCAGACGAAGTAGAACATCGCCGTGCAGAAGCAATCCGCCGCGATGATCAGCATGAACGAGGTCACGACCGCCACCGTCGTCGACCGCCCCACCCCCTCGGCCCCTCCCTCCGTGCGAAAGCCCTCGAAACAACTCACGATGCAGACGATCATCCCGAACACGAACGCCTTGAGCAGCCCCGAGGCCAAATCCTTGAAGACCAGCGGCAGGGTCGTCATCTTCCAGTACAGGCTCGGCAGGATGCCCAGCTTCAGCGTGCCGATGAGAAACCCGCCGACAATCCCGATCCCATCCGCCCACAGGGTCAACAAGGGCATGGCGATCACCAGCGCAATGAACCGCGGGACGACCAGATACTGCACGGGATTGACCGCCAAGGTCACCAGCGCATCGATCTGCTCGGTGACTTTCATGGTCCCCAGCTCCGCGGCAATCGCGGATCCCACCCGCCCGGCGACGATCAAGGCCGTCATCACCGGGCCGATCTCCCGCACGACGGAGAGCGACACGAGGCTCGCGATGTAGATCTCCGCGGCGAGCTTCTGCATCTGGTAGGCGCTCTGGAAGGCCAGCACCATGCCGATGAACAGCGCGGAGAGGGAGACGATCAGCCACGACTGCACCCCGATCTTCAACAGCTCGCTCAGGATGAGCGAGCGCCGCAGCGGCCGCGTGAACCATTCCCCGACCGCCTGTGCTACGCCGCTGAGCGTCTGGAGAAAGAGCATGTAGAGACCGCCGACGTACCAAAACAGCTCCACCGCGGAGGCTCCAGCCGCCGCGGTCGTTTGCAGAAATGAGGTGTTGAGCCGGCTAATCATGTCGAGCTCCTAGGCCGGGGAAGAACATGCCTCTCACCGATCACGCGTGCGATCGGTGAGAGGCACCGTGGAATCACGCCTTGAGGTGTGCACTACGATGAGCTCGTTGCGGCCGAGCGCTCCGCCGGCACCTGCTCCTCGAACTCCAGGACGTCGTTCTTTCGGAAGACGCGCAACAGCGTCCCCGGTTTGACCCGGCGCGCGATGACGCCTTCCGCCAGCGGATCTTCCAACAACCGCTGAATGACGCGCTTGAGCGGGCGCGCTCCGTACACTTGATCAAACCCCCGCTCGACCAAGAGGGTTTTGGCGGAGGCATCCAGCGTGATGGAGATATTCTGCTCGCGCAGCCGCTCCTGCACCATGCCGATCTCCACATCGACGATCTTCACGAGATCCTCCTGCGAGAGCGGATGGAAGACGATGACCTCATCGATGCGGTTGAGGAATTCCGGCTTGAACGTCCGCTTCACCTCATCCATGAGCTGCCCCTTCATCTTCTCGAAGGTGACCTCTTCCTTCGCGGGTGTAAAGCCGATGCTCCCTTGCTTCTTGAGCAGCTCGGCCCCGAGGTTGGAGGTCATGATGAGCACGGTGTTGCGGAAATCGACCCGGCGGCCGAAGCTGTCCGTCAACCGACCATCTTCCAACACCTGCAGCAAGATATTGAACACGTCCGGGTGGGCCTTTTCGATTTCATCCAAGAGGACCACCGAATACGGGCGGCGACGGATACGCTCGGTGAGCTGCCCGCCTTCCTCATAGCCCACATAGCCGGGGGGTGCTCCGACCAGACGCGAGACGTTGAATTTCTCCATGTACTCGGACATGTCCAGCTGCACCAGCGCTTCCTCGTCGCCGAAGAGGAATTCCGCCAGGCCGCGGGCGAGGAGCGTCTTGCCGACGCCGGTGGGGCCGAGGAAGATAAAGGAGCCGATGGGCCGCTTGGGGTCCTTGATGCCGGCGCGCGAGCGCCGCACGGCCCGGGCGATAGCCGTGATGGCCTCTTCCTGGCCGATGATGCGCTTGTGGAGCGCCTCTTCCATCTTGAGCAGCCGCTCGGTTTCCTTCTCCTCGAGGCGGATGAGCGGAATGCCGGTCCACTTGGAGACGATGAAGGCGATGTCTTCGTCCGTGATGACCGGCATCGCTTCGCCCTTGGTCTTCTTCCAATCCCCTTTCACCTTCTCCAACTGCTCGCGGGCTTCCCGCTCCTGATCGCGCAGCGAGGCCGCCAGCTCAAAATCCTGCCCTTTGATCGCCGCCTCTTTTTCCTTGCGGATATGCTCGATCTTCTCTTCGAGGTCTTTGATCTCCGGCGGCACCGTCAAGACGGAAAGCCGCGCGCGCGAGCCCGCCTCGTCGATGAGGTCGATCGCCTTATCGGGCAGAAACCGCCCCGCGATGTAGCGATCCGCCAGCTTCGCCGCCACCTCCAGCGCCTCATCGAGATACTTCACGCGGTGGTGGGCTTCATATTTATCGCGCAGCCCCTTCAGGATTTCGATGGTCTCGCTCACCGAGGGCGGCTCCACGATGATCGTCTGAAAGCGCCGCTCCAAGGCCGCATCCTTCTCGATGTACTTGCGATACTCATCCAGGGTGGTCGCCCCGATGCACTGGATTTCGCCGCGCGACAACGCCGGCTTGAGGATGTTCGAGGCGTCGATGGCGCCTTCCGCCGAGCCGGCGCCGACGAGCGTGTGGATCTCGTCGATGAAGAGCATGACGTTCTCGGTGCGGCGGATCTCGTCCATCACGGCCTTGATGCGCTCCTCGAACTGGCCGCGATACTTCGTGCCGGCGACCATGAGCGCCAGATCCAAGATGATGACGCGCTTATCGCGCAAGATCTCCGGCACATCGCCTTTGATCACTTTCTGGGCCAGCCCCTCGACGATGGCGGTCTTCCCCACGCCGGCCTCGCCCAGCAAGACCGGGTTGTTCTTCGTGCGCCGCGCGAGGATCTGAATCACCCGCTCGATCTCTTCCTTGCGGCCGATCACCGGATCCAGCTTGCCTTCGCGCGCCAGTTGGGTCAGATCCCGCCCAAACGCATCCAAGGCCGGGGTCTTGGTGCGCGACGTCGTGCCGCCCGTCGGCGCCGGGCTGGACGATCCCAACAGCGTGATCACTTCATTGCGCACGCGGTTCAGATCCAGCCCCAAGTTCATCAACACCTGAGAGGCCACGCCCTCGCCCTCGCGGATGAGGCCGAGGAGCAGATGCTCGGTGCCGATATAGTTGTGCCCCAGGCTGCGGGCTTCCTCCATGGCCAACTCGATCACCTTCTTGGCCTTGGGCGTAAACGGGATGTCGCCGGACACCATCGTGCTCGGCCCGCTCTGGACGAGCTTCTCCACCTCGAGCCGGATTTTCTCCGGGGACAGGCCCAGCTTTTGCAGCACCGCCGCCGCCACGCCCTCGCCCTCGCGGATGAGGCCGAGCAGGATGTGCTCGGTGCCGATGTAATCATGATTAAAGCGTTTCGCTTCCTCTTTGGCCAACAAGATCACTTTGCGGGCCCGTTCCGTGAATTTGTTAAACATCGTCGACTCCTCGTGCTGACGTCGCCCTAGTACTATTAGGCAGCCTCGCTCACCGGCTTCCGAGGCGGGTGCGGATCAACTCGGCCCGCTTCGTGTCGCGCTCCTTCGCGTTCAGCGCTTTCCCCTCCAATTTTTGCAAATGGGCCGGCTGGGAAAAGAGAAACAGCTCATTCACCGCCGAACGATCCAATCCGTTCATGATCCCGAGATCGACCCCGAGCCGCGCGGCGGAGAGCAGATCGAGCGCTTCCGTGGAGCTCATGGTCTTGGCGTGTCGCAGGATCCCGAACGCGCGCCAGATGCGGTCTTCCAACTGCACGCGGTTGTTCGTCATCAGCGCCTCGCGAGCGCTCTGCTCCTGATGGATGACCTCTTTCAGGATGCGCTCAATGTTCTCAATCAATTCCTCTTCCACCCGGCCCAATGAGACTTGATTCGACATCTGGAAAAAATTGCCCGAGGCCTCCGTCCCTTCCCCGTACAACCCGCGGGCCGTCAGCCCCAACTTCGTAATCGTGTGCAGCACCTTGTTGATTTGCTTCGTGATGACCAGCGCGGGCAGATGCGCCATGACGGACGCCCGCATCCCGGTCCCGGTATTCGTCGGGCAACAGGTGAGATACCCCCACTCGGTCACATACGCATACGGCAAGGACTCCGAGAGCTCATCATCGAGCGTATCGATCAGCGACCACGCGTCCCGCAGGTTCATCCCCGACTGCATCACCTGAATGCGCAGGTGATCTTCCTCGTTGATCATGATGCTGATGACTTCGCCTTTGCCGATGGCGACGGCCTTATGATCGGGATGGACAACGTGCTCCCGGCTCACGACATGCCGCTCGACGAGGAATTGGCGATCGATCTCGTCCAGCTCTCCCATCTCCACGATGAGGGGCCGCGGCAGCGTCACGGTGCGACTGAGGCTGTCTTTGACCGCGCTGAGCACTTCCGCCTGGGACGTCTTGGTCGCCCGGGTCGCAAACGGATATTTTTCCAGGTTGCGCGCAAGGCGAATGCGGCTGGACATCACGATGTCGGACACGGGACCGACCCCGCGCAGCCACTCGCTCGGCTGTTTCAGCAATTCATCAAGGGTTTTCGCCATGGAGGCGTGCCGGTTAAGCGCTTTTGTTCTTCGGCTTCGCTTGCTGCTCTTGCTGTTCCATGCGGTGGATTTGATCCCGCAGCCTCGCGGCTTCCTCAAAGGCCTCGCGTTCAATCGCCCGCTCGAGCTTGCGCTTCAATTCCGCTAATTCCGTTTTCGCTCTCATCGGCTTGATGAGACGAGCCGGCGATTTTCCCAGATGGATCGGCGAGCCATGGATGCGCTTGAGCAACGTCCCCAGGCTGGAGCGAAAGGTCGCGTAGCACTCCGCGCACCCCAAGCGTCCCACCTTTCGGAAATCCTCATAGGTCATGCCGCAGGTGGGACACGCCTTCGTCGAAACTTCTTCAGGCTCTTGGGTCTTGCTGAAGTCGGCAAGACCGGAGAGCAGATCGGCGAGCCCGAAATGGCTTTCCACCTGCGCTCCCTTCTGGTTGGCGCAGGCTTCGCACAGGTGCAGCTCCGTCATCTGGTCGTTGACGATTTCGGTGAGGTGCACCGTCGCTTGGGTTTGTTTGCACAGTTCGCAGACCATGGCACTTCTAAGTGTAGCAGGTTTTTTCGTGTATCGCTACCCACCCGCCATCGGGTGTCGCCATCGGGAATCGTCATCGATGCGGCAGCTGCCAAGAGCTTCGCTTGCCGCTCAACAGATTTGCCTGCGCAGCGCATCTTTGTCGAGAAAAATCTGAATTGGCGTCTGCGCGAAGCGTCTTGGCGGCAATCAGATAGCTCATCATGTCCCGCTTCAGATTCGATACCGGATGCCGTCGATCTTGGTCAGCTGGCGGAACGCCTGCTGGAGTTTCTTGGTCACCGGACTGGGCGCGCCGCGGCCGATCACGCGGCCGTCGATCTTGACCACCGGGACGATCTCCGCGGCGGTTCCGGTGAGGAAGACTTCCTCCGCATTGAAGAGGTCGTGGCGGGTGAGCAGCTCTTCCCGGACCTGCAGCCGCTGCCGGCGCGCCAGCGCCATCACCGTCTCGCGCGTGATGCCGCGCAACACGCCGATGTACGGCGGCGGGGTCAGCAGCGCGCGGCGCTTCACGAGAAAAATATTCTCGCCCGTGCATTCCGTCACATAACCGGAAGGCGAGAGCATGATGGCCTCCTCGAAGCCCGCATTGACGGCTTCGATCTTCGCCAGGATATTGTTCAGATAATTGAGCGATTTGATCTGCGGGTTGAGGGCTTCGGGCACGTTGCGCTGCGTCGCCACCGTGATCAGCTCCAGGCCCCGCTCGTAGAGCTGCCGCGGATAGAGTTGGATCTTATCGGCGATTACGAAGAGGGTCGGCTTGGCGCATTTGCGGGGATCCAGGCCCAGATCGCCCTCGCCGCGCGTGACGACCAGCCGAATGTACGCATCCCGCAGGCGGTTCACGCGCAGGCTCTGCTTCACGACGTCGATTAGCTGCTCGCGACTCATCGGAATGCGCAGCATGATCGTGTGCGCCGACTCGAAGAGCCGGTCGATGTGCTCGCGGAGTTTGAAGATGAGCCCGCTGTAGGAACGGATCCCTTCAAACACGCCGTCGCCGTACAGCAGACCGTGATCAAACACGGATACCACCGCCTTCGATGGCTCCACGAACGTTCCGTTGAGATAAATTTTCACGGGAGATCCTCCTCTATGGATGCGCGCCGCGATCCACTGTGGGGTCGAGCGGTGGCCTGCGAAACGATCCGGCCGTCGCGCAAGACGACCGCGACATCGGCCCGTTGCGCCAACGCGGCCTCATGGGTGACGACGACGAGGCTGGCGCGTTGCTGTTGATGCAAGCGAATCAGCAGCGCAGTCACCTCGGCTCCGGTGGCGGAATCCAAGTTGCCGGTCGGCTCATCGCAACACAGCACGCGCGGCTCATTGATGAGCGCTCGAGCGATCGCGACCCGCTGCAATTCGCCCCCGGAGAGCTGGCTCGGCTTGTGGGCCGCCCGATCGCGGAGTCCGACATGCTCCAGCAGGCCCAGCGCGCGCTCCCGCAGCAGCTTGCGCGGCCGTCGCCGACGAATCAACCCGGGCAGCATGATATTTTCCAATGCCGTCAGCTCCGGCAGCAAGTGGTAAAACTGAAAGACGATGCCGATCGCGCGATTGCGCAATGCCGCCCGCTGCGCGTCCGGCATGCGCGAGAGCGGCTTGTCGTCCCAGAAGACTTCTCCGCTGGTCGGCGTATCCAATCCCGCCAACAGATGCAGCAGCGTGGATTTCCCGGCGCCCGAGGGACCGGTGATGGCCACAAACGTCCCGGGCTCGACGCGCAGGCTGACCCCTTGCAGCACCGTCAGGCTCACGCGGCCCCGGCGGTAGACCTTGGCGACGTCGCGCGCTTCCAGGACGCTCATTCGTAACGAAGGGCGTCGACCGGATTCAACCGCGCGGCCTGCCTGGCGGGGTAAATCGTCGACGCCAAGGTGATGACCAATGCGGCCACAATGGTCTTCCACCAATCGGCCCACCGAACCAGGACCGGCAAATGATCGAGATAATAGACCGTGCTGGGCAGCTTGACCCACTGATAGGTTTCCAGCGACCAGATCGTGACCCAGGCCACCCCCGCGCCGAGGCACAGCCCCAGCATCCCGATGCACAGGCCCTCCCACGTGAAGAGGACGCGAATCGACCGGTTCGTGGCCCCGATCGATTTCAGGATGCCAATGTCGCGCGTCCGCTCAATGACCATCATGATGAGCGTCGAGACGATATTCATCGCCGCGACGAGGATGATGAACGTGAGGATCACGAACATCGTCAACTTCTCGAGCTTCAGCGCATCGAACAAGGTTTGGTTCAGCTCCATCCAGGTGCGGACCTGGTAGGCGCCTCCGAGGCGTTGCTCCAGCAGCCGCTCGACCTGGGGTGCTTGTTCCAGTTGGTCGACTTTGACCCCGATCCCGGTGACCGTGCGACCGAGCTCGTAGAGGTGCTGCGCCCTCGGCAGCGTGATGGCGATGAGATTGGCGTCGTACTCATACATCCCCGAGTGAAAGATTCCGCTGACGAGCAACTCGTGCGTCTTGCCATCGGCTGGGCTGATGACTTGGAGGCGCGCCCCCGGGGCCGCGTGAAGAAACGCCCCCAGCTCCGTGCCGATCGCGACTTCGTCGTCCTTCGCCGGGAGGCGCCCCATGACCACGTATTCCGTCAACCGGCTCACGCGGACATCGCGCTCCGGATCGATCCCGCGCACCAACACGCCAAACGCCCGATCGGGCAGCCGCAGAATCGCTTGCCCCGACACAAACGGGCTGACCCCTACCACATGCTCCGTGGCGCTGATCTGGCGCAGCAACTCGTCAGTCTCTGGGAGGCCTTGCGGGGCGTCGACCACGAGGTGCGCGTTGAGGCCCACCAGCTTCTCCGTGATGTCATGATCGAACCCGCTCATGACGGACAACACGACGAGCAGCGCCCACACGCCCAGCGCCACCCCTCCAATCGAGAGCACCGCGATCACCGAGATAAACCGCTCCCGCCGCTTGGCGAAGAGGTACCGCAGGCCAAGCCACAGTTCGTATCGCATCGCTCAAGAGGTCATGGCAAAAACCGGCGCACATACGCCTCGATCGCTGCCAGAAACGCCTTGGCCTCCTCCACAGCCTGCTGCGTCGTTTCCTGATCAATCCCGGAATAGATCTCGTAATCGCTGCTCTCGCGATTATCTTTCAGGTTGGCCAGAAACTTGCCAAGGTGCTTCTGGAACTTGCCGGTTTTCACGAAATGGAGTCCGAAGAGATTGACGAGACCTTGATGGGTGGTCGCGGTCAGCCCCTCCGTCAAGAGCGCCGCTTGAGCGGCATGAAACGCCGAGTAATAGGCGCGAGACACGGCATCCTCATGCGCGCCTGCCTGAAGCAACTGTTGCGCCACCTGCAACTTCTCCTTCGATTTGTCCAGAGACCCTCGGAGCAAGCTGACCGTCTGCTTATCCAAGTTTCACCCCCTCCGTCAACACGTGGTGCATGAACGGCGTGCGCATCTCGGAGAGCTTCTGGAACGCCTCCGCCCGAAAAATCTTCAAGGAGATGAGCCGCCCCGTCTCCAGCAGGATATCCATGACGTCATCGTACAGCCGGTCCTTGTCCTGCAAGGAAAACGCGTTGCTGACCACCAGCAGGAGGTCATAATCGGAGTCCGGACGGGCAGTCCCCTTCGCCCGCGATCCGAAGAGGTACGTGGCGCGGATCTTGTCACGTATCGGACGGCAGCCGACGAGGAATCGGTCAACGATGGGATCGTTCATTTCCAAGAGGCCCACCCTCGCTCCCGCCGCTTCGCGAACAGATAGCGCAGCCCCAACCACAGTTCGTATCTCATGGGTCGCTTCGAAAGAGGGCGCGTACCTTTGGCCGCACCGTGTACCCCACCCAGATGAGCGGATAGAGCAACAAGAACCCTA
>Ga0137796_10000549_pt1 | contig 22768 bp, 16 predicted proteins | sample OV2TP3_FD_97704 | JGI IMG/M metagenome (GOLD analysis project Ga0137796, IMG submission 97704) | reverse complement strand
TGGCCGGACGTGCGCCCACGCCGTTGGAATATGAATACCTGTTGGGGCTGCGGTCCAGCACGACGCGTCCAGCGCGTTTACTCGCCCTCCTGCGCGAGGACCATGTGACCGTGCTCAGTGCGGCGCATTATCAGGCCGTCCGGACGGCGCTGGCCCACAACACATTTCAGGAAGCCGAGGGTATCCCCTGGCCCACCGCCGTGCTGGCCACAGGTCCCGCGCGCGGTCATGTGGAGTTGCGCCCCCTGGTGGCGGATGCGACCTCCTGGATGGCACCGGAGATCGTTGAGGCCTGGGCACGACGCATGTGGGAGCAACGCGGCGCCCTCTCCGACCTGGACGCCGATGCTCTGGATGCGCTCTGCGCCTTGTGGCTACGCCAGGCCCGTACGCCGGACGAAGATGCCGTCGCCGATGTCGATGATCTCCTCGCCATGCGGGAACTCGAACCCAAACAGCGTGGCCTGGGTCGTCGCAGTGGCTATGAGCCGGAACAGCGTCAGGCCCTCCTCCAGGCGCTCACCCATTTGCAGAATCTCTGGCTACACATGACGGAAGTCGAGATGTATCTCCCGTCCGCGTCCGGCTCTCGTCGCCGGCGGCGCACGACCCAGGGGGTGCAGAGCCGCCTCTTTACGATCACCGACTTGCTGGGACACACCCGCCCGGATGGCTGGTTTGAGGTCGAAAAGTTCATTTTCCGGCCTGGCAAGGTGTTGGCCCATTTTCTCCATGGCCCTGGACGCCAGACGGCGCTGCTGTCGGCGCGTGCGCTGACCTATGACCCCTATCGCCAGGTGTGGGAAAAGCGCCTGCTGCGCTATCTCAGCTGGCAATGGCGCACACGTGCCCATGCGGGCGACTATGGACAGGTGTATCGCGTGGACACGCTCCTGGAGGCGATCGGGGAAGCGGTGGACACCCGGCGTATGGCCTGGCAGAAAGAGCGCTTCGAAAAAGCCTTCGATACGCTGCTGGGCGATGACAGCATTGCCGCCTGGCAGTACCAGGAACGCGACGTCGGCCAGTGGTCGCGCTCGACGGTACTCGTGGAGCCCCCGGAGATCATCCGCGCTACGTACCAGCGGCTGCGCCGCCATGAGACACCCGCGCCGCGTGCCCTCCCCACTGCCACAACGACGCTGGGCGAGCGCCTGAAGCGCCGCCGCCTAGCGCTGGGGCTGTCGCAACTCCAGGCGGCCGAGCAACTCGACATCTCCCAGGCCTATTTAAGTGTGCTGGAACGGGGTGCCAAACCACGCGTGAGTGCGACTTTACAACGCCGGATCGCCACCTGGATGGGCGAGCCTGAGGCTCCACCGTCACTATAACTCCCAGGGGGAAACGGCTATAGGCACAACCCTAGGATTGACGCGGCCTTCCTGAATGGCGGTAGTAATAATGTGGGGGTTATCGTTGCCCGATGTGGGGGTTATCGTTGCCCGATGTGGGGGTTATCGTTGCCAGCATTTTCTTTGCACTTTTTTTAATCCATGTATATTCAACACGTTGTGACCACGTCCAGGCCATTATTACTCCCTAATAAGATCTACTAGATCGACTACGCCCCGGTTCGCCTTCCGGCGACCGGGCGCCTGCTACACTCTCCCCGCTGTCACGATAGCCTTTTCTCTCAGACTCTTTGCCGGAGACCGTCATGCAGACGTACCACCTCGCCGACGAGTTTACCGATACCCCCGTTGAGCAGACGTTACTCGCCAGCCTCGCGGCGGCTCCCGCACGCTATTGGGAGCTGGGAGACGTCCTTACCGCTGATCTCTTTCCGACCGAAGCGGCCACTTGGCAGGCCCTGGTGCTTGCTCTCGACATCGGCCAACCCGCGGCGGTGCCTGCCGACTGGCGCCCCGCGTCCGACCCCCACGCCACCGCCCAGCGCCTGCGCGACCTGCACCAGCGGCGCCTGCTGGCGGCGGTCCAAGAGCGGCTGGCGCAAGCGCTCTTCGATGACGCCACGCCCGCCACGGACATCGCAACCCTGCTGGAGGAAGAGGCGCTGCGGGTGCAGGCAGCCTTGCGCGATACCACGGCGGGCCGCCTGCAGTGGGCCAGCACACTGCTGCCCCAGGTCCTGGCGGATGCCGAAGCGCGCCGCCTGCAGCGCGAGGCGACGGGCCGCGCCGTGCTCGGCGTGCCCACCGGGCTGGCGCAGCTCGATAACCTCCTGGGTGGGTTAAACGATGGCCTGTATCTGCTGGCCGGTCCCCCCGGTATGGGCAAAACCACCCTGGCCCTCCAGATCGCGGCGGCCGCCACGCGCGAGGTCCCCGTGGTGGTCGTCACCTTCGAGCACGCGCCGGAGAACCTGACGCTGAAGCTGCTCTGCGCCCGCGCCGGCGTCAACCCGCGCGACGTGCAGCGCGGCTATGCCGACCTGGCGAAGCTCCGGAGTGCTGCCGCGGCCTGGGAACCGGTAGCTGCGCGTCTGGCGGTGGTGGAAGGGAGCAGTCAGCTCACCGTAGCGCAGGTGCGCGCGCAGGTGCAGCGGGCGATACGGCAGCACCAGGCCGAGCGCTGCCTGGTGGTCGTCGATTATCTGCAGTTGTGGGCCAAGGTGGCTCAAGACCTGCGAGGCAACTTCTCCGTACGCGAGCGCGTGGACATGCTCGGTGGCCTGCTGCGGGAGCTGGCGCTGGGGCTGCGCAGTCCGGTGCTGGCGCTCGCGTCGCAAAACCGCAGCGCCGGGAACTACGGCGCCGGCAAGGGCTCAGCGGCGCTCGATTCGCTCAAAGAGTCGGGTGACCTGGAGTATGCGGCCGATGTGGTGCTGTTCCTGACCGAGGCGCAGGAGCGCGGCGCTACGCCGCCGGCGCGCGCGGTGGAGCTCACGGTGGCGAAGAACCGGCACGGCGAGACGGGCAAGCTGCCGCTGATCTTTCGCCCCGATCTGGGGACCATGCGCGAGGAGGCGCGGGTATGAGTACAAGCGCGGAGACAAGCCGGGAGAATCTCACGCTTACCGAGGCCGACCTGGCGGCCTGCAAGCCGCTCGCCGGCGAAGGCGGCCACGTGCTACGTGCCCTGTGCCCGTTCCATGGCTCCGACCACCAGCGCAGCCTGCGCGTCACGCTGGCCAGCGGCCGCTTTGTGTGCTTTGCCTGCGGCGCCTGGGGCTACCTCGAAGAGGCGCGCCAGAGATGGCAGGCCGAGCAGCACCGCCAGCAGGCGCCCTGGAGATCTGCGGCCCGTCCGCAGCGCGCCCCGCAGCCGCGCCCCGCAATGGCGGCAGCCAAGCCGCTTGCTTCGCGCCCCCCAGCGCCGCGTGCGCTTGCCCCCGCGCGCCCAGACCTCGCGCAGCCGCTCGCCGCGTTCCAGGCTGCCCTGCCAGGGAGCCGCGGCGAGGCGTATCTGCTGCAGCGCGGTATCCCCCTGGCGCTGGCGCAGCAGCGGGGCGTGGGCTATGCGGCGCCGGGCACCTGGCCGCACGCGGCGCGGGACTGGCGCGGCGGCCGGGTGGTGTTTCCCCACACCACGCCAGAGGGCCGCCTGGTGAATCTCTACGGCCGCGCGGTGGGGACGGCGGAGCAGGTGCCCAAGGCGAAGCGCCACGATCATCTGCCAGGAGAGAAGGGCTACTTTAATGCCACCGCGCTGCAGGCCGGCGCTGGCCCGCTGTGGGTGTGCGAGGGTGCTTTCGATGCGCTGGCGCTGCTGGCCGCCGGCGTGCCGCGCGTGGTCGCGATCTTCGGGGTGCAGGGCTGGCGCTGGGATTGGGCTAGAGAGGTCCGCGAGCTGGTGTTGGCTCTGGATGCCGATGCCGCCGGGCAGCAGCAATGGCGGACGCTGGCACGGCAGGCGGCGCTGCGGGGGAAGCGCGGGGCGGTGCTGCCGGTGGCGGCGTATGGCGGGTGTAAGGACGTCAACGAGGCGTGGGCCGCGGGCGTGTTACGCCTCAGCGGCGGGCCTGGAGCAGAAGCGGCGGGCGCAGAGGGTCTCGCGGTGCCGGCGGCGCTCCAGGAGGCGTGGGCCGAGCGGGTGGCGATGATGGTAGTGGACGGCGGGCTGCCGCGTGCAGAGGCGGAGCGGTTGGCGGCGGCGGGGCTTCAGATCGCTAGCGCGGGGCGGTGAGGCCTGGGATGCGGGATGAGGTAGGCGGCGCGCCGGCGCCTTAACGCGCTCCCGCTGGAAGCAGTGGTGGCGCAGCTCGCCGCCATAGAAGCTGGCGAGCTGCTGGCGCTCACGCGCCACCTGCGTCCGCGGCTGGTGCCCGGCGAGGAGCCGCCGGCGGCAGCGGTGGCGGAGCGCATTGTGCAGATGGACGGGGCCGAGCTGCGGGAGCTAGGGCGGCGCCTGCAGGAGCGGCTCGCTGCGGAGGCAGAGCAGGCGGGACAGGAGCATACGGCAGGGGTCGCCCAAAAAACTCTACGGGTAGAAATTTGTGCCAGCGCCAGGCGCCAGCGTGCGGATACCCTCGTTTCCCTAAGCTAGGAGGCGGTGGAGCACCAGGGTGCGTGGCGCTCCGTGCGTACTAGCGCGCACGCGGACGCTGGCGGAGGCGATTGATGAGTTGGAGTAGCGGGGCTGCTCTCCAGCCGCGACGCTCTTCAGCCCAGAGGCATGGAACCAGCTCAAATGTATCTGAGGGACGTACTTCGTCAGGATCGTTCCAGAGTCTATGGTTGTTTCGTCTTACCCTGTGGTCGCTGACAGCGGGCCGTCCGGTTCCGCAGCGGATAATCCGTATTGCGCTCTTTTAAGCGCCTGTCTGACCTCGTCACGGTTGGCCAGAATGACATGCTGCTCGCGTGCGGGACGTTTCTCTTCTTCAAAATCCAGGTTCAGCCGTTTCAGCAGGTAATACAGAAGCGCCAACCTGACTCGAACATCCAGCCGATCGCCTTTCATCCCGAAGTCTTGAGCGACAACGTGCTTTTGATCGTCCGTCAGACCGGGATGCGGCTTGAGGGCGACGGTGATGATCTCGTTCCAGATGGCATCGTCCTCCGGACCCGCTTCGGCCTCCGCTGTGCCGCGAATTTTGAGGAAGCGGGACAACAGGAAGTCCTTGAAGGTGCGGTCGATGTGACAGAAGGCCCGGACATGCCAGCGGTAGCCGTCGAAGGCAAACGCATGCGGAGAAATCCAGCGCCACGTCGGTTGTGGACGATTGCCGGAGAGCGACTGGTATCGAATCTCCAAAGCTTGCCGCTTGCGGATCGCATCAAGGGCAGCACGCAGCATCTCGGGATCAACGTGGCGGTGCAGCATCGGCACCGCCTCGAAGGCTGGCGGCTTCGACAGCCAGGTTGCTTCCCGACTCAGCACACCGTCGGCGATTGAGCGCAGTTGGGAAAGATAGTGGTCCGCGTCGGGCTTCATGAAGCGAGGGCGGAAGTCCGTCGTCGCAAAATATCGCTTCTCACTGCGGTCGTACGCAACGTTCTCTGGAGCAAGGGCCTGATACTGACTGAGGTCTTTTGATGCCTGCGGCACTGAGACGCCGAAATACTCAGTGATGTCCGAACGATTCACCCCACCTTCCCAGAATAGGCAGAATTCAATGAATTCAAGCCGCTGTTCGACTCCCCAGCGCAGGTCAGGAGATCCTGTATCCATGTTTTCTGTTGCTCCAAATGCGGATAAAAAGTATATTGGTATTATAACACGACGGATATACATTCTTAACCTATGGGGCAATCGCGGTCAACCGGAATCCGAGGAAATTATGTCCAAGAATGATCGTTACGTTGTGAAGCATGGTGAGGACTGGGCTGTGAAGAGGGCCGGTGTCCAGCCGCCGGAGAGCGTCCACGGCAAGCAGAGCGAGGCCGAGCGCTCGGCGAAGAAGAGCGTTCGCGAATTAGGCGGCGGCGAGGTTTGCATCCAGGGGCGCGATGGGCGCTGGCGTGATTCGGACACGGTGGCGCCTGGCAAGGACCCGAACCCACCGCGCGACCGGAAGCACTGAGAGAGATACAAGAGACATTTCAACTTATGGACATAATTATTGATCAAGCGGACTTGCCGCACGCGGACCTTGCAGGCTCATGGACAGCTATCAAGCTTCCCGAGCAGGTACGGGAACGTCTTGTTGCCCATGCCGTGCTTGCATTCCAGTTGCGGCAGCGGTTCGCCTTCGAGGTCATGCCTGTTCACGGTCTGATCGTTTTGTCCGGGCCGCCGGGTACGGGCAAGACGACCTTGGCGAGAGGACTGGCGAACACAGTGGCGGGCGCCCTCAAAGGCGCGAAGGTACGCTTTATTCAGATCGATCCGCATGCCCTGACGAGTTCAGCCCTTGGTCGAAGCCAGAAGGAGGTGGCCAAGCTGTTTCATCAGGTGATTCCGGAATGCACCAGCAACGGACCGTGCATCGTGCTTCTCGATGAGGTGGAGACGCTTGCTCCGGATCGGCGGCGGATGAGCCTGGAGGCGAACCCGATCGACGTGCACCGGGCGACGGATGCGGCACTGGCCGGCATCGACCTATTGACGCGCAAGCACAAGAACGTCCTACTGATTGCGACGACGAACTTCCCGCAGGCGGTGGATCGGGCACTGATGTCGCGTGCGGACTGGATCGAGGAGATTGGTTTACCGGGTCCCGATGCACGTACTGAGATCATTGCCGATACTCTGGATCAACTCGCGACCGTCTGGCCGCATGTGGCCGACTTGAAGCGGCAGATCGCCGCCTTTGTTGCGGCGTCTGAGGGGCTGGATGGCCGCCGGCTGCGGAAAACCATCGTCTCCGCCGCGGCCGCATCCGTCGAGACCGCCCGCGACCTGAACAAGCTTAAGGCTGAACACGTCCTCGCGACGCTGAAGGATGTCGCCAAGGCGGTACCAGTGGAGGAGACAGCATGAGAATCCGCCGAGACATTGCCTCCATTCCTGCCCGTTCAGCTGCGGAAACCTGGCGCGCCATCATCGATCTTGTAACGGGCAACGGCTCTGTAGACCGGCAACAGCTCGATGCGGCGGCAAGCGTCATGGAATCCCTCATTGCAGATGAACAGCCTGCCGCCGTGCCGATCGTCTTCAAAGGGTATGGACCGCGCCTGTTGATTTATTGCCTCTACAATGAGGACGCCATGGAAGCCGGGTTGGACATCGATAGCCTGAGCACGAATCCCACGGCCGGAGACTGGCGGATGACGGCGCCGTGTGAAGAAGCGGATGTAGACTGGATGAACAAAACGCTCAAGACCAGAGCCACGCGGATCACGGTCCATGCTGCTGATAAAGCACCGACGGATGAAGACGTCGAGGAAGCAGAGCCAACAGGGAAGGCCTTTACAATAGATTGGGGGGCTTTGCGCAAGCCATGAGCGCTATATCGACCCATGCCTACACCCGGAGCCACACGTCGACCTACGTGTCAGACAAGTTGCGCAATCTCCTCAAACTGCTGGTCCGCTACCACGGACTCGACCCGCAGGAGGTTGTGGACGCCTGGTCGCAATGGGTCGATCACGCTGCGCGCACGTGGCTCGAATCCGGCCATCTCGTCGCGATCGCTATCGAATTCTACTGGCCGTGGTCGGATGCCGCGGTCGCACGATGGGACTTTCCGATCCGCTATGACGGCAACGGCGTTGATGAGATGTGGGTGGACCGTGCCTTCTTCGAGGGTTCACTGGCGAAAGCGAAGGCTCCACCGGCCGGATGCTCATACCGGATCGTGCTCTTCACCACACCCGGCAGACCCGACGTAGCCGGTGTGAGTGCCACCACGATGCGATCGATCAACGGCCTGATAGCCAGGGAAGTGGGCACCGTGATCGCCACTCCCGACATTATGGCGTCTGCGAGGTATTATCGCTGATGATTACCGTACCGGAAGCATTCGAGATCTTTCGCCAGCGTCTGGAGCTCAGCGAGACCGAGCGGAAGGGCGCTATCCGACGGCACAACGATGTGCGGGCATGCATCCGCGCCACGTTTGACATCGAGCGCGATTTTCTGACGGGCTCCTATGCCCGTCATACCAAGACGAAGCCGCTGAAGGATGTTGATATCTTCTTTTGCCTCGGTGCGCAGGATCACCATTGGCGCCACAAGCCCCCTCACGCAATCCTGCAGGCCTTCGAACAGTGTCTCGCCGCCACGTATGGGGCCGACAACGTGGACCCGGGCCGCCGTTGCGTGACCGTCGAGTTCGAAAAACGCAATCCGACCGCCGATGAAGAAGGCAAGGTCCTCAGCAACGACGCCGTGCCGGCATACGAGCTTAGCGATTGCTATGAAATTCCCGATCGCGACCTCGGGACATGGATTAAGACCGACCCCGACATGCACAGTGAAGAATCGACCGCCAAGAACAAGGCCCTGGGCGGAAAATGGGTGCCGCTCGTCAAAATGCTGAAACGGTGGAACCGTTCTGCGGACAAGCCGATTGCGCCGTCCTTCCTCATCGAGGTCATGGCGCTCGCATTGGTCGATCCACCGTTCACGAACTATCCGAGCGAAATCCGCCGGTTTTTCGCTGCAGCGCTAGAGGGGATCGCAAGAGACTGGCCCGACCCCGCCGGGTTTGGTCCACCTGTCTCGGACCAGATGACGCCGCCAAAGCGGCAGGAAGCCATCGCAGCGCTGCGCACTGCAGAGGTCAAAGCCGCGCGCGCCGTCCGTCTTGAGCAACAGGGCAAGAGCGGAGAGGCGCTCGCGCTTTGGCGCGAGGTCATGGGCAAGTACTTCCCTACGAGCTAAAAGCGATGACACGAGCAAACGTTGCACGGCGCCAGGGCGATGATTTTCAGGCACGACTGTTCTGGTTGAAGGCCGCGTCGCTGCTTGATCCAAAGAGCCCAGTCGTAAAGGTTGCCTATGAAACGGGGCCGAAGAGTTTCGATGACATTTTGATCGAATACGATCCGAGTGCCGCGCCGCCCGATCACGAAGGCAAACCGATCTACCGCAGGCATATTCAGTGCAAGTGGCACACGACAGCCGGTACGTTTGGCTACGAGGATCTGACCGATCCGGCCTTCGTCAACGCCGAGCGATACTCCCTGCTTCAAAGGGCACACACAGCGCAGTCTCTGCATGCGCCGGACGGCTTCGGCTGCCGGTTTGAGCTGGTGACGAACTGGCGACTGCGGCCAGGTGACCCGTTGATCGAGCTGGTTCGGAAAGAGAGTGATGCCCTGGACCTTGACCGGCTGTTCGATGGGACGACGGATCGAAGCCGCCTGGGTCAGGTCCGCAGGCAGTGGCGGGAACATCTGGAGGTCGATCACGCTACACTCCGTCTTGTGGCGCGCGTGCTCGCGCTTGCGGAGATGCCCGAGTCACTGAGGAGTCTGCGCGAGCGGCTTGACGAGAAATTCGCGGCCGTCGGCATGAAACGCGTCCCGGCCACCGACTCCGGCTTTCTCTACGACGATCTCATTGTCAAGCTCCTGGCCCAGGGACGCATTGAATTTGACAGGGAGAGCTTCCGGACCATGTGCCAGCAAGAAGGCCTTCTGGAACCATCTGGCCAGCCACAGGACGTGCTGGCGATCGGTATCCGCTCGTTCATGCATCCGATCGACAATCTGGAGGACCGGTGCGAGCGGATGCTCAACCTCGTTCCGTATTTCGACGGCCGCTATATCCGCCATGAGACCGACTGGCAGCACCGCATTCTGCCGGAACTGCGCGATTTCGTGCTGCAGGGAGCCCGATCGCCAGCACGTCTACGGCTGATTCTGGATACGCATGTCTCTCTCGCCTTTGCAGTGGGCATGCTCCTGAACGTCAAATCTGGGAAGCGCATAGAAATTGAGCAACGCACCGACGGTCGCCGCTTCTGGTCGAGGGATGACGAGGCGATTGACCTGAGCTGGCCACAATGCCTTCTTGACGAGGAGGTGCTCGATGACAGTCAAGATGAGGTGGCGTTGGCGATCGGGCTGACGCATGACACCGCCCAGGCGGTGCGGGCCTTCGTTACCCCGACCCTCCATCAGGTGGGGCGGATACTGCATTGCCGGCCTGAAGGCGGCGCTTCCCAGCAGTCGGTTCGTTGTGGCCGGCATGCCTGGATGCTTGCGGAAGCAGTCGTGCAACGCCTGCAGGACCTGCGCGGGAGCGGGCGGAGCATCCGACGTGTGCACGTGTTCATCGCCGGCCCCAACGGCTTCGCGTTCTTCCTGCGTCAGCACCAGCAGGCCATTGGGCCCGCCGCCGTCTACGAGTGGGATTTCGACGGTCAACGAGGCGGTGGTTACAGCCTGGGACTGTCCCTCGACGGCTATCCGAGGTAGGTTTTCTGAGGTATTACGGCTTGCAAACATCATCCACCTACGGCCACTAACTGTGCGATTCGGCCGCTTTCCCTCGCTGGACGAAGCGCACTGCGAGCCACCTATGAGCAGACTCGAAGCCTTGCAGCCCAATGCCTCCGTACGCGGCATTCTTCCCGATGGCCTCGTGACTGTCGTCAGCGTGCAGTGGTTTGGCTCAGAGGCACTGGAGCTGACCTACAAGAACCCCACCGGCCGGGTCGCCAACGAGCTACTGTATCGCCACGACGAAGCACGCCTTGCCGTGGTCGAGCAGGGCCGCCCCTGGAGCTTTGACGGCGACGGCCATCTGTTCCGGCTCGTGTCCGAAGCGCATCGCATCCGCCTGGCGCATCTGTTCGACCCGGTGCTCGCTGTGCACACGTCCCTCATCGAGCCGCTCCCGCACCAGATTACGGCGGTCTACGAGGCCATGTTGCCACGCCAGCCGCTGCGTTTCCTGCTGGCCGATGACCCCGGCGCCGGCAAGACCATCATGGCAGGGTTGCTCATCAAGGAGCTGATCGTCCGCGGCGATCTGCAGCGTTGCCTGGTTGTCTGCCCCGGGAGCTTGGCCGAACAATGGCAGGACGAACTCTACCGGCGTTTCCAGTTGCCCTTTGATATCCTGACCAACGACAAACTGGAAGCGGCACGCACCGGTAACTGGTTCCTGGAGAACCCGCTCGTCATTGCCCGCCTGGACAAGCTCGCGCGGAATGAGGACGTGCAGCAGAAGCTCCAGGCCCCTGACTGCCGCTGGGACCTGGTGGTCTGTGACGAGGCGCACAAACTCTCCGCGACCTTCTTCGGCGGCGAGATTAAATACACCAGGCGCTACAAGCTCGGGCAGCTGCTCGCTCCCCTGACGCGGCACTTTCTGCTGATGACCGCCACGCCCCACAACGGCAAGGAAGAGGATTTTCAGCTCTTCCTGGCGCTGCTCGACGGCGACCGCTTTGAGGGCCGCTTCCGTGATGGTGTGCACCAGGTGGAGGTCTCGGACCTGATGCGCCGCATGGTCAAGGAGACCCTGCGCAAGTTTGATGGCACGCCGCTGTTCCCGGAGCGTATCGCCTACACCGTGCCCTACCGGCTGTCCAACGCCGAAGCACAGCTCTACAAGGCCGTCACGGACTACGTGCGTGAGGAATTCAATCGTGCCGAAGCGCTCCAGAACGACAAACGTGCCGGCACCGTGGGCTTTGCGCTGACCATACTGCAACGACGGCTGGCGTCCTCGCCTGAAGCCATCTACCAGTCACTCCGCCGCCGCCGTGAACGCCTGGAGAAGCGGTGCCGCGAACTGGAGCTGTTGCAGCGGGGCGCGGTGGCGATGGCCATCGCCACCGCCGTGCCCACCCTGGACGCCGAAGACGTGGAGGACCTGGAGGAGGCCCCTGACCACGAGGTGGCAGCCGCGGAAGCCGAGATCCTGGATCAGGCCACGGCGGCGCGCACTATCGACGAACTCAAAGCCGAGATCGCCACCCTCGGGCACCTTGAAGCGCTCGCCAGCGCCGTGTGCCGTAGTGGCGAGGACCGCAAGTGGCGCGAGCTGGCGGGCTTACTTGGCGTCATTTTTACCCCCGCATCCGTCGCCTCTCAGGTGGCAGAAGCGCCCGTCCCGTATGGGGCTGGCCCCATCCCACCCCCCACGTCTTCCCCGCGTCAGAAGCTCGTGATCTTTACCGAGCACCGCGATACCCTGAGTTATCTCGATACCCGTGTAAGCACACTCCTCGGGCGCAAGGACGCGGTGGTCGTCATCCACGGCAGCATGGGCCGCGAGGAACGTTTGAAGGCCCAGGAGTCGTTCCGGCACGATCCGGAGGTACAGGTGCTGCTCGCCACCGATGCAGCGGGTGAAGGCATCAATCTCCAACGCGCGCACTTGATGGTCAACTACGACCTGCCCTGGAACCCCAACCGCCTGGAGCAACGGTTCGGCCGCATCCACCGCATTGGCCAGACGGAAGTCTGCCATCTCTGGAATCTGGTGGCCGAGGAGACCCGCGAAGGCGATGTGTATCGCACGCTACTCGACAAGCTCGAACAGGCCCGCCAGGCCCTCGGCGGCCAGGTCTTTGACGTGCTCGGCAAGCTCCAGTTCGAGGGCCGGCCGCTGCGTGACCTGCTACTCGAAGCGATTCGCTATGGTGAGCGTCCCGAGGTGCGCGCCAAACTCACCGAGGCTATTGCCAACGCGGTGGATCGTCCGCAGCTCCAGGCCCTGCTCGAAGAGCGCGCCCTGGCGCATGATGCCATGGACGCCAGCCGCGTAGCCCGCGTGCGTGAGGAGATGGAACGCGCCGAGGCCCGCCGTCTGCAGCCGCACTACATTGAGTCGTTTTTCCTCGAAGCCTTCACGCAGCTCGGGGGGACAGTCCGCCAGCGGGAGCCGCGCCGCTATGAGGTCACCCATGTGCCCGCGCCCATCCGCCACCGCGACCGCCTCATCGGCATCGGCGAGCCGGTGCTGGCACGCTACGAGCGCATTGCCTTCGAGAAAACCCTCATCGCGCCGCAGGGCCAGCCCCTGGCGGCCTTCGTCTGTCCTGGCCATCCGCTGCTGGATGCGACCCTTGACCTGACGCTCGAACGTCACCGCGATCTCCTGCGCCGTGGCACCGTGCTGGTGGACGAACGCGATCCGGGCACGGCACCGCGTGTGCTCTTCTACCTGGAGCACGCGCTCCAGGACGCCAGTCGCACGCGGAGTGGCGAGCGCCGCACCATCGCGCAGCAGATGTTGTATGTCGAGCTGAATGCGGCTGGCGAGGCGTGCCACCTGCACTACGCGCCGTATCTTGACTACCGCCCGTTACGCCCCAACGAATTGGACCTCGACTGCCTGCTGGCGCACCCGGCGTGTGCCTGGATCTCCCGTGACTTGGAGCAGCAGGCGGTGGCGCACGCCATCGCGCAGGTAGTGCCCACCCATCTCCAGGAGGTCCGCGGGCGGCGTCTGGGGTGGATCGACAAGACCAGAGCGGCGGTCAAGGATCGGCTCACCAAAGAAATCGGCTACTGGGACCATCGTGCTGAAGAACTCAAGCTCCAGGAGCAGGCTGGCAGAGCCAACGCCCGCCTCAACTCGCAGGAGGCGCGTCGCCGCGCCGATGAGCTGCAAGCGCGGCTGCAGAAGCGCATGGAGCAGCTCGATCTGGAAGCGCAAGTCTCGGCCCTGCCCCCGGTGGCGCTTGGCGGGCTGGTGGTGGTGCCCGCCGGGCTCCTGGCGCAGATGACTGGCTACACCCTGGCAGAGCTGTCTCAGGCTGTGGACACGCAGGCCGTGGCTGCCCGTGCCCGCGCCATTGTCATGGACGTGGAGCGCCATCTCGGCTGCGCGCCGGTGGACCGCGAGTATGAAAAGCTGGGCTATGACATCGAGAGCCGGGACTCGCGCACCGGTCGTCTGCGTTTCCTCGAAGTGAAAGGCCGTATTGCGGGGGCAGCGACGATCACCGTCACGAAGAATGAGATCCTCTACTCCCTCAACAAGCCCGAGGACTTCATTCTCGCCATCGTCGAATTCCTGCCCGGCGATGCGCACCGCGTGCACTACCTGCGCCACCCCTTCCAGCGCGAGCCGGACTTCGGCGTGACGAGCGTGAACTATGACTTCGCGGAATTACTGGCGCGCGCCGAGCGGCCAGTATGACCGGACGAAGTGGAGAAGGTATGACCACGAAGAAGAAACTGATCGAAGTCGCCCTGCCGCTGGAAGCGATCAACAAGGCCAGTGCGCGGGAGAAGTCTATACGCCACGGACACCCGAGTACGTTGCATCTGTGGTGGGCGCGGCGACCGCTGGCCGCAGCGCGGGCGGTCATCTTTGCACAGATGGTGGATGATCCATCAGCACATCCGGAGCAGTTCTCCACTGAGGAGGCACAGGAGCAGGAACGCCAGCGGCTCTTTCGTCTGATTGAGGAGTTGGTGCTCTGGGAGAACACCACGAATGAAGCGGTGCTGGCCAGGGCGCGCGAGGAGATCTGGAAGAGTTGGCACGCCACCTGCACCGCACATGAGGACCACCCGCGCGCAGCGGAGCTGTTCAATCCTGAGAAGCTCCCGGCATTTCACGACCCCTTCGCCGGCGGCGGGTCGCTGCCGCTGGAGGCGCAGCGGCTCGGGCTGGAGAGCTATGCCAGCGACCTCAACCCGGTGGCAGTACTCATCAACAAGGCGATGATCGAGATTCCGCCGAAGTTCGCCGGACGCGCACCAGTAAATCCCGAGGCGCGTAAGGACAAGACGCTCATCGCGAAGACCTGGCGTGGTGCACAGGGACTGGCCGAGGACGTGCGCTACTACGGCCAGTGGATGCGCGATGAGGCGGAAAAGCGTATCGGTCACCTCTATCTGAAGGTGAAGATCACCACCGAAATGGCGAAGGAGCAGCCAGACCTGAAGCCACTGATAGGCAAGAAGCTCACGGTCATTGCCTGGCTCTGGGCGCGGACGGTGAAGAGCCCGAATCCGGCCTTCGCGCAGGTGGATGTGCCGCTCGCATCCACCTTCATGCTCTCCACCAAGACGGGCAAGGAGGCGTATGTGGAGCCAGTTGTCGAGGACGGCGGCTACCGCTTCACGGTGAAGATAGGTAAGCCGAAGGACGCGGAAAGCGCGAAGAACGGCACCAAACTCGCACGTGGGGCGAACTTCCGCTGCCTGATGTCTGGCGCGCCGATAGTAGGTGACTATATCAAGGCTGAGGGCCAGGCCGGGCGTATGGGTGCGCGGATGATGGCCATCGTGGCCGAGGGTGAACGCGGACGCGTGTATCTGCCACCGACGCAGGAGATGGAGGAGGTCGCGCGGCAGGCGAAACCAGAGTGGAAACCGGAGGTCGTGATCTCCGGCAGTACGCAATACCTGGGGATCAAGCCCTATGGGATGGAGCAGTTCTCGCAGCTCTTCACCGACCGCCAGCTCGTGACGCTGACGACATTTTCGAACTTGGCGCAAGAGGCGCGCGAACGGGTGCAACAGGATGCCCTCGCTGCTGGCATAATCGATGACGAGCTAGGACTGGATGCTGGTGGCACCGGTGCCACCACCTATGCCGATGCGGTGGCGGTGTATCTGGCGTTCGCGCTCAGCAAGGCGGTAGACCGTAATTCGTCCCTTTGCGTCTGGGAAAGCTCGATGAATCGAATGCGTGGCACTTTCGGACGCCACGCACTCCCAATGGTGTGGGACTACGTAGAGACAAATCCATTCGCCGGAGCTGGTGGCGACATAAACGGCACGGCACGCTCGCTCTGTGAGGTATTGGATCAGCTGGCGAGTGGTCTTGATGGACACGTTGGCCATGCTGACGCCGCCACGCAGCTCCTCAGCAACGGAAAGATCGTTTCTACAGATCCCCCCTACTTCGACAACGTTCCCTACGCTGACCTGGCTGACTTTTTCTACGTCTGGTTGCGGCGCTCGCTGAAGCCGGTCTTCCCCGACCTCTTCACCACACTGGTCATCCCCAAAGCTGAAGAATTGGTGGCCTTTGCACACCGACACGACAGTAGGGACGCGGCTAGCGCATTCTTCATGAATGGCATGACGCGGGCGATGCATCGACTGGCGGAGCAGGTGCATCCGGCCTTCCCGGTTACCATTTACTATGCCTTCAAACAGTCAGAGACTGAGAACGATTCGGGCACTTCCAGCACTGGCTGGGAGACATTCCTTGACGCGGTGATCCGCGCGGGCTTGGCCATCAGCGGGACTTGGCCGATGCGCTCTGAGCTCGCGACTCGGAATCGCGGCCGCGGGGCTAACGCTCTCGCCTCCAGCATCATCCTCGTCTGCCGCCCGCGCCCGCAGGACGCACCCACCGCAACACGCCGCGAGTTCCTCAACGCCCTCAAGGCCGAGCTACCCGACGCCCTTACTCACCTCCAGCACGGCAACATCGCACCAGTGGACCTGGCGCAGGCGGCCATCGGCCCCGGCATGGCAGTGTACACCCGTTATGCCAAGGTACTTGACGCCGAGGGCAAGCCGCTCTCGGTGCGCGAAGCACTGGCCCTCATCAACCAGAGCCTCGACGAGGTACTGGCCGAGCAGGAAGGCGACTTCGACGCTGACAGCCGCTGGGCGCTGGCGTGGTTCGAGCAGTCAGGCTTCGCCGAAGGCGAGTACGGCGTGGCCGAGACGCTCTCTAAAGCCAAGAACACGAGCGTCGCCGGAATGGTTGAGGCCGGCATCCTCGACTCAAAGCGTGGTAAGGTGCGCCTGCTCCGCCCCGAGGAGCTTCCCGCAGACTGGAACCCGGCCACTGACCCGCGCCTCACGGCGTGGGAAGTAGTGCACCAACTGATCCGCGTGCTAGAGGCGGGCGGCGAAAGCGCCGCAGCGACTCTGGTGGCGAAGCTCGGCGGCCACGCTGAGACGGCCCGCGAGCTGGCCTACCGCCTCTACACCATCTGCGAGCGCAAGAAGCGTGCGCAGGAGGCGCTGTCATACAACGGGCTCGTGCAGAGCTGGCCCGAGATTACCCGCCTGGCGCGCGCGAGCGGGACGCCCCGCGCCGAGCAAGGCAGCTTATTTGGCGACACAGAGGAGTGATCTATGGCGATAGTCAAGCGCATGGTCTGCCTCGCAAACTCGCGTAAGCTGAGCGGACGCTGTGTCGCCGGGAAAGAGCTGGTCGACGACCGACCTCTGCGATGGCTTCGACCGGTGAGCCAACGCGAGCACGAGGAGGTTTCTGAATACGAGCGCCAGTACGAAGATGGCAGCGATCCGCACGTGCTCGATATCATCGATGTCCCGCTCCTTGAAGCAAAACCGAAAGGGTATCAGCAGGAGAACTGGCTGCTTGACCCCGACGCATACTGGCGCAAGGTCGGCACTTGGAACGACTTGAGCCGACTTGCCGATCCCGTCGCACCGCTGTGGATCAATGGCCAGAGCACCTACAACGGCCGCAACGACAAGATCCCCCTGTTGTTGGCTGCATCGCTGGACAGCTCGTTGCGCTTTGTGCGGGGGGATCGCCTGAGGTTGTCCGTGTTCAAGCCCGGCGAGGCGTTCGGCAATCCCAAGCGGCGGGTACAAGCTCGGTTTCACCATGGCGGAGACGAGTACGCGCTCTGGGTGACGGATCCCGGCTACGAGCGCACCTATCTTGCGCGGCCGGATGGTGACTACGACATCGGCGAGAGTTTTCTGACGATCAGCCTCGGGGAGCCCTTCAACGACTGCTGCTACAAGCTCGTCGCTGCGATCATTCCGCGTGCGGCAGGAGGTGCAGCATGATCATCGCGACGCGCTCCGTCCTGACCATCGGACATTCCAATCACCCGGTCGAAGCGTTCGTCGAGCTCTTACAGCACCATGGTGTGACCGCACTGGCTGACGTGCGTTCGGCCCCCTACAGCCGATTCGCGCCGCAGTTCAACCGGGAAGCACTCGATCGCAGCCTGAAGGCGTCCAGCATCAAGTACGTCTTTCTCGGACGTGAGCTTGGCGCGCGTCCAGACGAGCGGTCTTGTTATGAGAACGGGCGTGTCCAGTACGCACGCCTGGCTCGGACAGACTGGTTTCGTAGCGGCCTCGATCGCGTCGTCCGTGGCGCCAACGACTATCGCATCGCGCTGATGTGTGCGGAGAAGGAGCCTCTGGAGTGTCACCGAGCCCTTCTGGTGGCTCGCGCTCTGGACGAGCTCGGTGTCCCGGTGGAGCACATCCTCCCCGACGGACGGCTGGAGTCGCATGGTGATGCAATGCTGAGGCTCCTCAAGGTGGTCAGGCTGCCCAGCGAGGACCTCTTCCGATCGCGGCGAGAGCTGATCGCACTGGCCCTTGCTCAGCAGGAGGAGCGGATTGCCTACGTAGATGAAAAGCTGGCGGTCGAGACAGCAGGAGAGACGCCATGAGAGTGTACACCATCGGATTCACCAAGAAGACCGCCCGGCGTTTCTTTGCGTTGCTGCGCGACTCGGGGGCCAAGCGCGTCGTGGATATCCGGCTCAACAATGTGTCGCAGCTCGCCGGCTTCGCGAAGAAAGACGATCTTGCCTACTTCCTGGAGACGATTTGCGGGATCGAGTATGTCCACCTGCCGGTGCTGGCACCGACGCAGGAGATGCTGGACGAGTACAAGAAGCAGCGCGGTGACTGGGAGACGTACGAGACGCGATTTCTCGAGCTGATGCAGCAGCGGCGCATTGAGGAGACGGTGTCACGCGAGGTGGTCGCGGATGGTTGCTTGCTGTGTAGTGAGGACAAGCCGCACCATTGCCACCGCCGGCTCGTAGCGGAGTACCTCAAACGGCACTGGGGCGACGTCGCCATTGCCCACCTTGCGTAGGGAGAGCACACCATGGCCATCACCAATCATGCACGCGTCGGCAAGGCGATGGATCTGCTCAAGGCGGGGCTGGCACCCTTCGTCGAGCGGGAGTTCAAGAACCTCTATAAAGGGCAGGCGCTCGTCGAGGCGCAGCGCTTTATAACCAGTGAACGGCTCGATGCCAACCGACCGTTGACGGCCTGGGACGTGGCGGTCCTCCTCCGCCTGATGTGGGACGCCTGGAACGACGTCTTTCGGAAGACGCTCGGCCAGGCTGAACGCTCGCTGGTGAGCGAGCTCCGCGATGTGCGCAACCGCTGGGCGCACCAGGAGCCCTTCTCGGGCGATGATGCCGATCGCGCCCTCGACTCTGCCGAGCGCTTGCTGACGGCGGTATCGGCCTCACAGGCCGATGACGTCCGCAAGGTCAAGATGGAGTTGCGGCGCACGATCTTCGACGAGCAGGCCCGCAGCGACAGGCGCCGGAGCGCCGGTACGGCCATCGAAAGTGCGGTCGTGAGTCACCTGAAACCCTGGCGCGAAGTGGTCACGCCGCACCGGGACGTGGCCAGTGGCCGCTACCAGCAGGCCGAATTTGCCGCCGATCTGTGGCAGGTACACCTGGGCGAGGGAACGGATGAGTACAAGCACCCGGTGGAGTTTTTCCGTCGTACCTACCTCACCGAGAGCCTGCACCGCTTGCTCGTGGGCGCGGTCCAGCGCCTCGCGGGCCAGGGTGGCGACCCGGTGGTGCAGCTCCAGACGAACTTCGGTGGCGGCAAGACGCACTCGATGTTGGCGCTCTACCACCTGTTCTCTGGCACGGCCCCGAGCGAGCTGCTGGGCATCGACGGCGTGATGCAAGACGCCGGGGCCAAGACACTGCCCACAGCCAGACGCGTGGTGCTGGTGGGCAATAAGATCTCGCCCGGCAATCCGGTCACCAAACCCGATGGCACGGTCGTACGCACGCTGTGGGGCGAGCTGGCGTGGCAGCTCGGGGGCACGCAAGCCTTCCAGCGCCTGCGCGCTGATGACGAGAAGGCCACGAGCCCCGGTGATGTGCTGCGGGAGCTGTTCAACGCCTACGGTCCCTGCCTGATCCTGATCGATGAGTGGGTGGCCTACGCGCGCCAGCTCCACGACCAGGGCGACCTGCCCGCCGGCACGTTCGAGACGCAGTTCACCTTTGCCCAGGCCCTCACCGAAGCGGCGAAGGCGGCGAAGCAGTGCCTGCTGGTTATCAGCTTGCCGGCCTCGGATACCGCAGACCCCTCGCACATGCATACGGACGATGTGGAGGTGGGTGGGCAACGCGGACGCGAAGCGCTCGACCGGCTGCGCAATGTGGTCGGACGTGTCGAATCCGCGTGGCGGCCGGCAAGCGCCGAGGAGGGGTTTGAGATCGTGCGCCGGCGGCTCTTTGAGCCCCTGTCTGATCCGGCGCACTTCAAGGACCGCGACGTGGTGGCGCGGGCCTTTGCCGATCTCTACCGCACCCAGCACCAGGAGTTCCCGCCTGAGTGCCGCGACGCGGACTACGAGCAGCGCCTGCGCGCGGCGTACCCGATCCACCCGGAAGTCTTTGACCGCCTCTACACCGACTGGTCCACGCTGGTGAAGTTCCAACGTACCCGTGGCGTGCTGCGCTTGATGGCCGCCGTGATCCACAGCCTGTGGGAGAAGGGCGACCGCAACCCGCTGATCCAGCCGGCCAATATCCCTATCGACGACCCGCGCGTGCAGTTCGAGCTGACACGCTACCTCTCGGACAACTGGGTGCCGATCCTCGAAAAAGACGTGGACGGCCCCAGTTCGCTGCCCTTGCGGCTCGATGGCGAGGTGCCGAACCTCGGCAAGTTCGCCGCCAGCCGGCGTGTGGCGCGCACCATTTACCTCGGCTCGGCTCCCACAATGACCGCGGCGAACCGTGGTCTGGAGGACCGGCGCGTCAAGCTCGGCTGCGTGATGCCGGGTGAGTCGCCTGCCGTGTTCGGCGATGCGCTGCGGCGGCTCGCGGCAGCGGCCACCTACCTCTACCAGGACGGGCCACGCTACTGGTACTCCACGCAACCCACGGTCACCAAGCTCGCCGAGGACCGCGCCGAGCAACTGAAACGTGACCCGGACAAGGTGGTGCACGAACTCGACCTGCGCCTGCGTGCCGACCTGCGCACGATGGGCGATTTTACCCGGGTGCATCCGCTGCCGGGATTGAGTGCCGACATCCCTGACGATATCGACGCGCGCCTGGTTGTACTGGGCGTGGACCACGCCTATAGCCGGGAGCCCGGCAACGCCGCTGAGACAGCGGCCAAGGCCCTCCTGGAGACCCGCGGCAATACCCCGCGTCTGTACCGCAACGCGCTCGTGTTCCTCGCTGCCGATAAGACCCGGTTGCAGGATCTGGACGAGGCGGTGCGCACATACCTGGCCTGGACGTCGATCCTCAGCGAGCGGGAAACACTCGACCTCTCGCCACACCAGGTGCGGCAGGCCGAGACGCAGCAAGCCGCCGCCGACAGCGCCGTGACGGCGCGGCTCCCAGAGACCTACCAGTGGCTGCTGGTCCCGACACAGGCAACCCCCCAGGCGGCGGTCGTGTGGCAGGCGATCCGCCTGTCAGGGCAGGAGGCGCTCGCCGTGCGGGCGAGCAAGAAGCTCCGCAACGACGAACTGCTCATCACCAGCTTTGGGGCCACGCGCCTGCGCATGGAGATGGACCGTGTCCCCCTGTGGCGTGGTGATCACGTCACCATCAAGCAGCTCGTGGATGATTTTGGGCGCTATTGCTACCTGCCACGTCTCAAGGATGCCGCTGTGCTGCTCGGCGCGGTCCGCGACGGCTGTGCCCTGCTGACCTGGGAGCAGGATGCCTTCGCGTATGCGGAAAGCTACGACGAGGCCGCCCAACGCTACCGGGGCCTGCGTGGCGGGCCGCACCTCACCATCAGTGACGGCGATGCCGGACTGCTGGTACGCCCTGAGATCGCGCGCCGACAGATCAACGCGGAAACCCCGGAGCCCCAGCCTGTCATCACGGACACTAACACAATACCGCCAGTAGGACCGGGACCGACGCCGCCTGTCACGTCGCCCGGCCCTGCGGCATCACCCCAACCCAGACGCTTTCACGGCACCGTGACGCTCGATCCGGCGCGTGCCGGGCGTGACGCCAGCAAGATTACCGATGAGGTCATTACGCATCTCGTCGGGCTCCTCGGCTCCTCAGTGCGGGTCACGCTGGAGATCGACGCGGAAATCCCCGCTGGGGTCCCGGACCATGTCGTCCGTACGGTCACGGAGAACAGCCGCACGCTCAAATTCACGAGCCACGGCTTCGAGAGCGAGTAGGAGTAGGGGTTTGAGTAGCAATCCCGCAGAAAACTGGGGGTCCCTGGGGTGTCACGATTAACGGTACGCGCCGTCCTCGCGTTCCAGCCTCCTGCGTCGGCTTCCACTGGCTGCGGGCGGCGCCACGTTCTGGCCCCCCGTGGGCTCGGCAACGCGCTCAAACGGTCGCTGCGCCTTGCCTCACCCATCCGCCCCCCAGGGGGCTTAGCGGTGTGCTGCCAGCGCCGCTCCGCTCTGCTCGCAGCACGGCCAGTCAGCGCAGCCAGGGACGGACTGGTCAGTGCGCCGCTGATAAGACGTCGCGGCGGACTGCCCCCGCCCCAGGCCGGGCTGCCAGGCCACATCTGGAGAGTCGGGGGTCGCACCCCCGACACCCCCGCAGCGGAGCGCTCCGCTGCGCGTAAGGTGGGTCGCTGTGCTCGGGCTCTAGCCCTACGGGCTTCCGCGGCCTGCGCGCCGCGTCCATTGAGACTGTAGCCCCCCGCCCACCCTCCGCCGTCGCCGTGCTCGCCTTCAGCCGCTACGCGGCTTCCGTGTGCTGCGCGCGGCGCCAGCGCTCCCGTCTGCCCCCAGGGGCTCCCAGGCGGCACACACCCCAGCCCGGCCAGGCGGAATCACAGTGTAGCAGCGGGGCGGGCTTGTGCTGTCAAGGCTGCCCTCGCTACGCTCGGCGCTGACGCGGCCTTGACAGCGCCCACCCCGCTGCTGGCCTCGCTCCTGCCGCCTGGCCGGAAAAACGGGCTGGGTCAGGGGCCTGCGTGCCTCGGTGGCGCTCCCGCTGGTCGCGGCGGCGGCCCGCCTGGCCCGGTGGCGCGGCCAAGCTGGGCGGGCTGGGCTGGCGGCGCCCGCCGCCAGCCGCTTCCGCCTAGCCGGCGGGCTGGGC
>Ga0137796_10000546_pt1 | contig 22837 bp, 20 predicted proteins | sample OV2TP3_FD_97704 | JGI IMG/M metagenome (GOLD analysis project Ga0137796, IMG submission 97704) | reverse complement strand
GCGGGACAGCCGCAGGGCGTGGGATGACCCCCGCGCTTGAGGTGCACGAAATCAAGCAGATCAATCTGGAGATGGCCGGCGGCTGCAATCTGCGCTGTCCGATGCGCCCCCAATCCTGGGGCCGTGAGAAAGAGTTCCTCAAGCGGCTTCCGCTGGAGGAATTCCGCAAAATCATTGATCAGGCTGCTCCCCTCGGCCTGAAGTTTGTGAACCTCAGCGGAAGCGGCGAGCCGCTGCTGCATACCGGCCTGGAAGAGGCGATCGCCTACCTCGCCGAACGCAGACTGGTCAGCATGATCTACACCAACGGCGTCCGGCTCACGCCGGAGCGGTTTGAAAGCCTCTGCAAGGCGGGGTTGTCCATCTGCAAGGTCTCCTGCCAGGGATGGGATCGCGAGAGCTATGCGAAGTGGATGTCCGTCGATGCCTTTGACCAGGTGCGGGCGAATCTGAAGATCTGCGTCCAGATTCTGAAAGACAGCCCCCACTACAAGACCTACCTCCAGACGAATCACCTCGTGCATGACTACGACCAGCTCGAGTACCAGAAACAGCAGTACATTGCGAATTGGGCCGAGTACCTGGGAGTCGAGGCCGAGATCTGGCTTGAGCACAACTGGTCCGGCCAATACAAGGACGCCATCCCGCGCGAGCAGCTCTTCAAGCGGACGCGCCGCTCGTGCGGACGCCCCATGGGTTCTGTCATCGAGATTCGGGCTGGGGGATTTGGCAACAAGTACGGCGCGGTGGTTCCGTGTCCGTTCGTCCTCGGGCAGGATTCCAAGGCCGTCATGGGTCATACGTCGGACACCCCGCTTCTGGACATCGTCAATGGAGCGCCGATGAAGGCGCTGCGTGCCGCCCACCTACGTGAGGACTTTGACTCAGTAGACTACTGCAAAAATTGCGACCAGCTCTACGAGGTGCAGGAGTCGCTCGTCTGGACCAACATCCCGGGCCGGACCTACGGGCCGAGCCGCGTCTCCGGGATCAACTATCTCGATTTCTCTCCGCAGAAAGCGGAGGGGGCGACGGTCCAAGCCGCTGGATCAGACCGGGTGACGACCGGATAGACGCGGAAGGACGTATGGCTGAATCTGACACGCGGTTAACGATTCTTGTGACGACCTACAACCGGTACCCGTTCCTCTTGAGACTGTTGCGGTACTACCGGGCGACGGGGGCCGTCTTTCCTCTCATGGTGCTGGATTCAAGCAGCGAGGCGATGCCCCACGAGGTTGAGGGGTGTTGCCAAGGGCCTCGCGTCACTCGCATCACGTACGAGACGACCATTCTCCCCACCCAAAAACTGTATGACGGAGTGCGCCGCGTGCGCACGCCGTACGTGGTCTTGTGGGACGATGATGATCTCATGGTTCCACGAACATTTGAAGTCGGTGTCAGCCTGCTGGATGTGCGTCCGGATGTCCGCGTGGTCCATGGAGCCACCGGGCACTTCCAGATGGACGTGGCTGGGGAGACGCGAGCGATCGTGGGGATCCTTCGGGAGCCCCAGAAGGATTTTCCTGAGGAGACGGCGTCGGCTCGTCTGCTCCACTATCTGCGGAGCTGGACGGCCATGTTTCATTCCCTCCATCGGACACAGGATCTGCAGGAGATCTTTGCACAGTGCCGAGCCATGGGATTTGGCTTCATCCCGCCTGGTGATGTCAGCCATCGGATTCACCGCAGTGATCTGTGGGTCGAGCTGACGGTCGCGTGCCTCTCGGTGATTCAGGGGAAGGTCCAACGGCTGCCAGACCTCTTCATGTTGAGGGAGCGGCATGCTGGCGTGGACTCGTGGGAGGAAAGCAGCAGGAACTGCGACCTCTTTGACTGGATGACGAGCCCCAGCTTTCACAGCGCCTATGAGACGTTCTGCGCTTGTCTCAGCCAGGCGTTGGCCCGCCAGGATGGTCTGAGCCTCGGCGAAGCACGGGCAGTCGTCAAGCAAGGGTTTTGGTCGGGCCTGGGGCGCGCGCTGACGAACAAGTGGTCTGTGCGCTATGGGCCACAGGGTGATGATGCCATCGCGAGGTGGCGACAGGCGGCTCGCCGACTGCCTGGTCTGCGCACCGCATGGCGGCAGGTCCGATCGTGCTTGCCAGGCCATGAGCTGTCGTTGGAGGCGCTCCTGCGTCCGGCGTCACGCTACCACGCTGACTTTATGCCGATGTACCGTGCGATTATGGGGGAACCCATCGATGGGAACGGCCGTCACGGCAGATAAGCGAAGGGCGCGTTCAGTCCACCAGGCGATGGGTGGCCGACAGGATGACCGCGCCAGACGGTGGATCCCCTCCGCCGGACCCTCCATCACGGAGAAAGAGGTCCAGGTGGTTGCTGAGGCCGTGCGGGACGGCTGGTACACCAACATGACTCGTTACATTGAGGAGTTTGAGCGGCAGTTCGCGGCCTATACCGGTATGCGGTACTGTCTGGCGACCAGCAGTTGCACCGGGGCCATTCACTTGGCGCTCGCCGCGTTGGATATTGGGCAGGGAGATGAGGTCATTGTTCCCGATATTACCTGGGTGGCGTCGGCGGCTCCCGTCTGCTACACCGGCGCTCGGCCTGTCCTGGTTGACATCGATCGGATCAATTGGTGCCTCGCTCCCGAGGCGCTGGAGCGAGCCATCACCAGGCGGACCAAGGCGGTCATTGTGGTCGGCCTGCTAGGCAACATGCCGGATATGGACGCCCTGTTGGCCATCACCGAACGCCATAGCATCCCCGTGATCGAAGACGCGGCCGAGTCCATCGGCGCAGAGTATCGGGGCCGGCGAGCGGGGACTTTTGGCACGATCGGCGTCTTCAGCTTTAACGGCACCAAGCTCCTCGTGACCGGTGAAGGGGGCATGATTGTGACGAATCACCGCAGGCTCTATGAGCGGTTCCAACGACTCTCGCATCATGGCATCGTGAAGAGACCGGAGGCGCGGTATTACTGGTCCCATGAGTTGGGCTACAAGTACAAACTTTCGAATATCCAGGCTGCGTTGGGACTCGCGCAGTTGAGCCGCATTGATGAGCTCGTCACTCAGCGTCGGTTGACGTACCGCTGGTATCAGGAGCGCCTGAAGGATGTCGAAGGCGTGCAGCTCAACGCGGAAGCCGAGGGCGTCAAGAACACATTCTGGATTGTGACCGCCATCGTGAGTCGCGCCTATGGGATGCGCAAGGAGCTTCTGGTGAGAGCGTTGGAGGCGCGTGGCATCGGCGGACGGCCGTTCTTCTACCCCTTGAGCTCGATGCCGACGTTCGCCCCGTACTGCCGCGGCATGAAGATGCGCAAGACCAACCCGATTTCCTACGGCATCTCCCCGTACGGGATTTGTCTGCCTTCGGCAGCCGTGATGACAGAAGAGGACGTCGACTACGTGTGCGAACAGCTCAAGGAGATCCTTGCCACAGGGGGGGGCCGTCGGAAGCAGAACCGCCTCCTCGGGGGCGAGGGCTGAGCGGGATCGGAGCGCGATGTTGACCTTGTGCGTCCCGACGATGAACCGTCCGGTGTTTCTGGCGCGTCTGTTGCGTTACTACGCCACGATGCGCTTTCCATACCCGATTGCCATCGGGGATTCGAGCGATCCGGACCAGGCCCAGCACAATCAGCAGACGGTTGCTGCGTTGCAGGGGCTTCTGGCCATTCGCTATCAGTACGATCCGAGCTTGAGCGCGTGTGCTTGCCTTGAGCGCATGAGCCGCGTCGTCACCACTCCCTACTGCGTGTTCTCAGGCGATGATGACTTTCTGTGTCCGACCGCCCTGGAGCGAAGCATCGCCTTCTTAGAGGAGCATCCCGACTACGGTGCAGCGCACGGGATGGGCCTGATGTTCCAAACCGAGCACAACCAGCCGTACGGGGCGATCGGTAACGTCGGCTATTATCCGCAAGCCGTGTTGCAGGCTGACACAGGCGTGGGACGGTTGAAAGAGTTCTTCGCCGTGAGCCAGTACACGCTCTTTTACTCCGTCCATCGGACGACCATCTGGCAGGCGATGTTCCAGGGCCTCAGCGCTATGCCCGGAACGCGCAACCGCAACATCTTCAAGGACGAGTTGATCGCTGTTGGGGTGTCCGTCATTCGGGGGAAGGTCCAGCAGCTGTCCGAGCTTTCCCTGATTCACCAGGTGCATGAAGACAGCTACCGGTTTCCCCATGTCTACGACTGGCTGACCGATCCGGCCTGGTTCCCGTCCTATCAGGTGTTCCACGAACGCCTGGTGGAGGAGCTCGTCCGCCAGGACGGCGTGCCGATCGAAGATGCCCGCGTGGTCATCCGCGAAGTCTTCTGGCCCTACCTCGCGGCCCAAGTGATTAAAGCCTGGAAGATCGACACGACCGCCCGGGTGGCGCCAAGCCGCTCCGCGCTTCGTCGGTTCGCCCGGCGCCTTCCCGGTGCTCGGCGAACCTGGCGGGCTGTGCGCGCAGCCGTGCAGCGCGCGCGCGATCCCTGGTCACTGCCTGCGCTCCGGCATCCAACCTCAACGGACCACGCGGCGTTCATGCCCGTCTATCGGTTGGTGACGTCCACCCCGACTGAGCCGCTCAACGGTGAGGACCCCAGGGCGCACACCCCTGAGGCCGTGGGGTCCGATGCTGTGGTTGGGGTGGGATGAGGATGAAGCAGCCAAGAGGAACCGCGCTGTCGATGGCGACGCATCAGGTCACCTCACCGTCCCGCCGAGCGCCTCGTCAACGCCTCGAGGGCATCATGGAGCAATTGGATGCGTGGGTTTCCCGCCATGGGAACGGTCAGTACGAACAGGGGGACTGGGTCCCCATGCAGGATTTCATGATTCCGGATGACGCCGGCATCCAACAGGATCGTGACGAGATCACGGAATTCGTGTCGCTCTTGTTGTCGCGGGGTCGGCTCGGAACCGTGCTCGAGGTGGGCCTGGGGTACTACGGAAGCACCCATTTTCTGTGGCGACTGCTGTTCGACAAAGTGATCACGATCGAAAAATCGCACGAGCGGATTCGAACGTTCGGCACCAATCTGCGTGCGTTCCACGGCCGATGGGTGCTCGGTGACCGCCGCAGCTCGTTTATCATCGGGATGTCCTCTAAGCCCTCGACAATCCAGAAGACGTACCAGTGTGCGAGTGATGGCGTGGATCTGCTATTCATTGACGGAGACCACCAGTATGCCTCGGTCCTCACCGACTGGCTCCTCTACAGCCCGTTGGTCAGACCAGGGGGGCTCATCGCCTTTCACGATATCGCCCTGACGGTCAAGGGCCACTACGGGGTGCCGGAATTCTTGGACCAGCTTTCGCGGGGGACGCTTGATGGGCAGCCGCGAACGCTCCAGACGATCTGTCACACCAAGCACATGGGCATTGCCTTCTATGAAAAATAGTGAGGTGAGCGTGTGGGCTGAAGAGGGAGGAAGAACATGGGACTGCTTGATGAGAAGGTGATCTTGGTGACCGGGGGGACCGGATCGTTCAGCCAGAAGTTTGTCGAGATCGTGTTGAGGGACCACAATCCCAAGAAGCTCATTCTCTACAGCCGCGACGAGCTGAAGCAGCACGAGATGCATCAACACTTTCCTGACAAGCGGCTGCGGTTTCTCATCGGCGACGTCAGGGATAAGGAACGGCTGTGCCGGGCCATGACCGGCGTGGACCTGGTGGTCCATGCCGCGGCCCTGAAACAAGTCCCGGCTTGTGAGTACAACCCCTTTGAGGCGGTCAAGACCAACATCCTCGGGGCGGTCAACCTCATTGACGCGGCGATCGACTGCCATGTCACGCGGGTCGTCGCCCTCAGCAGCGACAAGGCGGTCAACCCGATCAGCCTCTACGGCGCCACGAAGTTGTGCGCTGAGAAGCTGTTCATGCAGGGCAACTCCTACTCCGGGTTGGACGGCACACGCTTCTGCTCGGTCCGATACGGCAATGTCGTCGCCAGCCGGGGCAGCGTGATCCCCCTCTTCCTCCAGCAGCGGGCCAATGGGGTCATCACGGTGACGGACCAGCGGATGACACGATTCTGGATTACCCTCGAGCAGGGGGTCGCCTTGGTCTTGCGCGCGCTTGAGGTGATGCATGGGGGAGAAATCTTCGTGCCGAAGATTCCCAGCATGAGCATCATGGACCTCGTCGAGGCCCTTGCGCCAGGATGCCAAGTGACCTTCACCGGGATCCGGCCTGGAGAGAAGCTGCATGAGATCTTGATCTCGACGGACGAGGCGCACCACACGCTGGAGTTCGATGATATGTTCGTCATCCAACCGCCCTATCCCTGGTGGAAGATGGAGCACTGGACCGGCGGCAAACCACTCAAGGACGGATTCATCTACAGCAGCAAGAGCAATGCCGAGCAGTTGAGTGTCGAGCGGTTGCAGGAGATGGTCTCGCAATTGCACGTGGAAGCCAACGAAGAGCTTGCGCCGCTCCCAAGCGGCTGAGCGCTCTGCAGTTGATGGAAGTAGGATCCGTACCACGTCAACACCGCCACCAGGTCCAGACACGGATGCTGGCCCTCTATGGGGGGCAGCCGGTTCGTACGCAACTCCTCCCCTATGGACACCAGGCCATCGAAGAAGAGGATCTCGAGGCCGTCATCGAGGTCCTCCAGTCTCCGTGGATCACAACCGGTCCAAAGGTGGCTGAGTTCGAGGAGGCGGTCGCGGCCTACGTGGGCGCCTCCTATGCGGTCGCGTTCAGTTCTGGAACCGCCGCCCTGCATGGAGCGGTGTTCGCCGCAGAGTTGGGAGTCGGCGATGAGGCCATCACGACGCCGCTGACCTTCTGCGCGACAGCCAATTGTCTGCTCTTTCAAGGGGCGACGCCGGTCTTTGCTGACGTGGACCGCGAGACGCTGACCCTGGATCCGGCTGCCGTTGAACGCCGCCTCACGCCGAGGACCAAGGCGATGATCCCGATGGATTATGGAGGCCATCCGGCTGACCTTGAGCCCTTGAAGGCGCTGGCCACTCGGTACGGCCTCCGCCTCATTGAGGATGCCTGCCATGCGTTGGGGGCCGCGTACCGCGGCAAACGGGTGGGCAGCCTGAGCGATATGACGGTGTTCAGTTTCCATCCGATCAAGCACATCACCACCGGGGAAGGTGGGATGGTGACCACTGATGATCTTCAGCTTGCTCGTCGGTTGCGGCTGTTCCGCAATCACGGCCTCGAACATGATCCGAACCGCAAACTGGTCCAGGGTCCCTGGTATTACGAGATGGTGGCTTTGGGATACAACTACCGCCTCTCGGACCTGGCGTGCGCCCTGGGATGCTCACAGCTCAAACGGCTGGAGGCGGCTCTGCTCCGCCGGCGCTCCATTGCGGCCCGCTACACAGAAGCGTTCCAGGAACTGGCAGCCGCGGTGACCCCTGTGGTGCGACAGGAGGTGAACCCGGCCTGGCATCTCTACCCGATCCGTCTTGTCCCCTCACGGCTTCGGACTAGCCAGATGGAGGTGATTCAAGCGTTGCGGGCGGAGAACATCGGGGCCCACGTCCATTATATTCCGGTCTATCAGCATCCCTATTACCGACGGCGGTTCGGCGATCAGACCGGAACGTGTCCGGTGGCCGAGGCGGCCTATACCCAGCTGGTGAGTGTCCCCCTGTTCCACGGGATGACTGAGGCCGATGTGCAAGACGTGATCCAGGCGGTTGTCAAGGTGGTGAGGGCGTATGCCACGGCTTCCTGAGGGCGCATCGCCGCGGGTGCTCGTCATCGGGTGCGGGTCCATTGGGACGCGCCACATCCAGAATCTCCTGGCGCTCGGGGTGAGGACGATTGTGGCCTATGACCCACGGGCGGACCGGCGACAGGATGTGACAACGCGTTTTCCCATTGAGGTCGTCGAGCGCATGTCCGTGGCGTGGACGTTTCGCCCCACGGTCGCGCTGATTGCCACGCCCACGGCTCTGCACGTCCCGTTGGCGCTTGAGGCCGCCAAACACGGCTGCCACCTCTTCATCGAGAAGCCATTATCTGATCGGTGTGACGCAGCCGTTGACGACCTCCTCGGCCTGGTGCGCGAGCGAGAGCTCGTGACGCTGGTCGGGTGTAACCTGCGGTTTCATCCCACGCTGCGCGCTGTCAAGCAGTTGTGTGACGAGCACGCTGTAGGACGGATCGTCTCGGCGCGGGTGGAGTATGGACACTACCTGCCCGACTGGCATCCGTGGGAGGATTACCGGCAGGGCTACAGCGCCCGGCAGGAACTTGGCGGAGGCGTGATCTTGGATGCGATTCATGAGCTCGACTACAGCCGATGGCTGCTGGGGGACGTGGCGGAGGTGACCGCCATGGCCGAGACGCTCAGCCGCTTGGAGATTGATACCGAGGATGTGGCGGCGATCCTCCTGCGATTTGCCAGCGGTGCCATCGGGGAAGTCCATCTGGACTATGTGCAGCGGGTCTGTAGCCGGAGCTGCCACCTGATCGGGGAGGAGGGAACGATCCGGTGGGACTACAACGCAGGGCAGATGCGATGGTATCACGCGGCCACACGCCAATGGCAGACGGTTTCCAATCCGGATGGGTGGGAACCCAACCAGATGTATGTGGATGAGATGCGGCATTTCCTGAGATGCCTTGAGGCGGCGGCGCAGCCACTCGCGAATGTGGAGGAATCGGCGCGGACCCTTGAGGTGGCGCTTGCGGCGAAAAAATCCGCCCAAACCGGCATGGCCGTCACCTTGTCCCGTCACCACGCGCACGAGGAACGCGGAGCGAGTCACCGGGCAGCGCCTGTGGGAACACGGAACGACTGATGGCGATCGAGATCATTGCCGAAGCGGCCCAAGGCTACGAAGGCGATCCGACACTGGCCCGGTTGCTTGCGCGTGCTGCGGTGCGCACAGGCGCGGATGCGGTCAAGTTCCAATTGGTCTACGCAGATGAGATCGCGACTCCGGACTATCCGTATTACACCCTCTTCAGACGCCTCGAGATGCCCAGGGAAGTTTGGACAAGTGTTGTACGCAGCGTCCATGAAGCCAAGGCGCGGTGCTACCTGGACGTGTTCGGGGAGCGTAGTCTGCGCGAGGCGCACGCGCTTGGGGTGGACGGGGTCAAAATCCACAGCACCGATTTCTTTAACGCGCCGCTGGTGGATCTGGCGCTTGAGCTCATGGACCGCGTCTTCGTGTCCTTGGGGGGGATCTCGGTCGAGGAGCTTGAAGCGTTTCTCCATCGACACCGGATTGCTCCCGCTGGGCCGGTGTGCCTCCTGTATGGGTTTCAGGCCGATCCGACGCCGGTTGAGCAGAATAATCTGCTGCGGCTTGGAGTGTTGCGAGCGCGCTTTCCAGACTACCGGTTTGGGTTCATGGATCATACGGAGGGATCCACCGAGGAGGCGATGACGTTGCCGCTCTTGGTCCTTCCCTGCGGCGTGTGCTGCATCGAGAAGCACATCAGCCTCGACCGCAGCCTTGAGTTAGAGGATGTGGTGTCGGCGCTCTCCCCCCAGCAATTTCAGGCGTTTGTGCGAAGCATCCGGCGCCACGAGCAGGCGCTCGGTACGGATCAGATCGAGCTCACGGCGACTGAGCGCGCCTATCGCCAGAAAGCGGTGAAGGCGGTGGTGGCTCACCGCGCCCTCAAGCGAGGCCACGTGTTGAGCGCGCAGGATGTGTGCCTGAAGCGCTCCTCGCGGGCGGACGGCACGGCATGCCACCTCCTCGAGGATGTGGTGGGGCGCACGGTGACGGTCGATGTGGAATCCAACCAGCCGCTGACGAAGGAGATGCTCACGTGAGCAGGCGACTGGTTGCGGCGCTAGCCTGCCGGGTCCACGGCAGCCGGCTGTACGGCAAGCCGCTTCAGCATCTCGACGTGGAGAGGCAGGTCACCATTCTCGATCATCTCATCAACCTGATCCGGACCGTGCCGGCGATTGAGGAGATCGTCCTGGGCATCTCCGAGGGGCTGGCCAACCAAGTCTTCCTCGACGTCGCCAAGCGCCACGGCATCGGTTCCATCGTGGGCGACGAACGGGACGTGCTCAGTCGGCTGATCGCGTGCGGCCGGCAGGCCCAGGCGACCGACATCTTCCGCGTGACCACGGAATCCCCCTTCTTCTACTACGACCTGGTCGAGGAGGCGTGGCGACGGCATCTCCAGGAAAGGAACGACGTCACGACCACCGATGGATTGCCGGAGGGGTGCCATTTCGAGATCTACACGATGGAGGCGCTGAAGCGATCGCACCGGCTGGGGGATCACCGGCATCGCTCGGAGTTCTGCAGCCTGTACGTCCGGGAGCATCTCAACGACTTCAAGGTCGAGGTGTTACCGATCCCACCTCAGCTGGAGCGGTCGGATCTGCGCCTGACGGTTGACTACCCGGAAGACCTGGTGCTCTGCCGGCGCGTGTACGCCCACTTGAAACACAAGGCCCCGAGGCTTCCGCTCAAGGAGATCGTCGACTTCATTGATCACCATCCGGAATTGCACGCGTTGGTTGCCCCGTATGTCGTCACCAATCGGATCTGGGGGCTTCCGGCGCCAGCCGCCAGCGAACGCGCGGAGGCGGCGGCCGCGGGTTCAGCAAAGGTGCGAGGGAATCGATGAGCCGAGCCGTGGCGTCACTGGGTCCGCTGCGACTGGAGCAGTCGCAGGGATGGAAGGCGAGGGCGGCTCGGGTGATTCCTTCCTGCACGCAGACCTTCAGCAAGGGGCCGACACAGTTTGTCCAGGGTGCTGCACCGGTCTTCCTCGCTCGTGGCCAGGGCAGCCATGTCTGGGATGTGGATGGCAACGAATACATCGACTATGCTATGGCGCTGGGACCCATTCTCCTTGGTTACGATTACCCAGCAGTGACCGAGGCGGTCATGCGCCAATTGCGGGGGGGGACGGTCTTCTCGCTCCCCCACCCCTTGGAGGTCGAGGTTGCAGAGCTGCTGACTGAGCTCATCCCGTGCGCCGAGATGGTGCGCTTCGGCAAGAACGGGTCGGATGCGACCTCAGGAGCGGTGCGAGTGGCCCGTGCCGCTACCGGCCGTGATCTCATCGCGAATTGCGGCTACCACGGATGGCAAGATTGGTCCATCGGCACCACGACCAGAAATCAAGGCGTCCCGAAGGCGGTGCAGGCGTTGACGCGTCCCTTTGCGTACAACGATCTGGAGAGCCTGAGGCGGATTTTCCATGAGCATCCTCGTCAGGTGGCTGCGGTCATCATGGAGCCGGTTGGCGTCATCGAGCCGCAGCCGGGGTTCTTACAGGCGGTGCGTGAGCTCACCCACCGTGAGGGGGCGCTGCTGATTTTCGACGAGGTGATCACCGGATTCAGGCTTGCGCTCGGCGGGGCTCACGAGTATTTCGGCGTGACTCCAGATTTGGCCTGTTTCGGCAAGGGGATGGCCAACGGGCTCCCCCTGTCAGCGGTCGTCGGGCGGCGGCAGATCATGCAGCTCTTTGACGAGGTGTTCTTTTCCTTCACGTTCGGCGGGGAAACCCTCTCGCTGGCGGCTGCCGCAGCGACGATTAGCGAGCTGCGGTCTCAGGAGGTCATCGGACACCTGTGGGCCCAGGGGAAGAAATTACAGGATGGCTACAACGCGCTGGCCAAGGAGCTGGGTGTTGACCGATGGACCGAGTGCCTCGGGCTTCCGCCCCGCACGGTCGTCACCTTTCGGGATGAGGCTGGAACCGAGTCGCTCCTCCTGAAGAGCCTGTTCCAGCAGGAGTGCGTGCGGCGCGGGGTTTTGTTCTCCGGCGGCCAGAATCTGTGCTACTCCCATAGCGATCAGGACATCGAGCAGACCCTTGAAGTCTACCGGTCGGCCATGGAAATCCTGAATGAGGCGAGGATCTCCGGGGACGTGGCCAAACGATTGATGGGGGCGCCGGTTCAACCGGTCTTCCGAAAGGCCTAGACCTTGTTTCAAAACCTCCGATGACACCACAGAGCGCACAGAATGGCCACAGAGACACAGAAGCTCATCGTCGAGCCGTTTCTGTGTTTCTGTGGGGCTTCTGTGTCATCTGTGGTGTGAACGGAGTTTTGAAATGAGTTCTGATGTGGCTCGGCTCCGCGTCCGTGTTGCGGAGCAACCCACGTATCTTACAGAACCACGGGGACCGGCTCGTTCATCTTAACTAGGAGTGACGTGAACACGACCGTCCGCATTGGAAACCGGATCATCGGCGATGGAACACCCTGTTTCATCATCGCCGAAGCAGGCAGCAACCATAACGGCGACCTTGAGCAGGCCAAACGCCTCATTGAAGTCGCCGGGCGGGCTGGGGCCGACGCAGTCAAGTTCCAACTCTTTCGGGCCAGCAGGCTCTATCCCAAGGCGGCAGGCCGGAGTGGCTATCTGAAGGACAGCCGGTCCATCTATGACGTGATTGCCGAGATGGAGATGCCGGAGCATTGGGTGCCGGAACTCTCGCGGTACAGCCAGCAGCATGGGCTGATCTTCTTGGCGTCTGTCTTCGATGAGGAGCTCGTGGATCGGCTGGATCCGTTCGTGCCAGCCCACAAGATCGCTTCGTATGAGATGACCCATGTCCCGCTCATCCGCCACGTGGCTGGCAAGGGCAAGCCGATCATCATGTCGACCGGGGCTGCCCATGTGGCCGAGATCGCGGAAACTGTGGAGGCGGTTCGACAGGCAGGGAACCCCCCACTGATCTTGATGCAGTGTACCGCGGCCTATCCAGCGCCCATCGAGTCGCTGAACCTCCGAACCATTGCCACCATGAAATCGCAGTTCGGGATTCCTGTGGGGCTGTCGGATCATTCCCGCGATCCGGTTGTCGGTCCGTTGACCGCTGTGGCGCTGGGTGCCAATCTCCTCGAGAAGCATTTTACGCTGAGCCAGGCCTTACCGGGACCGGATCATCGCTTTGCGGTCGAACCGGATGGGCTGCGGCTGATGGTCGAGAAAGTCCGGGAAGGGGAGCGGGCGCTCGGGACCGGAGAAAAGACGGTTCATCCCGTGGAGGAGGAACTTCGACAGTTTGCTCGGCGGAGCATTTTTGCCCTGCGAGACATCTCACCAGGCGAGCCGTTGACCAAGGAGAATATTGCCGTCTTGCGGTGCGGCAACTTGACGCTGGGTCTTGAGCCATCGCAGTTCGAAGCTATCCTGCACAAGCGCGCCCAGCGTGCCATCGTCGCGGAGTCGGCCATCCAGCCGAATGACTATGCCTGAGGCCGCCTCGAGTGATGTGACATTGCGGCCGGCCTGCGAGGCGGATTGTCAGCGGCTGTGGGAATGGCGAAACGACCCGATGGCACGCGCCGTCTCGTTTCACTGCGAGCCGATCTCGTACGAGGAGCACCAGCGCTGGTTTGCTCAAAAGTTACGCGATCCCAGCCTCCGCATCTTCATCGTCTTGGATGCCCATGGCGAGGCGGTCGGATACGTTCGGTTCAACATCGCAGGGCCACAAGCCGAGATCAGCGTGGCTCTTGACCACCGGCAGCGGGGCAAGGGCTATGGGGCGGTGGCGATTCAGCGTGCGGCCGAACACCTGCTGAGGACAGGCGCTGCGCAGCGGATCGTCGCCCAGATCCGGCCCGACAACCCCGCATCACTTCGCGCATTCCAACGGGCCGGTTTTCTCGTACGGCCTCCTCCCAGCGAGCTGGGGAGAGATACGTGGGAAGCGATCTACGAAGGTCGACCGATGACTGGCGGCCCCGTCCTGATTCGCGTTGAGGCTGGTCCCTCCATCGGCTTGGGCCACCTTCAGCGCTCGCTTTCGCTCGCCTCAGCGCTGCGGAGACTGAACACGCCGTGCGTGTTTTTGACGAACGATGAGCCAGCGGTACGCGAGCGGCTCGGGCGTTTCGGATTCGAGAGCGAGATGGTCCACTCTGTGCAGACAGGGGATGTCGAAGATGCCAAGCGGACGGTGGCCTTTGCGCTCGCGCGAGGGTGCCAGGCCGTCGTGGTGGATTCGGACCAGGAAGGGGCGGAGTTCCTCAGCCGTCTCCGAGCCGCAGGGCTGTTCGTCTGTGCGATCGAGGATCTCGCCCCGCATCCGTTTCCGTGCCACATGGTTGTTAACGGTGATGCACATGCCGGCAGGCTGCGCTACCTGTCCAGCTCCGGTGACACCCACTTTCTTCTGGGACCGGCGTATTGCATCCTCCGTGAGGAGTTGTGGGTTGTGCCGTCCCGAGCGGTGCGCGAAATCCCTCAGCATGTCTTGGTGATGCTTGGGGGAAACGATCCGCACCACCTCATGCCAGGCCTGTTGCAGGTCGTGGGAGCCTTGCCCAAGATCCTGACGGTGACCGCTGTGATTGGCCCGTTCTTCGATCATGTGCGCGAGATCGAACAGGTGGTGGGGGGTCTCCCGTGGCCGGTCAAGCTGGTGTACGCGCCGGATTCGGTGTGCGAGCTGATGATGAAGGCGGATCTTGCGGTGTCCGCTGGGGGGCAGACCCTCTATGAGCTGGCTCGCGTGGGGTGCCCGACGATCGCCATGCGCACGGCGGCGAACCAGGATGGGCAGCTGGCGGTGCTTGAGGAGCTTGGCGTGATTCAATGCATGGGTCGTGCCGAGGATGGCCAGCTTCTTGCCGCCGTGGACAAGGCGCTCCACAGGCTGCTGGCTGACCCACAAGCGCGTTCAAGCATGAGCCAGGCAGGGCAGCGATTGGTTGACGGGCAGGGTGCCCTGCGCGTCGCCAGGGCGCTGGGAGCTGCGAGCGCGCGGGCGCAACGTGTTCATGCGGTCGTGGGATGACGAAGACGTGCGAGCTCGGAGCAGCGACGCTGACTGGGCCTCATCTCAGCTTGATTCCCTTCCGTGAAGAGGACATCTGCGCGCGGTATGTGGGGTGGCTGAACGATCCCGAGGTCAACCGGTTCCTTGAGGTGCGATTCCATCCCCAGACCCCCGAGATGGCGCAGGCGTTTGTCCGCTCATTCTACGGGGACGTGGAGAAATATATGTGGGGGGTCTCGCTCAACGAAACGCGCGAGCTGGTGGGCACCGCCACCTTGCATACCATTGACCGCCATCATGGGTCAGCGGAGTTGGGACTGATGATCGGTGAACGCACCGCTCAGGGGAAGCGTACGGCGGTCGAGGTGATCGAGCTTGTCCTCACATTCGCCTTCGACATGTTGAGGCTGCGTCGGATCACCGGGGGCACCTACGCCACCAATCATCCGATGAACTTTACCTTTAAACGAGTCGGATTTCGGTGCGAAGCCAAGTGCCTCCAGGCCTATCAGGTGAGTCCGGGAACGTATGTGGACGGTTTTCGGTGGGCTCTGCTCGTCGAGGAATGGCAGGCGCGGAGGCGGCATGATGCGTAAGCCGCCTGCTTCCCAGATGAGTCTGACGGAACTCCTTGGCTTGAGCAAGCTGACGCCGGCGTCCTACCTCGAGGCCGCCCGCCAGATTCAGGCTGGTGCCCTCGACGGATTGAAGGCGTTGAGGGTTGCGCTGCTTGCGACGTTCACCGCCGATCCGCTCCAGCCGTATCTGGTGGTCGAGAGTGCCGTGCGCGGACTCCTCGTGAAGCCCTATCTGGCACCGTTCAATCAAGTGGAGCAACAGGTCTTTGATCGCGCGAGCGGCCTCTACGCGTTCCGTCCGGATGTGATCGCGATCGCCACTCGTCTTGAAGAAATCGCTCCCAGGTTGCTCGAGCGTTTTCTTGCCCTGTCTTCCCAGGAGATCGAGGAAGAACTGGATCGCATTGAGGGACGGGTGCAGCGGCTCCTTGAAGGGCTGCGTCAATCGTCGCTTGCTCCGGTGCTGGTCTTTAACTACGCCGCCCCGGCGTGGCTTGTGGCGGGCGTTGGGGATGCGTCTCTGGCGTGTTCCCAGCTCTCGGTGGTCCAGCGTGTCAACGATCGCCTCGCAACGAGCTGCACGCAGTTCAACAACGTGGCGGTGTTCGACTACGCGCGGCTGGTTGGCGAATACGGCCTGCGACGCTGGTCAGACCCGAAACTGTGGTATTTGGCCCGCATCCCATTCGGAGCGGAGGCGCAGCGGGACGTGGGACGAGCTCTGGCGCGCCACCTGCGCGCCACCTGCTTCCCTCCCTGCAAGTGTCTGGTGCTCGACGTGGATCACACGCTCTGGGGTGGCGTGCTGGCTGAGGACGGACTCCAGGGGATTGCCTTGGGTGAGGACTACCCCGGCAACGTGTTCAAGGAATTCCAACGGAGGGTCTTGTCGCTCCGGGACCGCGGGATTTTGTTGGCGATCGCCAGCAAGAACAACGAAGCCGAGGTGCTCGAGGCGCTCCAGCATCATCGGGATAGTCTCCTCAAGCCGGAGCACTTCGCGGCGATGCAAATCCACTGGCAGGACAAGGCCGTGAGCCTACGGGCCATCGCATCAGCGCTCAACATCAGCACGGATGCCCTCGCGTTCTTCGATGACAGTCCGGTGGAACGAGCCTGGGTGCGGTCCCAGATGCCCGAGGTGACGGTGATCGACGTGCCGGAAAGCCCGTTGGGGTTTGTGCAGGCGCTGGAAGGGTCCGGGGCGTTTGACCAGCTCTTCCTGTCGCCGGAAGACCGGCAGCGTGCGCAGTGGTACCACGGGGACCAGGCCCGCAAGCGCCTGCAGACTGCTCACCCCTCCCTGGAGACATTTCTCGAAGAACTCGAGATGACGGTGACCATCGGCGAGGTGTCCGGTGACACGCTGCCCCGGGTGGCCCAGCTGGTGGCCAAAACGAACCAGTTTAACCTGACGACCCGTCGGCACACGGCTGCGCACCTGGAGTCCATGCTGGATGCTGGCGCGGTGGGGTTGTGGATCCGTGTGCGCGATCGGTTTGGAGATCATGGGCTGGTGGGTGTGACCATGGCGGTGTCACAGGGAACCGACCAGTGGACCATTGACACGTTCCTGCTGAGCTGTCGAGTCATTGGGCGTCGGATTGAGACGGCGCTGCTCAGCGCCCTCGCCAATGCGGTGCGGATCCGCGGCGGCAAGACCCTTGTGGGGGAGTACCTCCCAACCCCGAAGAATGCCCCCGCCGAGGCGTTCTACCCCATCCATGGCTTTGAACCCCTGGAGACCAGTGGGCGGCGCTGGGTGTGGGACTTCGCGGCCAAGGGAACGATTCCCATGCCGTCGTTGGTCCAGGTCGAGTCCACGGCGGAGGTGGTCGCCACATGACGACCCAAGCGGTCACCCAGCGGATCCACCGCGTGGTGGCTCACGTGTTCGGTGTTCCGCTCAACTCGATCAGTGACGACAGCAACCCCGACACCATTCCGATGTGGGACTCCCTGAGCCATATTAACCTGATCCTTGCGCTTGAGGCAGAGTTTGGCGTCTCGCTGACGCCGGAAGACACCATGGACATGGTCTCCGTGCGACTCATCCGGATCATCCTGTCAGAGCGCGGTGTCGTCGAGGTCCCACAGGATGCCTGAGGCGACATCGCACGCGCTCACACCAGTCTGGACGGTCGGGCAGACCTCCCGGACACGCTGCACGATAGACGCCGAGATGATCGAGCGATTCGCCGACTTCTCTGGTGATGACAACCCGCTCCATGTGGATGCGGGAGAGGCTCAGGCGTACGGCTATCGCCGTCCGATAGCGCATGGGGCGATTCTCACGGCGCTCGTGTCCAAGGCCATCGGCACGGAGTTACCTGGTCCGGGGGCAGTCTGGATGGGCCAGTCCATCGAGTGGGTGAGGCCGGTGTTTGTCGGCGACACCGTCGAGCTGACGGTGACCGTCAAACGCGTGTCAGCAGGGGCTGGGGTGGGCTTCCTCGACCTCGTGGCAACCAATCAGGAGGGGCACGTGGTGATGCAGGGGGAGACGAGAGTGAAGTTGGCGCAACGGGTGGCTGAACAGCGGCAGGTGGGTCTTGCGACAGGACGGGTCGCCTTGGTGACCGGCGGTTCCGGCGGAATCGGCTCGGCGATTGTGAAGCGCCTGTCCTCGACGGGCCTGAGGGTCGCGATCGGCTATCGCAAGTCGCAGGAGGCCGCCGAGCGCGCGGCTGAGGCGGTCCGTTCAGCCGGTGGCACAGCGGAAACCTTTGAGACAGATCTGGACGAACCGCAGGCCGCTTCCGCGCTGGTCGAGCGAGTCCTCCACACCTTCGGGCGGGTGGACGTGGTCGTGCACTGCGCGACCCCCCCCATTCCCCTGGGGCATGTCCGGGACGGCCTTCGGTATCAGGACTTCGAATCGCTCTTCAACGTGTATGTGGGTGGCACGCTGGCCCTCGTGCAAGCGGCCGTCCCGGGGATGGCCGAACGAAAGTTTGGCCGGCTGATTTTTTTTGGCACTGCCGCGATGGGAGGCGCTCCGCCTGCCAAGTGGGCCGCGTACCTCACGGCCAAACACGCCCTGTGGGGGCTCGTAAAGTGTTTGGCGGTGGAGCTCGGTCCGTTCGGCATTACCAGCAACATGGTTTCGCCGGGCATGACGGTGACCGCCTTGACCGCGGAGGTCCCAGCACGGGTCAGAGAGCTGGAGGCCGCGACGAATCCGATGCGTCGCCTCGCCACTCCACAAGACACCGCGGGGGTGGTCGCATTTCTGATGAGCGAAGCGGCCGGTTACATGAATGGCGCGAACATTCCCGTCACCGGGGGTGCCATGGTCGTGGGCAGAGGGATTAATTAAGAGCATGTTTCAAAACCCTGTGGGGGTGGCCAGGTGGCCCAGTGGCCTGGTCGCCCCGAACCCGGCCACCTGGTCACGTGGCCACTTTGCCACCCGGTGGTTTTGAAAGGTGCTCTAACACGCTACGATGGTCATTTGGGTGACAGGACTCTCTGGGGCGGGGAAAACCGCCTTGTGCGCGGCGCTCTACGAGGCGCTGAAGCCACGCCTGCCGGCGCTGGTTCGGTTGGATGGGGATGCGATGCGCGAGATGTGGGGCGAACAGCTTGGCTACCGCGAGGCGGATCGAAGAATTCACATCTCCAGGGTTCAGCGTCTCGCGAAATTGCTGGCCGATCAAGGCCTGGTCGTGCTCGTCGCCGCGCTGTACGTGCACCCGGAGCTCTTGGCCTGGAATCGGACGCATCTCCCAGGGTACGTGGAAATCTATCTCAACGCGTCGCTGGAGCTCGTGCGGCGGCGTGATGTGAAGCAGCTGTATGCCCGGGCCGCTCGAGGCGAGATCAGAGACGTCGTCGGGGTCGACATCCCCTGGCATACGCCAACGGCGCCGGATCTGGTCATCGATGTGGATCACGCGCCTGCGCCAGAGGTGCTGGCCCGACAGGTCCTTGACGCCATCCCTCGTCTCTCGAGGAGGGTCCACACACCCGTCTCCGCATGACCAAGCTGACGCTGACTCAACGGCAATACCTGGATCTGGAGAAGTTGTCGCTCGGGGCATTTGCGCCGCTGGGTGGCTTCATGCGTGAAGAGGAATTCCTGAGTGTGGTGGAGCGGATGCGGTTGCCGGATGGGAATCCCTTTCCGCTTCCCGTCGTCTTGGACGTGTCAGCCGAGCAGGCGCGTGCCCTCCGTGGGGGCCAGTCCATTCGACTGGATTTTCAGGGTCTGGAGGTTGGTGAGGTCGTTCCGGAGAGTGTCTACACCTGCCACAAGGCCTCAGTGGCCGCGAAACTCTTCGGCACGGACGATCCCCGCCATCCCGGGGTGGCGTATTTCTCTCAGATGGGGGACTGGTTCATTGGCGGGACCGTGCGACTGCTGAAGCGGGTCTCCTTCGACTTCTCCGCCTATGAGCTGACCCCTGCTGAGGCCCAGGCGCACTGTCGCTCCCACGGGTGGAAGACCATGGCCGGCTTCCAGACGCGCAACGTGCCGCATCGAGCGCACGAATACCTCCAGCGCCTGGCCTTAACGCTGGTCGACGGGCTCTTCATCCAGCCGCTTGTGGGCTGGAAGAAGCGCGGGGATTACCACCCGATGGCGATCCTCACCGCGTACCGCACGCTGATTGATCAGTTCCTGCCGTCCGAACGCGTCCTCTTGGGGGCGCTCTCCACCTATATGCGCTACGCAGGGCCGCGCGAGGCGGTCTTCCATGCCATTATCCGTCGCAATTACGGCTGCACTCATTTTATCGTGGGCCGCGATCACGCCGGGGTGAACGGCTACTATGGAAAGTACGAGGCCCAGGATCTTGTCCGGCACTTCGCTGGCGAGCTGGGGATTGAGGTCTTCTGCTTTCCCGGCCCGTTCTATTGTCGCCGGTGCGATGGGATTGTGACCGAGCGGACGTGTCCCCATGTCGCCACCGCGCCGGAAGACATCCAAGAAATTAGCGGGACGATGATCCGGCGGCTGCTCGTCGGCCAGGAGCCGGTGGCCCCGCAGTTCATGCGGCCTGAAGTGGTCGCGAACCTGGCGGGCATCCCGCTGTTTATCGAGGAGGACAGCGCATGAGACGGATCAAGATCGTGGCGACGATCGGCCCACAGACCGACAGCCCCGAAGCGGTGCGTGCGCTCGTTGAGGCAGGAATGGATGTGGCCCGCCTGAACGGGGCGCATGCCACACGCGAATGGCATGCGAAGATGGTGAAGGTGCTGCGGCAGGAGGCACCGCACGTGCCGATCTTGTTTGATATCCCTGGGCGGAAGATCCGCACCGGAATCTTGGAGCACGAACCCACCTTCAAAGCTGGTGAGACGCTCGTGCTGACGACCGACCCCTCGTATAAGGGGAGAGAGAAGGTGCCCGTGACCTACCCCAAACTCCACGAAGACCTCGCGGCCCAGACGACGATCCTGGCCGATGATGGCCAGGTGCGCTTAACCGTCTTGGAGGTCGACGGCCGGGACATCATCTGCCGGGCGGAGACCGCCGGCGTCCTGCGGAGTGCCAAAGGCATTAACGTGCCGTCGGTGGCGCTGCGCAGCGCGGTGCTCAACGAGCGGGACCTGGGGATCCTGGAGTTTTCCAAGACGCAGGGAGTCGATTTCATCGGGGTCAGCTTCGTGGAGAGCGATGAGCACGTGGGAACGGTTCGGGAGTTGCTGGGATCGCGTGGTCCTCGCATCGTGGCCAAGATTGAGACCCGCAAGGGACTGCAGGCGGTGGCGGCCATTGCCCAGGTTGCGGATGCCCTGATGGTTGACCGAGGCGACCTCTCCGTGGAGACCGCCCTTGAGCAAGTCGCCGTGTTTCAGAAAGAAATCCTCCGGGTCGCCCGGAGTGCCAAGTGTCCGGTCATCGTCGCCACCGAGATGTTGCATTCCATGATCGCTCACCCCGTGCCGACGAAAGCCGAGGTCAGTGATATCACCAATGCGATTCTGGATGGCGCCGCGGCGCTCATGCTCTCAGGCGAGACCGCGATCGGAGCCTTTCCGGTCGAGTCGGTTGGTCTGATGCGGCGGGTGGCCGACGTCGCGTGGGAGCATGTCCAGGCGCTTGAGGCGGAGCGGGGCGGGCCAGATCTTGAGAACATCCCCCAGGCGATGGGAGAGGCGATCGCACTCCTGTGCCGGCGTTTGCCCATCACCAAAATCATCGCCGTGACGATCTCCGGGTTTGCCGCGCGGATGGTGGCGGCCTATCGGCCGCGCCAGCCGATCTTCGCGGTGAGCAACGATCCGGCAAGCGTCCGCTCGTTCAATCTGCTGCCGGGCACCCAGGGGGTGTACGTGGACATCCCCTTCTCACGCACCAGCACGAACCACATCCCAAAGTGTCTGGAGGCCCTGTGGAGATCGGGGCGATTGGGCGACGAAGAGATGATCTTGGTCACCGCCGTGGGCTACCCCAAACCCCAGAACCGGATGAACTTGGTCGAGACCCATGTGGTCGCTGATCTGCGGGAAAGTCTGGGATGGCGCCGGTAGTCGAAACGTCTAGGCGTTCGTGCGCCGGCTATGCGGGGCAGGTGGGGTATACCGATGCCGACACGCTCTTCGGGATTGCGGGGCCGGTCCGTCTGCTGACCGAGACGGAGTATGCCTATGGCTTGTTCGTCAAGCCATCCGTCATCCGCAGAACGGTGACGCGATTCCGCCCTAATGGGAATCGTCTGGATGCCTGCACCTTCGATGGTGACGGCCGGCGGCTCTCCGCCTCGGTCTATGCCTATGACGAGGAAGGCCGTCGGACGGGACCTCGCTGCTCCACCAAGGAACCGTCCCTCCAGGCGACCCCGTCTGTCGGGACGGGAAGACGCTGAAGGAGATGGCGACACTCGTCCGTGCAGCCACGATTGCCCAGACCGTCGTCTTTGTTGATGGGCTCACGCGGTCCGGGAAAGGGCTCCTGGGGCCGATCCTCGCGAGTTTTGAGCGGGTGGAGATCGAGCGCGTGGAGGCCACCATCGAGTATATCGGCGGGCTCTACCGCCTTGGGAAAATCGCGCATGACGCAGCGATCACGTTGCTTCGGATGGAAACCGACCTGCACCTGTTCAACAGCATGATTGGGCGGAATACCAATTTCCGGTACGGTGATCACTCCAGCGTCTGGCATCATCCGAGGCCGTGGCAGTACGTGCGGCGTCTGTTTCAACCCGAGCACCAGGCGGCGATGGAGCGGATCGCCCTTGAGCGGCCCATCTACCAGAACATGACCCATCACCAACTCGCAAACTTCCGGCTGTATGCTGAGGCCTTCGGGGAAGGTTTCCGGATGGTGGAGATGATCCGCCATCCGGTTGATCTCGTTGATTCGTGGATGCGCAAACGGCGAGGGGAGCGGATCGGCTCTGACCCCCTCATTAATATGCTCTGCATCCAGTATAACGGCTCGCGCCTTCCTTACTATGCCGTGGACTGGAAAGACGCCTACCTGGCGGCCAGCCCGCTGGGGCGGGTGATCCGTATGATCGGCTACAAGATGGACCAGAACGTGGCGACGTATCACGCCCTGACGGACGCCGAGCGAGGGCAACTCTTTCTGGTTTCGTTCGAGGAATTCGTGCAGCGTCCTGATCGATACC
>Ga0137796_10000543_pt1 | contig 22927 bp, 19 predicted proteins | sample OV2TP3_FD_97704 | JGI IMG/M metagenome (GOLD analysis project Ga0137796, IMG submission 97704) | reverse complement strand
CCTGAAAGATTGAAGGAAATCAACCCCTTATCTCGTCTCAGGAGAAGATGGCTTTCTAATCTAAAAATTTCAAGTTGGATTTATGTAACGCATATGAAAGGGGACCGGCGGACGGCCCCGGCCCGAACGCCCTTCCAAGATGCTCAAGAAGGGCACTCCACGCCGGATCGCCCTGGAGCGCCTTCTGCTTCTCCTCCACCTCGGACGGCCTCCTCACCTCAAACAGCCGGCAGAAGACGCTGTCCGGCGTCGCCCGCCCCCGCTCGGAGGATTCCGTCAGGCCGTGCTTCTTGAGAATCGGCGCGATCTTCTTCTCATAATCCGTTGCAAACTCACCCATCCGTTGCGGCGGTATCCAGAAGGACAGCCGGGCCAGGGTGGGTTGGGTCTGGACAGGCCCAGCCCAGGCCGGGGACAGGCAACACATAAAAAAACAATCCCCAACGGGTAATCCGGAACTGACGACGGGTTGTTTGCACGACAATCTCCCGTCCTGAGAAAAAAGAAAGGGGCATACCTCAGACCTTCAAAGTATACCCCAACCTCGTCCCCGTTCAAAAAGCGCGCTCCTGCCGGAACCCGGAAAGCGTTCCCGCCAGGCGGGAAGATAACGCGCACAACCCGAAAATGCAAGCGCGAATGTCGGCCTATCTCATACTGCTCTTAGGGCTTACACGAACCCGATCAGCCGCCAGTAGAGGAGGTTGAGCGGGAGCAGGAGCAGGAGCGTGACCAGGGAGATGAGCGTCATCACGAGCACGAACTGCCCCATCCGCGCGTGCCGGAAGCTGTAGGCCACCACGAACGGCGCGGCCTGGTAGGGGACGAACACGACCCCCGTGCCCAGGGCGACGCTCAGGGCCACAGGGACCGGCCCCAGCCCCATCTTCGCCCCGAAGTCCAGGAGCGCGGGCGTCAGCGCCCCGGCCACCGCAGCCGTGTCCATCAGAAAATCGAACGGAACCAGCATCCACGTGATCGCGCCCAGTTGCAGGAGGGCGCTGCTCCCCCTCAGATCGGCCCACCCCGTCAGGAACGCCGACAGCCGGGCCGTGACCCCGGTCGCCTCCAGCGCCCGGCCCATCGCGAACAGCGCGACGATGTAGATCAGGAGCGGGAAGTTGACCCCTCTCAGCCGGTCCGGCGGCAGCGGCCCCCAGCCGGGGAGGTAGCACAGCAGCACGAGGATCAGACCGACGTATGCGGGATGAATCCCGTGCAGCGCGTCCGTCGCCCAGAGCAGGACACCCAGCAGCAGAATGCCCACGACCTTTTTCTCTTCGGGGGTGAGGCGTGAGGAGACCTCACCCTCCCCCGACAAGGGAGAAAGGCCCTTATCCACCCCGCCCGTCGCTCCCATGAGGTCGCGACCCGCATCCCTCCCTCCCTCTCCCATTGGGAGAGGGAGGGGGCCGGGGGGTGGGTGAGGTCTCCCCGGAAACAGCCACCGAATCAACAGATAGCAGCACCCCACCCGGAGCAGGCCGATGACCGGGAACAGATAGAGCGCCCACTGGCTCCAGTAGATCGGGACCTTTCGGGACTCCATCACGCCCAGCACCACGACGTTGGGCACCGACCCGGTGAGCACGCCGGCGCCGCCGTAGTAGGTGGAGCAGACCAGGGAGAGGATCAGGGCCGCGCTGGTGCGGGAGCCGGGCCGTTCCCCCATCGCCTGGAGCAGGCTGACGAGCATCGGCATGAGAATGAGCACCCGGACCACGCCCGACGGGACCGCGAGGGCCATGCCCAGGCCCAGGACGTGAAGGCCCAGGAGGAGCCTGCCGTAGCTCCCCACCCTCCCCAGGACGAGCCGGGCCAGGCGCGCCCCCAGCGGCGTCTCCGTGATCCCCAGGCTGAAGGCCATGCCCGCGAACACCAGCCAGACTGCCTTGCCGGAGAACGCCCCGAACGCCGTCTCGAACGGGATCACGCGCAGGAGAGGGAACAGGACGAGCACGAGGAGGGACGTGTACTCGATGGGGACCGGCTCGAACGTCCAGAACAGGACCGCGAACGCCGACAGCGCCAGCGCCAGCCGGGCCGGCATGTCCAGACCGCCCGGATACAGGAGGAGGATCAGAGGAAGGAGAAGGCCGAGGGCGATGCCGGTGACCTGTTTACGAGTCATGCTGGGTCTGCCCAGGAATCACGAACTTTTTTATGGTTTTCAAAACATCGTTTTTTTACATTAACCCCGCAACCTGACCTCGAACCTTGCCCCTCTACCTGACGCTATACAGGAGGACGCCCATCATGGTGGACCCGCAGCACCTCTTCGACGACGAACAGATGAGGTCGTTCATCGTCAACGGCTTCGTCGTCATAAAGCTCGACCTCCCGGCCAGCTTTCACGAGACCATTTACCGGAAGACCGAGGAGGTCTTCGCCAAAGAGGGCAATCCGGGGAACAACATCCTCCCCAGGGTGCCCGAGCTGAGGCAGGTCTTCGACCACCCCCGCGTCCGGGGGGCCTTCACCAGCATCCTCGGCCCCAACCATATCATGCACACCCACCGCCATCCCCACATCAACCGCCCCGGCAGCCCGGGCCAGAACTGGCACAAGGACACCTACTGGGGCTTCAAGAAGGTCCGCTACCATCGCCCCCGCTGGGCCATGGCCTTCTACTATCCCCAGGACGTCACCCCGGAGAACGGCCCCTCCGAGGTCCTGCCGGGGACCCAGTATCAGATGATCAAGCCCCCGAACGAGGCGGAGCTGGCCCGGCAGGTCTGCGGCGAGGCCGGCACGATTGCCATTATCCACTTCGACCTCTGGCACAGGGGAGGGGCCAACCGCACGGACCGGAACCGTTACATGATGAAGTTCCAGTTCACCCGGATGGAGGAGCCAGAAAGGCCTGCCTGGAACGTCCGGGATACGGCGTGGCGCGCCCCTTCCGGCGTCTCAGACACCGGCCTGGAGCCCCTCTGGTCGCAGGTCTGGGACTGGTCCTGCGGCAGGAGGTCCAATGGAAACGCCACCCCTCAGCGCAGCGGCTTCGCCCCCCTCGCCAGCGCCCTCCATCGCGAGGAGGAGCCTGTGCGCCTCGGCGCCGCCTACGCCCTCGGGGCCCTGGGCGAACCTGCGGTCCCTCCCCTCCTCGATGCCCTCCAGAGCGGGGAGGAGCCCGCGCGCCTCAGCGCCGCCTACGGCCTGGGCGTTGCCGGTCAGCCCGCGGTCCCCGCCCTCCTCAGCGCCCTCGACCACGGGGACGAACAGGTCCGCGCCTGCGCGGCCTACGCCCTGGGCGACATCGGCCCTCCGGCGCAGGACGCCGTGCCCGCCCTCGCCGGAGCCCTGAGCGACCCCTCCGCGTGGGTGCGTCACCACGCCGCCGAGGCCCTTGGCGCCGTCGCCCGGAACCCCCAGGCGGCCGTGCCCGCCCTCGGCAGGGCCCTGCGCGACCCGGACGGCCAGGTCCGGTTCAACGCCGCCTACGCCCTGGCCCGCCTCGGCCCCTCCGCAGAAGCGGCCATCCCGGCCCTGCGCGAGGCCCTGTGGGACGAGAACCGTTACGTGATCGGCCACGCCGCGGCCGCCCTCCGGCGCATCGGGACCCGCGAGGCCGAAGAGACTCTGCTCGACTTCCTGACCGCCACCCGCTGGTGTCCCCTCACCACGAAGGAGAGCATGTATTAGGAAGACCTTTCTGAAAACAGGCTACAACTGAACCCAAAACAGAAGCCCTGACCTCGTCGAGATCGGGGCTTCTTACCACACATCTATTACCCCCGGTCGTATCGGTTTATGCCCTTCTCTTCTTCTGGAGCGCTCTGTAAATTTGCTCCAGGAGGTCCACCGTTTCAAACGGCTTCTGGAGGAGCGTCAATCCGGCCTCTCGCACGCGCTCCCAGTCCGCCCGCTCGTCGGTGTAGCCCGTCACCAGCAGCGCCGCCAGTCCGGGCTGTTCTCTGAGGACCTGAAACACCAGGTCTGTCCCCCGCCCATCCGGGAGCACCACGTCGCTCAGAATCAGATCGACGCAGCCCCCTTCCTGTCGAAAGGCCTCCATCGCCTCGGCCACCGTGCCGCAGGGCCGCACGGTGTAGCCGTTCTCCACGAGCGTCTGCTCCGTCACCGCCCTGAGCATCGGCTCGTCCTCCACCAGCAGGACGCGCTCACCCCGGCCCCGATAGCGATCAAAGGAGAGGAATCGCTCCCCCACATTGAGAACCTCTGCCTCCTCTCCCAGGACCGGCAGGTAGACCTCAAACCGGCTCCCCTGTCCCACCCTGCTCTCCACCGTGATCCAGCCCTCGTGCGCCTGCACGATGCCGTAGACCACCGCCAGCCCCAGCCCTGTCCCCCGGCCCGGCCCCTTGGTCGTGAAGAAAGGCTCGAACAGGCGCGCTTTGACCTCCTCATCCATACCCACGCCCGTGTCACACACCGTCAGGCATACGAACCGGCCCGCGCGGAACTCCGGGTGCTGCCGGCAGTGGGCCTCGTCGATGACGATGTTCCGGGTCTGAAACCTCAGGGTCCCACCCCCCGGCATGGCGTCCCGCGCATTGACCGACAGGTTGGTGATCACCTGATCGAGGTTTCCGGGGTCCGCGTTCACGGTCCACAGGCCCTCCGTCAGGTCCAGCTCAACCCCAATGTCCTCTCCAAGCAGCCGCCTCAGCATCTTCTGCAGCTCCCGGACCTGATAGTTCAGATCTGTCGGCCGCATCTCCATCGGCTGTTTGCGGCTGAACAGCAGCAGCTGGCGGATCAGCCGGGCGGACCGCAGCGTGGTCTCACGGACCTGGAGCAGGTTATGGCGGGCCGGGGAGTCCTCGGAGGTGGCCCTCAGAACCAGGTCCACGTAGCCCTTGATGATCCCCAGCTGGTTGTTGAAGTCGTGGGCCACGCCGCCCGCCAGTTGCCCGACGGCCTCCATCTTCTGGGACTGGCGAAGCTGCTCCTCCAGGCGCTTGCGCTCGGTGATGTCCTCGATCAGGGGGATGACGTAGAGGATCTTCCCCTCGGCGTCCCGGACGGCGGAGACCGTCGTGCGCGCCCATACGGTCCGGCCGTCCTTCCGGTAGTAACGCTTCTCGATCCAGTAGTTGTCATATTTCCCCTCGCGCAATCCCCTGGCCAGCCTCAGGCTCGCCTCCACGTCGTCCGGGTGAGTGAAGTCCGTAAACAGCATGTCCCGGAACTCCTCTGACGTGTAACCGAGCATCTCCTGGAGGGCGCGATTCGTCTGGATGAGCCGGCCCTCAACATCGATGGCGATGCCGAGGGCCGCGAACTCAAACACCGTCCGGAAACGCTCCTCGCTCTCCCGCAGCGCCGCCTCCACCCGCCTGCGCTCGGCGATCTCCCGCTGAAGCTGCTCCTTGGCCTTCTGGAGGTCGGCAATGCGCTCCTCGACCAGCGCGTCGAGTTGAGCGTGGATCTCCCGCAGCGCCGCCTCCGCACGCTCGCGCCGGGCGATCTCGGCCTCAAGCGCCGGGTCGATTTTTGAGCGTTCCTGGGTGTGCACCGCGACCTCGGGAATAGGCAACGAACCGGACAGGCAAAAAAGTGGCGCGTTAAAATTAACCCAACCGTTGCGACAGATCAAGCAAAAACAGGCGACCGCCCTCTATCGGAAACCTACCTGATGATCGCCGTCCCGGCGGGAAACCCGGATGCCCTGTTGTCCATCGAGTAGGTCCTGTGGTCCGTGGCATTGCCGGGGATGGCGCCGATCAGCGGCTTCAGGGTGAAGGGGCCCGCATCGTCATCAGGGGACGGCTCAATCGAGATGACCGCCGCGCCGCCCGCCAGGTTCGTCGGGAAGGTCAGCCCGGCCGGCGCGCTCCTCACGAAGTCCTCTCCGGGGAACGGCGGCCCGGACCTCGGCCCGCTGAACGGCGCGGCCTCGTCGGCAGCGGCCGGGTTCGTGAACCGCCCGGTGGTCACCGGGACACCGTTGATCACGGCCCACCCCTCGTACTTCCATCCGGCGGGCAGCGTCGGGAGGCGCAGCCCCTGCACCGGGCTGCCCGAGGCGAGGTCCAGGAACCAGACCCCGCTGTTCTCGTTGGCGCTCGGATCGTCCGTGGGCGTGGCCAGGATGTATCTCCCCGTCGCCCCGGCGAAGTCGTTGCCCAGCGCCGCCGGATGCCCGACCGTCAACCTTGCAGAAAGATCCCTCACGTCCCCGGCCAGGTAGTGGGTGTCCGCCGGGATGGCATCCACGTCCCCTTTAGGCTCAAGGGTGAGCACGATGGCCGTCGCCCGGCTCAGGTCCCTCCCCGTCCGGAATTCCCCGTTCGGGATGGGGTTGCCGCGCAGGTCCACGAGCGCGCCCTTCCCGTCCACGTTGAACTTGCCCGTGGCCACCGGCGCCCCGCCGATGATCGCCCACCCCTCATAATGGAACCCGTTCGCCAGAGGCTGGAGGCCGGAGAAACTCAGGGCCAGCGTGGAATTTGCCGGCGGCAAGAGGAGGTGAGCCTGACCCCCGATGGGGAGAGAGAAGGCATTCTCCTTCCCCGCATTGATCGGGATGCTCCACCACTGCCCGACGACGGCCCCGGAGGCGTTGGTGGCCCGCGCCCGATAGTAGCCGCTGATCCGGTCGCCGCTGATCTCCACCGTCGCCCGGCCGCTGGCATCCGTGGTCCCCTTCCACGCATACTCGGCCCGCCGGCCGGAGATCGACCGGGCGAAGGCCACCTCCACCCCTGCCGCGGGCGCTCCCCCCTGCGTGACGGTCACGGACACCACCGCCTGAGCCTGTTGCTGCGCAGCCACCTTCGCCATCCCTCTCCTGGAGGGTTTCTCCGCGCCCGGCGCGACGGGCTGCTGCCTGCCGCACCCGGACCCTGCCAGCCCCACGACCAGCGCTGCGGATAAAAGATAGGTCTTTCTCATAACGAGATCTCCTTTCTGCGTCCTGAAATACCCGCCTCTCCTCTTTCCGGCTTCGCTGGGGAGAGATGGAAAAATCGTGCCAGGCGCTGTCATACATAAAAAAGGGCTGCCTGCAAATAGACAGGAGCCCTTTATAAATAATGAATTAAGCTCAGAGCGAAGGGGGTTATTCGAAGCCCCTTTCTCTCCCGAAGATCACACCCCACACGTGAGTTTTATATCACATCTTTCGATTTTAAAAGATTTTATTTACATACATGTAATTTATAATCAAAATCTTACTCTTTGTGCTATTTTTAGCACGGACCCGAATAAGATCATGAGATCCCTGCGCCGTTCAGGCGAGCTTATTCTCTGGATATCCCGCACCGTTTCATCTTCTCATAAAAGTGTCTCCGGTGGATGCCCGCCCTCCGGGCGGCCTCCGTCACCTGCCCCCCGGCCCGGCCCAGCACCACCTCCAGGTACTGTCGCTCGAATCGCTCGCGCGCCTCCCGCAGCGGCACGTCGTAGAGGTCCCCCCCCTCGGAGACCGACGTCACGACGTGCTGTGGAAGGTCCTGTATCGTGATGGTTTCTCCACGGCTGAGCAGCACGGCCTGCTCGATCGCGTTTTCCAGCTCCCGCACGTTCCCCGGCCAGGCGTAGGCCTTCATCAGCATCATCGCCTCCGGTGAGATTTCAAGCGCAGGCCGACCCATCTTCGCCGCGCAAGCTATCGCGCAATGGGTTGCCAGAAGCGGGATGTCCCCCCTCCGCGCCCGCAGCGGAGGCAGGTCCACCACCACCACGCTCAGCCGGTAGAACAGATCGGTGCGGAACGTCCCCTGCGCCATCCGCTCCCGCAGGTCCGCGTTCGTGGCCGCGATCAGCCGGAAGTCCACCGGAATCGACCGGTCTCCCCCCACCCGCAGCACCTCCCGCTCCTGGATGGCCCGCAGCAGCTTCACCTGCAGCGCCGGGCTCATCGCCTCGATCTCGTCCAGAAACAGCGTGCCTCCATCGGCCTGCTCGATCAGTCCGTACTTCTGTTTGATCGCCCCCGTGAACGCCCCCTTCTCGTGCCCAAACAGCTCGCTCTCCAGGAGCGACTCCGGCAACGCCCCGCAGTTGATCGGCACGAACCGCGCCTCCCGGCGACAGCTCCGGCGATGGATCGCCCGCGCCACCAGCTCCTTGCCCGTGCCCGTCTCCCCCTGGATCAACACAGTCGCACCGCTGTCCGCCAGCCGGCGGATCAGGTCGTAGACCCGCTGCATCTCCGGGCTCACCCCCACCAGCCCCTCGAACGACCCCTGATGGGCTACCTGGTCCTCCAGCAGACGGAGCTTCTCGGTCTGTCTCCGGCCCTCCAGCGCCCTGCGCAGCACGATCTCCAGGTGATCGAAGTCCAGCGGCTTGGTCAGGTAATCCACCGCGCCCGCCTTTATCGCCTGCACCGCCGACTCGATCGAGGCGTAGCCGGTCATGACCACCACCATCGCGTCCGCCCGCTGCGCCCTGATCCGGCGCATCACCTCCATCCCGTCCAGCTCCGACATCCAGAGGTCCAGCAGGACCAGGTCAAACGCCGACTCGGAGTAGAGCGCGATGCCCTTCTGCCCATCCTCAGCCGTGGCCACCTCGAACCCCAGGCCGGACAGCGCCTGCCGCAGGACGTCCAGCATCCGTCGCTCATCGTCGACCACCAGTATCCTGGGTTTGTCCAGCAACCTGATCCCTCCTTGAGTTCACGAAGATGACCCAGGAATCTCGGATGATACAGGCCATGATATGCCGAAAGCCGGCGGGCGTCAAGCGGAATCACCCTTGCGAACGGCTCCGTTTTTGGCGATCATGGGGGAAAAAGTCCCCGGCCGGGCGGGCGAGGTCCCGAAGAAGGACCTGCGCACCCTGCGGATGAGATAGGGTCTCTTTTCGCGTGCGACGATGCCCTACCGTATTCTTGCCGACCTGATCGTCGTCCTGCACCTCGCCTTCGTGATCTTCGCCGTGCTGGGGGGGCTTATGGCGCTCCGGTGGCGGCGCGTCATCTACGGGCACATCCCGGCCGCCCTCTGGGCCGTGCTCCTGGAGTTCTCAGGGTGGGCCTGTCCCCTCACCCCCCTCGAAAATGCGCTCCGGGTCAAAGGCGGAGAGGCGGGCTACGAGGTCAGCTTCATCGAGTACTATCTCCTGCCCCTGCTCTACCCCGCCGGGTTGACCAGGGACACGCAGATCGTCCTGGGAGCGATTGCGCTGGCCGTGAACCTGGGGATCTACTGGCATATCAGCGCAAGGCGCCGGCGACGCCCTGCTTGGTAAGCAGGTCGCACGGGAATTGACAAAACCGACTTTCAGCTTTAGATTCCCTACTCAGCGAAGGCGGCGCGCCCGGACGACACAGAAAGGAGCGTACAAGATGCGTTACCTCGTCACCGGGGAATTCATCGACCCCGGCCCCCTCCTTCCTCCCAAGGAGTTTATTGGGATCGTGGAAAACCTCGTCGTTCCCAGCCTGAAGGCCATGGCGGACCTGGAGAAAAAGCGGAAGATACTGGCCGGCGGCATCTGCGCCGGACGCCGGGCCGGGGTGGCGATCATAGAGGCCAAGACGCACGAAGAGCTGAGCGAGATCCTGCGGGACCTCCCCTTCTGGGGCCTGATCAAATGGGAAGTGACTCCCCTGGAGAGCTATTCTCACCGAGCTCGGAAAGACCGTGAGCGTGTGAGGGCACTCAAGGCCCAGAAGTGAATGGGAATTGAAGCAGAGTTTTCGACTGTAACCAACGGGCGCGCCGTGTTTCTACACGCGATATTCCTTCACGAACGCCTCGTCCAGCTCCAGCCCTAATCCCGGCTTCTCCGTCATCTGTACCTCGCCGTCTTTCACCTCGAACCGGGGGCTGTACATCTTCGACCAGATCTGATACGGCTCCGACGCCGGGCACGCGGGGGACATCAGGCCGTTGGGCACGCCCGCCAGGAAGGGGCAGATCAGGTCCGGGTACTGCGCCCCGTGCGGCGCGATGTGCGCCCGGTGCGCCTCCGCCAGGCCCGCCATCCGCAGCAGGTTCGTGTACCCCCCCGCCACCACGATGTCCGACTGCAGCACCTGCAGCCCCCCCTGCGTGATCAGCCGCTGCGCCCCGTAGAGCGTCCCCTCCCCCTCGCCCCCCGCCACCAGCGCGTGGCTCGCCTCCCGGATCAGCCGGTAGATGCCGATCTCGTCGTCCCTCGGGATCGGCTCCTCGATCCAGTAGAGATCGTAGGGGTTGAACCGCTTCGCCATCTCCACGCACGTGGGCCCGTCCCACACCCCGTGCACGTCCACCATCAGCTTCAAATCCGGCCCCAGCGCCTCCCGCGACAGCCGCACCTTCTCCATCGTCAGGTCCACGTCCGGCTCCACGAGATGGAACTTGACCGCCCGGTAGCCCTGGTCCGCGTGCTTGCGCACCAGCGCGGCCACCTCCTTCGGAGACTCGTTGGCGTTGTAGCCGATCCCGTCCGCGTAGACCGGCGTCCGGTCCCGGAACCCCCCCAGCAGCCTCCAGACCGGCTCCCCGCACGACCTGCCGTAGAGGTCCCACAGCGCGATGTCCACCGCCCCGATGGAGGTCATGGCCGCCCGCCCCGGCCCCCGGAACCGCCAGGCCGCCCGGTACATCCGGTCCCACAGCCGGGCGATGCGCCTCGGCTCCTCGCCCACCAGCAGCGGCGCGAACTCCCTCGCGATCAGGTCCGCGCTCCCCCCCCGGCCCAGCCCCCTCAGCCCGTTGTCCGCGTGGACCAGCGTGACCGTCCAGTCCCGCGTCACGCCCTTCTCCGCAGGCCCCCACGGGTGGCGGAGCGTGATCGTCTCAATCCTTTCAATGCGCATGGTCAGCCTCCTTTTTTTCCGCTTGACATCTCATGGGGAGAGGGTATTTTAAAGTGGCGCGAAGGGGAAGTGGAGCCTAACATAAGCGTCCAGATGGAAGCCTGTCAACAGGTATTTTGTGTGTCTCTAATCTTGGGAGTCATTCGATGAGACGAAAATCCCGCAGGGTCCTCGTGGGCATGCTCAAGGCCCTGCCCGCCAAATGGGACGCGAGGGGCAACTTTGAGACCTTCGAGTCCCTCTTCCGGCGTCACGCCCCTGACGGACTGGACGTCTTCATCACGCCGGAGTGCTTCCTGGACGGCTACGCCGTCACGGAGAAGAACTGGACCCCGGCCCGCTTCCGGAAGGTGGCGCAGCAGGTCCCGTCCGGGCCCTTTCTGAAAAGGGTCTCCCAGCTCGCCCGGAAAGGGAGGACGCACGTCGTCTTCGGCTTCACGGAGCTTCTGAACGGCCACTTCTACAACGCCGCCCTGTTCATAGGCAGGAGGGGCGAGGTCATCGGCAAATACCACAAGACCCACCTCCAGGCGCACGACCACCGCTTTGCGCCGGGCCGGGACCTGCCCGTCTTCCGCCTCGACTTCGGCTGCGCGGGCGCCGTCATCTGCGCCGACCGGCGCTGGCCGGAGTCCATCCGGGCCCTCCGTCTCAAGGGCGCGGAGGTCGTCCTGATGCCTACCTACGGCATGTGGCACCTCGACAACGAGTGGTGGATGCGCACCCGCTCCTACGAGAACGGGATGTTCGTCTGCTTCACCCACCCCAACGTGGCCCTGATCACCGGCCCCAAGGGCGGGATCGAGGCCAAGCTCCAGTCCAGCGTCCCCGACGTACTCGTCCACGAGATCGACCTGGATGAGGTGACGGAGACGGCCCACCTCCAGGACCGCCGGCCCGAACTCTACGGGGTCCTCGCCGACCCGGACCATCCGTCCCGGCAGAAGCCCTATGATCCGCCATCTGTGAAAGGACGCGCATGATCCGCCTTGTCGCCTTCGACCTCGACGGCACCGTGCTCAACGGCCTCGGCGTCGCCTCCGCCGAATCCCTCCGCGCCATCCGGGAGATGCGGGCGCGGGGCATCGCCCTCTCCACCATGAGCGGCCGGAACGTCGCCAAGAGCCTTGCGCCGTTCAGCGGGGCGCCCGGCCTGACCGACGCCGTGCACTGCGGGGCCTACAACGGGGCCCTGGTCGTGGGTCCCCTCACGGACGGCCGCCGGCGCGTCATCTTTGAGCAGCGCATGCCGGAGGACGCCCTGTCGGACCTGCTGGACCATATCCAGGAGCGCAACTACAACTTCATCTACTACGCCTGCGACCCCCACCCGGCGCTCGGCGTGGAGGAGCGCTACATCTCGGACCGCCCCTCCCCCTCCACGGACAGCATCATCCGGCAGGTGGGCGCGGAGTTCGCGTTCGACGCCGGCCTGCTCGACCGCATCCGCCGGGGCGACCTCGTCCCGCCGCCCAAGGTCCTGATCCTGCCCGGGGAGGACCGCCGGGAGGCCGTGTTCCACGAAGTCTCGGCCCTCTTTAAAAATCGGCTCTACGTCGCCCGGACGGACAGGGACCGCGTGGAGCTGATGCACCCCCGGGTCAACAAGTGGGCGGCCCTGGAGCGCATCGCCCGGTCCCAGGAGATCGCCCTCTCCGAGACCCTGGCCATCGGCGACGGGGACAACGACCTCCCCATGATCCTCGGCGCAGGGGTGGGGGTGGTCATGGGCAACGCCGACGATCACGTGAAAGCGCGCGCGGACGGAAGGCGCATCCATCTGACCCTCCCCATCGAGGACGAGGGATTTGCGAAGACGATGCGGGAGTACGTGTTGACGTAGGGACGGGATTTATCCCGCCCACTTTTGAAAGGGACAATCATGGGCAGGCTGAAGGTCGGCGTCATGGTGGAGTCGTTCCGCGTCGGGGTGCGGGAGGGCGTCCGAATGGCGAAAGAGGTCGGGGCAGACGGCATCCAGGTCTACACCACGCGCGGAGAGATGGCCCCGGAGAACCTGTCGACGTCCGGGCGGCAGGACTTCCTCCGCTACGTGCAGTCTCAGGGCCTGGCCATCAGCGCCCTCTGCGGGGACTACGGCAAAGGCGGCTTCGTCAACCCGGAGGGCCTGGAGCAGCGCGCGGAGAACACCAAACACGTCTTCGACCTGGCGCGGGACCTCGGCGTGTCCTACGTGACCACGCACATCGGCCAGGTGCCGGAGGACCGAAGATCCAGGGAATGGAGCGCCCTCGTCGAGGTCATCCGGGACGTGGCCGCGTACGGCGCGCGCCTCGGCTGCTGCTTTGCGACCGAGACCGGCCCGGAGAGCGGGGCGCACCTGCGCGACTTCCTCAAACAGGTGAACAGCGACGGCGCTCGCGTGAACTACGACCCCGCGAACATGGTCATGCGCGGGTTCGACCCCGTGCAGGGCGCCAGGGACCTGAAGGGGTTCATCGTCCACACCCACGCCAAGGACGGCGTCCGGCACGAGGATGGCACGCGCAAGGAGGTCCCCCTCGGCGAGGGCCAGGTCCCCTGGGACGACTACATCGCCGCGCTGGACGAGGCCGGCTACGACGGCTTCTACACCGTGGAGCGCGAGGTCGGCGAGAACCCGGCGGCGGACATCCGCAAGGCCGTGGCGTTTCTGAGGCGATTCTGAAATGATCCTGAAATCCCTGACCGTCGGTTCTCTGGAGGTCAACTGTTACATCCTGGCCTGCGAGCGCACGAAGGAGGGCATCGTCATCGACCCCGGCGACGAGCCCCAGGAGATCCTCAGGGCCATCGCCTCGGAGGGCGTCTCCGTCCGGGAAATCGTCGCCACGCACGGCCACTTCGATCACATCGGCTCTGCGCGCGAGGTGCAGCAGGCCCTCCGCGTCCCCTTCGCCATCCACCGGGACGACCTCTTTCTGGTCGAGAACCTGGAGGACGCCGCCGCCCTGTTCGGCGTGAAAGTCGGTCCCCCGCCGGAGGTGACCCGCTTCCTGTCGGAGGAGGACGAAGTCCGTTTCGGGGACGAGGCCCTGCGCGTCCTCCACACCCCCGGCCACTCCCCCGGCGGTATCACCCTGCTCCGGAACGGCCTTGCCATCGTGGGGGATTGCCTGTTTGCGGGCGGCATCGGGCGCACGGACATGCCCGGTCAGTCCCACGCGACGCTCCTGGCCTCCATCCGGGACAAGCTCCTGACCCTCGACGACGCCACAGAGGTCTACCCCGGCCACGGCCCGCCCACGACCGTCGGCGATGAGCGGAGGTACAATCCGTTTTTGAAACTATAAACATTCACCGCAGAGGGCGCAGAGGGCGCGGAGGTAAGGAAGAACCGAAACGGAGAAGGAGGAAACGGAGACCCGGAGAGAGTCTTTTCCCCGTTTCTCCGCTTCTCCGGTTCCCCGTTTCACTTTTTCTCTGCGTTCTCCGCGTTCTCTGCGGTTAGACGGTTTTAGAAGGAGCCCCTCATGGATGTCTCTCTCAAAATCGGCAACCTCCTGGAGGACGACGCGGACGCCGTCGTCCTGAACCTCTTCGAAGGCGTCACGACCCCTGGCGGGGCCACCGGCGCCGTGGACAAAGCCCTCCACGGGGCCATCTCCGACCTGATCTCATCCGGAGACTTCACCGGCAGGGCGAAGGAGACCGCCGTCCTCTACCCGCGCGGGGGCGTCGCCGCCCGCCGCGTCCTCCTCGTCGGCCTGGGCAAAAAGGAGGAGTTCACCCTCGACCGGGTCCGACAGGCCTCCGGCGTGGCCGCGAGGCGCGCCCGCGACCTCGGCGTCAAGCGCCTGACCACCATCGTCCACGGCGCGGGGGCCGGCGGCCTCGACCCCGCGCAGGCCGCGCAGGTCGTCGTCGAAGGCGCCCTCCTCGGGACCTACCAGTTCACGGCGTTCCGGACCACGAACCGGGACGAAATCAAGACCCTGGACGCCCTCACCGTCATCGAGGCCGACCCGGCCCGCCGGGAGACCCTGGAGCCCGGCGTCCGGGCGGGACGCATCGTCGCCGAGGCCGTCTGCGCCGCGCGCGACCTGGCCAACCGCCCCGGCAACGACCTCACCCCCACGGCCCTGGCCAGCCACGCCCGCGAGGTCGCCGCGGCCACGGGGATGACCTGCGAGGTGTTCGATGAGGAGGCGATGGCCCGCATCGGCATGCGCACCCTCCTGGCCGTCTCGCAGGGGAGCGACCAGCCCGCGCAGTTCATCGTCCTGGAGCACCGCCGTGGAAAGGCCGGTCAGAAGCCCGTCGTCTTCGTCGGCAAGGGCATCACCTTCGACAGCGGCGGCGTCTCCCTCAAACCCGGCGACGGCATGTGGGACATGAAGTTCGACATGTCCGGCGCCGCCGCCGTGGTCGGCGCCATGCAGGCCGTCGCCGCCCTGAACCTCCCCATCCACGCCGTGGGCCTGATCGCCGCCACCGAGAACCTCCCCGGCGGAAAGGCCGTCAAGCCCGGCGACATCGTGACCTCCCTGTCCGGCAAGACCATCGAGATCGCCAACACAGACGCCGAGGGCCGGCTCGTCCTGGCCGACGCCCTCGCCTACGCGAAGCGCTACGACCCGGCGGCCGTGATCGACCTGGCCACCCTCACCGGCGCCTGCGTCATCGCCCTCGGCCACGAGGCCGCCGGACTCATCGCCAACCACCAGGGCCTGGCCGACGAGGTCCAGGCCGTCGGCCAGGCCGTGGGCGAGACCGTCTGGCCCCTCCCCGTCCTCGAAGGGCATCGAGAGCAGATCAAGAGCGACTACGCGGACGTGAGGAACATCGGCGGCCGGCCCGCCGGGGCCATCACCGGCGGGGCCTTCCTGAGCCACTTCGCGGAGGGCTACCCCTGGGTACACCTCGACATCGCGGGCGTGGCCTGGTCCGACAAGGACCGACCCTACACCCCCAAAGGCGGCACAGGGTTCGGCGTCCGCCTGCTCGTGGAGTTCGCGCGCCGCAGGGGTGACCTTCCATGATCGAAGTCCGGAGCGGCTTCTCGAATCCCCCCCTGAGCGAGGCCGTGTTCTTCCCGTTCGACGACGTGAGCGTCCCCTTCAGCGCCGGACTGCGCCTCCACCTCGTCCCCTGCAAGAAGGGCGGCATCGTCCTGCGCCCCGGCCAGCCGGGGGAGCCGGACGACCAGACCGTGCGCTTTTACGGGACCGTCCTCCAGGTCAACGATGAACTCCGCATGTGGTACCAGGCCCGGGGCAGCCTCGACCGGGGCCCGGAGAGCGGTCGGCAGCGCCGGCTCTGCCACGCCGTCAGCCGGGACGGCGTCCGCTGGGAAAAACCCCCCCTCGGCCTGGTCGAATACAACGGGACCTCGCAGAACAACATCGTCGGCCTCCTGGCCGGCCGCTGCGTCCTGGGGGCAACGCCCATTCTCCACGACCCCGACGACCCCGACCCCTCCCGGCGCTTCAAGACCGCCTTCCAGAGCGAGGTCTACCAGGACCGCCTCGCCGTGGCCTTCAGCCCCGACGGCCTTCGCTGGACCGAGTCCCCGCGCAACCCCGTCGGCCCCCGCCTCGAACAGTCCGGCCTGATCAAACGGGACAGGTGCTACTACGTCAACGGCCAGGGCGGCGCCCACTTCGGCGCCCTCCGCAAGCTGGTCACCCACGCCTCTTACGACTTCGAGCGCTGGACGCCGTCCTCCTGCCTCGGCCTCCGGCGCGACAGCATCCCCCCTCGCCGGACGGCCACGGAGCGCAACACCGACGAGGAGGTCCACCTCGGCGCCGGCCTCTCTGACCGGGGCAACGTCCTCCTCGGCGTCTACGGGATGTGGCACGGCCACCCGACAGGCGACCCGAACCTCATCACGATGGACCTCGGCCTCGTCGTCAGCCACGACGCCCTCCACTACCGGGAGCCCATCCCCGACTTCCGGCTCATCCCCTGCGCCGGCGAACCGGGCATCAGACCCGGAACCGGGCCGGCCCTGACACAGGGCCAGGGCATGTGCAACGTCGGCGACCGGACCCTGTTCTGGTACGAGACCTGGCGGGACGGCGACGTCCGGCTCGCCTTCTGGCCTCGGGACCGCCTCGGCTACTTCGAGGCGTTCCAGACCAATGCGCCCCACTGCGTCACCTGCCCGATGCGCCTCGACGGGTCGGCGGCGCGCGTCTGCGCCAACGTGGACGGCCTCTCGGAGCACACCACGCTGACCGTTGAACTCTCTGACGCCCGGTTCCACCCCCTGCCGGGCTATTCCGGGGACGACGCCGTCCCCCTCCGGGCGTCCGGCCTGCGTCAGCCGGTCGCCTGGAAAAAGACCGACCTGGTCCGGGGGATCGGCGGCCCGTTCCGTCTCCGGGCCAGCATCGGCGGCCTCCGCCCGGAGGACGCCAGACTCTACGCCCTCTACGTCACGAGTGAGCCATGAGCCATTCACGAGGAGGTTTCCGATGAAAGTCCTGTTGAGGGAGCGCGACCTTTCTGACGACTACATCAAATTTGCCCAGCAGATCGGCGTGGACGGGTTCGACATCCACAGCGAGGCATCCATCCCCGGATTCAAGGAACAGGGCTACCCGGACCTGGACGGCCTCCTGAAGCTGAAGGAGAGACTCCTTGCGGCGGGCCTCGGCATCTTCCGCGTCGCGCCCCCTGCGCCCCGAAAGTTTCTGCTCGGCCAGCCCGGCGGCGAGCAGGAACTCGACACCCTCTGCAAGACCGTCGAGACCCTGGGCAAAGCCGGCATCCCCATCATGTCCACCCCCGTCCACCTGAGCAACCCCGGCTATCGCGGCGGGCATCAGGTCGAACATCGAGGCGGCTACAGAATGCACGGGTTCGACCTGGACCTCATGAAAAAGCGCCTCCAGCAGGAACCCTGGACCGACCCGCCGGTCGAGGAGCACTGGCCCCGCTGCATCAACCTCTACCAGCGGATCGTCCCCGTCGCAGAGCGATTCAACGTCCGCCTGGTCATCCACCCCTCGGACCCTCCCCTCCCCGAAACCCACATCTCCCCCCGGCGCTGGGCCGGCATCCTGGACGCCGTGCCCAGCGACCACAGCGGTCTGCTCTACTGCATCGGCACCCGCTACGAGTCCGGCGTGAACATCTTCGAGGACATCCGCCGCTTCGGGCGGAAAGGGAAGATCTTCCACACCCACTTCCGGAACGTGCGGGGGACCATCCCCACCGCCGGAGGCTACGAGGAGGTCGCGCTGGACGACGGGGACATGAACATGTTCAAGGTCCTCCAGACCCTGAAGGAGGTCGGCTACGACGGCTGCCTCCAGCTCGATCACATGCCCCACTACACCGGCGACTCCCCCAACCAGGAGCGCGCCTGGGCCTACGCCGTCGGCTACGCGAAAGCCCTCATCGCGGCGCTTAACGCATAAGGAGCCCTCATGCACTCAGGATTACTCAGCGCACTCACCCAAATTCGCGACGCGCGCACCCTACGGACCTCCTCCTACGAAGTCAACGGCCGGAACGGCGACCGCTGGATCATCGCCCCCGGCGAGACCCGCGTGCTCGCCGACCTGAAGGGGCCGGGCTGCATCACCCACCTCTGGATGACGCAGGGGGGCCGGAACACCTTCCGGAACGTCCTCCTCAGGATGTACTGGGACGGCGAGGAAAGCCCCAGCGTCCTGGTCCCCCTCGGCGACTTCTTCTGCCTCGGCCACAACCTCGTCACCTCCTTCTGCGCGCTCCCCTTCTCCTCCTCCACCGCCCCCTCCCGCGCCAACCGCGTCGGGGCCAACGCCGCCCTCAACTGCTACCTCCAGATGCCCTTCAACAAATCCGCGCGCATCGAGGTCGCAAACGAGGGGGACGAGCCTTACGGCCAGTACTTTTACGTGGACTATGAACGCTACAGGCGCCCCCTCGCGGACGACACCGCCTACCTCCACGCCCAGTTCCGCCGCGAGAACCCCTGCGACGGGTGGGGCCACGAGATCCGCGTCAACGTCCCGGAGGCCAACATCGCCAACCTGAAGCGCCTGGCCTGGGACAACAACTACGTCATCCTGGAGGCCGAGGGCCGGGGCCACTACATTGGCTGCAACCTCTCCGTCACCAATTTCCAGGGCGCCTGGTGGGGCGAGGGCGACGACATGATCTGGGTGGACGGCTACAAATGGCCCCCCGACCTCCACGGCACCGGCAGCGAGGACTACCTGAACCAGGCCTGGGGCATGCAGGACAACGCCTTCCTGATGAACGGCAGCTCCATCTACGAGCACAACACCGGCGGCTATCAGACCTCCTACGTCTTCCACCTGACCAACCCGGTCAGGTTCCAGAAGAGCCTCAAGGCCACCATCGAGCACGGCCACGGCAACCACCTGGCCAACGAGATGTCCTCCGTGGCCTACTGGTACCAGCAGGAGCCCCACAAGCCCTTCGGCATCCTGCCAGTGCAGAAGCGCCAGCCCGTCGCCCGCGTCAAGGACGGGGACTGGATCATCTCGAAATCCGCGCAGACCCGTCAAAAACCGGTCAAACTCAACGCCGAGATGAGACGCCTGAAGCGCGAGTGGGCGAAAAAACAGAAACCGTAGGGGCGACCCTTGTGGTCGCCCTAAAAAAAAGTAGGGGCGACGCGATGCGTCGCCCCTGTTCTGCGTTCATCGTTCATCCTTCATCGTTGCCTCACGGTCCTGTTAACATCCGCATCGAACGGTCCGCCAGGTCGATCAGCGGCGTCCAGTACAGGCCGAACAGGACCGTCGGCGCGGCGATGGCCGTCAGCAGGGCCAGGGACCGCCCCGGCAGGGCGATCGGCTCCGCCGTGGCCGGCTGCTCCAGGAACATCGCCCGGACGATCCGGGCGTAGTAGTAGAGCGCCACCACCCCGTTCAGCACCCCGATCACCGCCAGCCAGTACCACTTGTGCTCGATCAGCGCCGCGAACAGGTAGATCTTTCCGATCAGCCCGATGGTCGGCGGCAGCCCCGTCAGCGAGAACAGGAAGATCGTCAGCACCACCGCCACGAACAGTGACCGCGCCCCCAGCCCCTTGTACGCGCCGATGTCCTCGCCGTTCAGCCGGCGGGCCATCAGGATCACCACCAGGAACGCCCCCAGGTTCATCAGCAGGTAGGCCATCAGGTAGAACATCATCGCCCGCAGCCCCTCCCCCGACAGCGTCACCACCCCCATCATCATGTACCCCGCGTGGGCGATGCTGGAGTAGGCCAGCAGCCGCTTCAGGTTGTCCTGCCAGACCGCCACCACATTTCCCAGCGTCATCGTGAACGCCGCGATCACGGCCAGCAGAAACGGCCAGTCCACCCCCGTGAACGCCAGCTGCGCCCCCGCCTGGTGCGCCACGCCGGAGTAGAAGAACCGCGCCAGCATCGCAAACCCGGCGGCCTTCGGCGCGATCGACAGGAACGCCGTCACCGGCGTCGGCGCCCCCTCGTACACGTCCGGGCACCAGAAGTGGAACGGCACCGACGCCACCTTGTAGCCGAACCCCGCCATCGCAAACGCGATCCCCACGAACAGCGTCAGCGGGTACGGCTGCGACGTGGACAGGACCTCTGCCATCTTGTAGAGGTTCGTCGTCCCCGTCATCCCGTAGAGCAGCGAAAGCCCGTAGATCATCACCCCGGACGACACCCCCCCGTAGATCACGTACTTGATCGCCGCCTCGTTCGACCGCCGGACCTCCTTCTGGAACCCCGACAGCAGATAGGACGGGATGCTCACCATCTCCAGCGCCAGGTACATCATCAACAGGTCCGTGGCCGAGGCCATCAGGAACCCGCCCAGCACGAGCGCCATCAGCAGGGCGTAGAACTCCCCGATCCGGCGCGACCCCACGTCCGCCGACTCCAGGGAGAAGACCGCCGCCAGGATCGTCGCGACCACGAACAACATCTTGAAGAACAGCGAGAAGGCATCCAGCGCCATCATCCCCTCGAACAGCGACCGCTCCCCCGCCCGGTACAGGGCCGCGATGGAGAACAGCGTCAGGACCAGGGCGGCCACCGTCACCCCCGTCATCAGGCGCTTCTTCTCCCCGTCCACCAGCAGGTCCAGAATGACCAGGACCAGGACGGACAGGGTGACGATCATCTCCGGCAGGATGTAGTTTAAACTCTCAAGATTGTTGGGAGACACCGGCCCTCCTCCGGTTACGGCGCGAAGATCCTGGCCAGGTTGTTCATCGAACTCGTCATCAGGTTCAGCAAGGGCGCGGGCCAGATGCCCAGAACGACCACGATGGCGCCCAGCGGGGCCAGCGTGAAGACCTCCCGCCCGCTGATCTCCGGCAGGTCCTCATACCGGGGGTTGAGCGGCCCCAGCAGCACCCGCTGGAGCATCCAGAGCACGTATCCCGCCGTCAGCACCACGCCCGTCAGGGAGATGATCGTGATCGTCCGGTAGACCGGGAACGCCCCGATAAAGCAGAGCGCCTCCCCGATGAACCCGCTCAGGCCCGGCAGCCCCAGGGCCGCGAAAAACGCCAGGCTGAAGATCCCCGCGTAGATCGGCACCTTCGTCCGCAGCCCCCCGAAGTTGTCGATCTGCCGGTGGTGCACCCGGTCGTAGACCACCCCCACCAGGAGGAACATCATCGCCGTGATCGTCCCGTGGTTGAACATCTGCATGAGCGACCCCACCATCCCCCTCGGCGTCAGCGCGGCCATGCCCAGCAGCGAGATGCCCATGTGGCTGATGCTCGAATAGGCCACCAGCTTCTTCAGGTCCGACTGCGCCATCGCGCACAGCGCCCCGTAAATGATGTTGACCGCCCCCAGCACGGCCAGCATCCACCCGAAATACTGCGACGCCTCCGGCGTCATCGGGAAGTTGAACCGGAACAGCCCGTAGGTCCCCATCTTCAGCAGCACCCCCGCCAGGATCACACTCACCGCCGTGGGCGCGGCCACGTGCGCGTCGGGCAGCCAGGTGTGGAACGGGAAGATCGGCACCTTGATCGCAAACCCGATGAACATCGCCAGGTAGATGTAGGTCTGGAACGTCCGGCTGAACGTCCCCGCCTGCTGCATGATCGTCAGCATGTTGAACGTGTGCGGAGTGGTCGCGAAGTAGAACGCCAGCATCGCCAGCAGCAGCAGCACGCTCCCCACCAGCGTGTAGAGAAAAAACTTGATCGCCGAGTACTCCCGCCGGTCCTCCTGGCTCCCCCAGATGCCGATCAGGAAGTACATCGGCAGCAGCATAATCTCCCAGAAGATGTAGAACAGGAAGAAGTCCAACGAGCAGAACACCCCCTGCATCCCCGTGTCTAACAGCAGGAACAGAGAGAAGTAGCCCCGGAGGCTCTGTTTGATGTTCCACGACGCCACGATGCAGATGAAGCAGAGCAGGGCCGTCAGCAGCACCATCGGGAGACTCAGGCCGTCGAGCCCCATGTAGTAGGAGATGTTGAACGACGGGATCCAGGGGTAGGGCCCCTCCACGAACTGCATCCCCGCCGGGTCCGGCGCGCCGGGCTTGCTGTTGTCGAACCCCACGTAGAGCTGAGCCGCAATCAGCAGGCAGATCCCGGTGGCGACCAGCGCCACGACCTTCACCGCCGTCTCCTTCTCCTTCGGGATGAACAGGATGACGATCGCGCCTAATAGCGGAATAAACGTGATCAGGGATAAAGGACCCATGCGCAGAGACCTCCCAGATTGAAGCCGTCAACTTGAGACGTTCAAATCTCCTAATCTCACGGCAATGGACGTTGACTCGGTTGGAACAGCGTACAATGCCTCCTCACGCATACACTCAGCAGCAAAAGCAAACACCGCTCTCAGGGCATCAGGCGCAAGTGTCGGATAGTTCTCCAGCACCTGCTGCTCCGTCCATCCCGCAGCAAAAAGCCTGAGGATGAAATCTACTGACAGCCGAGTTCCCTTCACAACCGGCTTGCCCAGCAGGATTTCCGGATCTGAATGAATGTGTTGTCGCCAGTCTATCTCTTGCATGCCCACACCTACCTTCGATCTCCGCGTTGTGCCCGTACACGTTCATTAAGAACATTCAGAGCATTAAGTGATTGTTAAAAGCTGTAACTTCTTTGTATAATTGGACATGCCACACGTCCACGACATATGAAAGGAGTTACAGCCATGAAAGCATCGGTTATCTCTCTGGAAGCCTATCGGGATCAGCAATCTGAGCAGACGTTTCGGAGCCGAGTTCACCAGTATACAGATGCGTTTGTGGATCGATGGGAGGCGAAGATGGACACGGAAGAAACCT
>Ga0137796_10000540_pt1 | contig 22945 bp, 25 predicted proteins | sample OV2TP3_FD_97704 | JGI IMG/M metagenome (GOLD analysis project Ga0137796, IMG submission 97704) | reverse complement strand
TTCGCGCCCCACGTGGTCGACTCGCCGGGCGGGCCGAGCCTGGGATTGCGCGCGCACAGGATCACGACGACCGCCACGAACATCAGGCTCAGGATGATTCCCGGAACGATTCCGGCGATGAACAGCTTGCCGATCGACTCCTCGGTGAGGATGGCGTAGACGATGAGGACGGTGCTCGGCGGGATGAGGATCCCCAGCGTGCCGGCGGAGGCCACGGTTCCCGTCGCCAGGGTGTCGTCGTAGTTGTATTTCTTCATCTCCGGGAGCGCGATCTTTCCCATGGTGGCGGCGGTCGCGGCAGTCGAGCCGCAGATCGCGGCGAACCCGGCGCAGGCGAGCACGGTGGCCGTGGTGAGCCCTCCGCGCAGGCCGCCCACCCAGGTATAGGTGGTCGAAAAGAGCCTTTCGCTGATCCCGGAAGCGTAGGCAAAGGAGCCCATGAGGATGAACATCGGGATCACCGAGAGCGGGTACGACGAGAACGTCTCATACATCTCCTGCGCCAGGAGCGAGAGCGCCGGATCGATGCCGGACAGGTAGGCGAAGCCGGCGAAGCCGACCGCCGCCATGGCAAAGGCGATCGGCACCTTCAGCAGGAAGAGCGCCAGCAGCGCGACGATACCGACGACGCCTGCGGCTTCAGCGCCCATTGCCGGAGAAGCTCACGAGCAGGGAGAGAAACCGCTGCAGCAGGATCAGGCACACGGGCACCATGGCCAGTGCGGCAACATAAGTGAAGGGGGCGAGCTGAATGCGGGTGGTCGGGGTCACTTCGTTGCCGGTCTGCTGGAAATAGCCGAGCTGCAGCAGGCGCCAGACGATGATCACGAACAGCGCGAGAGAAAGAAGCTCGACCGCGCACTCGATCGCGAGGCGCAGCCGTCTCGGCAGCATCATCACGAAGAACTCGACCGCGACATGCCTGCGCTGGACGAGGGTCATGGCGGCGGCGAAGGTGATGGCGATCAGCTGCGCGAGCGCCAACACGTCGAGCGAACCGGGCACCGGAAGGCGCATCGTCTTGGCCCCGACGACGTCCACCCCGGTGAGCACGACCATGAACACGACAGCGGCGAGGCCGACCCCCTCGGCCCAGCCGCTGATCGTTTCGTTGAAGCGCTCGAATTTCTCCAGCATCGGCGAAAAAATCCCCGCTCGGCTTCGCAGCCGGGCGGGGACGTTGCGCGTCCCGGCCTACGTCTTGCCCAGCTTTTCGGGCCGCAGCTCCGCGGGGCCGGTCGGCGAGGGAATCCTGGCCTCGATCTGCTTCGCGGTCCAGTACTTGATCCGCTCGCGCATGAACGCGATCCAGCCCTTGACCTCCGCCTCCTTGAAGCCCTTGCCGGTCATGGTCTTGGTCCAGTCGCCGATCACGGGCTCGACCGCCTTCTGCCAGCGCGCAGCCTCCTGGGGCGAGAGCTCGAGGTAGTTCACGCCTTTCTCGGTCGCGTACACCTTGCCGTCGAGGTCGATCTGGTTCCACATGCGCGCGAACTGCTCCACCCACTCGGCGCTCGTCGAATCGACGACCTTCTTGAGGTCGGGCGGCAGAGCGTCGTAGCTCTTCTGGTTCATCGCCAGGTAGAACGGGAACGACGCGCCGATCTGCCAGCTCACCGTCACGTTCTTCGCCACCTCGGCGAAGCGGAAGGTCTTCAGCACCTCGTACGGACCCCACACGCCCTCGTTCACGCCCTTGGCGATCGAGTCGTACACCTCCATCATCGGCGTGGGCGTGGGCGTTCCGCCGAGCGCCTTGACGATGTCGCCGGCGATCCCCGGCGCGCGGATGGTGGTGCCCTTCATGTCCTCGAGCTTCGCCACCGGCTTCGTGGTGATCACCATGCTCGGGCCGTTGGCGTGCAGCGTGAGCACCCTGACGCCGCCGAACTCCTTCGGCTTGAACTTATCGTAGAAGTCCTGACCGACGTGCACGCCGACCCAGCCGGTCGGCATGCCGACCGGCAGCCCGACGCCTTCGCTTACGGGCATGCGGCCGGGCGTGTAGTACACGTGCGAATAGCCGATGTCGGTGATTCCGGACTCGACGCCTTTGAACATCGCAGGCGCCTGCACCAGCGAGCCGCCGGCGAAGTACTGGACCTTGATCTTTCCGCCGGATTTCGATTCCAGGGCCTTGCCGAAACCCTCCACGATCTTGGATTGCTGGGACGGTGGCGGAAAGAAATTGGCGATCTTCAGGTTGATCACCTGCGCCTGGGCGCTCTGCAAAGCCAGGAACGCCGAGCACATGCCCGCGGCTGCGACTGCGATGACTCGTTTTTGCCTCATTGCGACCTCCTCTTTATTCGAGTGGTAGAAAAGCCAGAGTGCCCCGGAATGACCGGCATGAGTAGATGCGAATCGTACCTGCCCCCCGTGTGGATCACGTGCGTCCCCGCGTTGATCGTCTTCGGGTGCCCGGCGCGCACCATCCATCGGGCGTAACGGTAGATGTCGCTGCCCTGGACGACCACGCGCAGCTTATCTCCCTTGGCGAAGGCGGTCGAGGAGGGCCAGATCTCGATCTCGACCGGGACCGGCACCCCGCGCCTGAGCTTCAGCGCCCGGCGGTGCGCGAGCCACGGCTGCTGCGGCGTCGAGCGCGCCGCATCCAGCTCGCGGTGCGAGGCGCGCAGCCAGCCCAGGGCGACCGGCCCGTCTTCCAGCGCGCTGAAGGCCGCGAACGGCACGTACCTGCCGCGCCGGTCGAGCTTCTGGATGGCGACGAACAGATCCATGTCGTCGGCGCCGATCGCCTCGACCCACAGGCGCAGCTTCATGGGGCCGGTCAGCTCGCTCGCCCCGCGGAACACGTAGTCAAACTCGGCGCGCTCCTCGCGGTAGGCCGCCGGGCAGCGCGCTTCGTCCCCCGGCGCCTGGTAGCTGGCGCTCGAGGGGGCCTTCGGCGCAAGCGCCTTCAGCGAGCGGCTGCGCGCGTCGAGATAGAGCTTCGTGTATTGCGTGCGCGCCAGGGGCCATTCGCGCTCGCTTCTCGACCTGCCGACGCCGTAGCGGCTGCGCACCTCGAGCCGCACCTCCGGCCAGCGCGCCACGCCGTTGTCGATGCCCTTCAGGAAGTGGTCGAAAAAGGCCCTCTGCCTCGCCACGCTCTGCGGGCGATGAAAGGTCTCCCATTTCTTGCGGCCGTGAACGAGCAGCCATTTTTGCCTGGAAGCGATGCGCTTCCACGCTTCGAGCGTGCCGCGCAAGTGCAGGCCCTGGTCCCCCCAGCTCGCCACCACGAACGCCGGCACCTCGATCTTCGAGAGCTCGGCGACCTTGGTCGCCCAGTAGGCGTCGAAAAAGGGGTGCGCCTGCATCATCGCGCCGACGTCTTCCACCCGGTTCATCGAGTACGAGATCGATTTCTGCCAGATCGGCGAGAAGGCCGTCTCGGGGATCCCGCCGTGGAAGGCGAACTCGCGGTACATGTCGCTCAGGCCTTCCCACGGGTTGATCGCCGCGAGGTGCGGCGGCCGGGTCGCCGCGATCTGCCACTGCGCGATCGCGAGGTACGACACGCCGGTCAATCCCACCTTGCCGCTGCACCAGCGCTGCGCGGCGAGCCACTCGATCAGGTCGTGGCCGTCGCGGCCCTCGTCGTGTCCCCAGTAGGTCGCGTTCCCCTCGGAGCCCCAGGTGCCGCGCACGTCCACGTTCACCACCGCGTAGCCGCGCGGCACCCAGTAGAGCGGATCGGGTCCCTCGAACACGGTATAGGGCGAGATCCACTGCTTCCTCACTCCGCCGCGCTTGTAAAAGTACTCGTACTGGAACGGCCGGTGCTTGCCGTAAGGGCTCCACGCGACGAGCGCAGGGACTTTCGATTTGCCGGGCGGGCGATGGATGTCCGCGCGGATCTTCGCCCCGTCGCGCATCGGCACGGCGACGTCGCGCTCGACGATCATGCCGCGCTCCCTCGTCCTTCGGTAGCGCCGGCCGGGATACTTGTGCCGTGCCGGCGGCGTGCCATCGCGCCAGATGATCCGGAACGGTTTCAACGCAGCGCAGTCCGGTCGATCTTGCCGAGCACGTTCCTGGGCACCGCGTCGACGAACTCGATGATCCTCGGGCGCTTGTGCCGCGCCAGCTCGCCGCTTTCGAGGCAATAGCGCTCGACCTCGCCGGTGGTGAGCCCGCTCGCGCGGGGCACGATCAGCGCCTTGACCACCTGGCCCCACTTCTCGTCGGGCACGCCGCAGGCCGCGGCGTCGGCGATCAGCGGGTGCTTGGACAGGAAAAACTCGATCTCCTGCGGGTAGATGTTCTCGCCGCCGCTGATGATCACGTTGTCCATGCGATCGACGGGATAGAGATAGCCTTCGCCGTCGATTCTCACCACGTCGCGGGTGTACTGCCATCCGCCGCGCGAGCGCAGCGTCTCGAGCGGGGTGCGGTGGTAATCGGCGACGCACTGCGGTCCGCGGTTGATCAGCTGCCCCTCGCCGGGCGCGCGGACCACCTCGTCGGGCTCGGTCTCCCCACCCTCCTTGACCCGGATGACCCGCACTTCCTGGAAGTAGCTCGGCTTGCCGATGCTCTCCCACTTGTCCTGCGGCTCCAGTCCCGTGTGACAGGCAGTGACGGCGGTGCAGCTCTCGGTAGTGCCGTAGGTGTTGAGCACTTCGCAGCCCAGGGCGCGGCGCACGCGCTGCAGCAGCGCGCGCGGCAGCGCGGAGCCGCCGCTGCGCAGCAGGCGCAGCGAGGCGAGGTCGAGCTCGCCGAGCTCGCCCCGCGCCTCGGCCATCTGGTACATCTGCGTCGGCACCGCGAAGCACTCGGTGACCCTATGCCTGGCGATCAGCCGCAAGGCCTTGCGCGCCTCGTACTCCCCGGTCATCACCTGCGTGGCGCCGATGAAGAGGTACGCGACGAAGAAATTCGTGGCGGCGCCGATCACCACCGGCGCGAGGCTCATTCCCACGTGCCCGCGGTCGAGGCCCATCTCCAGGCAGTACTGGATCGCCGAGACGATCTGCGCCTCGTTGGTGAACGCGGCGCCTTTCGGCCTGCCGGTGGTCCCCGAGGTGTGGATGACGTTGCACAGGTCGGTTCCCCGGACCTCGACCGGCGGCGGCTCGGCGGCCGGGAAAGCCGCGCAATCCTCGAGGCGCAGCGCGCCGGGCGGAGCGGGCTCGCCCGCGCAGACGAAGCGGCAGGAGCGGGCGCTGCGCATCGCCTGGGCGGCGCCGGCCGAAAGTTGCGCGCCGAATATCACGACCTTCAGCCGCTCCTGCTCGACCGTGTAGCCGATCGCTTCCGCCGGCAGCCGGAAGTTGAGGCAGGAAGAGATCGCTCCAAGCTTCTGGCAGGCGAGGAATCCGAAGGCGAACTCGGCGCAGTTGTGAAGCAGCAGCCCGACGCCGTCGCCTTGCCTCACCCCCAGGTGGGCGAGGAAATGGGCGAGCCGGTTGACGCGCGCGTCAAGCTCGTCCCAGGTGTAGCTGCGCTCGCCGTCGATGATCGCGATCGCGCCGTGCCACCTGGAGACATTGCCGAGGAAACTGTCGCGCAGGGTACCGAGCATATGCGGCGCTCGCATGCTGGCGCCGCAGCGCGCGGCGTAACTTGACTTGCATCAAGTAAGGAGGACCCGACCGGCTAGCCGAGCACGATGTTTTCGCTCGCCAGCACGAAGGGCGAGCGGCTGCGCTCGACGAAGCGCTCCACGTCCTCGCGCAGGCGTGCGAACGCGGGGGTCGCGGCGGCCTCGCGCAGCGCCTGAGTGCTGTCGAACCAGCTCATCGCCACGCCGTCGTACGCCGGCGCGCGGCCGCTGGCGTAGATCGAGCGCCGCGTGTGGCTCTGCACGTAGCGGCGCACCGCCGGCGCCGCGGCCATGAGCGGCCCGTGGGTGTCGCGCCAGTAGCCGAAGAAATCCTCGATCGGCATCTGCGCCTTGCGCGTCACGAAATCGATGCTCTTCACCGCCTGCGCGGGAGGCAGCCCGTCCTTGACCACGTGCTCCTCGGTGATGATCGAGCCCATGGTCGAGCGGTCGATGAAGCCGGGCTCGTCGGCGAGCACTGCCGCGTACTCGGGCGTGCCGGCGAGCGTCTTCATCGCCTGCGTGTCGTCGAACGACGATTCGGCCACCGCGTCGAACGCCGGCTCGCCCTTGCGGTAGGCCGACGCGAGCGTCGCGTTCTGCACGTAGCGGCGAATGCCGGGCAGCCTGGCGATGAGCTCGGCGTGGCGCGTGCGCCAGTGCTCCTGGAACGCCTCCACGCTCATGCCGGGCAGGCGCTTGAAGAAGATCACGATCTTGACCATCAGGACGCTCCTTGGGGTTGAACCTCGGCGGCGGCGCGCAGCTTGGCCGCGATGTCTTCGCGCAGCGCCCTCTTGTTCACCTTGCCCACGCTGGTGAGCGGAAGGCTTTGCACCAGCTCGAGCCGCTCCGGGAACTTGAAGCGCGCGATCCTCGCTTGCTCGAAATGCTCCGCCAGGCTCTCCAGAGTGAGCGACGCGCCGGGCCGCGCGATCACGTACGCGCACACGCGCTCGCCCATCACGCGGCAGGGCATCGCCACCACCGCCGCGTTCTGCACCGCGGGGTGCCCGAGCACCAGGCTCTCGATCTCCTCGGCCGAAATCTTCTCGCCGCCGCGGTTGATGAGGTCCTTGATGCGGCCCTCGACCGCGAGGTTGCCCGAGGGCGTCATGCGCACGAGATCGCCGGTGCGGTAGAAGCCTTCGGGGGTGAACGCCTGGGCGTTTTGCTCGGGCGCGCGGTAGTAGCCGCGCACGGTATACGGCCCGCGCGTGAGTAGCTCTCCGCGCTCGCCGGGCGCGACCGGCTCGCCGTCGGCGCCGACGATGCGGATCTCGTCGTGAGGCGAAAGCGGCCGCCCCTGGGCGTTCAAGCGCACCTCGTCCGGATCGTCGAGCCGCGTGACGCTGTTCAGCCCTTCGGACATGCCGTACACCTGCTGCAACGCGGCGCCGAGCTCCGGCTGGATGCGCTGCGCAACGCCCGCGCCCGGCCGTGCCCCCCCGATCTGCAGCACGCGCAGCGAGCTCAAGTCGTGCCGCTCGCGCAGCGGCGAGTCGAGCCACTGCGTCACCACCGCCGGGACGCACGAGCTGATCGTGACTCGCTCGCGCTCGATCAGGGGAAAAGCGCTTTCCGGGCTGGGGCTCGGAGCGAGGATTACCGTGCCGCCGCGCGAGAGCGTCCCGAGCACGCCCGGCGTGCCAAAGGAGAAATTGTGCGAGATCGGCAGCACCGCGAGGAAAACCGAGTCCTCGCCCAGCCCCGCGGCGTGCGCCGAAAGCTTGATGACGCAGCCGTAGGCCTCGTGCGTGTGCGGGATCATCTTGGGCAGGCCGGTGGTGCCGCCCGAGAGCATGAACAGCGCGACGTCCGACGGCGCGGGCGCTTCGCGCGGCGGCGCGGCGCTCGCCTCGCCGCGCAGCATCGCGTCCACCGACACGACGCCCGCAGGCGCCTCGCCGGCGATCAGGATATGCCGCAGCATCGGCGCCTGCGGCCGGAGCGAGCGCGCCATCGCGACGTAGTCGAAGCCGCGCCAGCTCGCCAGGGCGCAGTACGCCACCGCTTCGGAGAACCGGAGCAGGTGGCCGATCTCGGTTTCGCGGTGCGCCGGGAGCGCCATCACCGGCAGCGCGCCGAGCTTGAATAGCGCAAGCACGAGATAGACGAACTGCGGCGTGTTCGGCAGCTGCAGCAGCACGCGGTCGCGCCGGCGCACGCCAAGGGCCGAGAGCCCGGCCGCGAGCCGCTCGGCGCGCCGCCGCAGATCGGCGTAGCTCACGCGCTCGCCGCCCGCCACGATCGCGGTGCGGCTGCCGAAGCGCACCGCCCAGTCGTCGAACCGCTCGCCCAGGGTCTTCGGCTCCCAGCAGCCCAAGCGCCGGTACCGCTCGGCGAATTCCGGCGGGAACGGGACGCAACCCTCCATGCTTGCAGCCTACCGGCACTGTGTTTTTCCCAGCCTTGATATAGGTTAAGCCCGCCGCGGCGCTGGCGGCTAGGCGATCCGGCGCAGCCGCTCGAGATCGGGGATGCGCACGGCGCGGCCGTTGACCTCGATCAGGCCGGCGGCGCTGAGCTCGTGCAGGATGCGCGAGAAGTGCTCCGGGGTCACGTTGAGGCGCGAGGCGATGACGCTCTTGCCGGGGGTGAGCTGCAGCTCGACGGGATGGCCGCCGAGCGGCTTCCCGGCGACGTCGGCGAGCAGATAGCCGATGATGCGCTCCTGCACCGAGCGCAGGGTGTAGGCCTCGACGTCGCACACCAGGCCGTGCACGCGGCGCGCGAGCCCTGAGAGCAGGCGCTGCGCGAAGGCCGCGTCGTGCGCAAGCCCCTCGAGCACCGCCTGCTTCGCCACGTGCAGCAGCATGGAGTCGGCGAGCGCCCGGGCGAACACGATGTAGGGCTTGTCGAGGAACATGAGCGCCTCGCCGAAGCTTTGCCCCGGGCGCACGATCTCGACGACTTTCTCCGCGCCTTGCGGCGAGGTGAAGCCGAGCTTCACCTGGCCGTAGACCACGAGGTGAAATCCGCTGCAGGGATCGCCGCACTGCACGATCGGCTGGCCCTTGTCGACGTGCAGCGGCACGGTGGCGGCGGCGATGCGGTCGAGCTCTGCGCGGCTCATCTCGCTGAACATCGGCAGGTTGGCGAGAAACGCCTGGATCTTGATCTGCGGATGGCGGTTTCTCACGGGCTGGTGCCTTCCGAGCGCGTGATCTTGTTGTGCACGTTGTACTTGCCGACGGGCTTGCGCATCGGGATGCGCTTCACCTCCTGCAGCGTGCGCGCGTCGAACACGATGAGCGCGCCCGCGTCCTCCCACAGGCTGGCGAGGGCGTAGCGCCCGTAGCGGTCGAACTCGACGTGTGCCAGCGTCTTGCCCGGCTCGGGCGTGAGCTGCGCGACGACCTCGAGCGAGTCCTTGTCGATCACCTGCAGCGTGTCGCGCCCCGTCGCGCTCATCATCGAGTCGACCCAGGCGTAGCGCGTCGCCTCGTGGCTGCGCAGGAAAAACCCGGCGCCGAGCGTCGGCACCTGCTTGACGAGCTTCCAGCTCTCGACGTCGATCACGCTCACCACGCCCGCGCGCAGGTTGGGCGTCGCCATGACGCGCCTGCCGCCGCGCTGCCAGCTGATGCCGGAGCCGAGGTGCGGCAGTCCCGGCAGCTCGATGCTGGCGATCGCGCGCCGCACGTCGAGGTGCACCACCTGGCTGCGGCTGCCGTCGCGGCTCGCGCCGATGAGCGTCGAGTAATCCGGCGTGAAGAAGAAATCGTCCAGCACGTCGGCGAGCGGCGTGCGCCGCGGGTTGAGGAAGCCGGGGAGGAAGCTTCCCTCTTTCAGCCTGAAGTCGTGGACCAGGCCGGCGGGAATGTCCTCGGCCGCGGGGTCGTAGGAGATCTCCCAGATTTCCGGCGCGTCCTTCAGCGCCGCGACGAAGCTTTTTCTGGGCGCGGCGTCGTACACCGCGGAGATGCGCGAGGGCGCCGCAAGGATCCTGACCAGCACGAGCTCCGCGTCGAGCACCACCAGCGTGTGCGGCAGGTAGTTCGCGACCATCACGTAGCGGCCGTCGGCGGATACCGCGGCGTTGCGCGTATTGAGGCCGGCGCGCACCTCGGCGACGGTCTTCAGGTTCCACAGGTCGAACTTCGAGATCCAGCCGTCGCGCGAGGCGAAGAACACGTAGCGCCCGTCGCGCGTGAACTTCGGCCCGCCGTGCAGCGCGTAGCGCGAGGCGAAGCGGTGGATCGGCTCGAGCCGGTCGCCGTCGAGGATGCTCACGTGATGATCGCCGGCCTCGACCACCACGAACAGGTTGAGCGGGTCGGCGTCGAACTGCGGCGTCCCGGGCAGCGAGCCGCCCGCGTGGTGCACGATGCGCGAGGCGCGGATCTCGGCCGCGCCCCATTGCGGTGCACGCACGGGCGGCGAGTAGATCAGCTCGACGAGCCGGGCGACCTGCTCGTCGTTCAAGTCGCCCTTGAAAGCCGGCATCTGCACGCCCGGGCGGCTGTCGCGGATGACGTGCGCTGCCTGCGGCTTCTTCAGCCGCGACAGGTTTTCGGGCAGCAGCGCCGGGCCCATGCCGCCGAGGCGGTTCTCGCCGTGGCAGCCCGCGCAGTGTTGCAGATAGAGGTTGCCCGCGGAAGGCTGGGCCTGGGCGAGGCTCGCAGAGAGCCCGACGAGCAGAAAAACCCATTTCATGCCCGGATCTCCTCGTCGTCGAGGTAGCACGCCGGATCCTCGGCCCACGGATCGCCGCTCACCTTGAGGGCGCGCACGCGCGTGTTGCCGCCGCAGACGTCGAAGTAAGCGCAACTCGCGCAGCGCCCCGTGATGCGGCGCGGCCGCGCCTTGAGCCCTGCCATGATCGGATGCCGGGTGTCGGTCCAGATCGCCGAGAACGGCCGCGAGCGGACGTTGCCGAGCGTGCAGTCCCACCACATGGTGTCCGGGTGCACATTGCCGAGGTTGTCGATGTTGGCGACGTTCACCCCCGAGGCGTTGCCGCCCCATTCCGCGAGCTTGGCCCGCAGGTGCGCGAGGTCGCAGCCCGGGACGTTGCGGCGCGCCCAGTGCAGCAGGTACACGCCGTCGGCGTCGTTGTTGCCGGTGACGACCTCTCTGTCCACGCCGCGCCGCGCGTAGTCCCAGCAGCGCTCGAAGACGAGATCCATCGCCTCGCGCGCGGCGCGGAACCGCGCGTCGTGCCGGCGGTTGGTGTTGCCGCGGCCGGCGTAGTTCAGGTGCGAAAGGTAGAACTTGTCGATGCGCTCGGCCTCGACGAGGTCGAGCAGCCCGGGAAGGTCGGCGGCGTTGTCCTGCGTGAGCGTGAAGCGCACGCCCACTTTTACGCCCATGTCCCGGCACAGCCGCAGGCCGCTCAGGGATCTCGCGAAAGCGCCGTCCTTGCGCCGGAACCGGTCGTGCGTCTTTTCCAGGCCGTCTAGGCTGATGCCGACGTAGTCGAAGCCGATGTCGCGGATTCGCATCGCGAGCGGCACGTCGATGAGCGTGCCGTTGGTCGAGAGCGCCGTGTAGAAGCCGAGGGTTTGCGAGCGCGCGGCGATCTCGAAGAGGTCCTTGCGCAGCAGCGGCTCGCCGCCCGAGAGGATCAGCGCCGGCACGCCGAACGCCTTGAGGTCGCGCATGACATCGAGCACCTCCGCTGTGGAAAGCTCGCCGGGGAAATCGATGTCGGCGGAGATCGAGTAGCAGTGCATGCAGGCGAGGTTGCAGCGCCGGATCAGGTTCCAGATCACCACCGGTCCCGGGGGGTCGCGGCGTGGCCCGGCCGGGGTCGGCCGCACGAGTTCCTGCATGAGGCGTGAGATTCTGAACGTCGCTCCATGCTAGGGGCGCGGGAGGGGGGCTTTTTGATGCAAATCAAACCTGCCGGCCGCCGGCCGCCCCAGCATGCGAGGGAAGATGAGACCGGGACGATTATTACTCGCTGCGCTCGCTGCGGCAGCAGTTGCCGGCTGCGCCGGTTCGGTCGAGCGAGCCGGAGATAGCGCGCTCGCGCTGCGCGGCATCATGCGCGACATGGGCCGCGAGGTGGCCGCGATCGCGGAGGGCCTGATGCAGGAGGATTACGCGCGCGTCGAGGCTGCCGCGCTGCGCGTCGCTTCGCACCCCCAGCCGCCGGTCGAGGAGCGCGCGCGCATCATCACCTGGCTCGGGGCGCGTGCAGCGGGCTTCCGCGGCCGGGACGCCGAGGCCAATCGGCACGCGCAAGCCGTCGCCGCCGCGGCGCGCAGCCGCGATGCAGGGTCCGCGCTCGCCGCCTTCACCAGTCTCCAGTCCGCCTGCAACGCCTGCCACGCCGAGTTCCGCCGGCCGCTGCTCGAGAAGTTCTACGGCCTATAGGCGCAGGCCGGTCTTCTTCAGGATGCGGGCGCTGAACAGCACGTCTTGCGCGCGCAGCCGCGCGCCGAGGACCCCCCTGATCTCGACGAGCTTGTGCTCGACCTCGAGGCGCGTGCGGCCGTGCACCATCGCGAACAGGTTGTACGGCCAATCGGGCGGCAGGCGCGGCCTGAGGTAGCAGTGCGTGACGAACGGCAGCGCGCCGACCGCCGCGCCGAGCGCGTCCGCAGCTTCGTCTGGAACATCCCAGACCGACATCGCGTTCACCGTGTAGCCGAGCGCGTAGTGGTTCGGCACCGCGCCGATGCGCCGGATGCGCCCGTCTGCGAGCATCTCGCGCATGCGCGACCTGACGGTCTTCTCTGAAACTCCGATTGCCTCGGCGATCGCGCGGTACGGCTCGGGCACGAGCGGCAGCCCGGCCTGGGTGGCGCGCACGATTTTCTCGTCGACGCGGTTCACGCCGTCAGCCTCAGCTCGACGAAGTACGCCTCGAGCCGCGGGAACTCGAGCACGGGGGTGGCGGTTTGCGCCTCGATTGTCCTGATGACTCTTTCTATTTCTGAAGGAGATTCTGTCGCGAGCACGAACCACATGTTCAGCCGGTGCATCCGCTCGTAGTTGTGCGCCACCTCAGGGTGAGCGTTGACGAGCGCCGCGACGCGCTCGAAGTCGGCCGCCGGGACGCTCATCGCGCACAGCGTGAGCGCGCCGCCCAGGCGCTCGGCGTCGTACATCGGCCCGAAGCGGGTGAGAGTGCCGTCCTGCAACAGCTTCTCCAGCCTTTCGAGAAGAACCTTTTCTTCAAGCCCCAGATCCAGGGCCGCGGCGGCGAACGGGCGCTCGCACAGCGGGAAGCCGCCCTGCAGCCGGTTCACGATGGCGCGGTCGAGCTCATCCATAATGGGCAGCACGCTGGCTGAAGCAGCGGCGGCTGAAGAGGATCGATCGCGCGAACCGTTTCAGGCCGTGAGACTCCCTCATTCTTTTCACTTCCTGCAGCACCCGCGCGCGGCTGCGGCCGTGGATCATGCAATACAGGTTGTAAGGCCACTGCGGCAACGCCCGGGCTCTCCGGTAGCAAAGCGTCACCGCGGGATCGGCGGCGAGACGGCGCCCGATCTCGGCGGCGTTTTCATCGGCGACGTCCCACGCCACCATCGCGTTCGCCGTGTAACCGAGCGGCCGGTGGCGCACTACGGCCCCGATGCGGCGCACGACCCCGGCCTGGAGCCAGCGCCCGAGCGCCGCGATCGCCGCTTCCTCGGGCAGGCCGAGCGCGGCGTAGGGCCGCCTCACCAGGGGAATCCCGCGGGCGACGCGGGCAACGAGCCGCTTCTCCTCGGGGGTCATCGGCGCCGGTTCCGCGCGGCGCCGCTCGCCCCTCGGCACCCGGTGGTCGACGAGGTCGAAGCCCAGATCGATGTGGTATTCCTCGAGAAGCGGCAAGCGCAGCACGGGCAGTCCGGCTTGCTCCTCGATAAGGAGAATCTCCTTCTCGACTGCGGCTGCGCCGCTTGCGGCGACGACGAACCACAGGTTGCAGCGGTGCTCGCGCTCGTAGTTGTGGTTCACGCTTTCCCGGCGGCTGACCAGGGCGGCCACCGTCTCGAGCCGCTCCGGCGGAACCGCCATGGCGGCAAGCGTGCTCGCGCCGACCGTATTCGGCCGGAAAACCGGGCCGATGCGGTCGATGACCCCGTTCGCCCTGAATCGCTCGAAGCTCTCGATCACCTCGGTCTCGCTCAGCCCGGAGCGCGCCGCGATTTCCGCGAACGGCCGCGGCGCGAGGGGAAAGCCGCGCTGCCAGGCGTTGACGAGCTGCAGTGCGGTCGCGTCGCGCATCTCAGAAACCGGTCATCGCAGCGCGCGAGCTGAGGAAGATGCCGCTCGGCTTGTCCGCCGCCAGGCGCGCGGTTTCGGCGAAGCTCGCGGTGTCGACCACCACCACGGCGTCGTCGTCGCGCGAGGAAATCCAGACCTGCTCGCCGCGCGGCGTGAATTCGAGGTGCAGCACGGCGCGCCCCGGGCGCAGCTCGCGCAGCACTTTCATCGCCGGGACATCGATGACCTGCACGACGTCGTTGCGGGGAAATGCGAAGTTGACCCACACCCGCCGGCCGCCGGGCTGCGCGACCACGAACACCGGCTGGCCGTGCACCGCCACGCGCGCGACCTCGCTCCAGCTCGCGGTGTCCACCACCAGGACCTCGTGCCGGCCGATCGCCGGCAGGAAGGCGTAGCGCCCCGCGACGGCCCAGCCTCGCAGGTGCGGCATCTTGTAGACCGGCAGCGGCGCTTCGCCGCGCCCGTATCCCGACATGATGCGCGTTGCGCCGGCCTGCGGATTCCACAGGTCGACGAGCGCGAGGCCATCCTCGCCGTACAGCCCTGCGAGGTAGTGCCTGCCGTCGGGGGTGACGAGGCCGTCGTAGGGCTGCTTGCCGATGTTGCGGATTTTTTGTGTGGAGGGGTTTCTTGGATCGGATGCGTCCACGACCCAGATCTCGCCCGCTTCGAACAGGCTGAAGACGAAGCGGTTGCCCGGCGCGTCGGCGATGCCGACGACCTTGGCGCCGGTCGGGACCTCCGACACGGGCTCCAGGGTGGCGGCGTCGAAGATGCGCACCCCGCCCGGCGTGTAGTTCGCGACTGCCACCAGCCGCCCGTCCTGCGAGATCGCGCCGCCGATCGCGTTACCCGCCTGGATCACGCGGCGCTCGATGCGCGCGCGCAGCAGGTCCACCTTGCTCAAGCCTCCGTCGCGGCCGAACACATAGGCGTAGCGCCCGTCGCGCGAAAACACCGCTGAGGCGTGCGAGAGGTCGCCGAAGCCTTCGATGCGTGCGAGCGCGGAGCGGCCGGTGGTCTCGATCAGCAGGACGCGCCCGGAGGCGCGCTCGACCACGAGGCCGAGGTCTCCGGTTCCCCGGAGGACGGGATTGGCACAAGCCGAAACCAGCAACGCGAGGAAAACAATCCCGCCCCTCACCGCGGCAGGCCCTGCATGAGCTGCCGGACGATCCAGCGCGCCTCGAGCTCGCTGAGATGCTCGCGCCAGGGCGGCATCGGGGTGCCGCGGCGGCCGTGGAGGATGACGAAGCCGAGCGCCTCGGCGTCCTTGGCGGCGAGCGCGGCGGGCTCGAGCGAGGGGCCGAGGCCGCCTTTCAGGGTGTAGCCATGGCAGGCGCCGCAGTCGTGGCGCACGAAGTTGAGCAGTTCCGCGCGGCGCGCTTCCGGCGGGGTCTGGGAAGCGGCGCTGGCGCAGAAGGTCGCAGCCGCGGCGAGCAGGGCAGTACGCAGCATCCCGACAGGTTGCCGGGCTCCGGCAGGCGGTTATTAACCCAGATCAAAAACTCCCCGGTCCCGGCCGCCTACAGTGCGGCCGATGAGCCTCGCCCCAGAGGCGGACCGCGCCTATTTCGCCGCCTTCCTCGACCTGCGCGGCAAGCCGGGCATTGTCGTCGGCGGCGGGCCGGTCGCCGCGCTGAAGGCCGAGGCACTGCTGCGCTCGGCGGTGCGCGTTACGCTCATTGCCCCCACCCTCTGCCCCCGCCTTGCCGAGCTGGTGCTCCTCGGCGCGGTGCGTCACGAGCCAAGGCGTTTCCAGCCCGGCGACCTGGTCGGCGCGGAAATCGCCATCGCCGCCGCCGACGATGCCGCGGTAAACGAGGCGGTCGCCGCGGCCGCGCGGGCGCTGCGCATCCCGGTGAACGTCGCGGATGATGCCGGGCGCTCGAGCTTCATCATGCCCGCGGTCGTCGACCGGCCTGCGCTGCAGATCGCGATCTCGAGCGCGGCCGCGCAATCGGCCGAGGGCTTCGTCAGCCTGGTGGGCGCCGGCCCGGGCGACCCGGAGCTGGTTACGCTTCGCGCGTTGCGCGCGATGCAGTGCGCGAGCGTGGTGCTTTACGACCACCTCGTTGCGCCGGCGCTGGTGGGCCTCGCGCGGAGCGACGCCGAGCGCATCTACGTCGGCAAGGAAAAGGACCGCCATGCCCTCGGCCAGCAGGAAATCAACGCGCTCATGGTGCGCCTCGCGCGCGAGGGCAAGCGCGTGGTGCGCCTGAAAGGCGGCGACCCGTTCATCTTCGGCCGCGGCGGCGAGGAGATCGAGACGCTGGCGGCGCACGGCATCGCCTTCGAAGTGGTGCCGGGCGTGACTGCGGCCGCGGGGGCCGCATCCTACGCCGGCATCCCGCTCACGCACCGCGACTACGCGCAGAGCTGTATTCTCGCCACCGGTCACCTCAAGGACGGCTCGGCGCAGCTCGACTGGCAGGCGCTCGCGCGCCCGAAGCAGACGATCGCCATTTATATGGGCGTAGGCGCACTCGCGCACATCTGCGCGCAGCTCGTGGCGCACGGCCTGCCCGCGGAGACACCCGCGGCGCTGGTCGAGAAAGCCACCCTTGCGAGGCAGCGCGTGGTCGAGGGCACGCTCTGCACGCTCGCCTCGGCTGCGGCAGCCGAGCGCGTGAAGCCGCCCGCGCTGCTTATCGTGGGCGAAGTGGTGCGGCTGCGCGCGCGCCTCGCCTGGTTCGATCGGGCCGCAGAGCACTCACCCGTTGCTTGACCCATATCAAGGGCACGGCCGCGGCGCCCTGAGATGGTGGCGCCATGGCCGGCATCGGCGAGTTGCTCAACGCGCATCACGGGCGTCTCGAGGCGCTGCTCGACGACGCGCTGAGCGCGGCCCGATCGGGGGAGTGGGGCGCCTATCTCGCGCATTTCAGGGCGTTGCGCGGCAGCCTGCTCGAGCACCTGGCGTACGAGGACGCCGAGCTCTTTCCCGAAATGGCGCGTACGCTCGGCAACGAGGCGGAAGTCGATGCGCTGAGAGAGCAGCACGCGTACTTGCGGCGGCAGTTCGAGCTGCTGAGCGCCGCCGCTCCGGAGCACGATCCCGACGGCTGTCTCATCGAGATCGAGGAGCTTGCAGCGCTGGTGCGCAAGCATCACGACGACGAGCTGCACGTTTGCTATCCGGCTGCCGACCGGCTGCTTTCTCCGGGCTTGACGGAAAGCGCGATCGGGATGACGGCGCGCGCCGCGGCAGCCGAGGCGCAGGCGCTCGATCTGCGCGGGCTGCAGCCGCCGGAGCCCATGGTGCGCATCTTCGAGGCCCTCGAGCGCTCGGCGGGGGCGCCTTTGCGCGCGATCCTGCCGCACGAGCCGCTGCCCCTGTACGCGCTGCTGCGCGAGCGCGGCTTCTCCTGTAGCGGAAGGAGCCTCGCGGACGGCGGCTTCGAGGTGCTGATCGAGCGCATGTAACGTAGTATCCCGGCCATGATGTTCAAGCGCATCGACCACATCGAGCTCGTCACCGATCAGCCCGAGCGCGCCGTGCGCTTCTATACCGAGGTGCTCGGCTTCCGCGTTCGCTCGCGCGATACCGTGCCCGGAGCCCTGGAGCTCGTCTATCTCGAGCTCGGCGGCACCACGATCGAGCTCATGCGTTACACGGAGGCGAAGCCTGCTGCGCGCCCGCCGGGCGAGCACCTCGGCTACCGCATGATGGCGCTCGAGGTCGAGGACATGGGCCGGGCGCTCGAGGAACTGAAGGCGAAAGGCGTCGAGGCGGTGTGGGGACCGAAGACCCGCCCCACGTACGCCCGCGCGGAGATCCGCGACCCCGACGGCAACCACATCGAGCTCAGGCAGTGGCTGCGCTGATTACCCGAAGGCGGAGTCCAGGGCGTTCTTGATGGAGAGCGCGAGCTCGGTATCGCCTTCGATCACCAGCTTGCGCGAGAAGAACAGCGTGTCGGGGTCCTCGCGTCGCAGCGCGAGCGCGAGATAGTCTTCCAGGCCGGCGCGGATGGTGGCGTCCGGCGGGCCAAAGGCCGGATGCAGGCCGCCGCCGCAAAGCGTCAGCTGCAAGGCGAACGGCGTATGCCGGAGCTCGATCCGGATGATCCTTCCGCGCAGCAGTTCCAGCCCCGGGAGCAGGCGGGCCGGCAATGGCAGCGGGATCACGCTGCCTCCAATCCCGGCCGGCCGTGCCAGAAGCCGTTGCACAGCCCGGCGGGGGAGGCTGCGGCGAGCGCATCGTGCGCCTGGTCGTGGTCGAGCCTGCCGTCGCAGGCCGCGCGCCACGCGGCGAGAAGGTCGGCGGTTCGCTGCGATTGCGGGCTGATGCGCAGCACGTCGACGCGAACGTCGCGCACCTCGGAAAGCTCGCCGATCAGGCTGTAGATGCGCGCCGACTGGGTCTGCACGCCGTTCAGGGTGAGAAAGGGCTTGCCCTCGCGCGTGTCGAGCGGCAGGCCGTCCGCGAACTCGATGCAGCGAAAACCGCACGATTCCTTCTGCAGGTTGAAGCGCCGCGCGGTGAAGCAGCGCGCGGAAAAGGCGAGCGGCAGCCTGCCGTGCGCGAAGAGCTCCGCTTGCAGAGCGTCGGGCCGCCCGGCGCAGACGCCGGCGACGATATCGCGCGCACATTCGACCGGCGCAACCCAGCGCCGCGCGCCCGCCTCGGCGAGGAGCGCGAGCGTTTCGGGGTTGTAGACGTTGAGGTGCGGTCCGGCGATCCATCCCGGCGTGCCGGCGAGCAGCCGCGCCGCGCTCCAGTCGTTCGCTTCGACCCGGAAGGCGCCGTTTGCCGTCAGGCGCCGCAGGAGCTTGAGGTCGCCCTCGGACTCGATCAGCGCCTGGCTCGAGAGTACGACCTCCTTGCGCGCCGCCGCGAGGCGCTCGCCGATGGCGAGCCAGTCCTCGAGCGCGAGCTCGTGGCGCCGCGAGCACACCACCTCGCCGAGATACACGATGTCGGCGCAGGAGCGCCCGACCTCGTCGTAAAAATCGAAAACGCGCTGCTTCGGCCAGTAATAGAGGATCGGTCCGAGGGAGAGCTTCATTTCCAGGGGCGCGAGAAGGCGCCCAGGGTTTGCTGCGCGCCCTCGGCGTGCCGGCCGAGCGCGGCCATCCACGCCGCGCGCGGCGCAAAGCCGCCAGGCTCGCGCTTCGCAGCGTCGATCGCCTCTCGCCAGACCCGCGTCACCTGGGCCACGTACGCCGGGCCGCGCTGGCGGCCCTCGATCTTCACGGCGCGCACGCCGATGCGCAGGAACTCGGGCAGCAGCTCGAGGGTATTGAGGCTCGCCGGCTCCTCGATCGCGTAATAGGCTTCGTCGGCGACGCTGAAGCGTCCCTTGCAAAGCGTGGGGTATGCGGCGCGCTCGGCCGGGCCGTAGCGATCGATGAGAACGCCGTTCAGGCGCGATTCGAGCCCAGCGGCGGTCTCCTGCCACCTGACGAAGCGCGCCGGCGAGCAGGCACCGGCCGTGTTGGGCGACTCGCCGCAGACGTAGGCCGAAAGCGCGCAGCGCCCCTCGACCATGACGCACAGCCCGCCGAAGCCGAACACCTCGATTTCCACCGGCGTGTGCTTCGCGACGTGCTCCACCTGGGCAAGCGAAAGCACGCGCGGCAGCACCGCGCGCTTTATTGCGAAGCGCTCGTGGAAGAAGTTGATCGCTTCATAGCTGGTGGCCGAGCCCTGCACCGACAGGTGCAGCTCGAGCTGCGGATGCACGCGGTGGGCGTAGCCCATGAGCCCGGGATCGGCGACGATCACCGCATCGACGCCCAGCTCGGCGGCGCGGTCGATGGCAGCGGTCCAGCGCTTCCAGTTCGACGCCTGCGGGTAGGTATTGACCGCGAGCAGCAGCTTGCGCTTGTGCCGGCGCGCGTAGGCGAGCCCTTCGACGAGCGCGGCGGCGTCGAAATTCAGGCCGGCGAAGTTGCGCGCGTTGGTGTCGTCGCGCAGGCCGACGTAAACCCAGTCCGCGCCGTTGTCGACAGCCGCCTTGAGCGCCGGCAGACCGCCGGCGGGACACACCAGGTCCACGCTCAGCCGCCGCGGCGCAGCCGCGCGACGTCGGGAATGCGGATCATGCGGCCGTTGACCTCGATGAGGCTGCCGGCGGCGAGATCGTGCAGGATGCGCGAGAAGTGCTCCGGAGTCATGTTGAGGCGCGAGGCGATCACGCTCTTGCCCGGGGCGAGATGCACCTCGACGGGACTGCCGTTGACCTGATCCGGGACATCGGCGAGGAGATAGCCGATGACGCGCTCCTGGCCGGAGCGCAGCGAGTAGGCTTCGACGTCGCGCACCAGGCCATGCAGGCGGCGCGCCAGGCTGGCGAGCATGCGGCGCGCGAAATCGGGCGAGCGGCGAAGCTCCTCGAGCACCGCGTGCTTGGCAACGTGCAGCAGCATGGAATCCGAAAGCGCCTGGGCGTATGTTATGTAGGGCTGGTCGAGGAACATGAGTCCTTCGCCGAAGGTCTGGCCGGGGCGCAGGATCTCCAGCACCTTCTCTACGCCCTGCGGCGAGCTGAAGCCGAGCTTGACCTGGCCGTAGACCAGGACATGAAAGCCGGTGCACGGATCGCCGCACTGGAACACCGACTCGCCTTTCTCGGCGTAGGTCGGCACGGTGCCGGCAGCGATGCGGTCGAGCTCTTCCCGGCTCATCTCGCTGAACATCGGCAGGTTCGCGAGGAAGGCCTGCGTCTTTATCTGGACAGGGCGCTTCGGCATGCCGCAAGCGTGCCGAAGCCCGCGGGGCGGCTCTTAACCTAGATCAAACTCGGTTGAAGGCGAGCCGGCCCTGCCGCAGTTGCTCGATGTAATGCGTGTTGGGGCAGAAGGCGTAGGAGTCGCCGGTCCGGCTGCCGCGGAGCCATTCGTCGCAAAGGTCCTTGTTGGGGCAGGTCACGCAGACGCGCAGCGCGTGCGCCTGGTTGCGCACCGCCGGCTCGCTCAGCGGCTCGGGCAGGGCAGCTCCGCGGCGCTGCATCATTTCGAGCAGGCGCAGCCTGCCGTCGTCGCGTATCACGCGGCGTCCGGAGACGAACGCCGCCAGCGCGGCAAGGCTGAGGAGGACGGCAAGCACGGTGATGAGGAGGGCGTTCATGCAGCTACCATAGCTCCGGCGCCGGCGCGTTGTTTGACCCATATCAAGGCCGGGCAAGCTATCGTGCAATGAACTGTCGGTCGATGGATGAAGCCGCAGTGCGGGAAGCGCTCAGGAGCGTCGCCGATCCCGAAGCCGGGATGAACATCGTCGATCTCGGCCTGGTGTACGGCATCGCGATCTCGCCGGGCCGCGTGCGGGTGGAGATGACCGTGACGTCCCCGGCCTGCCCGGTCGGCCCCTACCTCGTCGACGAGGCAGCCGCGGCGATCCGCGCCGTGGCACCGGAGGGAACCGACGTGCAGGTCGAGCTGGTCTGGGAGCCGCCGTGGACGCCGGAGCGCATGAGCGCGCAGGCGCAGGCGAGGTTCGGCTGGTCGTGAGCATCGGTAAAGTGCCCGCCAGCGCAGCCGCGGTAGCTTGATTTGAATCAAGGCCCCAGGCGGCAGCCGCGATCAGATTGGATCGTCAGGCTTGTTCAGAAACCGGTGCAGCTGCTCATTGCCGCGCGAATGCGGCACGTCCCATCGACACACACTGAATAAAGGAGGGTAGGCAATGAACGTCAGACTCGGTTCGATCGTTGCATCGCTGATAGGCGCCATGCTCGCATCTGCCTGGCTGCCCGCTAACGCTCAGGATGTGCTCAAGATCGGGGTCATCGGTCCGATGACCGGCCCAGGCGCGCAGTGGGGGCTTGCCACGGCGGGCGGGGTGCAGATCGCGGCCAAGGAGGTCAATGACAAAGGCGGCCTGAAGGTCGGCAACAAGACCTACCGCGTTGAAGTCATTTCTTATGATGAGCAGTACAAGGCGGCGGTTGCGATTTCGGCGTTGCAGCGGCTGATCAACCAGGACGGCGCGAAGTTCGTCTTCGGTCCGGTGAGCTCCGCGGGAACGCTGGCCGTGATGGATATCGTCAAGCAAACCAAGACTATCGGAATCACCGGGGCCTACTCCCGCAAGGCGCTCGACCCATCCAACCCGTATATGTTTCGCGTGTATTCGGTGGCGACTGACTTCGCGCAGCCCATGGTGAACTGGCTCAAGAAGAACGTGCGCGCCGATCTGAAGCGCGTGGCGGTCATCAATCCGAACGACGAAACCGGGTGGGATTCCGACAAGCTGCTGAACGATACCTACACGAAGAATGGCTACACGATCGTGGCCAAGGAGCTCTACGAACGCTCGGTGCGTGATTATCAGCCGGTGCTGACCAAGATCCTGGCCGAGAGGCCCGACATCGTCGATCTCGGCACCGCGCCGCCGGCAAGCGCCGGACTGATCGTGCGCCAGGCGCGCGAGCTGGGGTACAAGGGCCGTTTCATCAAGATCGGCGGATCCGGGCCGCGCCAGATCATCGAGGGCGCTGGCAAGGCGGCCGCGGAAGGCGTGATCAACTACCTCCCGGCCGATGAGCAGAACCCCGGCTACCGCAGGCTCGCCGCGGAGTATAAGAAGATGACCGGAAACGAGATGAATCCGCTGCTCGTGAGCTGGTATGACGGCGCGTACATCCTGATGGCCGCGATCCAGAGCGCCGGAACGGTCTCGGACACGGACAAGGTGCGCCAGTCGTTCGCCAAAGCGCTGCCGTACAAGTCGGTACTGGGCGGCACGATCCGCCTGGGCGGTAAGGAGACTTACGGCATCGACAACCAGTTCCTCACGCCGAACTACATCGGCATCATCAAGGATGGCGATGTCGTAACGGCGGGGCAGGCTGAGTAAAGCGAGTTGAGGCCGCGCGGCGCGCCGGGCGCTCCGGACCCGCGCGGCCGGCCGCCGCCGTCCCAGCGAAGTCAAGGTCATGCTCGGACTGAGCCTGCAGATCGTCCTGAACGGAGTGACCACGGGTCTGGTGTACGTCCTGATGGCGCTCGGCTTCACGCTGATCTTCGGAATCATGCGCGTCGTGAATTTCGCGCACGGCGAGCTCTACATGGCCGCCGCTTTCGCCATCTATGTTCTAAACGGCAAGCTCGGCTGGAATTACGTTCCGGCGATCGTCTTTTCCGTGGCCTTTGCCGGCCTGCTCGGCAGCGTGCTGGAACGAGTGCTGTTCCGCCGCGTCATCGGCAACGAATTCAATTGCATGATCTTGGCGCTGGCCGTGTCGATTGCCCTGCAGTCGGTCGCGCTGATTG
>Ga0137796_10000539_pt1 | contig 22988 bp, 29 predicted proteins | sample OV2TP3_FD_97704 | JGI IMG/M metagenome (GOLD analysis project Ga0137796, IMG submission 97704) | reverse complement strand
CCGCCGCCCGCGGTGGACGCGGCGGCGCCGCCGGCGCAGCGCATGGCGCTCGCCATCGTCTACGAGGACGAGGACCTCGTGGTGATCGACAAGCCCGCGGGCCTGGTGGTGCATCCGGGCGCGGGCAATCCCGACCGCACGCTGCTCAACGCGCTGCTCGCGCACGCGCCGCAGCTTCGTCAGGTGCCGCGCGCCGGCATCGTGCACCGCCTGGACAAGGACACCACGGGGCTGCTGGTGGTGGCGAAGCACGTCACCGCTCAGGCGCACCTCGCCGCGCAGCTCGCCAGCCGCAGCGTCAGGCGTGGCTACCTCGCCCTGGTGCTGGGCGACCCGCCCGCCGGCGGCACCATCGATGCGCCGGTGGGGCGCGATGCGCGCGTGCGCACCCGGATGGCGGTCACGCACCGCGGCAAGGAGGCGCGCACGCGCTACCGCGTGCTCGAGCGCTTCGGGCAGGCGGCGCTCGTCGAGTGCCGGCTGGAGACCGGCCGCACGCACCAGATCCGAGTGCACTTCCAGCACATCCGGCACCCGCTGCTGGGGGACGCGGTCTACGCGCGCGGCACGCGCCGCGGCGTGAGCTTCCCGCGCCAGGCGCTGCACGCCGCTACGCTCGAGCTGGTGCATCCGCGCACCGGGCGGCGCATGTCCTGGAGCGCGCCGCTGCCCGCGGACATGAGCCAGCTGCTGGCGCGGCTTCGCCGTGGCGCCTGAGGTGCTCGCGCCGGACTGGCCCGCGCCCGCGCGCGTGCGGGGACTGGTCACCACGAGGGCGCTCGGCGACATGAGAGGGGCTCCCGGGCGCGCGCGCCTGCGCGCCATGCTGCCTTCGGAGCCGGGCTGGCTCAGGCAGGTGCACGGCGCCGCCGTGGTGGATGCGTCGCGCATCGCGAGCGGCGCGCAGGCGGATGCCGCGGTGACGCGCGCGCGCGGCGTGGTGTGCGCGGTGCTGGTCGCCGACTGCATGCCGGTGCTGCTCGCCGACGCGGAGCAGGGCAAAGCGGTGGGGATCGCCCACGCCGGCTGGCGCGGGCTCGCCGCGGGCGTGCTGCAAGCCACGGTGACGGCGATGCGGGTGGACCCGGCGCGGCTCATCGCCTGGCTCGGGCCCGCGATCGGGCCGCACGCCTACGAGGTGGGCGAGGAGGTGCGCGCCGCGTTCGTATCGCGCGATGCCCGCGCGGGCGACGCGTTCTCCGCGGCGCGGCCCGGCCACTGGATGCTCGACCTCTACGCGGTGGCGCGGCGGCGCCTCGCCGCCGCGGGCGTCACGCGCGTCTTCGGCGGCGGCCTGTGCACGCACTCGGACGCGGCGCGCTTCTACTCCTGGCGGCGCGAGCGCGCGCCCGAGCGCATGGCTGCGGCGATCTGGCTGGCGTAGAATTCCGGCCCCCCATGGCGCTCGGCTGGATCGTGGCGGCAAGCATCGCCGGCGGCGCGCTGTCCGCGGGCGCGGCGGCGCTCGCGCTCACGCTGCGCGCCTCCTGGGTGCCGACGCTGGTGTCCTTCGCCATCGGCACGCTGCTCGGCGCCGCGTTCCTCGAGGTGATCCCGCACGCCTTCGGGCAGGGCGACCCGCACCAGGCTGCGGCGGCGATCCTCGGCGGCATCCTCGGCTTCTTCCTGCTGGAGAAGCTGCTGGTCTGGCGCCACTCGCACGACGAGGCGGCGGCGAGCCACGACCACGGGCGCTCCGGGGCGTTGATCGTGGTCGGGGACACGATCCACAACTTCCTCGACGGCATTCTCATCGCGGCCGCGTTCCTGCAGGGCACGCAGCTCGGCGTCATCACCGCGCTCGCCATCGTGGCGCACGAGATCCCGCAGGAAGTGGGCGACTACGTGATCCTGCTGCACTCGGGCTACTCGAAGGCGCGCGCGCTCGCGCTCAACGTGCTGTCCTCCACGGCGACGCTCGCCGGGGGCGTGCTCGGCTATTTCGCGCTGCCCGTGTTCGAGCGCTGGGAGCCGACGCTGCTCGGCATCGTCGCGGCGAGCATGATCTACGTCGCGGTGGCCGACCTCATCCCGGGCCTGCACAAGCGCCCGGAGCTGCGCGCCACGGCCTCGCAGGTGCTGCTCATCGCCCTGGGCATCGGGACCATCGTGCTGGTGCGGGCGCTGCTGGGGCACGATTGACGCGCCGCATTGTGCGGCGCAAAATCGGGCCTCGTTTCTCGACCGGACCCCTCTTCTGCAGCAGACCACGAGCAAGCCCGGGGGCGATCCGCACGCGCTGCTCGATGCGATCGCCAACGCGGGCAACCAGGTCACCGGCGGCTGGATGCAGCTTCTCCAGCAAGCGCCAGCGGGCGGCGCGCCGGCCTGGCTCGCGGGCCTCGCTCCGGACCCGGAGAAGCTTGCTGCAATGCAATCGCGCTACCTCGGGGAGCAGGCGCGCCTCTGGGGCGCGATGCTCGCGGGCGGCAAGGGCGGCGTCGCGGGCGACCCCGGCGACCGGCGCTTCGCGGCGAAGGGCTGGCGCGACAACCCCTACTACGACTACCTGCGGCAGTCCTACCTGCTCGCCGCCCGCTACCTCGCGGAGCTCGCCGAGGCGGTGCGGGTCGAGGGCAGGCCGAGGGAGCAGCTGCGCTTCGCCGTGCGCCAGTGGATCGACGCGATGAGCCCGGCGAACTTCGCCGCCACCAACCCCGAGGTGCTGCGCGCCGCGCTCGAGTCGCGCGGCGAGAGCATCGTGCGCGGGCTCGCCAACGTGATCGCGGACTCGCGCAGGGGTCGCATCCGCCAGACGGACGAGGCGGCCTTCGAGGTCGGTCGCAACCTCGCCGTGACCCCGGGCGACGTGGTGCACGAGAACGACCTCGCGCAGCTCATCCAGTACCGCGCGCGCAGCGCGCAGGTCGGCGAGCGGCCGCTGGTCATCGTGCCGCCGTGCATCAACAAGTACTACATCCTCGACCTGCAGCCGGAGAACTCGTTCGTGCGCTTCGCCCTCGAGCAGGGCCACAGCGTGTTCATGGTCTCGTGGCGCAACGTCGGCCCGGAGCAGGGGCCGCATGTGGCGAGCTTCGGCTGGGACGACTACCTCGAGCTGGGGATCTTCGAGCCGCTGCGCGTGGCGCGGGAAATCACGGGCGCCGAGCAGGCGAACGTGCTCGGCTTCTGCGTCGGCGGCACGCTGCTCGCCGCGGCGCTCGCGGTGCTCGCGGCGAAGGGCGAGCGGCCGGTCGAAGCCGTCACCTACCTCACGGCGATGCACGACTTCGCCGAGCCGGGGCAGATCGGCCTGTTCATCGACGAGGCGGGCGTGGCCTCGCGCGAGGCCTCGATCGGCGCGGGCGGCATCCTCCCCGGGGCCGAGCTCGCGTTCGTGTTCTCGGCGCTGCGCGCCAACGACCTCGTCTGGCCCTACGTCGTCAACAACTACCTCATGGGCGGCGAGCCTGCTGCGTTCGACCTGCTCTACTGGAACGCGGACAGCACCAACCTGCCCGGGCCGATGTACTGCTACTACGTGCGCAACACCTATCTCGAGAACCGGCTCTGCGTGCCCGGAGCGCTCAGCAACTGCGGCGTGCCCGTGGACCTGGGGCGCGTGGACCGGCCCAGCTTCATCCTCGCCACCCGCGAGGACCACATCGTGCCCTGGCGCGCCGCCTACCGCTCGGTGCATCACCTCGGCGGCGAAAAGACTTTCGTGCTCGGCGCGAGCGGCCACGTGGCGGGCGTCGTCAACCCGGCGGCGAAGAACCGGCGCAGCTACTGGACCGGGGAGGCGCAGCCCGCGGACCCCGAGGCCTGGCTCGCGGCGGCCGAGGAGCATCCGGGGAGCTGGTGGAGCGCGTGGGCCGCGTGGCTCGAGCGCTTCAAGGGCGAGCCGCGGCCGGCGCCCGCGGCCACCGGGAGCGCCGCGCACCCGGCGCGCGAGCCGGCGCCCGGGCGCTACGTCAAACAGAAAGCGACTTGAGGAGGCATGACCATGGACGAGATCGTGATCGTAGGCGCGGCGCGGACCGCGATCGGCAAGTTCGGCGGCACGCTGGCGAAGCTGCCCGCCTCCGACCTCGGGGCGCTGGTGATCAAGGAGGTGCTGCGGCGCGCGGGGGTCGCGCCCGAGCAGGTGTCGGAGGTGATCATGGGGCAGGTGCTCGCCGCCGGCTGCGGCCAGAACCCCGCGCGCCAGGCGGCGATGCGCGCGGGGCTTCCCGACATGGTGCCGGCGATGACCATCAACAAGGTCTGCGGCTCGGGGCTCAAGGCGGCGATGCTCGGCGCGCAGTCGATCGCCAACGGCGACGCCGACATCGTGGTGGCCGGCGGCCAGGAGTCGATGAGCATGTCGGCGCACGTGATTCCGGGATCGCGCGACGGCTTTCGCATGGGCGACGGCAAGATGCTCGACACCATGATCGTGGACGGCCTGTGGGACGTCTACAACCAGTACCACATGGGCGTCACCGCGGAGAACGTGGCGAAGGAGTACGCGGTGACGCGCGAGGAGCAGGACGCGTTCGCGGTCCAGAGCCAGCACAAGGCCGAGGCCGCGCAGAAGTCGGGCCGCTTCAGGGACGAGATCGTCCCGGTCGAGGTGCCCTCGCGCAAGGGCCCGGTGAGCTTCGCCGAGGACGAGTACCCGCGCCACGGCGCGACCCTGGAGGCCATGCAGGCGCTTAAGCCCGCGTTCGACAGGAGCGGCACCGTGACCGCGGGCAACGCCTCTGGCATCAACGACGGCGCGGCGGCGGTGCTGCTGGCATCGGCGAAGAAGGCGCGCGAGCTGGGCCTGAAGCCCCTCGCGCGCATCAGGGCCTTCGCCTCGGCGGGGGTGGACCCGAAATACATGGGCATGGGCCCGGTGCCCGCCTCCAAGCGCTGTCTGTCCCGCGCCGGCTGGGAGCCGCAGGACCTCGACCTCATGGAGATCAACGAGGCGTTCGCCGCGCAGGCGATCGCGGTCAACCGCCAGGTCGGCTGGGACACGAAGAAGGTCAACGTGAACGGCGGCGCGATCGCGCTCGGGCACCCGATCGGCGCCTCGGGCTGCAGGGTCCTCGTGACGCTGCTGCACGAGATGCAGAAGCGCGACGCGCGCAAGGGCCTGGCGTCGCTGTGCATCGGCGGCGGCATGGGCGTCGCGCTGGCGGTCGAGCGATGAACCGGCGGGCGACCGAGGCGGCGGCGAGCGGCGAGCGCAGCGCGCCGCAGGCCGCGCCGCGGCGCGTGGTGTTCGTCACCGGCGGCATGGGCGGCATCGGCAGCGCCATCTGCCGGCGCCTGGGCGGGGCCGGCCACACCGTGGTCGCCGGCTGCCTGCCCGGCTACGAGCGCAAGGACGAGTGGCTGGGGGCGATGCGCGGAGCGGGCCTGCGGGTGCACGCCGCCGAGGGCGACGTCTCGGACTACGACTCCTGCGCCGACATGTTCTACAGCGTGCGCGCGGTGGTCGGCCACGTCGACATCCTGGTCAACAACGCCGGCATCACGCGCGACTCGATCTTCAAGCGCATGACCGAGCGCGACTGGAACGTGGTCATCAACACCAACCTGAACAGCGTCTTCAACGTCACGCGACAGGTGATCGACGGCATGGTCGAGCGCGGCTGGGGGCGGATCGTCAACATTTCGTCGGTCAACGCGATCAAGGGACAGTTCGGCCAGACCAACTACTCCGCGGCCAAGGCCGGGATGGCGGGGTTCTCCAAGGCGCTCGCGCAGGAGGTGGTGAAGAAGGGCGTCACCGTCAACACGGTCTCGCCCGGTTACGTCGAGACCGACATGGTGATGGCGATCCGGCCGGAGATCCGCGAGGCGATCATCGGCTCGATCCCGATGGGGCGCCTCGCCAGGCCCGAGGAGATCGCCGCCGTGGTCGCTTTCCTCGTCTCCGAGGAGGCGGGCTACATCACCGGCGCCAACATCTCGGTCAACGGCGGCATGCACATGATGTAGTAGACTGGCCGAGGGAAAGGGGGCGAGAGCGGATGGCGCGCAAGAGGATCGCGGTGGTGACCGGCGGCATGGGCGGGCTGGGCGAGTCGATCAGCACCAAGATGGCGGACGCGGGCTACCAGGTGGTGGTCACCTACTCGCCGTCGAACACCAAGCACAAGGCCTGGCTCGACGAGATGAAGGGCAAGGGCTACGGCTTCTCGGCCTACCCGGTGGACGTGGTCTCGTTCGAGGACTGCGCCGCGAAGTGCGAGGCCATCCGGCGCGAGGCGGGCGACATCGACATCCTCGTCAACAACGCCGGCATCACGCGCGACATGACGTTCAAGAAGATGACCAAGGGCGACTGGGACGCGGTGATGCGCACCAACCTCGACTCCTGCTTCAACATGACCAAGCAGGTCATGGACGGCATGCTCGAGCGCAACTGGGGCCGCGTCATCAACGTCTCCTCGGTCAACGGCCAGAAGGGCGCTTTCGGCCAGACCAACTACAGCGCGGCGAAGGCCGGCATCCACGGCTTCACCAAGGCGCTCGCGCTCGAGGTGGCGAAGAAGGGCGTGACCATCAATACCATCTCCCCGGGCTACATCGGCACCAAGATGGTGACCGCGATCCCCAAGGAGATCCTCGATTCCAAGATCCTGCCGCAGATCCCGCTCGGGCGGCTCGGCAAGCCCGAGGAGATCGCGGGGCTCATCATCTACCTGTGCTCGGAAGAGGCCGCTTTCGTGACCGGGGCCAACATCTCGATCAACGGCGGCCAGCACATGTACTAGGAGGAACGCGATGGCGGCCATCCCAGAGGAAAAGCCACAGTCCCCGCCCAGGCTGATCAAGAAGTACCCCAACCGGCGGCTCTACGACACCAAGACCTCGAGCTACATCACGCTCGCGGACGTCAAGCAGATGGTGCTCAAGCAGGAGGAGTTCCAGGTGCTCGACGCCAAGACCGGCGAGGACCTGACGCGCCAGATCCTGCTGCAGATCATCCTCGACGAGGAGTCCGGCGGCATGCCGATGTTCTCCTCGGACATGCTGTCGCAATTGATCCGCCTCTACGGCAACGCCATGCAGGGCTTCATGGGCAGCTATCTGGAGAAGAACATCCGCGCCTTCCAGGACCTGCAGAAGACGCTGCAGGACCAGTCGCAGAAGGTCTACGGCGACAACTCGCGCCAGTCGCAGGAGCTGTGGGCGCAGTTCATGAACCTGCAGGGGCCGGCGATGCAGAGCCTGATGCAGGCCTACATGGAGCAGAGCCAGAAGATGTTCGCGCAGTTCCAGGAGCAGATGCAGGCGCAGGCCCGCAACATGTTCTCCGGCTTCCAGTTCCCCGGCTTCCCGCAGGGCGGCTCCGACAAGAAGAGCAACACCTAGGGTCGGCTTCGTTTCCCTCGGTTGTCCCGACACTGGAGACTGACGTGAGCACGCGCGAGGTGGTGGTGGTGGGCGGGGCGCGGACGGCGATCGGCGACTACGGCGGCTCGCTCAAGGACGTGGCGCCCACGAAGCTCGGGGCGATCGCGATCAAGGAGGCGCTGGCGCGCGCGGGCGTCGATCCGGCGACCGTAGGCCACGTCGTCATGGGCAGCGTGATCCACGGCGAAGCGCGCGACATGTACCTCTCGCGCGTCGCGGCGATCGACGCCGGGCTGCCGGTGGGCACGCCCTGCCTCACGGTGAACCGGCTGTGCGGCTCCGGGCTGCAGGCGATCGTCTCGGCCGCGCAGCACATCCTGCTCGGCGACGTCGAGATCGCGGTGGGCGGCGGCGCCGAGAGCATGAGCCGCGCCGCCTACTTCCTGCCCGCCGGGCGCTGGGGGCAGCGGATGGGCGATGGCTCCGTCGTGGACGCGATGACGGGCGCACTGCACGATCCGTTCGGCCACGGCCACATGGGGATCACGGCGGAGAACGTGGCGGCGAAGTACGGCCTCACGCGCCAGCAGCAGGACGCGTTCGCGCTGGAGTCGCACCGGCGCGCGGCGAACGCGCTCGCCAAGGGCCACTTCACCTCGCAGATCGTGCCGGTGGAGCTGGAGACGAGGAAGGGCGTGGAGCAGTTCGTGACCGACGAGCACGTGCGCAAGGACGCGAAGATCGAGGACCTGCAGAAGCTCAAGGCGGTCTTCAGGAAGGACGGCACCGTCACCGCGGGCAACGCCTCGGGCATCAACGACGCGGGCGCGGCCATCGTCCTGATGGAGGCGGGCGCGGCGAAGCAGGCGGGCGCGAAGCCGATGGCGCGCCTGGTGGCCTACGCGCACGCGGGCGTGGAGCCGCACGTCATGGGGCTGGGCCCCATCCCCGCGGTGAAGAAGGTGTTCGAGAAGTCCGGCCTCAAGCCCGGGGACATGGACGTGGTCGAGTCGAACGAGGCCTTCGCCGCGCAGGCGATGGCGGTGACCAAGGACCTCGGCCTCGACCCCGCGAAGGTCAATCCGAACGGCGGCGCGGTGGCGCTCGGCCACCCGATCGGGGCGACGGGCTGCATCCTCACGCTGAAAGCGCTCTACGAGCTCGAGCGCACGCAGAAGCGCTACGCGCTCGTCACCATGTGCATCGGGGGCGGGCAGGGGATCGCCGCGATCTTCGAGCGGCTGCACTGAAAAAAGGGGTCAGACCCCTTTTACGGCTCGGTCCTAGCCGCTTTCGACCTCGACGCCCTTCCAGAAGGCGACGTAACCCGCGATGTGCTCCGCCTCGGGCTTGGTCACCGGGTAGTACCAGGCGGCGTCCTTGTTGACCTCCCCGTTGACGACCACATCGTAGTAGCTCGCCGTTCCCTTCCAGGGGCACACGGTGTGCGTGGCGGACTCCCGGAGGAACGTCTTGTCGACGGCCTCGGGCGGGAAATAGACGTTGCCTTCCACGAGTTCGACGCCCTCGGTCGACGCTTCGGCCAGCACGGCGCCGTTCCACAGGGCTTTCGGCATGGCGAGAGCATAGCTCAGCCGCAAAAGAAACGAGGCCCGACCCCGAACGAGGCCGGGCCCCGAGGAGAACCCGTCGTCAGGCGTGCTGCTCGGCGACCAGCGTGCCGTTGACGTAGCGCACGCGCTGCCCGCCCTGCCAGGCGGGCTGCGTGTCGTACGACACCGTGCGCGTGCCGCCGTCGTCCATGCGCACGCTCACCTCCCAGCGGGTGCTCGAGCGCGCGCGCTTCTCGATCTCGTGCCCGGCGTAGGCGCCGCCGGCGGCGCCGAGGATCGTCATCAGGGTGCGGCCGCCGCCGTTGCCGAACTGCCGGCCGATGATCGCGCCGCCGACGCCGCCCGCGACCGGCCCCACCCAGCTGCCTTCGCCCGGCGTCTCGACTGCGCGCACCGCTTCGACCGTGCCGCAGTTCCGGCACGTCGCCTGCACGACCTGCTGGCGCTCCGCCTGGCGCGCCCGCCGGCGCTCGGTGCGGCGCTGTTCGCGCAGATCCTCGGCCCGCGAATAGTCATCCTCTCTCGCCACCTTGACCGGCCGCGACTCCACGGGCGCGGCGGCGCGCACCACCGGTTTCTTCACCGCTTTGGGCGGCGTGGGCGGCGCAGCCGGGGTGGCCGCGGGCGCCGCACCTGGGACCGGCGGCGTCACGACCTCGAGCGGCGCCGCGGGCGCCGCGGCGGGCGTCGAGCCGGTCGATTTCGGCAGGATCCCGGTGAGCGCGCCCACGCCGGCGGCCGATACTACGATCACCGAGATCGCGGCCGCCGCCAGCAGGGGATGCAGGCGGGGGTTCGATTCCATGACGTCCTCCTTTCACGTGGCGTTGCAGCCTACAACGCGCAGGCTAGGAGGTCCGCCGAGCCGCGGCCGTGACAGTGTGTTACGGGTTGTTTCCGCCCTCGGGCCGCAGGTGGGGAAAGAGGATTACGTCACGGATCGAGGGGCTGTCGGTGAAAAGCATCACCAGCCGGTCGATCCCCAGGCCCCCGCCCGCGGTCGGCGGCATGCCGTACTCGAGCGCGCGGACGTAGTCCGCGTCGTAGTACATCGCCTCCTGATCGCCGGCTTCCTTCAGGCGCGCCTGCTCGCGAAAGCGCTCGGCCTGGTCCTCGGGGTCGTTCAGCTCCGAGAAGCCGTTGGCGATCTCCTTGGCGTCCACGAAGAGCTCGAAGCGGTCGGCGATCTCCGGATCGGCGTCGTTGCGGCGCGCGAGCGGCGACACCTCCGCCGGGAATTGCGTCACGAAGGTCGGCTCTGCGAGGTGCTTCTCGGCCACCGCCTCGAAGAGCGTGAGCTGCAGCGATCCCCAGCCCTGCTGGTGCCTGGACTCGGCGCCGAGCGCGGCGAGCTTGCGGGCGAGGAACGCCCGGTCGCGCAGGTCGGCGGCGCGGCACTCCGCGTCGCCGAACCGGCGGATCGCATCCGGGATCGAGAGCCGCGCAAACGGCTTGCCGAAGTCGAGGCGCTTCCCCTGATAGGCGACGCGGGTTGCGCCGAGGGCGGCCTGCGCGGCGCGGCGCACGAGCCGCTCGGTGTGCGCGATCATGTACTCCCAGTCCTCGTAGGCGCAGTACCACTCGAGCATCGTGAACTCGGGGTTGTGCTTGGTGGAGATGCCCTCGTTCCTAAAGTTGCGGTTGATCTCGTAGACGCGCTCGAAGCCGCCCACCACCAGGCGCTTGAGATACAGCTCGGGCGCGATCCTGAGGTACAGGTCCATGTCGAGCGCGTTGTGGTGGGTCTTGAACGGCCGCGCCACCGCGCCGCCCGGGATCGGCTGCATCATCGGCGTCTCGACTTCCAGGTAGCCGTCCGCGGCCATCGCCTCGCGGATCGCCTGCACCACCTTCGAGCGCACCTCGAAGGTGCGGCGCGACTCGGGGCTCGCGATGAGGTCCACGTAGCGCTGGCGGTAGCGCGTCTCCTGGTCGGCGAGGCCGTGGAACTTCTCCGGCAGCGGCCGCAGCGACTTGGCGAGCAGCCGCAGCGCGCGCGCCTGCAGCGTCAGCTCGCCGGTGCGCGTCCTGAAGAGCGTGCCCTCGGCGCCGACGATGTCGCCGAGGTCCCAGTGCTTGAAGCGCTCGTGGGCCTCCGCCCCGGCAACGTCGTTCGAGACGTAGAGCTGGATGCGGCCGCTGCCGTCCTGCAGCGTCGCGAAGCTCGCCTTGCCCATGACGCGCTTGAGCACCATGCGGCCGGCGACGGCCGCCGGAACCGCCTGCTTCTCGAGGTCTTCCTTGGTTCGTCCCGCGTGGGCGGCCACGAGGCCGCCGGCGAGATCCTTTCTCCGGAAGTCGTTCGGGAAGGCGACGCCCTGCGCGCGCAGCAGCCGCAGCTTTTCCCGGCGCTCCTCGACCAGCTTGTGGTCTTCCTCCATTACACGCCCTGCTTCAGGCTCGCGGTGATGAAGTCGTCGAGGTCGCCGTCGAGCACCGCTTGCGTCGCGCCCTTCTCGACGCCGGTGCGCAGGTCCTTGATGCGCGATTGATCCAGCACGTAGGAGCGGATCTGGTGGCCCCACTCGATGTCGGTCTTGGCCGCCGAGAGCTTCTCCTGCTCGGCGGCGCGCTTGCGCAGCTCACGCTCGTAGAGCCGCGCCTTGAGCATCGCCATGCACTCGGCGCGGTTGCGGTGCTGCGAGCGGTCGTTCTGGCTCTGCACCACGATACCGGTGGGCAGGTGCGTGATGCGCACCGCCGACTCGGTCTTGTTGACGTGCTGCCCGCCCGCCCCCGAGGCGCGGTAGACGTCCACGCGCAGCTCCGCGGGGTTGATCGCGACCTCGATCGACTCGTCCACCTCGGGGTAGACGAAGACGCTGGCAAACGAGGTGTGACGCCGTGCGTTGGCGTCGAACGGCGACTTCCTCACCAGGCGGTGCACGCCGTTCTCCGTCCTCAGGTGCCCGTAGGCGTGGTCGCCCGCGATCTTCAGCGTCGCGCTCTTGATGCCTGCCACCTCGCCCTCGGTGTGCTCGAGGATCTCGGCGCGGAAGCCCTTCCTGTCGCAGTACTTGAGGTACATGCGCTCGAGCATCGCCGCCCAGTCCTGCGCTTCCGTCCCGCCCGAGCCCGCCTGGATGTCCATGAAGCAGTGGTTGGGGTCCAGGGGGTTGGAGAACATGCGCCGGAATTCGAGCGCCGCGACGTCCTGCTCGAGCTTGTGCGCCTCGCGGCCGAGCTCTTCGAGCGCCGCGTCGTCGTCGCGCGAGAGGTCGAACAGCTCGCGCGCGTCGGCGACGCCGCTGGAGACGCGCTCGAGCGTGCCGACGATGCCTTCGAGGGACTTCTTCTCGCGCCCCAGCTCCTGCGCGCGCTGCGGGTTGTCCCACAGCCGGGGATCCTCGAGCTCGCGGTTCAGCGACTCGAGGCGCTTCTGCTTGGTCTCGAAGTCAAAGATACCTCCGCAGCTCGCTGGACCGGGCGAAAAGGTCCTTGAGCGTGGCGTCGATCTGATTGATGCGCTCGGCTTCCATGGCTGCGGTTCCGCTGGGAGGGCGCATTATACCGTCCGCAACGGCGTGCTAGAATGCGTATTGTACAAGATCTTGGACAAGTAAGCGGCGAACGCCATGGATGCGATCACGTACAGCGACGCGCGTGCGCGGCTGGCGCGGGCGATGGAGCAGGTCTGCGACCAGCACGAGCCGGTCATCATCACGCGGCGCAAGGCCGACTCGGTGGTGCTGATGTCGCTCGAGGACTACGAGGCGCTGCGCGAGACGGCCTATCTCCTCGGCAACCCGGCCAATGCGCGCCGGCTGCTCGATGGCATCGAGGAAGTCGAGGCGGAAATCCGCCGCCGGCGCCGCGCCCGCCGCAAAGCCTAGCCTCGCGGTCTACTGCGCGGCCCGCGCCGCGGAGGACCGCGACTGGCTGAAGGCCAACCAGCGCGCGGCGCGCGCGAGGCTCGAGCAGCTGATCGAGGACATCCGCCGCGATCCCTTTCGCGGCCTGGGCAAGCCCGAGCCGCTGCGCTTCAAGTGGTCGGGCTGGTGGTCGCGGCGAATCTCCCGCGAGCATCGCCTGGTGTACAAGGTGCAGTCCGGCACGCTGTACATCGCCCAGTGCCGCTACCACTACGAGAAGTGACCACCGGGTCAAATGCGCTTTGCCGTGTACTCCTCGGCGATCTTGTCGTCGTAGAACGCGGTCGGGTTGGGCGCCGCCATGAAGCGGCGGTGCACCTCGGGGTAGACCTTCGAGTACTGGAACACCTGGCCGTTGGACATCTCGATCTCGAGCGTCATCGTTTTCTCGTCGTAGCCGATCGAGCGGATGCGCGAGGAGTTGACGCGCTTGCGTTCCATCAGGTCGCCTCCACCTTGACGCGATCGCCGGCCTTCACCCTCGCGAGCGCCCCGGGATCGCCGAGCACGCGCCCGAGAACGTTGCACGGATTCGCCAGCTTCGGCCGCGCGTCGGTCGAGATCGGCGTGCGCCCGAAGGGCAGGGCGATCGCGTCGCCTTGCGTCCAGAAGCACACCGTGCCGGGCTCGACCACCTGCCTCGCCCCCGGCTCGAGCTTCGCGCTCACCGGGGTGGCGAAGTAGACCTCCTCGCCCCAGGTCTGCGCGCGCGACTCGAAGGGCAGCGCGGCCAGGATCGCGCGCGCGGTCGGCGTGTCCTCGAGGCGCACCGCGACGCTCAGCTCGCCCAGCTCGATGCGCAGCTCCTTCACCTCGGCCCGGCGGCGCTCCAGGCCACGCGCTCGCCGCCGCCCGCCACCGTGCCCTTGATCTCGCCGCCGCGCACCTGCCCCGAGAAGTCGTAGCTGCGGCCGTTCGCGAGCAGCCGGAAGCTGAGCGTCTCGCCCTGGACCTTGCCTTCCTCGACGAGCACGTCGCGGCCGCCGATGCGCGCCTTGCCCAGCACGCGCGTCACCCGGTCGGTGGCGAGGCTGAGCCTCACGGGCGCCTTGCTGATCGCGGCGGGCAGCGTCGCGGTCCACTCGCCCGCGACCTTCGCGGGAACCCGGTACAGGTAGAGCACCGTGGTGGTGACGCCGCTGATCGCCACCTTCTCCTCCAGGTCCATGGTCACGGTGCGTTCCGGCCACCAGCCGGCGAGCGGGTAGTCGTGCGAGAGCACCCGCGTGCCGGGCTTGAGGTCCGCGAGCAGCTTGTCCTTCAGCATCTGCACGGTGTGCGGCAGCAGGTACATGGTGAGCACGGTGGCCTGCGAAATGTCGGTCTTGAAGAGGTCGGCGGCGATGAACTTGACGCGCTCGGCGAGCCCTTCGCGGCGCGCCGCCTCGTTGGAGCGCTTGACGAGGTGGTCCTGGATCTCTACGCCGAAGCCGCGCGCGCCGAACACCTTCGCCGCGGTGAGCACGATGCGGCCGTCGCCCGACCCCAGGTCGATGACGAAGTCCTGCGGCCCGACCTCCGCGAGCTTGAGCATGTCGGCGACCACGCTCTGCGGCGAGGGCACGTAGGGCCCGGCGTTGACCGGTTTCTCCTCGGCGCGCGCCGCGGGAAACGCGAGCGCCGCGCCGAGCGCGACGAGGACGAGGAGCTTCATTCGACGTACTCCAGGTTGAGCTGCACGTTGCGCATGCCGTTGAACTCGTTGACCTCGAGCCGGTAGGCGGCGCGCACGTTCGCGCCCACGAAGTCGGGTGAGTTGAAGCGCATCGCCTCGAGCCGGCGGCCGTCCTTCACGAGGCGCAGCTTCAGGTGCCGCTCGCCGACCACGCGCTGGCTTTCGACGGCGAATGTATCGCAGAAGACCGGCTGCGGAAAGCCCTGGCCCCAGATCTGCGCTTCGAGCAGCTGCGCCACCTCGAGCGAGTGGTAGGCGGCCTCGAGCGCGCCGTCGGTCTCGATCGAGCGCTCGAGCGCCGCCGCCGGCAGGCACCCGGCGGCGGCGCGCTCGAACTCTGCGCGCCAGCGCTCGAGCCCGGCCTCGCGGATCGTCAGCCCCGCGGCCTGCGCGTGGCCGCCGAAGCGCAGCACCAGCCCCGGCGCGCTTTTGGCCACGAGGTCGAAACAGTCGCGCAGGTGCAGCCCGGGAATCGAGCGGCCCGAGCCGCGCAGCAGGCCCTCGCCCGCGCGCGCGAAGCACACCGCCGGGCGGTGCGCGCGCTCGCGCACCCGCGAGGCGATGAGGCCCACGACGCCCTGATGCCAGCCGGGCTCGAACAGGGTGAGCGCCGCGCCCGCGGGCTCCGGGTGCGCGTCGAGCGCGCCGAGCGCCTCCTCGAGCATCCCCGCCTCGATGCGGCGGCGCTCGCGGTTGAGGCGATCGAGCTCCTGCGCGCAGTTGGCGGCGCGCGCCTCGTCGTCCGTGACGAGGCACTCGATGCCCAGGCTCATGTCGGCGAGACGCCCGGCGGCGTTCAGGCGCGGGCCCGCGACGAATCCGAGGTCGAAGCAGCCCGCCGCCGCGGGCTCGCGCCCGCCCGCGGCGAGCAGCGCCGCGAGCCCCGGCTGCGCCGCGCCCGCGCGCAGGCGCCTGAGCCCCTGTGCGACCAGGACGCGGTTGTTGGCGTCCAGCGGCACGAGGTCGGCCACGGTGCCGAGGGCCACCAGGTCGGTGAGCGCGGCGAGGTTGGGCTCCCGCCCGCCCGCGAAGGCGCCGCGCCGGCGCAGCTCGGCGCGCAGCGCGAGCATCACGTAGAACATGACGCCGACGCCGGCGAGCGACTTCGACGGGAACTCGCAGCCCGGCTGGTTGGGATTGACGATGCAGGCGGCCTCGGGCAGCGAGGCTCCCGGCAGATGGTGATCGGTGATCAGCGTGGCGATCCCCAGGGCGCGCGCCCGCGCCACGCCCTCTACGCTCGCGATGCCGTTGTCCACCGTGATGAGGAGGTCGGGGCGGCGCTCGGCGGCGAGCTCCACCAGCTCAGGCGAGAGCCCGTAGCCGAGCGCGAAGCGGTCCGGCACCAGGTACTCCACGCGCGCACCGAACGCTCGCAGGGCGCGTAGGCCGACCGCGCAGGCAGTCGCGCCATCGGCGTCGTAGTCGGCGACGATGAGGAGCCGACTCTGCGCCGCGATCGCGTCCGCGAGCAGCGTCGCCGCGCGCTCGCAGTTGAGCAGCCGCGCGGGCGCGAGCAGCCGCTCCGCCGCGAGCTCGAGCTCCGATGCCGAGCGGATGCGCCGCGCCGCGTAGAGGCGCGCGAGCAGCGGGTGTACTCCGGCCGCGACGAGCGCCTGGCGCGCCGGCTCGGGGCAGGGGCGGGTGACGATTCTCATGCCGCGTAGCTCGCCAGCGGCTGCGCGCGCCGCCAGAAGCGCCGCAGGTCGCCGCGCACGGTCTCGAACGAGATCCCCGCGTCGGGCACGTGGAGCGTGACCATGCCGATGCGCTCGGCGCGCAGCGCGGCGAGCAGCGGCGCGAACCAGCGCTCTTCCAGCTCCCGATACCGGTCGGAATGGGGCGTCGCGCGAAGCACGTCCAGCACGACGAGATGGCGGCCCTCGCTCGCCGCCGTGGCCCGCCATTCATGGGCGTCGGGCGCATGACGCGCTCCGGAAAGTCGTGCGAAGCCGAGCGCCACGGGGTCGTTCGCGGCTATCGATTGCCAGGGTGCGCGCGCCTCGCGGGGAAGCGTTCCGGCGCCCCACAGCCAGAGGCTGTTGATGGCAGGCGCGCCGCGCTGCTCGCGCGCGTCGTTGACCGGGTGATCGTGCAGCAGCATCTGCAGCTCGTTGAGCACCGCGTGCCAGCGCGCGGCATCCGGGCCGCGCGGCAGATTCGAGTCCACGTCGCGGCCGGAGAGCTCGACCGGCGGCTCGGCCTGGAGCGCCACCGGCGCCGCCGCGCGCAGGCACCAGCGTTTCGGCTCCACCGCACGCAGCGCGAAGGCTTCGCCGAAGTGCCGCCCGATCGATTCGGCCAGCGCATCGGCCTCTTCGCGCGAGAGCTCGAGCTCGCCGGCCCGGAGAAACGCGAGGTGGCTGTGGCGCGTCTGGAAGTGAACCGGATCGGCGCGCAGCCAGCACGCCTCGCCCGGCTCCAGGCCGTGCGCGAGCGCGGTCAGCGCTCCCGCGGGGACCGCCGTCTCCTGCAGTCCGAAGGCCCGGCCGAGCCATCGCTCAAGCGGGCAGGGCTCGTCGCGGGTGGCTCTCCCGCGAGCCATCAGCAGCTCGAGCGCCGGCATGCGCGGCAGCAGATCGAAGGGATCCTGGCGCGGGATCAGCCCCGGAACCAGCAGCTCTACGTGCACCGCCGGAGCTCCACCACCCTCGCACGGCCCTTGCCGAGATGCCGCGAGAGCAGCCTGTAGTGGTCCAGGTCGAAGCGCGGCCGCGCGCCGCTCTCGACGAGCTGAGCGACCTCGGCGTCGCTCCGCGCGCTGCCGAGCCAACACCAGCGGTCGATGACGTGCACCTCGGTCGCCGCGCGCGCCGCGTCGGTCTCTACGACGCCGATCGGGCCGCGCCAGGGCCAGCGCAGCGTCTCCAGCCGCGCCAGCGCCGCCGCGAGCCGCGCCTGGTGCGCCTGCACGCTCTCGCGACCCGCGCACAGGCCCGCGCAGCGCCGGATCTGGTGGCGAAAGCAGGCGCCGCGGCGCACCGCCCCTTCGCCGAAGCCCAGGCTCTGCAGGCACAGGCGCTCCGCGTCGGCGAGCCCGCGCAGCGCGGCGAGCGCGCTGCGGCGCGAGCGGAACAGCCCGTGCAGCCGCTCGCGCCCCTGCGCGTCGCAGTCCTCGAGCCGCTCGATCCGCAGCCGCGCACCCTCCAGGGCGAAGCCGCAGGGCGCCTCGGGCGCGCGCAGCATGCGGTTGAACGCCGGGCGCAACCGCTTCACCAGCGCGGCCTCCGCGAGCAGCGCGCCCAGCTCTCCGCAGGAGCGCTGCCACTCGATCGTGCGCACGTCGCGCGCGAGCTCGCGCGCGCGCGGCGAGCGCTGGTCCGCGGCGAAGTGCGAGAGCACGCGGCTGCGCATGGCGAGGCTCTTGCCCACGTAGAGCAGCGCCCCTTGCTCGCCGTAGAGCAGGTACACGCCGGGCGCCTCGGGGATCGCGTCGATCGCCGCGCGCTCGAGGTGGGCGGGGAGCGAGGGCATGCGCGCGAGATCCAGCGCGGCCTCGGCGAGCGCGTCAGTGCCGCGCTCCTCGGCCGCGGCGCGTAGGAACTCCCACACGGCGCGCGCGTCGCCCAGGGCGCGGTGGCGCGAATCGCAGCGCAGGCCGTGCCGGGCGATCACGCTATCCAGGTTGTGTCGCGGATACTCGCGGTACAGGCGCCGCGAGAGCTTGACCGTGCACAGCGTCTTCGCCTCGAACTCGAGCCCGGCGCGGCCGAACTCCTGGCGCAGGAAGCCGTAGTCGAAGCGCGCGTTGTGGGCGACGAAGACGCGGCCGGCGAGCCGCTCGTGCAGGCCCTCGGCAAGCTCGGCGAAGCGCGGCGCGCCCGCCACCATGGCGTCGGTGATGCCGGTGAGTGCCTGGATCGCGGGCGGGATGGGGGTCTGCGGGTCGACCAGCGTGGACCACTCGGCGGCGATGCTGCCGCCGTCCACCTCGAGCACCGCGATCTCGGTGACGCGGTCCCAGGCCGGGTGCGCGCCGGTGGTCTCGAGGTCGACGATGGCGAGGGGTTGCTCCAGCAGCGGCTGACTCCAGCGTGGATATACGTCCAGTAGCGGAATCTACCGCAGGACGGCCGCCGGCGGCCAGCCCTTCAGTCGAGCGTGATCGAGACGTGCGGCCGATGATGGTGATCGCGCCCCCCAAGGACATCGATCAGGCCGCCGGACGCACGGCCACGGCATCGCGCCCGACCATGGTCGCAAAGCCGGCGGCGGCAGGGTGATGACGACTAGACCGGGACGACCCTCACCAGCCGCTCCAGGCCAGCGAAATGCTTCGCGTTGCGCGTGTAGAGCGGCAGGCCGTTCGACAGGGCCGTGGCGGCGATCAGCAGGTCCGCGAGCCGCGCGCGGCCCGGTCTTCCCGCCGCCCGGGTCGCCGCGAAGATCCGGCCGTAGCTGCGCGCGGCGGCTTCGTCGAACGGCAGCGCGTCCCAGGTCGCGGCCGCCCACTGCAGCCGGTCCTGCCGCCGCGCCCGCTCCTCGGCCTCGCCCGTGGCATGCGGGCCTGCCGCGAGCTCCGCGAGGCTGACCGCGGCGATCGCCGACTCGTCCGGCAGCCTGCCGGCGTCGACGCGGTCCTGGTCGACCAGCACCGATGTATCGAGCAGGCCGCGGCTCGGCTCAGCCATCGACGGATTGGCGGACGACCGCGTCCAGGTCGGCGCGGAACCGGCGCCGATCGATGCGGGGAGCTCCCCGCGCCGCCGCGGCGATCGCCGCGCGCGGCACGAACCTGCGGGGGGCCACCGGCCGCAGCTCGGCCACCGGGACGCCGTTGCGGGTCACCACGAGGGTGCGGCCCGCCTGCACTTCGCGCAGGACCGCGCCGGAGTCGTTGCGCAGCTCGCGCTGGGTCACGGAGCGGCTCATCGGCGCCATCGTAGCAGCTGTAGCACTTCGTAGCAAGCCGCCGCCCGTCCCGGAACCACGCGCGAAGACCCAGGGAAATCGAGAGCGACATCTACCGCCTTGATTCAAAGAAGTAATCGTCCTTGAGCGAGCCAAGCGAAGGTGTACGGTTTTTCGCGCATGCCGCCGGCGCGGTCACCGGACGAGCGCCGCGAGTTGCCAGAGCGCGAAGCCGAGGATCGTTGCGCCCGCCACGACGTTGATCGCGCGCATCAGGCCGCCGGCGAGGCGCTCGCGCAGCCAACCCGCGGCCGCGGCGAGGATCACCCACCACGCCGCCGAGCCGGCGAAAACGCCGAGCACGACGAGGCCCGCGGCAGCGTCGCCCGTGCTCGTGGCGAGGCCCAGTCCGGCGAAGATCGCGGCGAAGGCGAGGATCGTGGGCGGGTTGGCGAGCGTGAGCCCGAGCGTGGAGGCGAAGGCGGCGGGGTGGGACGGCCGTCCCGCAGGTTGCGCGGCTTCGACGGCGACCGGCTTTGCGATGAGCGTCCTCACCCCGAGCCAGAGGAGGAACGCCGCGCCCGCGGCGCCGATCGCGACGCGGTGCTCGAGCAGGAACCCGGACACCGCCGTGAGGCCGAAGGCCGCCACCGCGCCGTACAGGCCGTCGGCCACGGCGATGCCCATGCCGGAGACGAAGCCGGCGAGCGCGCCGTGCGCGAGCGTGCGCCGCAGGCAGAGCACCCACATCGGCCCCACGGTGGCGGCGAGCACGAAGCCGAAGGCGAGGCCCTTCAGGAACAGGAGCGTCACGGGCGCGCGAGGCGCACCCAGAGCTGCGCGTCGTAGGGCAGCAGCGCGCTCCCCGGCAGCGGCGCGCCGGCCGGGAGCGAAAGCTCGCGCGCCGGCCTGCGCAGCACCTTCTCGACCGACACGCCGAGGATGCGCCAGGAGTCGAACAGCGCGGTGAACTCGGGCATGCCGCGCAGCGCCGCGGCGACGTAGGCGTTCTCGGTGCCCTCGAGCGGGCGGCCCGCGGCAGGATCCCAGCGGCGCGAGCTCGAGGCCTGGCGCGCGAGCAGCGCCGAGAGCCACGGGTACTCCACGATGCGGCCGAAGGCGAGGCACAGCTCGCGCGCCTCGCCCGCGTGCGCGAGGATCGCCCGCACCGCGCCGTGCGTGGAGGAGAACCCCAGAGGGCAGGAGGGCCGCAGCCGGAGCACGAGCCGCGCCTCCTCGCGCCGCTCGAGGGCGACGGCGCACTCCGGCGCCGGGTGGGTCGCGAAGGCGGCGGCGGCGAGCAGCTCGATCATCGGCCGCGGCGCGCCGCGTCGCGCGCCCAGCCGAGGATCCCCGGCACCGCCCAGGCGAGCAGCACCGCGCCGAGCGCGGCGCACAGCCACGCCTTCTGCTTGTCCGCGAACATCGGGATCAGGCCGTCGAGCGCATCCGAGAGCGCGCCGGCGAGGCCGATCCCGAGCAGGATCGCTCCCGCCGCGTCCAGCACGATGAGGTGCAGCGGCGGCAGGAGGGAGGGCCTCTCTTCGCTCACGCGGCGGCGGCCGCGGCGAGCTCCGCGGCGGAGAGGTTGTGGATGCGCCCGAACCCGGCGACAAAGCGCGCATCGCGCGGCGAGATGCGCCAGAAGGAGAAGTCGGCGAGCTCGAAGTTGACGCCTTGAGCCGGAAAGCGCGCGAGCCAGGTTGTCTTGAGCCTTTCAAACTCCTTGCCTTCATTCTCGAGTCGCGTGGCTTCGCCCCGGACGGTCGCGCGCATAAGGGTAAATGGATCTTCCCGCCCGTCGTCGGTCTGGGCGACCGAGAGCGCGACGCGCGGGTCCTGCCCCATGTCCTGCGTGTGCCAGGCGAGGCGGCTGACGTGCACGTGGAAGGCGGAGAAATCCGCCGCCGCGAGGTACAGCGTCATCGAGGCCATCGGCGCGCCCTGGCGCAGCGTGGCGAGGTGCGCGGTGCGCTCGGCGCGCAGCAGATTCGCGAGCAGGTGCAAGGTGCTTGCGTCTACCGCCATGTCCTTGCGGCTTCAGTGACGGGCACTACCTGCTGCGCTTGCCCTCGAACAGATCGAGCAACTCGCGCGGCAGCGGTGCGTCGAGATCGTCGGGATACCGCAGCCTGCCCTTGAGGACACCGAACCTGATCGCTCCCGCCGGGGCAGGCCGAGCCGGCAACCGCCTTCGTCCCAGTACGCTCTTTCGGATGCGCGTCATCGCTACTTGCCCTCTCCTGCCAGTGTAGCCCATCCGGAACGCCGCCGAACCAATTCGGGTATCCTCGGGCGCGTGCGATACGAGCTGCTCGTCGGCCTGCGCTACACGCGCGCCAAGCGGCGCAACCACTTCATCAGCTTCATCTCGCTCATCTCGATGGCCGGCATCGCGCTCGGCGTCGCGGCGCTCGTCGTGGTGCTCTCGGTGATGAACGGCTTCCAGAGGGAAGTGCGCGCGCGCATCCTCGGCGTCGTCGCCCACGTGCAGGTCTCGGGCGTGCAGGGGACGCTCGCCGGCTGGCGGCAGGTGGCCGCCGAGGCCGCGCGCCATCCGCGCGTGCTCGCCGCGGCGCCCTTCGTCAACGCGCAAGGCATGCTCGCCTTCGGCAGCGCGGTGCGCGGCGCGATCGTGCGCGGCATCCTGCCCGCCGACGAGGAGAAAGTCGCCGAGATCGGCCGGCACATGCGCACCGGCAGGCTCGAGGCGCTGAAGTCCGGGGAATTCAACATCGTGCTCGGCGCCGAGCTGGCGCGCGCGCTCACCGTGCTTCCCGGGGACAAGGTGGCGCTGATCGCCCCGCAGGGGCGCGTCACGCCCGCGGGCGTGATCCCTCGGCTCAAGCAGTTCACGGTCGCGGGCACGTTCGAGGTCGGGATGTTCGAGTACGACGCGGGGCTCGCGCTCGTGCACCTGGAGGACGCGCAGCGGCTCTGGCAGCTGGGCGATGCGGTCACGGGCGTGCGGCTCAAGCTCGACGACCTGTTCGCCGCACGCAGCGTGGCCGCCGAGCTGCGCGCGCGCCTTGCGCCCGTGGCCTTCGCGAGCGACTGGACGCGCAGCCACGCCAACTACTTCCGCGCCGTGGAGATCGAGAAGCGGCTGATGAGCATCATCCTCACCCTCATCGTGGCGGTGGCGGCGTTCAACATCGTCTCCACGCTCGTCATGCTCGTGCAGGACAAGCAGGCCGACATCGCGATCCTGCGCACGCTCGGGGCCTCGCCCGGCTCGATCGTGCAGATCTTCATGATCCAGGGCTCGCTCATCGGCGTCATCGGCACGCTCGCCGGGGTGGTGGGCGGGGTGCTGCTCGCGTGGAACGTCGACGTCGTCGTGCCGGCGATCGAACAGGCTTTGGGCTTCAAGTTCCTCGCCAAGGACGTCTACTACATCTCCGACTTGCCGTCGGAAGTGCTCGTGGGCGATGTGACCCTGATCGCCGTGGTCTCGCTCGTGCTCTCCTTCCTCGCCACGCTCTACCCGAGCTGGCGGGCTTCCCGCGTCAACCCGGCGGAGGCGCTGCGCTATGAGTGAGGCGGTGCTCGCCTGCCAGGGATTGGCGAAGACCTACCAGGGTCCGCAACCGGTAGAGGTGCTGCGCGGGGTGGACTTCGAGGTGGGGCCGGGCGAGCGCGTTGCCGTCATGGGGCGCTCAGGGTCGGGGAAGTCGACGCTGCTGCACCTCCTTGGCGGGCTCGATGCGCCGAGCGGCGGGACGGTGCGGGTGCAGG
>Ga0137796_10000538_pt1 | contig 23021 bp, 28 predicted proteins | sample OV2TP3_FD_97704 | JGI IMG/M metagenome (GOLD analysis project Ga0137796, IMG submission 97704) | reverse complement strand
TGACGTTGACATGCGCCGCCCGAGCCATCGCGGGCCATCCCCACCCCATGAGGGCGATGGGGAGCGCGCGGAGCAGCCGATGGTGCCTTGCGGAGCGCGAGCGCATCATAGGCGCATTATAACATGTCACAGCGTCGGTTACGCGCCGTTGACAGCGGCAGAGGCGCATGTTATGGTTGTTGCCGCACTTACAGCGACGAGCATCGAGAGGGCGCGGGGCAGTAGCTCAGCTGGGAGAGCGCGACAATGGCATTGTCGAGGCCCGGGGTTCGATCCCCCGCTGCTCCACCATCTTCTCGCCACGGGAGTTCAACGAAAGGAACATCGGCATGGAGCACCCGAAGGACGTCGTCAGGACCTTGTACACCGACTGTTTGACGGTCAACCCGCGCGCGGATGTCGCGGCGGTCATGGATCGCCTGTTGGCGGACGACTTTCAATCCATCAATACCGCGGAGACCAAGGGGAAAGCGCAGCTGATCGGCCAGATCCAGTCCTTTTGGAAGCTGATTCCGAATTTGCGATGGGACATTCAAGAGATGCTTGAGGAAGGGAAGAGAGTCGTCGTCAGGAGCATCGCTTCGGGTTCTCCGAAAGGAGACTTTATGGGGATCCCGCTGGATGGGTCGAAATCGTTCAAGATCATGAGCATTGATATTCATACCGTTGAGGATCGTCGGATTAAACAGGTGTATCACCTTGAGGATTGGCTGGCCGCGATGAAGCAGTTCAAGGGGGGGTGAGCGCCCCGCGTCATGCGACTCGGCGTCCATGTGCCCATTGCCGGAGGCCTCGGTGAGGCGGTGGCGCGAGCACGGCGGCTGGCGTGCGCCACGATGCAGATCTTCAGCCGCAGCCCGCGCGGCGGGGCGGCTCCCGTGCGATCGGCGCACGACCTCGCCGCCTTTGATGCCGCGCGCCGCGAGGCCGGCATCGAACCCCTCGCCGTGCACGCCCCGTACATTATCAATCTCGCCTCGCCGCAGCCTCGGATGTGGGCGCAATCCTTCAGGCTCTATCGCGAGGAGTATTTGCGCGCGGCTCAACTGAAGGCGGATTATTTGGTGACGCATGTGGGCAGCCATCGAGGGGAGGGGGAAACCGACGGCATCGCCCGGGTGGCCGCCGCGGTGACGCAAGCCCTCGACCACGACGCCGCGGACGTCATGATCCTCTTGGAAAACACCGCCGGGTCGGGCCAAGGCCTCGGATTTAATTTTGAGCAGCTGGCGGCGATTCGAAACGCGGTCCGGGCGAAGGCTCGCGTGGGAATCTGTTTGGACACCGCGCATCTGTTCGCCGCCGGTTTTCCGATTCACACCGAGGAGGGATTGCAGCAGACGCTCGAGGCGTTTGACCGCGTGGTGGGATGGGCGCATCTGAAGCTGGTGCATCTCAATGATTCGAAGGCGCCTTTCAATTCCCGCGTGGATCGGCATTGGCATATCGGGGAAGGCCATATCGGATTGGAGGCGTTTCGCCGAATCGTCAACCATCCGCGGCTGTCCGAGGTGCCGTTTATCTTGGAGACGCCCAAGAAGACCGAGCAAGAAGACGAGCGCAACTTAGCCACGGTTCGGACGCTGCGGACCTCGTCGCCTCGTGCACGGCATGCGCGCGCCCTCCGCGCCTGATCCTGATGTCCCGTGGCGGCGCATCGCCGAGCGCTTTGCGAGCCTCGCCACGCGCATTGAAGACCGTCAGCCCGTCGAGGGACTGATGGAGGAGCTGACGCGGATCCAAGCCCTCTGCGACGAGGTGATCGCCCGCGAGCCGCAGGCCGAGGCGAACGCAGTCGCCGGCAACGTGCAACTCGCCGTGCGCACGTGGCAGCAGGTCTGGCCTCGGCTGGGAACGCAAGAGCCATTTCGCCAGGCGGTGATGCGCGAGGCGCGGATGTGGTCGAAGCGGTTTCTTGAGAGAGCCCATCGGCGCGCCGCGGCGTAAGATGGCCGGCGCGTGATGCATCAGCCTGAGGCGTTTGTCCTGTGGGGGGCGGCGCATCGCGCGGTGTTGGGGCTGACGGGTCTTGGAATTCTTGCGTTGATCCTGGCTCGCAAGCGGTTGCAGCAGGAGTACCGGCAGGAGGCCGGGTGGCGCCGCGTCATCGCCGTGGCGCTGATCGTCAACGAAGTCATCGAATTAGGATGGGCTGCAGCGCGGGGCACTGCGCGCGTCCCCTTCCAGCTGTGCGATCTGGCCGTGGGATTGACCGCATGGGCGCTGTGGAGCGCGCGGCCGCTGGTTGGCGAGCTGGCGTATTTTTGGGGCATGGCCGGCAGCGTGCAAGCGATGGTGACGCCGGATGTGCGCGCCGGATTTCCGTCGTACGAGTGGGTGAAATTTTTTCTGACGCACTGCGGGGTCGTGCTGTGCGTGGTCTATCTGGCGGTGACCGGGCGCGTGCGCAGCACGCCGCAGACGGTGTGGCGCGTGTTCGGGCTCACGAATCTCTATGCGGTGACGGCCGGCCTCGCGAACTGGCGCTTCGGCACCAACTATGGGTACCTGGCGCACAAGCCGATGCAACCGAGCCTGCTGGATTATTTTGGCCCGTGGCCGTACTATATTCTGGCCATGGAAGCCGTGGCGCTCGCGTCGTTTTTTCTCTATCGAGCACCGCTGCGGTGGATGCAGCGCTGACGAGGAGTCCACGCAACGACGATGCATGTTCCGTTGGAAATTTCCATCCAGGGAACGCCCAATCCTCAGGCGGCGAAATTCACCCTCAACCGCGACGTGGCCGCGCGCGGGACGACGTATCGCCGCGCCCCGTCGGCGGCCTCCGCAACGAATGCGGCCGGCGAGGGACAGCCTCCGTGGGCTGCGCAACTGCTCGAGCTGCCCGGCATCACGCAAATCTTTGCGCTGAACAATTTCATTGCCATCACCAAAACGCCTGAAGCGGAGTGGGACACGATTACTCCGCAGGCAGAGCGGATTTTGCGGCAAGCGTTTCCATGACCGGGCGACTCTCACACAGGGAAGCGCGTTAACCAGGGAGGGGCTGATGGGGCCAGGGATTGGGCGCTCGATTCGAGAAGGCGTGCGCGCTGCGAACCGAAGTTGGGCGGGGATGGGCGTTGTCGCCGGCGCATGGATTGTGACGTTTATCGTGCTCTTTCTGCTGGTGATGAGCACCAACCCACCGTGGGAGATCTTGCAACAGCGCATCGACACTGAGGCAACCCTTGCCCCCACGCCTGCGAACGACACGGCGCCGAAGGAACCAGCGCCTGAGGTGACCGCTCCCTCAAGCGACGCCACGACAGAGCCTGCTCCCGCCGCACCGGAGGCGACGCCACCAGCGGCGAGCGCTCCCGCATCAACGCCTCCCGACGAGGTGAAGCCGTCCGACGCCGCCGCCGATGTTCCGGCGGTCGCGCAACCTCCCCAAGCCCCAACCCAGACGCCGGCAGACCGTGAGCTGGAACGGCGAGCGCGGGTGATTCAGGCTTGGGTGGCGCGTTCGTGGCCGGTGCTGTTGTTGGGATTCCTCCTCGTCGTGGCCGTGACGCTGTGGGTGCAAGGCGGGGAGATGGGGTATCTCGCCAAACAGGTGGCCGGGCAGCCGGCCCGCGTGGCGGAATTCTGGGTCACGGGCACGCGCGCGATGGGCCCCTTATTGGCCAGCTCGCTGTTGTCGTTGCTCTTCACCTTCGGCGTGATCGTCATCACCGTCTTTCTGTTTTGGGCGCTCAGTTTCTTGCCGAGGATTGTGGGGGTCGTCTTCGGTCTTCTCTTTTTGGTGGCGTTGGGGGTGGGGACGGTGTGGACGCTCGTTCGTCTGATGTTTTGGTTGATTGCCATTGTGGTGGATCGGCTTGGGCCGATCGCCGGGCTGCGCGCAAGCTTCCGGGTGACGCGCGGCTGGTGGTGGAAGATCTTCGGGTTGTTGGTCGTCTTTCTCGCCGTGTTCATGGTGGTTGGGCTGCTCTTTGCCCTCGTGGACTGGCTCGCGAACCGCGTCGGCGGCACGGCCGGCGCGGTCATCGCGCAGGTGAGCTCGGTGGCCCAGTTGGTGATCACGAACTTGTATTTAGCCTTTGTCACGACGGCCGCGTCCATACGCTTGTACGAAGACCTCAAGGCGTCCAAGGCATCCTCCGCCGCGACGCCTGCCTCGATCGCGTAACATGAACGCGGAGCAACGCCAGTTCATTCGGGTGAAGGAACGCCTGCTGACGTTCCTGACCTTTCTGACGAGCGGCAAGGTCGAGCGGGCATTGACGCGGGACATCGGTGCTTTGGGCGTGTGTCTCATCACCGAAACCGTTCTGGAGCCCGGGACGCAACTGTCCGTCGAGCTGCACCTGCCGGATCGCAAGATGCCGATTTCGTTCATGGCCGAGGTGCGATGGAGCCGGCCGCGCGGCGACGCGCAGGATGCGGACCCCTCGATGGCGGCGGAGACGGGCTTGCAATTCGTGCGCGTCGATCCGAAAGATCGCTCGACGATGATGCAGCATGCGGCGCTCCACGCGTTGCTCTGAGTCTGCGCGATCGAGGGCGGTGGCCTGCCTGCCGGACAGGCAGGCGAGCGCTCGGCGCGCGCGGGGCTATTGCCTCTTCTGCGGTGCTGGCTTGGCGTCGAGTCGCAGCACGACCTCGCGCGGCCTGCGGCGATGCCCGCGGTGCCGCGCGGTGTTTTCCATGAGACAGAATGCCGAAGGCTGCGTGGTGACGGTTGCGGTTCAACACTGCGGCGCGTCGGCATGCTGCCAAGCGAAAGGGTGACGAGTCCTCCACGACGATTGCATCGTCCGTTCCTGCGCTCACGCCGCGTCCACCCGTGCGGCCTATTCTCCGGTCGCGTCCCTAACTGATGACTGAATCCTATCCGTTTCGACAATTGGAGCCGAAGTGGCAGTGCTACTGGGAGGAGCGGAAGCTGTTCCGGGCCTTCGACGGAGACGCCGCCCGCAAGAAACTCTACGTGCTCGACATGTTCCCCTATCCTTCCGGTGCCGGGCTCCATGTCGGACACCCCGAAGGCTACACGGCCACCGACATCTACTGCCGTTATCAGCGCATGCGGGGGCGGAATGTGCTGCACCCCATGGGATGGGATGCGTTTGGGCTGCCCGCGGAGCAGTATGCCGTGGAGACCGGCACGCATCCGGCGGTGACCACCCGCAAGAATATTGAGACGTTCCGGCGGCAGATCATGCGCTTCGGATTTTCCTATGACTGGGACCGGGAAATCAACACGACCGATCCGGGTTATATGAAGTGGACGCAATGGATCTTCTTGAAATTGTACGAACGCGGGCTGGCCTATATGGCGGAGGCGCTGGTGTGGTGGTGCCCGACCTGTGGGACGGTGTTGGCGAATGAGGAAGTGATCGATGGGCGCTGCGAGCGCAAAGGGCATCCGGTCGAGCGGCGGCCGATGCGTCAGTGGATGCTGAAGATCACCGCGTACGCGGATCGTTTGCTCGCCGATTTGGACGGCCTCGAGTGGCCCGAGCACATCAAGGAGATGCAGCGTCATTGGATTGGGCGCAGCGAAGGGGCCGAGGTGTGGTTCGCCGTGGAGGTGCCGGGTGCCGTGGTGCCGGATGCCGCGGTCGATGGGGCGCGGGTGCGCCGTCTCGGAGGGGCGATCGAGTTGAAGATTTACACGACGAGGCCCGATACGCTCTTTGGCGCGACGTACCTCGTGCTCTCGCCGGAACACCCGCTGGTCCCCGCGATCACGAGCCAGGACCAGCGCCAGCTCGTCGAGCAGTATCGGAGCGCGGCGGCGCGCAAGAGCGAGTTGGAGCGCGCCGAGCTGACGAAGGAGAAGACCGGCGTCTTCACCGGAGCGTTTGCGATCAACCCTGCGAATCATGAGCGCATCCCCATCTGGATCGCCGATTACGTGCTGGAGAGCTATGGCACCGGGGCCATCATGGCCGTGCCGGCGCACGATGCGCGGGATTTGGAGTGTGCGCGCACGTTCGGTTTACCCGTGCGCGTGGTCATCGTGCCGCCTGCCTGCGACGCCAGCGCGGCAGGCAGGGAGGACCGCGCGCTGGATGCGGCGACGCTGCGCGAAGCGTATACCGAGCCGGGCCGGATGCACGACTCCGGGCAGTTCACCGGCTTGCGCAGCGATGATGCCAAGGGCAAGATCGTCGAGTGGCTCAAGGGCCGCGACGCAGCGCAGCCGGCCGTTCAATATAAGCTGCGCGATTGGCTCTTCTCGCGGCAGCGCTACTGGGGCGAGCCGATTCCGATCGTGCATTGCCGGCGCTGCGGCATCACTCCGCTGCCGGAGTCCGCGCTGCCCGTCACCTTGCCCGAGACCGATGATTTCAGGCCGACCGGCACGGCCGAGCCGCCCCTGGCGAAAGTCAAGGCGTGGGTGCAGACGACGTGCCCGACGTGTCGAGGTACCGCCGAGCGAGAAACCAACACCATGCCGCAGTGGGCCGGCTCCTGCTGGTACTACTTGCGCTATCTCGATCCGCGCAATCCGACCCGCGCCTGGGACCCGGCGAAGGAGCGCTATTGGATGCCGGTGGATCTCTACATCGGAGGCGCTGAGCATGCCGTCTTGCATCTGCTCTACGCGCGCTTCTGGCACAAGGTGCTCTATGATCTCGCGCTGGTGTCCACGCCCGAGCCGTTTGCGCGCCTGGTGAACCAAGGGCTCATTCTCGGGGAAGACAATGAGAAGATGTCGAAATCGCGCGGCAACGTCGTCAATCCGGATGAGGTCATCGACGCGCACGGCGCGGATGCGTTTCGCCTCTATGAGATGTTCATGGGGCCGCTGGAGGCGGTGAAGCCGTGGAGCACGCGCTCGATCGAGGGGGTCGATCGCTTCCTGCAGCGGCTGTGGCGACTGGAGCAGATGGTGCATCGCCCCGCGCCTGCGCGCGTCCCGCCGTCAACCGCCTCGTCCCAAGCTCCGTCGCTGGGGGCGCTGCAGCGCAAGCAGCATGAGACCATCAGGCGCGTCACGCAGGATCTTGAGCACTTGCGATTCAACACGGCGATCTCCGCCATGATGGAATTCCAAAACGCGATCTATGAAGTGATCGCGACCCAGGAAGCGCTGGCGCGCCGGTCGCAACGCTCCGGCGGGTCGGCCGCAGCCGCAGGGCTTGATCGCCACAGCCTGGGCGCGCTGCGGGATGCCTTCCAAACCCTGGTGCTGCTCGTCTCTCCGTTTGCGCCGCACCTCGCGGAAGAGCTGTGGCAGCGGCTGGGGCACGGCGAAAGTTTGGCCTATGAGCCGTGGCCGACATTTGACCCCGCCATCCTCGAAGACGCCGAAACCCTCCTCGTGATTCAAGTCAACGGAAAGGTGCGCGCCCGGATTTCCGTCCCCGCGGGGACGAGCGACGAAGCGCTGAAGCAAGCCGTCCTGGCCGATGAGCAGGTCAAAAAATTCGTCGACGGCCAATCCATCAAGCAGGTCATCGTGGTGCCCAATCGCCTCGTCAACATTGTCACATGAGTTGCCGCATTCAACTGTTTCTGGAAGCGGGTCCTGCAGGACCGGCCCCCTTCTGGCTCGCTGGCACCCGCAGCTGCCACGAAGTTTTTCAACAGCGCATCTGACCAATGAGTTCGTTCACGCAGACGGAGCGGGTGACGTTGGCGGGGCTGGGGGTCATCGCCCTGGTGGCGCTCGGCCTGCTGGCGTGGCGGCGCGAGGCTCCGCTGGCGGCGTTCGAGGACGCGACGACGCAGCCGCCCGCGGAGCATCCCGAGTGGGACGCGGCGCTGCAGGCGCAGCGCCGGGTGGATCTCAACACGGCGGATGCCGCCGCATTGGCGCGCCTGCCGAATATCGGGCCATCCTTGGCCGCGCGCATCGTGGCGTATCGCGAGCAACACGGGCAGTTTCTCACCCGCGAAGAGCTCCTGCGGGTGCCGGGCATTGGGCCGGCCACCTTCAAGCGGCTGGCCGAGCACATCACCGTCGAATAGGCTGATGGGAAACGTGGGGCTCTCCGAACTCTTCGTGATTGTCGTGATCGCCTTGCTCGTCATCGGGCCGCGGCGGTTGCCCGAAGTCGCCCGCGCGCTGGGGGCGGCGGTCCGCGCCTTTCAGGACGCGGTTCGGGGGACCAAGGAGGACCGCGACGCCGAGTAACGCGTCGCCCACTTCACACACACGCGCCGCATCGGGTACACTCTCTACAGCCATGAACAACGAAATACGACAGCATCTGACAGCCGCTGTCCGCGATATCCAAACCCGTGAGGTGATCACGTTCCTGTATCGCGACCACCCGCCAGGGGCGTCGTTTGAGGCCTTGAAGGAGATGCTGTTCCTGCACGAGGCCTTCGAGGAGTCGCGGCTGGTCGGACTGGTCGAGGAGAAAATTCTGGCGTTTGACGGGAAGCGCTACAAGATCGCCGCGGATGCCCGGCAAGTCCTCGACCGCGATTCCACCATCCTCATGGAAGAGTTCCTCCGGTAACTCCAGCCCCGTCAGTGCATGACACGAACGTTCACGATCCGCACGGACCGGGTCGCCGCGTTTCACCTCGACCTGCAGCGCGACCTCAATGACGCCCAGCGCGCGGCCGTGACCTGCGGGGACGGGCCCAAGCTCGTCATCGCCGGGGCCGGCTCCGGCAAAACGCGCACCATCACCTATCGCGTCGCCTACCTCATGGCCGGCGGACTGCATCCCTCGCAACTGCTGCTGGCGACGTTTACCAACAAGGCGGCGCGCGCCATGCTCAGCCGCGTCGAAGCGCTCACGGGCGGGGAAACGGGGGCGCTGTGGGGCGGCACGTTTCATGCCATCGGCAATCGCCTCCTGCGCCAGCACGCGCCGCTGGTCGGATTGCAACCGAATTACTCCATCCTCGATGAGCAGGACCAACGGGATGTGCTGAAGCTCTGCACGGCCGAGGCGAAGATCAACGTGGAGGACAAGCGATTCCCGGCGCCACACATCCTCCAGGATCTGCTCAGCATGGCCTTCAACACGCAGCGGCCTCTCTCGACCATCGTGGAGGAGCGCACGCCGCATTTCATCCAATGGACCGATGTGCTGCAGCAGATCGGCGCGCGGTATGAGGCGAAGAAACGCTCCGCGAATGCCGTGGACTATGATGACCTGCTGCGGTTTTGGCTCAAGCTGCTCGAGGAGCATCCGGCGATCGCCCAACGGCTGGGGGGCCAGTTCCGCTCGGTGCTCGTGGATGAGTACCAGGATACGAATACGGTGCAAGCGCAGATCGTGGAGCGCCTCGCCGCGCACAACGGCCGCCATCTGATGGTCGTCGGGGACGATGCCCAGAGTATTTACGCGTTCAGGGGCGCCAACTACGACAACATCCTCAAGTTTCCCGAGCGAAATCCCGGGACGGAAATTTTTAAACTGGAAGCGAACTATCGCTCCACGCCGGAGATCCTCGAATTCACCAACGCGAGCATCCTGCATAATCAGCAGCAATTCCGCAAAACCCTCGTGGCCCAGCGCGGGCGGGGGAGCCTGCCGGTCGTGCTGCCCGTCAATGACGTCTATCAGGAGGCGGCGTTCGTCGCGGAGCGCATCCTGCAGCTGCGCGATGAGGGCGTCGACCTCGCCGAGATGGCGGTCCTCTATCGCGCGCACGCGCATTCCTCGATGGTGCAGGCCGAGCTGATCAAGCGCAACATCCCGTACGAAGTGCGCTCCGGGGTGCGTTTCTTCGAGCAGGCGCACATCAAAGACGTGGTGGCGCACCTGAAAGTGCTGGACAACCCCTTCGATGAGATGGCGTGGCGGCGGCTGTGGCTGATGCTGCCGCGCATCGGCAACGCGACCGCGGCGCGCCTCTGGGAGCGGATGGCGAAGACGGCCAACCCGATGGACGCCGCCATGGACACAGCGCTCTGCGCCGGGCTGCCTGCCGCGGCGCAATCCTACGTGAAACGGTTTCAACATGATCTGCGCACGTTCAAGGCGGCGCTGGAGGATCAAGCGCCCTCGTCGCTGATCCTCACGATTCTCGACAGCGGCTACGCGGAGTACCTGCGCGTGACGTACGACGCCTTTCAATCCCGCCTCGAGGATCTGCAGCAGTTGGCGGTCTTCGCGCGGGCGTATCGCAGCGTGCGCGACCTGCTCTCCGAATTGGTGCTGCTCGGGGAGCTCTACGGGCAGGAGATGGCCTCCGGCGGCGTCAGCGACACCGAGCGCCTCATCCTGAGCTCCATCCATCAGGCGAAGGGATTGGAGTGGCGCGTCGTCTTCGTGATCCGCATGTGCGAGGGGGAATTTCCGTCGGAGATGGCGCTGCGCGAGGACGACGGGGAAGAAGAAGAGCGCCGCATTTTCTACGTGGCCACGACGCGCGCGAAAGACGAACTGTATCTCTCCCACCCGCTCATCAACATGGGCCTGCGAGGCGAAGGGTCGCTGTTGCTGCAGCCGTCCCGATTTCTTCGCGAGATCCGCTTTACCCTCTACGAGCAGGGGCAGATCGCCTGATCAAACACAGTCCTGCGCGTTACGCCCATTTAACAGCCCCGTAATATCGGCGTAACTCGGTGGTGCTACCGTTGACCTCCCATGAGCCCATCCATTCGTCAGCTCCAACAGGTCTTGTGCGAGCGGACCGAGGAGTTTCGGGTGCTTCGGCAGATCATTGAGGCGGTTGACGGCACGCTCGATCTCCAAGCGGTGCTGCAACGGATCCTTGAGCTGGTGTCGCAGGTGACCTCGGCGGATGCCGCCTTGCTGTATCTGCTGGATGAGCCGGATCAGCGGCTCGAGCTTCGGGCCTCGAAGCCTGCGCACCCCGAGAGCATCGGGCGCATTGCCTTGCATGTCGGCGAGGGATTGACCGGGTGGGTGGCCAAGGAGCGGCGGCCCATCGTGATCGGACGCCAGGCGTTTGCCGACCCCCGCTTCAAGGCGTTTCAGCAACTGCCCGAGGACCGCTACGAGGCCTTCCTCTCGGTCCCCATCATTGCCAGAGACCGCCTGATCGGCGTCATCAACGTTCAACATCGCGAGCCGCATCGGTATAGCCCAGACACCATCGCGCTCGTGGAGACGATCGGGCGGCTCGTCGGAGGCGCCATCGCGAACGCCCGGCTCTATGAAGCGGCCCGGCAGCGCCGACGGGAGCTCGACACGTTGGCCCAAGTGAGCGAGGCGGTGGTCTCGGAACGTTACCTCGATGAGATCCTCCAGCTGACCGTGACCGTCACGGCGGAGCTCATGGGGTCCAAGATCTGCTCCCTCATGTTGCTCGATGAGGCGAAGCAGATGCTGATCATCCGGGCCACGCAAGCCCTGAGTCCGGCGTACCGGAACAAGCCGCCGATCAAAGTGGGCCAGAGCGTCAGCGGCCGAGCGGTCAAGGAACGGCGGCCCATCAGCGTCTCGGATGTGACGAAGGACCACGAATACATGTTCCCCGACATCGCGCAGCGCGAAGGATTGCGTTCGCTCCTCTCGCTTCCCATGATCATGCAGGAACGGGTCATCGGCGTCCTGAATTGCTACACGGCGCAGGAGCACCGGTTCAGCGATGAGGAAACCCGCGTGCTGTCCACCATTGCGAACCAGGCCGCTGTGGCGATTGAGCACACGCGGGCGCTGGACCAGGCCTCGGCGCTGCGGAAGTCGCTCGAGGAGCGGAAACTGATTGAAAAGGCGAAAGGCATTCTGATCGACGAGCTGCGCTGCTCCGAAGCGGAGGCGTTCCGCACGTTGCAGAAACAGAGCATGGAGAAACGCAAGACCATGCGCGAGATCGCCGAAGCGATTCTCTTGGCGCGCGAGCTCAAAGAAAGACGTTGACACGCTCGTCGCGGTGCGTATCATAGGACCACCGGATGCGCTCGATCCGATGGCGGATCGAGCAGGACGAACAAGGGCGTTCGAAAAAAGCTTGATCCAACGGGCGTGACGGCCGGCGGCAGCGACGCTGCCGGTCGGGTGGGACAACGGCGTTCCCTGCAAGACAAGGGAGCGCCGTCCGTGTTTTTCGGCGATTGAGCCGCAGGAGGGAGGTCGGTGACATGAGTGGACAGCGCGACGGATCGCCTGACGGCGAAACGCTCCGCCTGGCCATCAAACAGGAGATGGAGGGACAGCGCTCGGCTGCGCCGGGGATGCTCAAGTTGTGGAGCAATCCTCCGCTTCCCGATGAGATCCGATTGAAAGAGGTCGTGGCGATCATCAGGCCGCAGCGGTGGAGCCACACGAAACTCCGGGTGCAGCGGCTGCGTCTGCAGGCGTTCACGCACATGCGGGTCCTCGGCCGCGGCCGTGAGCGGGGCTTGCGGTATCTGCCGCGCAAAGGCGCGGCCAGCGGAATGGGGGTCCGATATCTGCCCAAGCGGATGATCTCGTGGATTGTGGAAGCAACCCACGTCGAGCCGCTCGTTCAGGCCATCGTCGAGGCGAATCAGACCGGTCAGCTCGGCGACGGGAAGGTCTTCATCTTGCCGGTTGAGGACGCGGTGCGCATCCGCACGACGGCGCATGGCACGGAGGCGCTGCGGGCCGAGGCCGCGTTTGAGATGGTGATGGGGACCACGCAGGGCGCACCCACGATGCGGGTACTGGAGCATGCGTCCAGGCAATAATCCGATTGAAACCTACAAGGCCTCGAAGGGCGGCGACGGCTTGCGCGTCCGGGAGGATCTGCCGCGGCTCATCCGGCAGGGCGATGCGTCGCTCACCCCCGCCGATAAAGAACTGTTGAAGTGGGTCGGGGTCTTTTTCCGCAAGCCGACGCCGGGCAAGTTCATGATGCGCATCCGGATGCCCAACGGGTTTGCGACGAGCGAACAGCTCACGGCCATCGCCGATCTCTCTGAGCGGCTTGGCACCGGAACCCTCGACATCACCACGCGCCAGCAGATCGAGCTGCGCGGCTATGCCTTGGCCGATGTCCCGGATATCTGGGAGAAACTGCGCGGGGTCAACCTGCGGTCGCTGCAAACCGGCATGGATAACATCCGCAATCTCAACGGCTGCCCGCTCGCCGGACTCACGCCGAAGGAGCTCCTCGATGCCTCGCCCATCGTCATGGAGCTGGATCGCGCCATTGTCGGAACGGACGGCAACCCCGAGTTCACCAACCTGCCCCGCAAAATGAACGTCACCGTGACCGGGTGTTTGGAAAACTGCACGCACAATGAGTCCCAGGACATCGCCCTCGTCCCCGCAACGAAGCGCGTTGATGGGACGCACCGTCTCGGTTTCCACGTCCTCGTCGGAGGGAAGATGGGCTCGGGCGGCTTTACGATCGCCTCGCGTCTTGGGTGGTTCATTGAGCCGACCCAGGCGGCGGAGGTCGTGATCGCGATCATCACACTGTTCCGCGATGAGGGGCCGCGCGAGTCGCGCACGAAATGTCGGCTGGCGTTTCTGCTGGAAGATTGGGGGATGGATCGCTTCCGCGCAGCGCTGGCCGAGCGGCTCGGATGGAATCCGCCCTCAGCCGGCGAGGAGGCCCGCCTGCCGCATCACAGCGATCATCTTGGGGTGACGCCCCAGCGACAGCCGAACCTGCATGCCGTGGGCTTCAGCGTCACGGTCGGCCGGATCCGACAGGAGTCGCTGCGTGAGCTGGCCCGCCTGGCTCGCGTCTACGGAACCGGCGAGGTCCGTCTGACCACCGGGCAGAACGCCATCCTCATCAACGTCCCCGGCCATCGATTGGATGCGTTGCTGCGCGAGCCGCTGCTCAAGGAGCTGCCGCCTGAGCCGTCGCGCTTCGTGCGGGGGCTGGTGAGTTGCACCGGCGTTCAGTATTGCAACCTCGCGGTGATCGAGACGAAAGCCCGCGCGGTGGAAATCGCCCATGCGTTGGAGCGGCGCCTGGGGCCCCATGGCGAGCCATTGACCATCCACTGGTCAGGCTGCCCGGCGGCTTGCGGCAACCACCTGGCCGCTGACATCGGGCTGCGAGGGATGAAGGTCAATGTCGGCGGCCAGTCGGTGGATGCCGTGGCGATCTACGTCGGCGGGCGCACCGGCCCAAACGCAAGAGTCGCCCAACCGATCATGGAAATGGTGCCGTGCGATGAGGCGCTCCCGGATGTGCTCGCGACCATCGTCAAGCATCTCGAGCTGTTTAAGAAGGTGGAGCCGCAGCCCGGCATCAAAGACCGCGTCCTCATGGTGCCGGCCTATGCGGAGGATGGCGCCGGCGGCGACAACGGGCATGAATTCCAACAGGTCGCGGCAACCACGAGAGGAGCAGAAACAATGACCAGTCCCCGCATCGTGAAGGCCAAGGCCTGTGCGGTCAAGGAACTGGCAGAGGGGGTGGGAAGGCTCGCGACCGTCGGCGGCAAGGCCCTCGCGCTGTTCCGCCTCGGTGAGCGCGTCGTCGCGCTGGACGCTGAGTGCCCTCATGAAGGCGGGCCGCTCCAGGATGGGATCATCGAGGAGGGGTGCGTGGTCTGTCCCTGGCATAACTACAAGTTTGAGTTGGCCGGCGGTCAGTGCGATGTCGACCCAAGCCTGAAAGTGCATACCTATCCGACAACGATCGAAGACGATATGGTCTTCGTGGAGGTGCGCGAATGAAGCTGATTCGAGCGATCATCCGTCCGGAACGGGAAGAGTCGGTGGTGGATGCGCTGGAGCGAGCCGGCATTGTCTCGCTGACGAAGATGGACGTGCTGGGCCGTGGGCAGCAGCGCGGCATCCAAGTGGGCGCCACGATCTATGACGAGCTGCCCAAAGTCCAACTCATGGTCGTCGTCGAAGACGCGAAGGTTGAGACGGCGTTGGCTGCGATTGAGGCGGGCGCGAAAACCGGCCAATACGGCGACGGCAAAATCTTCATCAGCCCGGTTGAGGCCGCCTATACCATCCGGACCGGGCACAAGGTCGAGGAGTCACCGGCACCCCAACCCACATAACCCCATGGAGGTCAGGGTGAGGTTCTTTGCGACGTTACGGGACGCGGCGGGGCGTGATGAGTGCCGGTTGGTCCTCGATCCGGGAGCGCAAGGCGCTGACGTGAAAACGATGCTGGCGGAATGTTACCCCCGGCTGGCCGGTCTCATCGAGGCGGCCAGACTCGCCGTCAATTATGAGTACCAGCCGTGGGAGGCACCCCTGTCTGATGGGGATGAGCTTGGATTGATTCCCCCTGTGAGCGGCGGGTGAGTCGGATGGCGTTTCTCACGACGGCACCTATCGCGTGGGACCGTGTCGCCGATCTCAATCGTCGGGTGTCGCAGGGCCACTGCGGCGCCGTCGTCACATTCATCGGAGTGGTCCGTGCGGATCAGGACAAGCGCCATGTCATCCGAGCCCTGTGCTATGAAGCCTATCCCCAGATGGCCGAGGCGCTGATCCATCAATTGATCCACGAGGCGACGACTCAATGGGCGCTGCGAGGCGCGCAAGTGCAGCATCGTCTCGGCCTCGTTGAAGTCGGCCACATCAGCGTGGTGGTCGCGGTCGCGGCGCAGCATCGGGCTGCGGCATATGCCGCCTCACAGTTCCTCATTGAGCGGATCAAGCGCGACGCCCCCATCTGGAAACGCGAGCAGTACGATGACGGCGCATCCCGGTGGAACGTCGGCGCTGCGCAGCTCGTGGATGTCGCGGATCCGGTCGGAGTGGACCATGCTGACGTATGAACAAGCGTTGAAACGCATCCTGGCTGCTACCCCTTCGCCTCGAGTCGTCGTGGCCAGGCTCAACGAATCGCTCGGCCTTGTCTTGGCTCGGCCGATCACGGCGCGTTGCGACCTGCCGCCGTTCGATAACAGCGCCGTCGATGGGTATGCGGTTCGCCTGCCTGCAGCGCCCGCGGCGCCATCGCCGAACGGCCACGCCCCGCATGCGATATTACGCATTGTCGGCGCGGCGGAGGCTGGGCGGCCGTTTGGCGCTGTGGTGCGACCAGGTGAAGCGGTGCGCATTTTGACCGGGGCGCAAGTTCCAGAAGGAGCCGATGCCGTCGTCATGCAAGAGCATGTGGTGCGGCAGGACCGTCAGCTCGTCATCCGGCATCGGCCCGCAGCCGGGCAACACATCCGTCGATGCGGGGAAGATCTGCGTCGAGGGGCCCGCATCTTGAAAGCCGGGACGTTGCTGCGGCCTCAGGAAATTGGACTGCTCGCGGCCATCGGGGTCGCCAGGGTCCCCGTCTATCCGCGGCCCACGGTCGCGATTCTGACCACCGGCGATGAGCTGCAGCGACCAGGCAGGCGATTGAAGTCCGGCCACATCTATGAGAGCAACGGCCCGTTGCTCCGGGCTCTTGTCCGGCAGGTCGGGGCACGGGCGATGGATCTTGGCGTGGGCCGCGATCGCCTCGCTTCGCTGATTCGAAGAGTCCATCGGGGGTTGGCCTGCGATGTCTTGGTCATCTCAGGAGGCGTCTCGGTCGGCGACAAAGACATGGTCCGCAGCGCAGTGGCCCGCTGCGGCGTTCGGCAGCTCCTCTGGCAGGTGAACATCAAGCCCGGCATGCCGCTGTTTGTTGGCGCGCATCGCCCTGCTTACCGCGCCTGCCGCGTCCAGCTCGGCGCAGGCAGGCCTGCCTGCCGCGTCCAGCTCGGCGCAGGCAGGCGGACGCTGGTCTTCGGCCTGCCCGGCAATCCGGTCTCGGCCTTTGTCACGTTCGAGGAGTTTGTGAAGCCCGCGCTGCATCGGCTGATGGGGCGCGGGTGGCAGGATCCCTATGCGGAACCCGCCGTCCTGACCGAGGAGCTGCGGCTCTCTCGCACGCGACGGACGCATTTTATCCGCGTGCGCTGCTCCCAGCACAATCAACTGGTCGCTGAGCCGTTGGATGGGCAAGGCTCGCATCGGCTGCGCAGCCTCGTCGAAGCCGATGGATGGATTCGGATCGTGTCCGGCGACAGTCCGTGGCCGGCGGGGACGCAGGTGTCGGTCAAACGGGAATCGGTTCGATGAGAACCGGGTTTATCCTTGCAGGAGGCGCATCCAGCAGGATGGGGCGCGACAAGGCCTTGCTTCCTGCCGGATCTCACACCCTGATTGAGCATGTCTGTCAGCGCCTGCGGTCGTTCGTGGAGCGCGTGGTTGTGGTCGGCAACGCGCACAACGTCCGGCGCCTCGGAGATGCGCTGCCGGCCGAGACGATCCTCACAGATATGCAGGCTGGATACGGGCCGCTCATGGGAATCTACACGGGGCTCATGCGCACCGAGACCGTGCTGAACGTGTTTGTCCCTTGTGACATGCCATGGGTTGAGCGCGGGCTCGTCGATCGATTGGTTGACGGATGCCGCGAGGGCGTCGAGATAATCGCGAGTCTCCACCCGCTCCAGGGGATCCAGCCCTTTCCGCTGGTGTGCCGGAGGGCCGCTGCCCGCAAGATCGGCGCGCTGTTGGACCGAGGGGAACGTTCGCTTCAGGCGCTGCTCCAGCAGCCGGGCGCGCACCTCATGACCATCGACGAACCCACCCTGTGGCGCTCCTTCACGAACGTCAACACGGCAGCCGACTATGCCAAACTCACCGAAGCGCCTCTCACACGTTGACCAACACGGGCGCGCCACCATGGTGGATGTGAGCGCCAAAGCGCCGACGTGTCGGCACGCACAGGTGCAAGCCGTCATCAGACTGTCGCCGGAGGCGTTTGAGGCGATCCGGCAGCAGTCACTCCAGAAGGGCGACGCCTTCACGGTGGCGAAGATCGCCGGCATCCAGGCGGCGAAGCGCACCGCCGAGCTGATCCCGCTGTGTCATCCGCTGCCGATCGACCATCTGGAGGTGACGTGCGAGCCAACCGCCGCCACGCATTCGATCCGGTTGGTCGCTCATGCCGCGACGACCGCCAAAACCGGCGTGGAGCTGGAGGCGTTCGTGGCCGCTGCCATTGGAGCATTGGCGCTCTATGATATGATCAAAGCCATTGACCCTGCCGCGACCATCACCGATCTTCAGCTCCTGCGCAAGACCGGCGGCAAGGAGCCGTTTACCCGCGCAGCCCAGCCGACGGCGCCACTCCAGGAACCTTCATGCGCGCAGCCGTCGTGACGGTGAGCGATCGCTCATTTCGTGGCGAGCGACCCGATGTCAGCGGGCCGGCGCTCAAGCAGTTGCTGGAGCGCGCGGGCGCCGACGTGCTTGAAACGGCCGTCGTGCCTGACGACCCGGCGATCATCGCGCAGGTCCTCATTCGCCTCACCGATGAAGTCCGCTGCGAGATCATCTTCACGACGGGAGGGACGGGCTTGTCGCCGCGCGATACGACGCCGGAAGCCACGAGACAAGTTATTGACAAGCGCGTGCCGGGGATCGAAGAGGCGATTCGACAGAACAGCCTGAAGCAAACGCCGTTTGCCATGCTCTCGAGGGGAATGGTCGGTGTGCGTCGCCAGACGCTGATCCTGAACTTTCCCGGCAGCCCGAAGGCGGTGAAGGAATGCTTTGCCGTTGTCGAACCGGTCCTGGCCCATGCCGTGAAACTCTTGCGCGATGAAAATCCTTACGCCGATGCCGACCACGCATGGCAACCACAGCGCTCCTGATCCTGATCGTTCTCGCGGCCTTGATCTACGCCTCGGTGGGACACGGCGGGGCCTCAGGATATCTTGCGGCGATGGCCTTGTTGGCGTATGCGCCGGCCGCCATGGCCTCCAGCGCGCTGCTCCTCAACCTCCTGGTGGCCGGCATCGCCTGTCTGATGTTCTGGCGCGCCGGGCATGGGTCGTTCCGGTTGCTCTGGCCGTTCATCGTCGGCTCTGCCCCGGCCGCGCTCCTCGGTGGGTGGCTTCCCGTGTCGGCGCGGACGTACGCATGGCTCTTAGCTGCGGTCTTGCTCGTCGCTGCTGTTCGCTTATGTTGGCCGACTCCTCAATACGCGGCCCTGTGGACACGCCCCAGGCTGTCCGTCGCGGTGTTGGTTGGCGCGGGGATCGGCTTGCTCTCCGGCATGGTTGGAGTCGGAGGCGGAATTTTCTTGAGTCCGTTGATGATGCTCTTGCGCTGGGCTGATGCCAAGCAGACCGCTGCGGTCTCTGCCGGGTTCATTGTCGTGAATTCCATCACCGCGCTCATGGGCCGCATTGTGGCGGGACGGTTGGTCATAGGTTCGCTGGCTCCGCTGGTCGTCGCCGCCTGCGCCGGCGGCGTCATGGGCGCGCGATGGGGCGCTCGCCATGTTTCAGGAGCGGGATTGCGCCGCCTGTTGGCGGTCGTGTTGGTCATCGCCGCGGGGAAATTGGTGCTCAGGCATGGTTGAGCTCATCGCGATCATCCGTCGCAAGAAGGCCTCGGCGATGAAAGAGGAGTTGGCGCAGATCGGATGTCCCGGATATTCCGTGTTTCCGGTCTTGGGCCGTGGCCGGCAGCGTGGGCTGCGGGGAGCGCAACGCCAGGACGGTTTGGCGTTTCTGCCGAAGATGCTCTTCGATCTCGTCGTGGAGGACGCTCAGGCTCAGGAGGCGATCGAGGCGATCATCCGGGCGAATCAGACCGGCGAGTTCGGCGACGGGAAAATTTTTGTCATCGAAGTATCCTGCGCCTATCGGATTTCAACAGGCGAGCGCGAACCAGCGGGCGACATCGCGGAGGTGACATCGGGATGAAGCTCATCAAGGCTCTCGTGAGACCCGAGAAGGAGACGGAGGTGATTCAGGGATTGGAACGGGCGGGCCTCTCAGCGCTCACGAAATGGGATGTGCTGGGCCGAGGCCGGCAGAGGGGGATCCAGGTCGGCGCGGCGGTCTACGGCGAGCTCTCCAAGCTCTGCGTGATGCTCGTCGTCCAAGATGGGGATGCGGCGAAAGCGATCGAGGCGATTCTCACCGCCGCCAAGACCGGCCACCCGGGTGACGGCCGGATCTTCGTGAGCGACGTGAAAGAAGCGTATACGATTCGAACCGGCAAACCGGATGCGTAAGACCCAATAAGGGGGTGGACCATGCGGCTCAAAGACTTTGCCGACAGCGGGCATCCGCCGACGCTGTTCTCGGCCTTTCTGTACTTCGATATCAGCTTCATGGTGTGGGTGCTCATCGGGGTGCTCGGCGTTCACATCGCAAGCAGCTTCGGGCTGACGGCGAGCCAGAAAGGATTGCTCGTCGCCATTCCCATCCTTGGGGGCTCGCTGGCGAGGATTCCGCTGGGGATTCTCGTCGACCGTATCGGTCCAAAATGGACCGGGATCTTGGGTCAGCTCTTGGTGATGGTGCCCCTGACGTGGGCGTGGCTATGGGGACGAAGTCTTCACGAGCTCATGGCGCTGGGGCTGTTGCTGGGAGTCGCGGGAGGCAGTTTCGCCGTCGCCCTCCCTCTCGCCAGCCGCTGGTATCCTCCGCAGCATCAGGGCCTGGCGATGGGGATTGCCGGCGCCGGCAACAGCGGCACGGTCCTGGCCGCGCTGGCAGCGCCCCGGCTGGCCGAGCGCGTCGGATGGCACAACGTCTTTGGGTTGGCCCTCATTCCCGTCGTGGCGACGCTGCTGATCTACAGTCTCTTGGCCAAGGAAAGCCCATCGCAACCCGCCCCCAAACCGTTACGAGACTATCTGGGGTTGTGCCGCGAGCGCGACACGTGGTGGTTCTGTCTGTTCTACAGCTTCACCTTCGGCGGCTTCGTCGGCTTGGCGAGCTTCTTGGTCATCTTCTTTCATGACCAGTACGGCCTGACGAAAGTCATGGCGGGTAATTTCACGGCCCTATGCGTCTTTGCCGGCAGCTTCTTGCGCCCCGTGGGGGGATATCTGGCCGACCGCTTCGGCGGCACGCGGATGTTGACGGCGCTGTTTACGTGCGCCTCGGTCGGTCTCATGGCCGTCGGTGCGCTGCCTCCGCTGTGGATGGTCACGGCGCTGCTGTTCATCGTCATGGCCATTCTTGGGATGGGCAACGGGTCCGTGTTCCAGTTGGTGCCGCAGCGCTTCCGCGAGGAGATCGGCGTGGCCACCGGCGTCGTCGGGGCCGCAGGCGGCCTGGGCGGATTCCTGCTGCCTTCCTTTCTTGGGTTGTTGAAAGAGCTCACCGGCTCCTATGGCGTTGGATTCCTCTGCTTCGGTCTGGCCGGGTTGGGATGTTTGGCGTTGCTGCGATTCGTGCAGCGGGGCTGGCACCTCTCGTGGCTGAGCCGGACGATTGACGCGCTGCGGGCGCCATCCCAGCTTGCCTGGTCAGCCCGCCCCGGCGATGAGTAGCGGCGAGCCGGGAAGGCCCGCGGGGATCTGTGGACGTGTTCGAGGGACATGACCCCGCGAGCCGGTCGTCTCGTAGCTGTCGTCATCTGGATGGGGCTGACGACAATCGGAGCTGCCGCGCACGGCCCTCTGACGATCACAACGGGCGGGGAGCTGCGCTACCGGCTCGAGCTTCGGGATGACTTCAATTTCAACGATGAGGCGTTTGAAGACGATGCGGTCCATCTGCTGCGCACGCGTCTGCATGTCGATGTCGGCGCTGGCTCCTTGGCGCGCCTGTTCATTCAAGGTCAGGATGCGCAGAGCGTTGCCGGCAGCGGCCTCAACCGGACGAATGGCTTCATCAACCGGCTCGACTTGCGTCAGCTCTTCGTAGAGCTCACCAGTCCGGTGGAGGCGCTGCCTGCCAAGCTCAAGGTCGGTCGGCAGGAGCTCTCCTACGGCGAGCAGCGGTTCGTCGGCGCCTTCGATTGGTCCAATGTGGCGCGCGTCTTCGATGCGGTCAAGCTCAGCGCTGCGCCGGCCGCCTGGGCGCAGGTGGACGCCTGGTTCAGCCAGGTGGTGCTGACAGACCGCGTCCGGCCTGATTCAGCCGACCACGGCGACGATTTCTACGGGCTCTACGCCTCGCTCAAGCCCGTCAAGGAGCACGTCCTGGACGCGTTCCTCTTCATCCGGCATGACCGGGACAACGAGCTGCGCGGAGAGATCGCCGGCCATCGCGGACAGCTCAAGGAATACACCCTTGGCAACCGATTCCGCGGCCAGCGCGTCAATATGGACTACGGCCTGGAGTGGGCCTGGCAGTTCGGCTCTCGCGCGCATGAGGACATCAAGGCGTGGGTTTGGCACAACGAGGCAGGCTACACGTTCGCGCAGATCCCAGGGAGGCCGCGCCTCGGCATGGAATACAACCATGGCTCGGGGGATGACAACGCGAGCGACGGCGAGGCGGGCAACTTCGACAACCTCTTCCCGACGAATCATCCGTCCTACGGCTACATCGACTTCGCCAGCCTGCGCAATCTGGACCACGTCGAGGTCAACCTCGCGGTCAAGCCGGCCAAGCCGCTGACGCTCGCGGCCAAGCACCATTGGTTCTTCCGTGACACCAATAAGAGCGCGTGGTTCAACGCCGGCCAAGGCGTGATCCGAGCGGCCGGCGCGAGCGCAAGCGAGACGCTGGGCCAAGAGACGGACCTCTTGGTCAAGTGGCAAGTCAGCCGACAGGTCGACGCGTTGGCGGGGTACTCCCGCTTCCACACCGGCGCGTTTGTTCGCGATACCGGTCCAAGCGATGACGCGAACTTCTTCTATTGGCAAACCACGGTGAAGTTCTGATGAGCCCGGAGCGGATTGTGATGCAGGTGGTTCAGGAGACCGGCGAGATCGTTGAGACGCCGCTCACCGAGGAGGATCTCAAGCTCACCTGGAACAAATCGGTGTGTCCTTACTGCGGGGTCGGCTGCGGGGTCTTGGTGGGGAGTCAGGAAGGGCGCGTGCTCCGCGTTCGTGGGGATCCGAACCATCCAGCGAACTACGGGCTCCTGTGCGGCAAGGGAGCCACGCTGCCGCAGATGGTCCACACGCCGGATCGGCTGGCCTATCCGATGATGCGCGCCGCGCGCGAGGCCGAGTTCCATCGGACCTCATGGGATGAAGCATTGGAGCGGATCGCAACGCGCTGGCGCCAAATCATCCGGGACCACGGACCGGATGCCGTGGCCTTCTACATCTCGGGCCAGCTGCTGACCGAAGACTACTATGTCGTCAATAAGTTGGCCAAAGGATTCCTGGGCACCAACAACGTCGATTCCAACTCGCGGCTGTGCATGGCGTCGGCGGTCTCCGGCTACGTCACCTCGCTCGGAGCCGATGCGCCGCCCGGCTGCTACGCCGATATCGAACTCGCCGATGGCTTCCTCTTGATCGGCACCAACACCGCC
>Ga0137796_10000537_pt1 | contig 23053 bp, 21 predicted proteins | sample OV2TP3_FD_97704 | JGI IMG/M metagenome (GOLD analysis project Ga0137796, IMG submission 97704) | reverse complement strand
GATCATGCCCGTTCATATCTATGGGCATCCTTGTGAAATGAGGCCGATTATGGCCTTGGCCAAAAAATATGGACTGACTGTTATCGAGGACGCCGCTGAAGCCCATGGAGCTGAATATATGGGTCAAAAAGCAGGAAGCTTTGGAAAAGTATCCTGTTTTAGTTTTTATGGCAACAAGATTATCACTTCCGGTGAAGGGGGAATGGTTCTAACCGATGATAAAAGGATTGCCCAGCGCTGCCGACGTTTGAAAAACATGTCGTTTGGTCAGAAAATTCGCTACCGGCATGAGGAGATCGGTTTTAATTACCGCATGACGAACCTTCAAGCGGCTTTAGGATTAGCTCAATTTGAAAATATAGAGACCCTTATCAAAAAACGCCGGGCGGATGCCCTTCTTTATAACCGTTTGCTTTCTGAAACGAAAGGACTGACATTGCCTGTCGAAAGACCGAATACAAGGAATGTTTACTGGATGTATGCGCTGCTTGTCAACAAGGATTTTGGCCTGTCACGCAATGAATTGATGAACCGTTTAAAAAGACGAGGGATTGCAACAAGAACTTTTTTTATTCCGATGCACCAGCAGCCTATTCTCAGGAAGTTACGGTTAATTTCGAAAGAGCGGTTTCCTGTTGCTGAAGATAGCGCGAAGAGAGGTCTCTATCTGCCTTCTGGAAGTGGTCTTGAGAGAAGAGAAATTGAATATATTTGTGACTGCATCAAGCGTACCAGGAGAACGACTTGATGGTCTTCCACCAATATGCGCAATATTATGATGTTTTTTATAAGGATAAGGAATATAAAAGAGAGATTCTTTATTTAAGGGCGCTGTTTAGAAAATATGGAAAGACTAAGATTAAAACCATTCTTGATCTGGGTTGCGGGACAGGAGGTCATATGATCCCGCTTCTTCAAAATGGTTTTTTGGTAATGGGTGTTGATATCTCAGCTCAAATGCTCAAAGTAGCTCGATCAAAATTGAATCGAGCGGCCTTAAAAGCCGATCTGAAACGAGGTTCGTTACAGACATTTCGCCTTCATAAAAAATTTGATGCTGTTCTTTGTTTGTTTTCTGTGATCAATTATGCGGCGGCTCAGGGCGACATTGTTCCAACTCTGAGGAATATTACCCGTCACCTGAAAAAACAGTCGCTTTTTATTTTTGATTTTTGGAATGCGAGCGCCGTTGTCGATTATTATCGACCAAGGAAAAGCGCTAATTTCCGTAAGAACGGAATGGACATCGAACGGCAATCGGTCACAAAGGTTTATCCTTCCCAAAAAAGATGTGAAGTGAATTATAGCTGCATCTTAAGACAAGATGGAGGGGTCATCAGGCATGATAAAGAAAAGCATGTTTTAAGATATTTCTCACCTGAAGAGATGACGGACTGTCTGCGCAAGGCTGGCTTAAAAGTTGTGGATATGCATCCGTTCCTGCATTTCGGAGGGAAAATCCGTAGAAATTCCTGGGATTTGACCGCTGTAGCCCAAAAGGCATAGCAAAATAATGAAAGTCATTTTAGCGGCCAAAAGCGTCTATCCTTTTCATCCATTCGGGGGTGTTCAAAAATATGTTTATTATTTCGCAAAACATCTGGCCCAGCAGGGCGTCGAATTGGAGATCGTTGCACCCACCGATGGTGGAAACCCCAGAACCGAAGAATACGACGGCCTCAGGTACAGGCTTTTAAGTCCGTCGATCTATAAATATCTTGAATACCCGATTGGATGGCTGGGCGTTCATCTGTTCAGCCGTTCTTTGGCAAGATATCTGCGGGGAGCCCGGTTCGACCTGTTGCATAGTTTTGATCTGACGGGTTATCAGTATCTGAAAACAAAGAACAGAAAGCCTGTGATCGCTCATATTTTCACGGACAATTATCTGTGCAATCCGATTCCCTTAAGGAATATCTTTAACGTCTTGAGCTTTTATAGAATAAAGGAGAAAAAGATCAAGATCTCCCCTTTTGACAGCGGGGTGGTGAAGTTGCAGTATTCGGCTCAATACCTTTTAAAAGTAAAACCCCTTCACGCGACTTTGACCTGTTGCGATGCCGTCTTTTTTGAGGACGATATTTTTCTAAAGGAAGTCGGCGAGCTTTATCGTGTAGGTTCTCAGAAAAGTTATGTGGTGCCGGCCGGAATAGACCTGTCTTATGTGCAACAGGCGCTTGCCAGTCATTCAATATCACGAGCGGATATCGGCTTAAGCGCAAAAGATGTCGTTTTAATTACCGTCAACCGTCTGGCGGCGGACAAAGGGGTCGATAAGATTTTAGCGGCCCTGGAAATGATCGTTCAAGAGGCCCCTCAGGTAAAGTTGATCGTTATCGGCCGCGGGTACCAGGAAAAGGAGCTTCTTGAGATGATCGCACAAAAGGGGCTGGGAGGATACATCAGGCATTTCAAAGATGTCCCGGAGGAAGATTTGTACCAATACTATAAAATCTCGGATGTTTATCTTTGCGCCTTTTCTTGTCCCGGATCCAGTATAAGCACCTTAGAGGCGATGGCGTGTTCTCTGCCGATTGTCACAACCGCGCAGCCTTGGCTTGTCCGGGAAGGGGAAAACGGCTTGGTCCTGAAAGATAATGACCCTCGTTCCATCAGGGATGCTGTTTTGCGGCTTGTGCAGGAAGATAAATTGAAGACGCAAGGAGCTGTCTCCAGAACAATAGTTCAAAAGTTTGAATGGGAAAGTATAGTCCGAAAGGCTATTGAAAAATACGAAGAAATTCTAGGGAAGGGACAAAAAATAGTTTCTCATAGCTGACCGGCCCGAACAGATTTTTTTGTAATTTCCAAAGAGGGTTGTATAATGTTGAGATTAATAGACATATTAGGGGTCAACATATCAGTCGTTGATATCCCAAAGGCCTGTGCGTATATCGAGGACTGTATAGCCAGTAAGGAAAAGACTTATGTATGCATTGCCCCTGTTTCTACCATCGTTGATTGTCAGAAAGATACGGAATATCGCAGGATCATTAACGGGGCAGGGATGACGACCCCTGACGGGATTCCTCTCGTTTGGCTTGGGAAATTGAGAGGCGAAAGAAGTATCGAGCGTACTTACGGGCCGGATCTTATGCTTCGTTTGTGCGAAATCAGCCCGGGGGAAGGTTATAAGCATTATTTTTATGGGGGGCGGCCCGAAGTTTGTGATCAACTGGAAACAAGATTAAAAAAAAGATTCCCGGGTCTTAGCATCGTTGGTCACTTTTCACCTCCTTTCAGTCCAGAATGCCGCTGTGAGGAGGAGGTCTTGGAAAAGATCAACCAGGCTAACCCCGATATCCTGTGGGTAGGATTGGGCTCTCCCAAGCAGGACTTTTGGATGGCGCAGCATCGTCAAAAATTGACGGTGCCGGTCATGATTGGCGTGGGAGCGGCCTTCGATTTTCTGGCGAAAACCAAAAAACAAGCACCCCGCTGGATGCAGCAGGCCGGGTTGGAGTGGTTTTTTCGGCTTTGCTGTGAACCCCGAAGATTATGGAAGAGATATCTTCTGGGAAATAGTCAATTCCTATTTTTCTTAATGAAAGATTATCTAAAAGATCTTCTATACCGCTGACATGCTTGGTCGTTCCAAATATCTTTTTATTAAATTTTTCTACATAACGATTGATTTCGTTTGTCTTTATTTTGCTATTTTTTCTTCCTGTTCGATTCGACAAAATTTACTGGCTTTCCCTATTACTTTCACCGGCCTTCTGATTGATCCCTACAATCCTTACCGCTTCCTTTTTTTGCTGTGGATTGTCATGACGATTTTTCTATTAAATTCTAACAGCTTGTATGAAACCCGACGAGAAGTATTGGAGGGAATAGAAATCTGGCTTGTGATCAAATCGGTATTTTTTGCCTCGCTTTTGACGATTGCCGCCATCTATGCTTTAAAAATTCAAGGATTTCCCCGAACGGTCTTTATGAATACCACGATCGCCATGATGGTCTTGTTATCTTTATGGCGGGTGGTCAAAAGATGGCTTGTGGAGTATTTGGTGGCTCATGGTTATAACAATTTCAACGTCTTGATCGTTGGCGCAGGGAAGGTGGGGCTTCTTTTAGCCGAGGAGATCAAGAAAAGGCCAGGGTTAGGAATAAAGATCATTGGGTTTTTAGATGACTACAAGAGCGGTGTTCCTGGCAAAAATGAGCCCGCTATCTGTGGAAAAATATCCGATTTTCCTGTCCTAGCAAGGCGCGAGTTCATCAATAAGATTTTCATCACCATCCATCCCGACAATGGTTCTTTTATGAAACTATTAGAAGAAGCCCGTGATTTGGGAATTGCCGTGAGAGTCGTGCCGCAGGGGTATGATCTGACTACGGGGGATTTTTTTAAATACAGCATAGGGATTATTCCTATTCTAGAATACCGGGACGCTCAGAACTTGCGTCAACAGGCGGGCAAGAGGCTCTTTGATTTCGTTGTGAGCCTTCTGACATTGTTAATGATTTCACCTTTTTTTATCATCATTGGAATTCTCATAAAAATGGACAGCCCGGGTCCAATTTTTTATGTCTCTAAAAGATACGGCCGCGGAGGGCGGATATTTCGCATGTATAAATTTCGAAGCATGATCCCAGAAGCAGAAGCGGTATTATCTCAACTGCGGGAGAAAAACGAGGTGGACGGCCCGATATTTAAAATGAAAGAAGATCCACGGGTGACTCCCTTGGGCAAATTTTTAAGAAGATACAGCTTGGATGAGCTTCCTCAGATTTTTAATGTTCTTAAAGGGGATATGAGCTTCGTGGGGCCGCGGCCTTTGCCCATCGATCAGATCGAGAAGCAGGACTTACGCCAATTGGCCCGATTAGAAGTGAGGCCTGGGATAACGGGTTTATGGCAGATCCGGGGACGAAGCAATATTTCATTTTCGAGATTAGTCAAATGGGATGTCTGGTACATCAATAATTGGTCATTTTGGCTGGATTTAAATATTTTTGTTCAGACGGTCCCCGTTGTCCTAAAAGGCAAAGGCGCTTATTGATTGGCAAATAGACTTTGTCCAATGTTTTACGAAAAAACTTACGGTCAAACGCTGCGATAAAATTGGTCGAGAATGAAAAGATTGTCTTTTCGAAAAAAAACACTGATCACCGGGATCACGGGGCAAGATGGTTCTTATTTATCAGAATTCCTTCTCCAAAAAAATTACGAAGTCTATGGCCTTATCCGAAGATCAAGTTCGTTCAACACGGGACGCATCGAACATCTCTATCAAGATCCTCACGGGAAAGACATCCGGTTAAAGTTGGTTTACGGAGATTTAAATGACGCCAGTTCTTTAAATCAGATCATAAAAACCATTCAACCCGATGAGATTTACAATTTAGGATCTCAGAGTCATGTTAAGGTCAGTTTTGAAATCCCGGAATATACCGGCGAGGTCACCGCACTGGGGACAATGAGATTACTGGAAGCTATCCGGGAATCCGGCATAAAGACAAAATTTTACCAAGCCTCCAGCTCCGAGATGTTTGGCAATGCACAAGAATTTCCCCAAAATGAGACTACCCCCTTCTATCCTCGCAGTCCTTATGCGGCGGCCAAGGTCTATGCGTATTGGATGACCATCAATTATCGAGAAGCTTACAATATGTTTGCCTGCAATGGCATTTTGTTCAATCACGAATCACCTCGCCGGGGAGAGACTTTTGTAACAAGGAAAATCACGAGGGCCCTGGCTCGCATCAAATATGGTCTTCAGAAGAAATTGTACCTAGGCAATCTAGAGGCCAGACGCGATTGGGGTTTTGCGGGGGACTACGTGGAGGCCATGTGGCTCATGCTCCAGCAGGAAAAGGCAGGCGACTATATCATTGCCACGGGGGAAACGCATTCGGTGAAAGAATTCCTAGAGGAGGCATTCGCTTACGCCAAGATGGATTGGAAGAAATATGTGGAGATCGACAAACGCTATTTTCGTCCAACGGAGGTCGATTGCCTTGTGGGGGATAGTGCCAAGGCCCAAAGGGATCTGAAATGGAAACCAAAAGTTGGTTTTCGACAACTGGTCAAGATGATGGTTGATTCCGATATGGAGTTTGTCAGGAAACAGGCTTATGGGACTCAGAACAAAAAAATATCAAGAAAATTTTTGGTACAATAAAAAAGTTGTACTAACCGGCGGCAATGGTTTTTTAGGAAAGGCCATTGTCCGAGAACTTCAACAGAAAGGCTGCACCTCCCTTGTTGTTGTCCAGCAAAAAGATTATGACCTGCGTCAGCTCCCCCATATTATAAGATTGTTGAAGAAATCTTCTTCTGATTTGATCATTCATGCCGCGGCGGTGGTGGGTGGTATTGGGGCCAACAGAGAGAATCCGGGTAGATTTTTCTATGACAATCTGATTATGGGAGTCCAACTCATGGAAGAGGCGCGTCTTTTTGGTGTCAAAAAGGTTGTCCTCATCGGCACCATTTGTGCTTATCCCAAATTTGCAAAAGTACCTTTTCAAGAAAAAGACTTATGGAGTGGTTACCCAGAAGAAACCAATGCCGCCTATGGATTGGCTAAGAAAATATTGCTCGTCCAATCCCAGGCCTATCGCCAGCAATACCGCTTTAACTCTATTTACTTACTGCCGGTCAACCTTTATGGGCCCGGGGATAATTTTATCCCCGAGTATTCATCCCACGTGATCCCGGCGATTATCAAAAAATGTATTGATGCGAAGAGGCTGGGTAAAAATTCTATTACTGTTTGGGGAACAGGAAAACCCACCCGGGAATTCTTATATGTTGATGACGCTGCCCGAGCGATCGTCCTTGCGGCAGAAAGATATAATAAACCAGAGCCCATGAACCTGGGTGCTGGTTTTGAGATTTCTATTAAAGAGTTAGTGGGATTGATTGTCAAATTGACAGATTTTAAAGGCCGGGTTATTTGGGATAAAACTAAACCGGATGGACAACCTCGACGGAGCTTGGATGTTTCCTACGCTAAGAAGGAAATTGGCTTCACGGCTAAAATGAAATTGGAAGAAGGGCTTAAAAAGACAATTGCGTGGTACAGAGAGAATTTTAAGTTTAAAGAAGCTTGAGCGCAAAGTGTTTTACGAGGAAGTGAGGGCGACCGAAGGGGGAATTCTTTTGTGAATGGAAAGATAGCTATGAATATTCAAAAAACAATTATCTGGCATGATAGGGCGATGGCCTTTTCTTTTTATGCCTTGATCTATTTCTTACCGATTTCTATTGCTCTTTTAGAATCTTTCGCAGGCTTGGCGCTCTTTTTTTATCTCTTTAAAAGAGGGACCATGTTTTATGTTCAAATCAAAAAAGGATCCTTTTCTTGGCAAACGTTGTACTTTCCCAAAAAAATTTTTGCATTCCTCCGAGCGTTTAAACCCGTAAAAAATTTTTTAAATTGGCCCATTGGGATATTGTTATTTTTTATTTTAATTTCAGCTATCGTTAGCCAAATCCCAGCGTTAAGTTTTAGAGGTTATGTGGGAAAAACACTACAATATGTTTTTTTATATTTTACTTTCCTGGAATGTATACATTCCAGGAAGCGAATCAAAATATTTTTAACTGTCTATCTTATTTCTTTTGCGTTAATCTGCATTAATGGTATTTTTCAGAAATTTACAGGACAAGACTTTATCTATGGCCAGCCCATTGATGGCATGAGGATTTTTTCGAGTTTACGTCATGCCAATGATTTTGGCGCCTACCTGATCCTCATCATTCCCGTCTTGTTTTCTTTATCCATTTTATTGGGCCGAAGGGAAAGGACAGCCGTACCCGGCGAATCTTCAGATTTTTTAGTTTTTACATCTTTGATCACGAGGGTCATTATTTTCCTCCTTTTTATTCTTGGGCTTATTTGTTTAGGGTTAACGTTTTCCCGCGGGGCTTGGCTTGCCTTTGCTTTGAGCTTGGTTTTTATGGGATTTAGAAAGCTCAAATTCTTGTTACCTTGCCTTTTATTGGTCGCAGCTTTTTTATCCATATCCTATCCTTATTTGATAGAACAAAGAAGCGCATTATGGGGAAACCAGTGGAACTTAAAGGATCTCCTGTCTTTTACTTCGAGTAATCGATTGCTTTATTGGCAAGGCACGGCCCAGATCATCAAGGAGTATCCGCTTTTTGGTACAGGATTGAATACGTATTCCCTGATCGTGGGCAATTATAAACAACAATTTGGTGGATATGCGCATAATTGTTATTTACAGATGACGGCCGAGACAGGATTGTTTGGTCTCGCGGCCTTTCTTTGGATGTTATTCGTCCTTTTTAGAAATTCTTTTAAGGGGCTTCGTTTGATTGAGGGCCGGGCTTATCAATTGTTATTATTCGGCCTTTTGACGGGGTTGTTGGCGTTTTTGATTCATGGTTTTTTTGATACTATCTTTTATTCTGTTCAGCTTTCGAGCTTAATGTGGGTGATTATGGGCATGATCGTAACGTTGCAGAAAATCCATGAGCCTTAAAGGGTCGTTTGTATCGAAGGAGCGATGATGGGTAAAAGCACCGTGAGAGATGTCAATCTTAAAAATAAAAAAGCCCTTGTGCGCGTCGATTTTAATGTTCCTTTAGATAAGGAGGGGCTTGTTACGGATGATCGGCGGATTCAGGCGGCTTTGCCAACGATCAAATTTATTTTGGACCAGCAGCCCAGGAAAGTAATCTTGATGAGCCATTTGGGTCGGCCCAAAGGAATTACGGAGTCCTTAAGGCTAACGCCCGTGGGAGATAGATTGCAAGAACTTTTAAAAGAGAAGGTCCTTAAGCTTGATGATTGTATTGGGGAGAAGGTTAAGCGAGCCATTGAGACTTCTTCCCAACGCGTCGTTTTGCTGGAAAATTTGCGCTTTCACAAAGAAGAAGAGAAAAATGATCCCGCCTTCGCCAAAAGTCTGGCGAGTCTCGCCGATATTTATGTCAATGACGCCTTCAGTAGCGCCCATCGGGCCCACGCCTCAACGGTAGGCATCGCTCAGTTCCTTCCCGCGGTGGCGGGCTTGTCTTTGGAAAAGGAAATCAATTATCTGGGAAAGGCCTTAGAAAATCCGCGAAAGCCTTTTGTGGTCATTCTCGGCGGTGCCAAAGTCTCCGATAAGATTATGATGATTGAGAATTTGCTTCCCAAAGCCGACAGCTTCCTCATCGGCGGCGGCATGGCCTACACGTTTCTTAAAGCCGAGGGCAGAAAGATTGGGACATCCCTCTGTGAAAACGACAAAATCGCTGTGGCCAAAAGTCTTTTAGAGAAAGCCGCAAAGGCCCAGGTCCCAATTGCGCTCTCCTCGGATTTTGTGGTGGTGACCAAATTTGATTCTTCGACGGACATGAAGATCGTCCCAGAGATTCCCGATGGCTGGATGGGTGTCGACATCGGCCCTAAGACCCGCCGACATTTCCAAGAGATCCTTTCAAAAGCCAAGACCATTATCTGGAACGGGCCGCTGGGGGTTTTTGAAAACGACGATTTCGCCCACGGGACAAGAGAGATTGCGGAATACATCGCGGGTTTAAGAGATGTCACCACCATTATCGGCGGAGGAGATTCTGCCGCGGCGATTGCCAAATTTCATCTCGAAGAGAAGATGACCCATATCTCAACCGGCGGAGGGGCCTCGTTGGAGTTTCTGGAAGGAAAAGAGCTCCCCGGCATCGCCGCCTTACAGGATCGGAATTCCTGATGCGACGAAAGATCATTGCGGGCAACTGGAAAATGCACAAGACCCTTTTCGAGGCCATTGATCTCGCCAACAGCCTCAAACGGGAGCTTTCCGAGACAACCGAAGTGGACATGGTGGTTTGTCCGCCCTTTTGTTTCTTAGGGGAAATCCACGATGTTTTGCTCGATACCGCAATTGAGCTCGGAGCCCAAAATGTGCATGGGGAGGATTCGGGGGCTTTCACCGGCGAGGTCTCAGCCCCTATGCTCAAAAGCATCGGGGTCAAATATGTGATCGTCGGTCATTCCGAAAGACGTCAGTTTTTTGGAGAAACCAACGAGGTAGTTAACAAGAAGATCAAATCCGTCCTCAGGCATGGGTTAACGCCTATTGTCTGCATCGGCGAAAATCTTCAAGAAAGGGAAGGAAGCCATACGTTCACGGTCCTCAAGACTCAGCTCGACGGATCCTTAAGGGAGTTGACAAAAGAAGAATTTCCCAATATCATCATTGCCTATGAACCGGTGTGGGCCATCGGCACCGGCAAAACAGCCACCGCCACACAGGCCCAGGAGGCCCAGGCGTATATCCGTGGCCTTTTAGCCCATCGGCATGGCGAAGAAACAGCCAACGAGATCCGCATTCAATATGGAGGAAGCGTCAAGCTCGACAATATCGCACAATTGCTGGCCCAAAAAGACATCGACGGTGCCTTGGTGGGAGGGGCCAGCCTGGAGGCCGAAAGCTTTGTGAAGATTGTCAAAAATAGCTGCGGTGTTTCCAAAGAATTTTAATTAAACGATTGATTACCAAAAGGCGGGTCCAAGATGGGTTTTGTCATTTTTTTACATACCGGTGTTTGTCTTTTTCTGATTGCGATTATCTTGCTGCAGTCCGGCCGGGGGGGTGGTTTGACCGAGGCCTTCTCCTCGGCGGAATCCCTCTTTGGGGCCAAGACCAATGTCTTCTTGGTCAGAGCCACCGCTTTTTTGGCGGGTCTTTTTCTTGTGACCTGCATGACCTTGGCCTTTCTCTCCTCCAAAAAGGAAAAGTCTCTCATGTCTGATTCCCATGCGGCAACCACCACACATCCAGTCCCAGAGGATGCAAAGTAAAATTCTTTTCGTTTTCTCCTATTTTGTTTTGGTCAACCTCGGCATCGCGGCATGGGCAGAGGTTCCTTCCCCTTCCAGCAAATACGGCGGTCCCATCGTCCTGGCGACCAACTCCGACCCCAAATCTTTTAATGCCATTATTGCCAAAGAGACCTCCACCACCCGTGTGACGGATCTTATCTTTGAGGGCTTAACCCGAATCAACGGGGTGACCATAGAAGTGGAACCCAGTCTCGCGCAAAGCTGGGAAATCCTTGAAGACGGCCGTGAGTGGATCTTTCATCTTCGTCCGGGGGTCCAGTGGTCTGACGGCCACCCTTTCAGCGCCGACGATGTGGTCTTTACTTTTAACGATCTGATTTACAACGAAAAGATTCCCACCTCAGCGCGGGATGTTTTCACAATTGACGGGAAAAATTTTAGAGTCGAAAAAATCGACGATCTGACGGTCCGATTCACGCTCCCCACCTCCTTTGCCCCTTTTCTTAAAGGAATGACCCAAGAGATTCTTCCGAAGCACAAGCTGAAAGACTCTGTTGATTCCGGGAGATTTAATTTTACGTGGGGCATCGATACGGATCCCAAAGAGATTGTGGGGACCGGCCCGTATCGGTTGGTCCGTTACAAACCCGGAGAGCGGCTCGTCTTTGAAAGGAATCCTTTGTATTGGAAATTTTCTAAAGAAGGAGACCGATTGCCGTACATCTCCCAAATCATTTATCTTATTGTCCCCAATCCCGAGACGGTCTTGTTAAAATTTATGGAAGGGGAGCTGGATTCCTGCGGCCTGCGCGGGGCGGATTATCCTTTGCTTAAGCCCAAAGAAAAGGAGGAAAACTTTACGATTTATGACACCGGGCCGGATTTTGGAAGCAATTTTATTGTCTTCAACCAAAATCCTAGTCGCAATCCTCGAACTCAGACCCCCTTTGTTCAGCCTAAGAAATTGGCCTGGTTTACCAACCATGAATTCCGCAAAGCCGTGGCGCATGCCATAGACAAAGAACGAATCATCGATATCTTGATGAATGGACTCGGTTATCCGCAGGATGCCGCCCTGAGTCCCAGCAGCGGATTCTTTTACAACCCGAATGTCCTGAAATACGAGTACGATTTAGAAAAGGCCAAAGCGATTCTTAAGGAAGCGGGATTTATTGATCGAAACAACGATGGGATAATCGAAGATCTCCAGGGGAATCCCGTTGAGTTCAATTTGTATACCAACTCCAGCGCCACCGAACGGATTCAAATTGCGGCGATGATCCGCCATGATCTGGAGCAGCTGGGAATGAAAGTGAACTTCCTGGCTCTGGAATTTAATAGCCTGGTGGGCAAGCTGGTCTCCACCTACGATTGGGAAGCGGTTTTGATCGGGCTAACCGGAGGGGTGGAGCCGCATTTTGGAAAAAACGTCTGGGCCTCGGGAGGGCAGCTTCATATGTGGTCCCCGCAGCAGAGATCTCCGGCGACCGCTTGGGAAGAACGCCTCGATGAGATCTTCACCCTCGGGGTTCAGGAGCTCGAGGAAAGCAAAAGGAAAATTCTCTACGATGAGTATCAGCGGATTGTATCCCAAGAGCTCCCCGTGATCTATACGGTCTTGAATGCGAATATCTATGCGGTCCGCAACCGCTTTGGCAATTTAAAGCCAACGAGTTACGGCGGGGTGTTTCATAATTTGGAAGAGATATATATTAAGGAATGATATCATCACTGGAACCTATCAAATTCCCCAGCTGATATAGCAACCCCTCGGCTTCCCTAGAAAGGACAAACATGAAGTCAGCGATTCCGGGCGAAGTGATTGAGAAGAAGATTTTCTTGATTCGAGGGCAGAAGGTGATGTTGGATAAAAGTTTAGCGGAACTTTATGCAGTTCCAACAAAGGTTTTTTTGCAGGCGGTCAAGCGTAACGGCAAGCGTTTTCCTCGGGATTTTATGTTTCAACTTAACCCATTCATGTCCAAATTAGCTACCCAGTCTCGACGATAAAAATTTGCTAGACATGAATAAGAAAATTCGTGTCATTGCGAGAAGCTTTTGAGATTTTAATCGTCAGCGACGAAGCAATCTCTTAAAAGATTGCTTCGCTCCCTCCGGTCGCTCGCAATGACACTCATTTGGACAGCAATGAACTTAACCGGAATGAATTTAAAAACTTGAGGTCACAATTTGTGACCTCAAGTTGGGGCGGTCGTCGGTATTTTCCGTATGTCTTTACCGAACAGGGTGTGGCTATGCTCTCAAGTGTTTTAAACAGTGAACGGGCGGTTCAAGTGAATATCGCTATTATGCGAACGTTCGTGAAGCTCCGTAAAATTCTTTCCACCCACAAAGGTCTCGTTCATAAATTAAACGAACTGGAACGCAAAGTCGAAAAGCATGATGGAGAGATTCATGCCATCTTTGACGCCATCCGCCGGTTGATGGCTGAGCCGGAGAAACCGAGAAACAAGATTGGTTTTCATGTCTACTGATCTCCAAATCGGGTGTTATCGAAATCCTTACACTTTTTGCAACAGTTAAAAGAAAGGCATGATCGCCTCAAGAAAAAAATATCATCGCGGCTTTGGCGGTGGATTTGATTAATAAATTGAGGTGTCCCCCAAAAGGGGACAGGGAGATAAAGTGGAAGATGCGTCAGTTTTATCTGCTTAATCCAAAACACTCGGTACCGAGAGAATTGGATTGGACCGATTATGTTGAGCTGTTGCCGATCAAAGATGAGTTGACCCGCAAGCGTCTGGAAGTGCGCGTTCTCTAGGGATAACTATCCCCGACAGGCATTTATGAAAATATTGACATCATGTTTCATTTATGATACACTTTTGTCATAATTATGAAAAGCAAGAAAAACTTATTGGAGCAATTAAAATCCTTGCCTCACTTCAGTAAAGACAGCTTGTCTCAGCTCGGCAAACAGTTAGGGCTTGCAGATGCAACAGTTGATACATATATTAGCCGCTTTCTGAAGCGCAAAGAAATTTTTCAACTCAAAAATGGGCTGTACATATCAACCGATTTTTTCAGCAAAAACAAAGGTAATATTTCCTATTCTTTTTACCTGGCGAACATTATCCGTACACCGTCATATATCAGCTCATGGTCGGCTCTCCAATTTTATAACCTCGCCACAGAAGCCATATACGGCATTACTTCCGTCACGCCAAAGGTAACCCGGAGCTATAACACAAAAGCCGGCAATTTTATCTATCAGTCCATAAAGGAAGAGCTGTTTTTGGATTTTTCTTTAAAGCAAGGAAAATCTGCTTCGCCACCATTGCCTGCCTTGTCGGCGGACAGGTCAACAGACGGGTCGTCAGATAGTTTTAATTTTTTTATCGCTTCCCCGGCCAAAGCGTTGTTTGATTTACTCTATTTCAAGACCCGCCAATTCCGCGGCGTTGGATCAAAAGACATTAAAGCGCTTGTTGAAGAATTACGGATAGATATTGAAGAAATGGATAAAAAGGAACGGACCAAATTTTACACAATGGTAAAAAAACACCTTAACGATGAGTGAACAGATTATTGCCATTTTAAAAAGAAAGCTTAATGATCTTGCTCCGCAGGGTGAGATGGATGCCGAAACGCTCCGCAATGCCCTTAAGGAGGAACTTCAGTTTTATGTCCTTAATTTTATTTATCACCATCCTGAATATAATAAATGGGTCATGTACGGCGGTTCCGCTCTTCGCATTATCCACGGACTTGATCGCATGTCGGGTGATTTGGATTTTGAGATTTCCGATGAAATAACTAAAAATTTTCTGAATGAACTAAAAAAAGAAATCGAAGATCATTTTTCTCGCACATATAGTACCCATCCGGGTTTCTTGACTGCCAAAATCGTCATGGAAAGAGGGTTGCTTCTTAAATTCAATGCCGGTGAAGCATTAAGCCTTGGCCATCCATCAAATCAGGTGCACGTCAAAATTGATCTCAATCATTTTACCGCCCCCAAAACCCTGACCGAACGCCGGCCGATCAATCGCGGTCAGCTTTCCTTTGTCATTGTGACTTATCATATGTCGACGCTGATGGCCAGCAAACTGGCCGCAATCTTTCTGCGCCCAACACGCGGCGTGGGCAAGGCTCTTTATGAAGAAAAGGGCCGAGATATCTATGATCTTCTATGGTACATGAACAATAAAATAGCGCCTGACCTCGATTATCTGACGGCTAAAAATGTGAAAGAGGCTAAAGATTTGCGCAGCCTTTTCGATAAACTCACGGTCAAGATGAACGATGTCAGTGATGCAAATCTCAAACAGGATCTTCTGCCGCTGTTTGTGAACCGCACCTACATTGAAAACTGGCTGGCAAACTGGAGGGAAAGCTATTTACGTCTTCTCGAGACGTATAAAATTTGCACCGTAACGACGTTGGAAGGTGCGCAGGTACATCGGCACTTTAATCCCGATTGTTTTTATTTTACATACACCTACAAAGCGCAAGAAGGAGGCTGGGCTCGGATACGGTATGTTATCAGCGAGTACTGGATTGAACTTCGTGACGGAGACTTACCTACTATTGAGATTGATGAAAATATAAGCAATGTCACAGAATTTACAAGTGATGGATCGAATATCCGTCCCGCTTGGCAGAATAAACTGAAGCAATACAACACTCTTTTTTATCAGAAAACCGAAAAATATTTGAAAAAAACAAACCGGATCATGCTTGGCAGGAGTATCACCACTAAACTCATCAGAATGACCGCAGATCATTTAAATCAGAAAGAGCAGATTGTTCTCAATAAATCGGCGCTATTAGCTTGCGAGCTTGACGATTTATTAAAATAGTCCCATTGATGATCGCCGAAAGCCAGCCGAAAGAAAAAGCCATCATCGAGGCTTTGGTGGTGGATTTGATTAATAAATTGAGGTGTCCCCCAAAAGGGGACAGGGAGATAAAAAGGAATAGAGTACAGTACCTTCAACCAAACCCGCAAGGAGGTCAGAATGCCGAACACTCCCGCCCTAAACCGATTTGATAGACTCATCGATGATATTTCCCGCCTTTACCTCAAGGCCCGGAATGCGCAGGTTCAATTCGGGTGGGAGATAGGACGGCGCCTTGTCGAGGAAGAGCAGAGCGGGGAGATGCGCGCCGCGTATGGATCGGAGCTCATCCGTAAAGTTTCAAAAGCCATGACCAAGAAATACGGCGCTGGATTTTCCGTAAGCAATTTGTGGAAGATGCGTCAGTTTTATCTGCTTAATCTAAAACACTCGGTACCGAGAGAATTGGATTGGACCGATTATGTTGAGCTGTTGCCGATCAAAGATGAGTTGACCCGCAAGCGTCTGGAAGTGCGCGTTCTCAAAGAAGATTTGACCAGCGCCGAACTCCGGCAGCTTGTTCGGAAAATCCGTAAAGGGCCGCCTCCACAATCATCGTCGAAGCTTCCTCCTTTAAAATTTCCGACGGATCTCAAGCTCCACACGTTTGCCAAATCGACTTTAAGCTACAAATTACCGGATGGTTATGTGTTGATTGACTGCGGCTTCACTGTTAAATGGCCTGTTCTAAAGGAGGGCTTAAAAGACGCGGTCGTCACCGACAACCCATCCTACACTTATGAGGCCTCAATCGACCGCGTCGTCGACGGCGACACGCTTTTGGTCGTCATTGAGGTCGGCTTTCGGATTAAAGTGCACGACAAGCTGCGCCTGCGCGGGATCGACACGCCGGAAGTGGGAACACCGGAAGGGGACCGGGCCAAAAAGTTTGTCCAGGGGCTTTTGCCGGTCGGCTCCACGATTGTCATCAAATCGCACAAATCCCGGGTTGACAGCCACGGCCGCTTTGTGGTGGATGTTTTATATAGGAAAGGCATTTCGGATCCGCAGGAAATCCTTAAAGACGCCGTGTATCTTAATCAACAGCTCATTGACGAAGGCTACGCCGTGCGAATGGCGGAATAATGAAATTTAAATGTTCAATTATGTTCTAAGACGGATTCTGGTCTCGATCCCGTCGCTTTTGGCGATGTCGTTTCTCACCTTCCTTTTGATCCAAATCACTCCCGGGAATTTTTTTGACGCCCTCAAGCTCGATCCTCAGATTTCTCAAGAGACGATCCATCGGTATGAAAGGCTGTATCATTTGGACAAACCGCTGTGGCAGCAGTATCTTTATTGGCTGAAGAATCTTTTAAGGTTGGATTTCGGGTATTCCTTTTTTTATAACGTGCCGGTCAAGGACGTTCTGGCGGGGCGGTTAGGAAACACATTCCTTTTATCCCTGGCCAGTCTTCTGGTCACCTGGACGGTGGCTCTGCCTTTAGGGATCTGGGCCGCTCTCAATCGGAATCGGCTGGTGGATCGCCTCCTTGCTTTATTGTCTTATGCCGGACTTTCCACACCCAGTTTTCTTTTCGGGATCCTTTTTTTATATGCCGCTTCGCAGACGAAAATTTTACCGCTGGGGGGGATGCACAGCGCCCATTTTGATGACTTAAGTTCGGCGCAGAAGCTTTGGGATCTGCTGAGGCATTTGGTGATTCCAACGCTGGCAATTTCGATCGCCTCGATGGCGAGCCTCCAAAGGATCATGCGCGGCAATATGCTTGAGGAGCTAAAGAAACAATACATCGTCAGCGCCCGGGCGAAGGGGCTTCCGGAATATCAGGTGGTCTATCGGCATGCTTTAAGAAACGCGATCAACCCTTTAATTACGATTCTCGGATACGAACTGTCCGGCTTATTAAGCGGTGCCGCCCTCATTGAGGTCATCTGCAACTGGCCGGGGCTGGGGTCTTTGATGTTAACCGCGGTGAGGGCCAAAGATGTGTATCTGGTCATGTCGAGCATGATCATGGGCGGATGTCTTCTTATTTTGGGAAATCTCATCGCCGATATTCTATTGGCTTGGGTTGATCCGAGGATCCGTTATGATTAAGGCGCAGGAGAAACCTTTAAGTCAGTTTACGCTCGCCTTACGCAGGGTCAGAAAAAACCGGATGGCCGTTGGGTGCGGGGTTGTGCTCTTTTTGCTTTATACCACAGCGATCTTTGCGGATTTTCTTTCGCCGTATTCTTTCAAAAATGAAGACCGCAGCTATTCCTTTTGTCCACCCATGAAGATTGAGATCCTTGATGACAACCGCAAACCAGGGCTTTTTGTGTACGGTTACTATTTTCAGTTCGATGAATTCCATAAACGGATTTATGAAATAGATAAAGAAAAAAAATATCCTTTAAAATTTTTTGTGCAAGGAGATTCTTATAAGTTACTAGGATTATGGAAGTGCCATCGGCATCTTTTCGGGGTGGAGGCCCCGGGACGGATCCACCTGTGGGGGGCGGACTCAAGGGGGAGGGACCTATTTTCCAGAATTCTCTACGGGGGACGGATCTCTTTGTCCATTGGCGTTGTAGCCATTTTGATTTCCTTTTCGATCGGCCTTTGGGTGGGTGGGATCGCGGGTTATTACGGAGGAAGGATCGATAATTTCTTGATGCGGGTCTGTGAGATGGTTATGATTGTTCCGGGGTTTTATTTGATGCTGGCCTTACGGGCGGCCTTTCCTGAGAATTTGAGCTCGCTTGAGGTTTATCTATGGTTAGTCTTGATTTTCTCTTTTATCGGCTGGGCCTCCCTGGCGAGGATCATCCGGGGGATGAGCATCTCCTTGAAGGAGCGTGAGTATGTCCTGGCAGCCAAATCCCTGGGTTTATCGGATTTCGCCATTATTATCAAACACATTCTGCCGCATACGTTGTCCTATTCGATCATTGCCGTCATGCTGTCGATCCCGGGGTACATTTTGGGAGAATCGGCTTTGAGTCTTTTGGGATTGGGGATTCAGGACCCCTACGCCAGCTGGGGAAATCTCCTTTCCGAGGCCATGGGCATTCTCCAGATCCAGTTTGCTCCCTGGATTCTTTTGCCGGGATTTTTCATCTTCTTGACGGTCATTTGTTTTAACGTCGTGGGCGATGCCCTGCGCGATTGCCTGGATCCGATGTTTAAGGAAGGAAAATTGTAGCAGACCCTGATTAAATGTCCGAGCCTTTACTTTCTATCCACGATCTAACCATCAGCCTTCAAGAGGAAGGGGGGGAAAGAATCCTCCTTAAAAGATTCAACCTTAAGGTGGACCCGTTTAAGATCGTTGCTCTCGTGGGACTATCCGGTAGTGGGAAAACCACCGTGGCCTTAAGTGTCTTAAGGCTTTTATCCGAGGTTTTTGAGATCGAAGAAGGCCAGATTCTCTTTCAGAAAGCAAATCTTTTGAGTTTAGGGCCTCAAGAGATGCGCCGCCTCCGGGGTAAGGCGATGGGTATGGTTTTTCAGGAACCCCTTAATGCGTTCAATCCGGTTTTTCCGGTCGGATTCCAGATCGGTGAGGTTTTAAGGGTCCATACGTCTTTATCTTATCAAAAAATCCGTACGCGGATTATTCAGCTGCTGGAGATGGTGGGAATCCCCGATCCTCCCAGAGTGATGCAGAGTTTCCCGCATCAGTTAAGCGGCGGGTTGCGCCAGCGGGCCATGATCGCTCAGGCGATTGCCGCGGGCCCCTCCTTGATAATCGCCGATGAACCCACCAGCAATCTGGATGTGACCTTGCAGGCCCATATCATGGATTTGTTTCGACATCTCAAGGAGACATTAAAGATTTCGATTCTTTTGATTACCCATGATTTGGGAGTGGTGAGTCATCTGGCGGATGAGGTGGCGGTTTTATCAGAAGGAGAGATCATAGAATCGGGTCCTACGTCAGAGATTTTAAGCCATCCCCGGCACCCCTTTACTCGAGAGTTGCTGGGGACGTTTCTGGAGTAAGAAGAGGCATGGATAAAAATGAGGGGGGTCGGGGAGAAACTCCCCGACCCCCCTCATCCCGAGGAACGAAGTGACGAGGGATCTCCATTGATGCTCCTCGAAATAAAAAATATCAAGAAGTATTTCCCCATCCAGCGGGGATTCTTCCACAAACGACAGGGGTTGGTTAAGGCCGTCGATGGTGTGGATTTGCAGATCGCCGCCGGTGAGAACCTCGGGCTGGTGGGGGAATCCGGCTGCGGCAAGACCACCCTGGGACGGATCATTCTGCGATTGCTGGCACCCACCGCCGGAGAGATCTTTTTTGAAGGGCGGGAGATCACCAGGCTCCCCCAGCGGGCCATGCGGCCCTTAAGAAAAGATCTCCAGATGGTCTTCCAGGATCCTTTCAGCAGCTTAGATCCGCGCTTCAGCGTGGCCCGGATTATTCAGGAGGCGATGACCTTTGATCTGGGAAAGACGCGTCAGCAGAAATTAGACCGGATCCGGCATCTTTTGTCAGCCGTGAGACTGCCGGCGAATATCCTGAATCGCTTTCCCCATGAGTTCTCCGGCGGCGAGCGCCAGAGGATCGCGCTGGCCAGGGCCTTGGCTATGAATCCGAAGCTCCTCATTTTGGATGAGGCGGTTTCTTCCTTGGATGTCCTGATCCAAGCTCAGTTGGTTGATTTGCTGCTGGAGCTGCAGAAGAAGCTTGCTTTGACGTATCTTTTTATTTCTCATAACCTGCGGGTCGTTAAAAAAATCGCCAGCCGGATTGCGGTGATGTACCAGGGAAAGATCGTCGAGTGGGCAAGCGCCCAGGAAATCTTTGCACAGCCGCTTCATCCTTATACAAAAATGCTTTTGGCCGCGGCTATGGAATATAAAGCCGTGAAGCCCTTCCCGCTGATGGATTTCTCCGAGCATTCCCATCTGGTGGATCGAGGACATGACCATTGGGTGATGAGTTAAAGAAAGGAGGCGATCGGTGACAACCCCATTTTGGCGCAGGATGAGTTATGGCGTTGGCTATATCACCATCGCCGTCCTTTTTGGCTTGGCGGTTTTGGCCAGCAACATTGAAATCAAGGATTTGGATTTGTGGCTGCATATCGCCACGGGACGGTTCATTGTCCAGAATGGTTATGTGCCCAACGCGGACGTGCTTTCTTGCAGCATCACCGGAAAACCTTGGATCAACCACGAATGGTTATTTCAGGTTTTGGTTTATGAGATTTTCCAGCAGGGGGGAGCCGACGGCCTTTTGATGATGCAGGCCGTGGTCGTGGTGGTGACATTGATGTTTCTTTTGTTTTTTGGGTATTCCAAAGATCGGCAGCTTGTGAGTGTCTTTCTCTTGTTGATTGTGCTTTTGGTTTACCAGATGCGGTTTACGATCCGTCCGGATCTTTTTAGTCTGCTATTTTTTACTTTATATCTTTTCGTCGTCTCCGGGCATTTGGACAAGCGCTGGTCTTTCTATGCCTTATTTTTTATTCAGGTTTTATGGAGCAACATCCATGGATTTTTCTTTTTGGGACCGCTGATTGTTCTTTGGGGAATAGCCGATGAGTTTGTTAAACGCCGCATTAAACTCCCCTTTGCCTGGAACACCGTGGCCCGCTTAACCGATCTTGAATACAAACGTCTCAAACAGATCTTGGGATTGGTGGTTTTGGCCTGCCTGGTTAATCCCTACACCTTTGAGGGCGCCTGGTATCCCATTCAGGTCTTTCTTCAGTTGCCGGGCGAATCAAAGATATTTTTTGAGCACATTCAAGAGTTGCAGCCCCCGGTGACCTGGAAAACGCTGTTCTCTTTAGACGGGGCGCTCCACTACAAGCTTTTGATTTACTTCTCCGCTTTGAGCTTTATTTTTAACCTTCGCTTTATCGATATCGGCGTTTTTGTTTTCTGGCTCTTTTTTCTGGTGTTCTCTTTGGCCGCCAAAAGAAATCTGGTCTTTTTTGCCTTTGTGGCCTATTTGGTGTGTATGACGAACATGCTGAATCGGCGATGGAAGGACATTGTTCCTTTGCGGTTTATCCATGAGAAGTTTCAGCATATGACTTCCGTCTTATTCAAACTCATTCTATGCTTTTGGATGATCCATTATGGATTGACCTTAAGCGAGCGCGGGTATTTTGACTTTGACAAGTTTGAACGAAAATTTGAATTGGGCGGGATTTCGCAGAGGAATTATCCCAATAAGGCCGCGGATTTTCTGGTGGATAACGGAATAGAAGGCTGCTTTTTTAATGACTTTAACTCCGGGGCTTATCTTTTGGGGCGGTGTTTTCCAAAGATCAAGGTTTTTATCGACGGACGAACCGAGGTCTACGGCCCGGACTTCTTTAAGATGTACAAAAAGATGTGGGGGGAAGGCAACCCCGAGGTTTTAGACCAGGCCGTGGAACAATATCATTTCACCGGGGCGCTCTTAAATTCCATCCAAGCGGCGATCCCCGAGAAGGCCTTAAAGTACTTCTTTGAGAAAGGCTGGGTCATCGTCTATTTTGATTATGATGCGGTCATTTTCCTGAAAGATGTTCCCGGGAATAAAAAGGCGATTGAGCGCTTCCGGATTGATTTGTCGAAATGGCAGCCCCCTCTGATGGATCTGAGGCGCTTGGGCGCAAAATATGTGGTTCCCTTCCCGCAGATCAACCGGGCTTATACCCTGGAGGCCTTGGGATTTGACCGGACGGCTTTGGGAGAGGCCGAGGAGGCCTTGAAGATTTGTCCGGGATATATCGAGCCGTATAAAATCATGGGCAAGATTTTCGGCAAGAGGAAAGATTATGAAAAGGGTTTTGAGAATTTCCGGATCGCCGCCATGATGGACCCGCGGAATGCGCAGATCCGTTATAATCTGGCCTTGGCGTATTCGGATTTGGGGGATTGGGAGAATGCCTTAAAACAGTATCAGCGGATTATTGAATGGGAACCCCGAAACCCTAAAGGGTATTTTCATCTGGCCAAGGCTTATGCCAAATTAAAGAATTATGATCGAGCCTGGGAGGCCCTTCAACAAGCCCATCAGCGGGATCCCTCCGCCAGCCAGGACTTCCTCGCCATAGGAGACCTGATGTACGATCAGAGAGGATTTGAGATGGCGAAGAAGGTTTATGAAATAGCGCTGACGACCGGCAAAGACCCCGCTCAGATTCACCGCAAGCTGGGTCTTTGTTATCAGGCCCTGGGTCAACCCGAGCTTGCCCGAAAGGAATTCGAAGAAAGCAAGAAAAGAGAATAAATCCCCAAGGGACAAGCAAAATCAACATTGAAAAATGACTCCCTTAAGCGTATGATAATGACCATATAATTTATTCAGTGTGGGGCGCCCCCCCGCCTTTGGCGGGGGGGCGCCCCAGGGAACGAACTTTCAGGGAGCGACAAGGAAGGAAGCGGATGCGTGAGGTCTTAACATTTATCTTAGCGGGCGGCAAGGGAGAGAGGCTGGATCCGTAAACGCGCGACCGGGCCAAAGCCGCGGTTCCCTTCAGAGG
>Ga0137796_10000534_pt1 | contig 23123 bp, 22 predicted proteins | sample OV2TP3_FD_97704 | JGI IMG/M metagenome (GOLD analysis project Ga0137796, IMG submission 97704) | reverse complement strand
CTCCCGGACCATCGCGGCGCACCTCCCGACGTTCCTCGCGCGCACGGCCGGGGAGGACGGGACGGGCGGGTGGCCGGCCTTCGTCCGCCGCGAGTTCGAGGCGGGACGGCGACGCGCTACGCTCCGCGCTACGCTCTGGGCACGGTGCCGGAGGCGCGCGCCGGGGGAACGCGGGACGGGGGAGGGGACGACAAAACACGCATAGGACCGCCTACGTGCCCTACGTGCCGGCCGATACGGAGCCCGGCCACCTGACCACTCTGGCTCCCTATGGGCGACCCTGAGTGGCTCTCAAGGGGCGACCCTTGACAACATCTCGGGCACGAGGCTGGTGAAGGTCTGCCGCACGCTCCAGGTGCCGGTCCCGCCGCGGGGCTACTGGGCCCGCATCCGGCACGGCCAGAAGGTGAGGAAGCCCCCCTTGCCGAAGCTACCTAAGCGGGAGGACCGCCCGCCGACCTTCTCCAGACTCCCCCCGCAGAGATAGACCGCAAGGACGGGGGTCGGGATCCGTCCAGCTATGCGCTTTTCGATCGCACGATCAGGTCGACGTCCCGATCAAGAGCCTGGAGCAGCCGGAGCAGCTGGTCGACGGACTTCCGGGAGTTCGTCTGATCGAGGAGTCGGTACAGCTGGGCTGGCGAGGTGCCGAGCCGGCGGATGATCTCCCGCCTGGAGAGCGGCGTGGCGGCCATCGCTTTCTGAGCTTCGAGCGTGAGCCGGTAGAGAAGGAGGTCGCGCAGGTAGTCCGGATCCTGGTTGTATTCGAGAACGTCCTCGATGTGAACCGTGCCCTCGCGGCCCGACTGGAGGACGTACGTGAATCCCTCTGCCCCCAGTTCGGGGTCGACGAACACCCGCGCGACAGGATCGGCGGCCGTCGGCGGGGCGTCGAGCCGGGCGAACGGAAACGCGAGTCGCTTCTGGCCGACGATCACCTCGAACGCCTTGCGTCGATTGTTGGCCTTTACGCGCCGAATCTTCATAGCCGCCCCTCGGCTTCGAGCTGCGCGATCAGTCGGAGGATCTTGGCTGTGGCTTTGCCCTTCATCGGCATCCTGTTGTCCAGGTCCCATTTCACGATGAGCCGGCCGTCGCGATAGACGTGCACGTGCCGCGGCGGATGGTCGCTCCGTCGGGCGATGAAGATATAGCCACCCAACCGGATCTTCGGCACGCCCGATGTTACCCTACAGGGTAACGCTTTTCAAGCCCTCCGGGGTCTATGTCGGAACGGTTGTGGGGTCGGACCGCCTCAGCGCCCAGCGGCCCAAGGCACGGACCCGGAGGTTCGCATACGCCTGGAGCAGGAGGTGGAACCGGGTCAATATCGCGCCGTCAGCGTGCCCCGTCGGGGACACCACCCCACCTCTCGGATGACCAACGCAGCTATCGTCGGGGCTCGTCAGATCCCCATCCCCCGAATTCCGGATACGAAGGGCGCGCGGAGCGATGACTGTTGGCGATCGAGCAGCGTCTGACTCAGTGGTAGTCAGGCAGAGACCAGCCGAAGGCCGTCGATCACCTCGAAGTGGCGCCGGTTGTTGGCGTATCGAGGAGGTAGCGAACCGTCATAGACGCGGCTCAGGGCGCGTGGCGATCAACCGATCTGCATAGATGTTTCGAATCAGCGTCTCGGCATCCACGAGCCCTTTCCAGCCGCCGGCCGCGCGGCGCGATGCGCCCTCGTCCCCTCCGGAGGGGAGATCGAGGATCGTAATGGTCACCTCGCTCCCTTCGGGGAGATCCAGCTCCTCGAGCGGCTCCAAGGCACCGCCCCTCACCCGTGCACGGATGGTTCCACCCATGACATCCTCCGTCCTCTTCGTTTTGACGCTGGGTCTGGCCATATGGCCACTATAGAATGTCGTCGGGATTTGTCAAATCCGACAGCGAGTTACATGGAGCGTCCCGTCTCCCGGAATGAGAGCGTCCATCCGGTGCCCTCGCCGGCGGACGTCAAGAAGGAAGGACATCGCTCATTCGACGAGGCGCCGGACGGCTGCCGCGTCCACGCGACGGCGGAATCGCACGATGAGCGCCCCCTCGGGAAGGTCCTCCTCGGCACACGCCCGGGTTTCGTCGAGGCAGAGGATGAGGTTCCGGACGCGGGCGACGCGGTAGAGGGCGAGCTTCCGGGTCACGTATTCAGGTGTCCAGAACCCCACGATCTCAAGCAGCCAGCGGCGCGATGGGTCGTGGCGGTGCTGGAGGGCGAAGTCCGGGAAGACCAGGGTAGACGCGGCGGCGACCGGCTCGGGCTCGCGGAGCACGTCCCAGTCCGGGGCGATCCGGCGGAACTCGCGAGCGAAACGCTCTTCGAGTCGACTGTCGTACCGTCGCGGCTCGGCGGCCGGGAAGATCGGGTTACCTGTTCCCAACTCCAGGACGAGGCGCCTCTCTTCCAGGAGGCACGTCGCGCGCAAGCGGAAGCGTCGGCACCAGGCGAGCAGCGGCAGGAGCTGACCCAGGGCGTGGCCGTAGAGCAAGGTGTGCCGGAAGAGGGTGAGGGGACCCGAGAGTTCCAGGACGGCGTCGGCCCCGGGGGGTCGTCCGGCAACCGTGCAGATGAGGCCTCGCAGCTTCGCGTGGCGCACGAGCGCTCTGGCATGCCCTTCCGCCTCGATGATGACCGCGGCGGCTCGGAACAGCAGTGCCTGCGCCAGTGCGAGGTTGGCACGGAGGGCCAACTGACCCGGCGACGGGGGGATCAGGAAGCCCGCCACGAGCCGCTCTCCGGGCAGGTCGGCGAACAGCGAAGTGCTGAGTTGCTGCAGCGTCACGCCGAGCGAAGCGGCCACCCGAGCGAGGACCGGCGCGGCGGGCCAGGTGTCCGGGCCGCCTCCCGGAAGACCAGGCTACGCGCCTGTCGTGGCGGCACTGCGCCGTGACGCTGGCTCCCTGCGAGCCCTGCGAGGGCGTGAATGGCGAGCCGCTTCTTTCCGGGTGGCGCCTCGCACGGCAGCGGCGCTCGCAGGCGCGCGTCGAGCTCCCGCTGCGGTCGCCCGACGAAGCGCTCGCGCTCCTCGAGAAGGCTCCGCAGCCAGGGGTGGTCCCGCTCCTCCAGGAAGTGCGGCACGACGGTGCTGCCCACCACGCTACAGTTGAGGGGAGCTTCGGAGGACAAGCCCCTCACGCCTCCGTCGCGCCTGCGCGACCTCGATAGTCTGGCGCGTGACGAGTTCGTACACGAGAGCCCGCTTCCCGGGGCTCGGCCGCAGGAGCCGGCCGACCCGCTGCACGTGCTCCCGCTCCCCCAGGGCACCCCCGACGACAACTGCCACATCTGCGTCCGGCACGTCGAGCCCCTCGTTGAGGACGCGCGCCGAGACGAGGGCTCGAAGCTCACCCCGGCGAAAGCGCTCGAGGACCTCGTCGCGCTCGGGGCGCCGGATGTCGCAGGTGAGCGGCATGATGAGGTGCTCCCGGGCGATCGCGTAGGCGGTCTCGTTGTCGGCGGTGAATGCGAGGACACGGGCGTCCCGGTGCTGCGTCAGCAGGGCTCGGAGGGCGAGACGCTTGGCCTCGGTGAAGGCGACGAGCCGGCGGGCCTCGCGCCACGCGGCGAGGGTCCGTCGCCCCTCGGCGGTCCGTGCAGCGTTGCGCGCGAAGTCGGCCCAGGTCGCGTGCGGCACCTGCCGGCGGAACTCGGCATATTCGCCGACGAACACCGTGCTGAGGGTCGTGTAGCGGGTCCGCTCCGCCTGGGTGAGGTCGAGATGGAGGGTGATCGAGTCGAAGCTCGCAAGGAATCGGCCGACGAGGTCACCGATCGCCAGCTCGTACACCGTCGGCCCAACCAGCTCGGCCAGCCGCGCCGCATGCGCCGTGCTGCGCGGCGGGGTCGCGGTGAGCCCCAGCCGGGCGCTTGCGACCGACATCTCGAGGGCCTCGTCGCGGAGGCCGCAGCCGAAGTGATGGACCTCGTCGAGAACGAGCAAGCCGAAGCGGTGCCCCAGCCGATCCATGTGTCGATACGCGCTCTCGTACGTGGCGACCGTCACCGGAGCAAGGTCACGGCTCCCATCGCCGTAGCAGCCGACGGTGTGCGGATAGACGGCCGCGATTTCGTGGCGCCATTGATCGAGGAGCACGCGCGTTGGCACCAGACACAGGGCGGGAAGGCGCGTCTGGGCCATGGCGGCGAGGGCGACTCGGGTCTTCCCGCTGCCCGTGGGCAGGGCCACGACGCCACGCCGCTGCGCCAGCTCCCAGGCGCAGAGTGCGGCGGCCTGATAGGGACGCAGGCTGACTTCCGCCCACCCATCCGTCGCCTGGCCGCCCATGCGTGCGGCGTCCACGAACTGGGCCCCCGCCTTGAGCAGCCAGGTCTTGAGGGCCGGGTAAGCGCAGGCCGGAGCGCGGTAGGCCTGCACGCGGGGATCCCAGAGCACTCCCGCGGCTCCGGCGAGGTCGAGGTCGACGGGCGGATCGGTGATCAGGATCGTTCCGCGGTCGAAGCACAGACGCACGACCGGAACGACACGCAACAACCGGGCCCAGCGCTACGGTGCCGGATTGTACGTTCGGCGCGCCACTGAGGGACCCCAGGCGATTCTCGAGAGGACCATCGCGTATCGGTTTCGTTACAAGGGAGGCATGTGGCGGTACGGAGAGGTGAGCGGCGAGACAAACGCCTCGCTCTGGCAGAGCCAACAGCACCGGCAGGTTCGGGCCGAGCTGGACCCGGCGGGTGACGGCCGCCAGCTCGAACTTCGCATCGACCTCGCGGCGGACGCGGAGGAGCTGCCGGTCGGCCTCGAGCCGGGCGAGGAGCTGTCGGAGGTCTAGGCCGGCGAGCCTCGTGGTCATGGTCGTGCGCGGCGGTCCGGGAGCGCCGATCCTTACTACCCCACCCGCCGGAGCGCCGTCAAGGGCGGTCGGCGCGCGGTCCGGCCCCCGGCCGCGGCACGAGGGTGGCGAAGACGAGCGCCGCGCCGAGCGCGCTCGCCGCGAGCATGGTCGCCATCGGGCGGGGGCTCCCGTCGTGGAGGGCGCCGACGGCGACGCTTGCGGCGGCGCCGACGGTCATCTGGACGAAGCCGGTCAACGCCGACGCCGCGCCCGCCATCTGCGGGAAGGGTCCGATGGCGCCCGCCAGGCCGCTGGGCATCACCATCCCGTTCCCCAGCATGAAGACCGCCATGGGCCCCACGACCGCGGCCACGTGGGTCACGCGAGCCCACGCGAGCCCGGCCATCAGGAGGCCGCCGGCGACGTAGCAGGCGAGACCGAGCCACACCGTGGCCTGGATGCCACGGCTCATGGCGAGGCGGGTCGAGAGGAGCGCGCCGGTCATCTGCCCGAGCATGACGGTGGCGAACGAGAAGCCGAACTGGTGCGGCGCCAGGCCGAGCAGGTCGATCAGGACGAACGGCGAGCCCGCGAGGAACGCGAACAGCCCGACCATGCCGGCGGACACCGTGAGGGTGTAGCCGACGAACTCCCGATGACGCGCGATGGTCGCGTAGTTCCGCAGGAGGCGGCCGGGCCGGGTGGCGGCGGGGTCGAGCCGGGGGTTGGTCTCGACGACGAGCGCCCACACCCCCGCCAGGAGGAGCGCGCCGGCGGCGGCGAGCGTGACGAAGAGCCCCCGACAGTCGGCCGCGAGCAGGATGAGGCCGCCGCCCACGGGGGCGAGGATCGGCGCGAGCGCCTGGCCGGCGGCCAGGAACGACAGCGTGCGGGCGACGCGCGAGCCCTCGTGAAGGTCGCGCACCGCCGCGCGGGCGAGCACCGGTCCGGCGCACGCGCCCACGCCCTGGGCCAGGCGGCAGCCGACGAGCCACGCGAACGAGGGGGCCAGCGTGGCGGCGAGGCTTGCCGCGAGGTACAGGCCCAGACCGGCCAGCAGCACCGGGCGCCGGCCGAACCGGTCGGACAGCGGCCCGTAGGCGAGCTGAGCCGCGCCGAAGCCGAGCACGAAGACGCTGATCACGAGCTGGGTCCGCGCGACGTCGACGTCGAACGCGCGCCCGAGCGCGGGCAGCGCGGGCAGGAGGATGTCGATGGAGAGGGGGGTGATGGCGACCAGGCCCGCCAACACGGCCGTGAGGACGGCGCCGTCCGGCGCGGTGCGGCGCGGGCGGGCGGGCGTGGGCGTGGTGGCGTCTGCCAAGGTCTCCTGATGCTATCACTGCTCCCGTGCTAGATTGCCGGCATGCGCCGTATCCGCGTGAATCCCGTCGGGACGCTCGCGCTCGCGCTCCTGCCGACCGTCATCCTGCTCGTCGCCCTCGAGCTCGGACTGCGCGCGTACGACGTCCTGACGGGCCGCATCCTCTCCGAGGACCTCGTCACCGCCTGGTACGCGAGCTCGACCGAGGGGCACCCCTTCCTCGAGTACACCTCGCGGCGGAACTTCCACGGGACGCTCGCCTTCCACGAGCCGGGCCGCGTCTTCGAGGTGCGGACGAACTCCCATGGGTTTCGCACGCGGGAGTTCTACCCGAAGCTGCCCGGGGGGTTCCGGGTGGTCGTCATGGGAGACTCGTGGATCTCGGGGTATAACGCGAACCAGCAGGAGACCGTGGCGGCGGTCCTGGAGCGGCTGCTGCGGGAGCGCGTCCGGGAGGAGATCGAGGTCTTCTCGCTCAGCGGGCCCTCCTACTCCACGGTCCGCTACGCGGTGCTGGCGCGGCTCTACCTCGACGTCCTCCAGCCGGATCTCGTCATCGTCGCGCCCGACCAGAGCGACTTCGAGGAGGACGTCGCGTACATCCGACACTACGTCACGGACGAGAGCGGCGCGCCCCTGGTCCTCAAGCGCGCCCGGGAGCTGGCCGAGCACGTCAGGTCGCAGCGGCGCGTCCTCATCGACGAGACCGGCCAGCTCCGGGTGGAGGAGCGGCCGAGCTGGCTGCTGCGCCTCCGGATGGGCAGCTCCCTGTTCAATGACGCCTTCGAGCTGGCGGGCCGGCTCGGGGGCTGGGTCGAGCGGGCCCGGGCGCCGCGCGGCGGGCCGGTGCGCCCCGAGGAGATCCGGCGCCCGGAGCTCCCCGGCGAGGACGTGCAGGCGCTCGTCCGGACGCTGCCGAGGCGGCTCCTCCACGACCTGATCCCCTACTCCCTGACGGTGGCCCGGGAGCGCTACCAGCCGACGTTCCGCGCCCTCCGCTACGTCAAGCGGGAGTGCGACCGGCGCGGGATCGCGCTCTCCCTCTCCTCGTACCCGTACCCCTGGATGGTGAGCGTGGGGGAGGCGGTCGCGTTCCAGCGCGCCCAGTTCGGAGCCATCTACGACCTCCGCCAGCACCGGGTCCACCCCCAGCTCATGGCGGAGTTCGCGCGCGCGCTGGGCGTGCCGCATCTGGACGCCTACCCCGTGTTCGAGCGGGAGGGCGACGGCAAGTACGGGAGCCACGACTCGCACTTCAACGCCGCGGGGCACGCGCGCTACGCGCGGTTCCTCTTCGAGTCCCTCGAGCCGGACGTGCGCCGGCTGGCGTGCCGGCAAGCGGGATGCAAGCCCGCGGCCGGCGCGGGCGCGCCGCGACCCCGGGCGGGCTGAAGCGCCGGGCCCGACTCTGCTAGACTGCGGCCGATGGATCTCGGGCTCCGGGGAAAGGCGGCCATCGTCACCGGCTCCAGCCGGGGGATCGGCCGGGCGATCGCGCTCGAGCTGGGGCGCGAGGGCTGCCGGGTCGCCCTCTGTGCCCGCGGGAAGGAGGCGCTCGTGGCCGCGGCGGCGGAGGTGCGCGCGCTGGGCGCGGAGGCGATCGCCGTCGTCGCCGACGTCACGACGGAAGCGGGCGCGGGGGACCTCGTGGAGGCGACCGAGGCCGCCTTCGGGCGGGTCGATGTCCTGGTGAACAACGTCGGGGGCTCGACCGGCGCGTCGTTCCAGGAGACGAGCCTCGAGGACTGGCAGCGGGCGATCGACCTGAACCTGCTGCCGACCGTGCGCCTCGCGCGGCTCGTCGTCCCGGGGATGCGCGCCCGGGGTGGGGGCGCGATCGTCAACATCGTCTCGATCTACGGGCGCGAGTGGGGCGGGGCCTACACCCGGCGCCCGACCTACATCGCCGCGAAGGCGGCCGAGATCGGGATGTCGAAGGCGCTCGCCCTCGAGCTGGCGCCGCTCGGGATCCGGGTCAACGCCGTGGCGCCGGGATCGATCGCCTTCCCGGGGGGCGGCTGGGAGCGCCGGCAGAGGGAGGACCCGGAGGGGATCGCCGCGTTCCTCAAGGCGGACCTGCCCCTCGGGCGCTTCGGGCGCGCGGAGGAGGTGGGGCGCGTGGTCGCCTTCCTCGCCTCCGACGCCGCGAGCCTGGTCGTCGGGGCCTGCCTCAACGTGGATGGCGGCCAGTCGCGTGCCTTGATCTGAGGAGCCGGTCGGATGCTCGAGGCCGCGGCGTACGTCGGCGCGCTGGCCGTCATCCTGGCGGTCTCCCACGGGCTCGCGCGGCTCCTGAGCCGGAGCGGGCTCCGGTGGGTCTGGACCCACTGGAACCTGGTCGGCGCCGTCCTGCTCGTGGCCGGGCTCGCCGGGCTCGGCGGCGCGTGGTTCTTCCTGGGGCTCACGAGCACCGCGGGGAGCGCGGTCGCCGGCGCGGGGATCCTCCTCGCGTCGGCGGGGTTCTGGATGCTCTGCTGGACGTGACGGCGGAAATCCACACTATCGCAACGCGCTGCCGCGAGAGGGACGGGGCGGCCCGCGGCGCCCCTCCCCCCCTGAGGCCGCCGGAGGGACGGGACGTCGCGAGGGCCGCAGGCCCGAGCCGTCTCGGCGATCTGGACGAAAGGGGGCGGGGGTGCGGGGGGACCCGATGACCGCACCGACGCGCGAGGAGCAGTTCCGGACACTCTTCGGCTACGCCGGCGGCTTCCAGGGGACGTGGGTCGCCGTGATCGGGCGGAAGGCCGGGCTCCTCCCGGCGATCCACGAAGCCGGCGCGATCACGCCCGAGGCGCTCGCCGCGCGGCTCGGCTACGCGCCGCGTTACGTCCTCGTCTGGTGCCGCGCCGCGTATGCCTACGAGCTCCTCGACCACGATCCCGCGACCGGCTTTCGCCTGGCGCCCCACATGGCGGAGCTGCTCCTGAACCCCCAGGACCCGCAGTACGTCGGCGGCCGGCTCGACCTGACCGTCGCCTTCGGCGAGGACTTCGCCGCCTTCCCCGCCCGGCTGCGCGATGGCGCCCGGTTCCCGCGGAAGGACCATGCGCCGGAGCTCGTCCGGGGGATCATGGAGAACACGAAGCCGGACTTCGCGATCATGACGGAGATCGTCCTGCCCCAGGCGCCGGGGGTGCTCGCGCGTCTGGCCGACGGGGGCGAGATCCTCGACGTCGGGTGCGGGGCGGCGCACGGGCTGGTCCACTTCGCCCGGCGGTTCCCGCGGGCGCGCGGGCTCGGCCTGGAGGTGGACCCGCCGATGCTGGAGCTCGCCGCCCGGAACCTCGCCGAGGCCGGGGTGGGGGACCGGGTGCGGGTCGAGGCGACGAGCGCGCTCGACCTGGATCACGCCGAGCGCTTCGACCTGGCCGTCCTGAACATCGCGCTCCACGAGACGGGGGAGCGGCCGGAGTGGGAGGCGGTCCTCGGGCGGGTCCGGCGGGCGCTCCGGCCGGGCGGGGCGGCGCTCGTCTCCGAGCTCCCGTACCCGGCCGCGATCGAGGAGTACCGCGCGCAGCCGGCGTACCGCTTGCTCGCGGGGATCCAGCACCACGAGGCCCTCGTGGGCTGCGGCATGATCACGGTCCCGGAGCTCCGGGAGCTGCTGGAGCGGGCCGGCTTCCGGAGCGTCCGGCGGGTGGACCAGCCGAACCCGACGCGTATCATGTATCTGGCGGAGACGTAGGCCCTCGGGGGGAGAGAGTCAGGAGGCGGCGATGGGACTCGCGAATCGGGTGGCGATCATCGGGACCGGCACGATCAAGTTCGGGGAGAACTTCCACCAGTCCTACACCGACATGGTCTACGAGGCCGCGACGGCCGCGATGGCGGACGCGGGGGTGGAGTCGCGGGAGATCCAGGCCGGCTGGCTCGGGACCTACGAGCCGCTCCTCTACGGCTACGAGGGGAACGCGGGGACCTTCGTCGGCGACACGCTGAACCTCCCGCCGATCCCCATCACCCGCGTCGCCGCCTACTGCGCCTCGGGGATGGAAGCGGTGCGGAACGCGGCCCTCGCCGTCGCCTCCGGGGAGTACGACGTGGTCCTCGCGGTCGGGGCCGAGAAGATGCGCGAGGTCCCCTCGCGGGGGAGCCTGGTCGCCCAGGCCGTCGAGCGCGGCCACCCGGTCCTCTGTAAGGGGCGCACCGCGCCCGGGATGTTCGCGCTCCTCGCGACCCGCTACTTCAAGGAGTACGGGATCGACGAGAGCGCCCTCGGCCACGTCGCGGTGAAGAACCACTACCACGGGAGCCTGAACCCGAAGGCCCACTTCCAGAAGGCGATCACCGCGGAGCAGCACGCGAAGGCCCCGAAGGTGGCCGAGCCGCTCGGGCTCTTCGACTGCTGCCCGACCACCGACGGCGCGGCGGCGTGCGTCCTGACGCGCGCCGAGCTGGCGGCGGGGCGCGGGCGGCCCTACGTCCTGATCCGCGGAATCGCCTACAGTGTGGCGGCGGGGTACTGGAACACCCAGTTCGACCCCGCGTGGAGCTTCACCTCCTTCAGGTCCACGCGCGAGGCCGCGCAGGCGGCGTACCGGATGGCGGGGATCGGCGACCCGGCCAGGGAGATCGACGTCGCCGAGTGCCACGACTGCTTCACGATCACCGAGATCGTCAACTACGAGGACCTCGGGTTCGCCCGGCCCGGTGAGGGCCACAAGCTCGTCGCGGCGGGGGTGACGAAGCTCGGCGGCGACCTTCCCGTGAACACCTCGGGCGGGCTCAAGTCGTGCGGCCACCCGGTCGGCGCCTCCGGGGTCCGCATGATCAACAACATCGTGGACCAGCTCCTCGGGCGCGCCGAGCGGATGCAGGTCAAGGGGGCGCGCACCGGGCTCGCCCACACGCTCGGCGGCCCCGGCGCGGTCGCCTGCGTGGCCGTCCTCGGCCAGCCCTGACCCTGATGGGCGGTCCGCTCCCTCTCCCCCGGTGGGGGAGAGGATGAAGCTGACGGCGCTCGCCGTCCTCCTGGCCCTGACCGCGGGGCTCGGCCCCGCCGCGGCCCAGCCGGCGCCCTCGGGTTGCGAGGCCGGCCCCGCGCCCCTGCCTCGGGGCCACCGCCTCGGCGTGGTCTTCGCGGGCGGCGGCTCCAAGGCGGCGTACGAGGCGGGGATCGCGCTCGCCCTCCACGAGCTGGGCGTCGTCCCGACGGCGGTCGCCGGCACGTCCTCCGGGGCGCTCAACGCGACGATGGTCGCGGCCGGGGAGCCGGAGCGGCTGGCCGCGCTCTGGCGCACGCTCCGCCGCGAGGACGTCTTCGCCTACCCGCTCGGCACGGTGCTGGGGGGCCTCCTGCCCGGCTGGCTCGTGATCCCGGTCTTCCGCCACGCCTCCGCCCTGCTGGACCCGAGCCCCCTCCGGCGGCTGATCGAGCGCCAGCTGGACCTCGGGCGCGTCCGGGCGTCGCCCGTGCGCGTCCTCGTCCTGGCGGCCGACCTCCTCTCCGGCCAGCCGCGGCGCTTCGAGAACGCGACGCTCACGGTGGACGCCCTCATGGCGAGCCTGACCGTGCCGGGGCTCTTCCCCGTCGTCGCGGTCGACGGGGCCTGGCTCGTGGACGGCGCCATCGTCCAGCGGGCCCCGACCCTCGAGCTCCTCGCCACGCACCCGCTCGACCGCCTCCTCGTGATCCTCGGCTACGAGAGCATCCCGCCACCCGAGCCGACGCTGCAGCCCGTGCTCGAGCGCGCGCTGGAGGTCGCGCTCGGGCGCGAGATCCTCCGCGACGCCGAGCTCGCGCGGCTCCGCTACCCCGGGGTGGACGTGCGCGTGCTGAGACCCTCGGAGCCCCTGCGCGTCCGCCCGCTCGAGTTCGACGGCGCCGAGCTCGGGCGGCTCGTGGACCTCGGCCGGCGGGACGGCCTCCACTGCCTCGGGGCGCTCGGCTACGGTTCCTGAGGGCGATCAAATTCTCGCGGAGCCTCAGCGCCGCGTCTGCTAGGCTCGGAACGGACGGATGGAAGAGCTGCTCGAGCGCGGCGCGGAGCTGGTGGCGACGACCCGGCCCGTCGTCGTCTTCACCGGCGCGGGGGTCTCGACCGAGTCCGGCATCCCCGACTTCCGGAGCCCGAGCGGCATCTGGGCCCGCTACGACCCCGACGAGTTCTCCTACCAGAACTTCCTCCGCTCGGAGGAGGGGCGGCGGCGGTACTGGGCGCTGGGGCGCGAGCTGTACGGCACGGTCCGCTCGGCCGAGCCCAACCCCGCGCACCACGCGATTGCGGAGCTGGAGCGGCTGGGCCTGCTGGACTGCGTGATCACGCAGAACATCGACAACCTCCACCAGCGCGCGGGCACGGCGCCCGAGCGGGTGATCGAGCTCCACGGCAACGCGACGCGGGCGCGCTGCCTCGCGTGCGGGCACACCTACACGCGCGAGGAGATCCAGGCGCGGCTGGAGGCGGGCGAAGCGGTGCCCGCGTGCCGGGCCTGCAGCGGGATCATCAAGCCCCACACGATCCTCTTCGGCGAGCCGATGCCGGCGCGCGAGACCCGGCTTGCCGAGGCGCGGTCGCGCGCGGCCGGATGCTTCGTCGTGGTGGGCTCGTCGCTCGTGGTCTACCCCGCGGCCTACATGCCGCTCTACGCGAAGGAGTCGGGGGCGCGGCTCGTGATCGTCAACCTGACGCCGACCCCGCTGGACCACCTCGCCGACGTCGTCATCCCCGGCAAGGCCGGGGACGTGATGGCGCGGCTGGTCGCGCGGGTGACGGCGCGCCTCGGCCGATGACCGCGAAGCGGCGGCGCGGAGTGGGGCGGCTCGAGCGGCTGGCGCGCTGGCTTGAGACGGGGAGCTTTGCCCTGGGCATCGTGGCCGAGGGCATGGCGCAGCTGCGGGGACGGCGCCGGTCCCGGCGCCGCCCCGGTGCGTCACCGGGGTCGGCGTCTGAGCCACCCGCGCGGACGGCCAAGGTGATCCCCGCTCGGCGCCGGCCCGGCCGGCCCAAGGCCGGGTCCCGCCCCGCGCCGCGCCGGCGCCCGCGGCGGCGAGGCCCGCGGCCCGAGGGGCCGCGGTAGGGGGGCCGATGCCGCTCGCCGACAAACAGGTCCAGGCATTCGCCGCCCGGCTCGAGAGGGCGCGGGAGAAGCGGAGGCCGATCGCGCCGCTCACGGACGAGGCGCGCGGGATGACCCTGGAGGATGGCTACCGGATCCAGCGGGCGCTCCTGCGGGCGCGCACGCGCGCCGGGGAGCGGGTGGTCGGCTGGAAGGTGGGGCTCACGAGCGCGGCGCCGCGGGCCCAGATCGGGATCGACGAGCCGATCTGCGGCTTCGTCGTCGCGTCGGTCGTCTACGCGGACGGCGCGGCCATCGAGACCGGCCGCCTCATCGCGCCCGGCGCCGAGGCCGAGATCGCGTTCCTGATGCGGGACGCGCTGGCTGGGCCGGGCGTGACGCTGAACACGGCGCTCCTCGCGGTCGAGGGGGCGCTCCCGGCCCTCGAGATCGTGGACTCGCGCTACCGGGAGTGGAAATTCAAGGCGCCGGACCTCGCGGCCGACAACGCGGCGCAGGCGGGGATCGTCGTCGGCGGCCGGACGATGCCACTCGCGGAGCTGGACCTGCCGCTCGAGGGGCTCGTCTGGGAGCAGAACGGCCAGGTGGTCGCGACGGCCACCGGCGCCGAGGTGGGTGGGACGCCGCTGACCTCCGTGGTCTGGCTGGCCAACAAGCTCGGCGAGTGGGGGCTCAGCCTCCACCCGGGAGACATCGTCCTCGCGGGCGCCCTCGCGAAGATCCTCCGACCGCGGGCCGGGGAGTCGGTCCGGGCGCGCTTCACGCATCTGGGGAGCGTGTCGGCCCGCTTCGTGTAGCCGGCCGGACCGCGTTGGGGCTTCAGACCCCGAGGCCGAGGCCGGCCTGACTCCGAACGCAGGTCGCCTCGCCGAGGTGCGTGGCGGTGTGGGTGATCGCGATGCTCCCGAGGAGGCCCCCGCGGGTCCGCTTCTGGAAGACCTTCGCCACGAACTCCGCCTTCGGGATCAGGGCTCCCTGCGCCAGCAGCCGGTCGGTGTCAGCCGCTCCGACGGGCTCGGCCCACCGGGCCGGCGGGAGCCGCGCGGCGATCTCGCGGGTCCGCCGCCCGACCGCCGAACGGTAGGCGCGAGCCGCGGCGAGGTCGATCCGCTCGCTGAGCTCGGCGACTTCTGCTTCCGTCATGCCCGTGCCGATGTCTCGGCGGGAGACGGCGAGGCGCCCGGGCCAGCCGTCGTCGAGGACCTGGGGCTCCGCTGCGATGACGAGACTCAGCGTGGCGTCCTCCGCCCGCGCCATGTGCCAGAGGAGCCAGGCCAGCGAGTTCAGGCCCTTCGCCGGACGGAGCCTGAGCTGGTCGTCGGTCAGCCCCCCGAATACGCGGTCGGCGAACGAGCCGCCCTCGGCCTCGGCGACGTCGGCCGAGTGCAGGCGCGCGTGCTGGACCAGGAAGAAATCGAGCGCGTCCATCTTCACTCCTCTTCGAGCTCGTCGAGCAGAGCCCGGGCTGCCTTCAGGTCTCGCGTGTCGAAGCCCTCGGTGAACCAGCGGTAGGTCTCCCCCAGGGTCCGGCGGGCCTCGTCGCGCCGGCCGTCACGGAGGAGCAGCCGCGCGAGGCTCGCCGCCGCGCGCAGCTCGAGCGACCGCTCCTCGCGGGCGCGCGCGAGCTCGATGGCCCGTAGGAACTCGGCCTCGGCATCCCGGGCCCCGCCGGCGCCTCGCGCCAGGAGCAGCTCGCCGCGCAAGCGGTGGACCTCGGGCGCCGCGTAGCCCACGCCACTGTCGGCCAACGCCAGCGCCTCGTCCAGGGCGGTGAGCCCCCGATCCGGCTCGCCGCGCTTGGCGTAGACCTCGGCGAGGAGACAGAGCTGGATGACGCGCCGCCACCCCGAGGACCGCCTCATGGCGCCCTCGAGCGCGGCGACGCCGTCTTCGAGTCGCTCGTCCGCCAGCACGCACATCTGCACCGCCATGGCCGCGTCCACCCAGATGGCGGACTCGTGGGCACGCGCCAGTTCGACGGCCGCTTCAGCCTTCTCGCCGGCCGCCCGGGTCTCGCCGCGGTGCATGTGGATGAGCGCGGCGAAGTAGAGGGCGATGACGGTCGTCTGGGGGTGGGAGAGCTCACGAGCCAGGTTCAGCGTGTCCTGGATCCCCTCGAGGGCCTGGTCCGGATACCCGAGGTGCCACAGGCTCAGGGCTCGGAACCAGCGGCAGCAGGCGCCAGCGTCGTGGCCGCCGTAGAGGAACGCCTGGGACCGGTGCTGCCGGGCGTCGTAGAGGGTCAGGCCCTGCGCGACGTCCTCCTGCGCTCGGCGCAGCTCGCCGGTGCCGAACCGTGTGGCCCAGAGAGAGTGGTGGGCCTCGAGCAGGAGCCCGGGGTCCTGCCGCTCCCGAGCCACGTTGAGCAAGCCGTCGGCGAGCTCGGCCGCCTCGGGGTACCGCCCGCGTGAGTAGTTGGTGTACCAGAGCCCCCACAGGACCGGGAACCGGTGGGACGTGTCGCCGAGCTGCTCGCAGAGCGCCTGCGCCTGCGTGTACGACTCCTCGACCTCACGGACGCCGGGTCCCTTGATGACCATCAGGGCGGGGCCGAGAGCGACCCGGGTGGCGAGCTCCTCCGCCCGGGTGTCCCGGCTCGCGGCGATCTTCGGCAGGACGCGGAGGGCCTGCTCGAGAAACGCAACCGCCTCGCGGTTGGCCGAGCGCGCGACGGCCTTCTCGCCCGCCTGCCGGAGATAGCCGATGGCCTTTTCCCAGACGCCGCCGTGGAGCGCGTGGTGGGCGAGCCGCTCGACCTGCTCCGTCAGCCGGTCGGCGTAGAGTCGCTCGATCGCCGTCACGATCCGGGCGTGCAGCGCCCGCTGGCGCTCCTGGAGGAGGCTCTGATACGCGACCTCGTGCGTCAGCGCGTGCTTGAAGGTGTACTCGGGCTCGGGGAAGAGGCTCGCCTCGTAGAGGAACTCCGCCGACTGGAGCCGCCCCAGCCCGCGGGCGAGGCTGTCCTCGGAGAGGTCCGCGATCGCCTGGAGGAGCGGCAAGGGGACGTCCTTGCCGACGACCGCGGCCGACTGGAGGAGCTGCTTGTCCTCGGGCGGGAGCCGGTCGATCCGGGCGGCCAGGACCGCCTGGACGGTCGCGGGCACCTGGATGCCCGGGAGCTCCCTGCCCGGACGATACGCGCCCGCCTCCCCCGTGATCACGCGGGTCTCGACGAGCGTGCGGACGCTCTCCTCGAGGAAGAAGGGGTTGCCCTCCGTCCGCTCGATCAGGAGGCGCCTGAGCGGTTCGAGCCCGGCGTCGTCGCCGAGCAGGCCCCGCAGCAGCTCCTCGGCGCTCTCCGGCGGGAGGGGGTCGATCCGGAGCTGGCGGTAGTAGGTCTTCGACCCCCAGCCGTGCTGGTACTCGGGGCGGTAGTTGACGAGGAGGAGCACGCGGGCCGTCGGCAGGCTCTCCACGAGGCTGTCCAGCAGCGCCTGGGTCTCCGCGTCGATCCAGTGGAGGTCCTCGAAGAGGAGCAGGAGCGGCTGCACCTGGCTCTCCCGAAGGAGCAGGCGCTTGACCGCGTCGAGCGTGCGCTGGCGCCGCTGGGGTGGGTCGAGGGTCTCCCAGCCACCGTCCTCGACGAGGACGTCGAGGAGGCCCAGCAGCGCGGGCAAGGAGGGCTCGAGGGCGCGGTCGAGCGCGAGGAGCTTGCCCGTGACCTTCTCGCGGATCCGCCGGGCGTCGTCGCGCGGCTCGACCTGGAAGTAGCCGCGGAGGAGCTCGATGATCGGGAGGTAGGTCGTGGCCTTGCCGTAGGAGACCGACGCGCTTTCGAGGATGAGCCAGCCTTGCGCCCGGTGGGACTGGGTGAACTCCCAGTACAGGCGCGACTTGCCGACCCCCGGCTCGCCGACGACCGCCACGACCTGGCCGTGGCCCCGTCCGGCGCGCTCGAGGGCCTGGCGGAGCTGCTCCAGCTCGGTGTCGCGGCCGACGAACCGACTCAGGCCCCGCGCGGCGCCGGCCTGGAGGCGCGAGCGCGCGGCCCCGGCCCCCACCACCTCGTAGACCTCGAGCGGCTCGCCGAGTCCCCTGACGGGGATCGGGCCGAGGGGTTTCACCTGGACGTACCCCTCGGCGAGCCGGAGCGTGGTCGCCGGGATCAGGATCGAGCCCGGCATCGCCGCCTGCTCCATGCGCGCCGCCACGTGGGTCGTCTGGCCGACCGCCGTGTAGTCCATGCGGAGGTCCGAGCCGATCGAGCGGACGACGACCTCGCCCGAGTTGAGACCGATGCGGACGTGAATCGGCACCCCGGCGGCGCGGCGCACCTCGTCACCGTAGCGCCCGATGCTCTCGCGCATCCGGAGCGCCGCGTAGCACGCGCGCACGGCGTGGTCCTCGTGGGCGAGCGGGGCGCCGAAGAGGGCCATGATGCCGTCGCCCATGACCTGGTTCACGGTGCCTTCGTAGCGATGGACGGCGTCCATCATGCGCTCGAGCACCGGGTCGAGGAGCTGCCGGGCCTCCTCGGGGTCGCGGTCGGCCAGGAGCTCCATGGAGCCCTTCAGGTCGGCGAAGAGGACGGTGACCTGCTTGCGCTCGCCTTCGAGCGCGCTCTTGGACGTCAGGATCTTCTCGGCGAGGTGCTTCGGCGTGTACGCCTCGGGCGAGGCGAACCGGGCGGGCTCGGGGCCCGCGGCGGCGGCCGCGAGCGGCTGGCCGCACTTCTTGCAGAAGCTGTGGTCGGCGGCGTTGGCGGTGCCGCAGCGCGCGCAGGTGAGGGCGAGCTTCACCCCGCACCGGGGGCAGAACTCGGCGTCGGGGGGCGTCTCGTGCCGGCAGCCCGGACAGGTCATGCCCGCTTCTCGGTGCGCCCAGCCTAGCTTTGGGCGCGTCCCAGGGTCAAGGCGCGACGAGTGCCACCGGGATGGCTAACCGCCGACCCCCAGGTACGTGGCCGTCACCTGGCGATCGGCGCGCAGCCGGTCGGGCGTGCCCTCGAAGACGATCGTCCCGTGGTCGATCACGTAGACGCGGTCGGCCAGCTGGAGCGCCATCTCCGCGTTCTGCTCCACGAGCAGCATGCTCACCCGCTCGGCCTTGAGCTGCCGGATCGTTCCGACGACCGTCTGCACCACCAGCGGCGCCAGGCCCTGGGACGGCTCGTCGAGGAGGAGCAGGTCGGGCCCCGTCACGAGGGCCCGGGCGATGGCGAGCATCTGCTGCTCGCCGCCCGAGAGGAAGCGGCCCTTCCGCTCCAACACGTCGCGGAGCTTCGGGAAGCGCTGGAGGGTGTCCTCCACCTGCCAGCGCGAGCCGGGCCGCCGGGCGATGGCGAGGTTCTCCCGAGCCGTCAGGTAGGAGAAGATCCCGCGGGTCTCGGGCACCAGCGCGATCCCGAGCCGGGAGATTCGGTGGGCGGGAAGCCCGGCGATGTCCTGCCCCTTGTACTGGATCCCCCCCGTCCGGGGCGGTGTGAGACCCGTGATGGAGCGGAGCGTCGTCGTCTTGCCCGCGCCGTTCCGGCCGAGGAGCGCCACCACCTCCCCCTCGGCGACGGCAAGCGAGAGGCCGTGGAGGATGTGGCCCAGGCCGTAGAAGGTGTCGATGCCCCGGATGTCGAGGATCATCCCGCGGCCATCCCGCCGAGGTAGGCGCGGCGCACCTCCTCGTTCCGCTGGATCTCGGCCGGCGTCCCCTCCGCGATGACGCTCCCGAAGTGCATCACCGTGATCCGGTCGGAGACGCCCATGATGATGTCCATCTTGTGCTCGATGAGGACGATCGTGTAGCGCCCCTTGAGGCTCGTGACGAGCGCCACCATCTTCCGGCTCTCCTCCGGGGAGAGCCCCGCCGCCGGCTCGTCGAGGAGCAGGAGCCGGGGGTTCGCGGCGAGCGCGATCGCCAGCTCGAGCTGCCGCTGCTCGCCGTGGGAGATCTCCCGGGCGGGCTGGTGCGCCCGGTCCCGGAGCCCCACGTCGGCCAGGGCCCGGAGCGCCCGCTCCCGCACGTCGGCGAACCGGTCGGTCCGCCGCCAGCAGAGGCCCCGCCAGGAGTCGCGGCGGGCGAAGGCCGCGGCCCAGACGTTCTCGAGGAGCGTGAGCGCGGGGAAGACGTTGGTCCGCTGGAAGGAGCGGGCGATGCCGAGGTGGGCGATCCGGCTGGGCGGCGTCCCGGTGATGTCGCGGCCGTCGAAGACGATCCGCCCGGACGTCCGCTCGAGCTGGCCCGTCAGGAGGTTGAAGACGGTCGTCTTGCCGGCGCCGTTGGGGCCGATGATCGAGTGGAGGGTGCCGGCGGCGACCTCGAGCGTCACGTCGTTGACCGCCAGGAGGGCGCCGAAAGCCTTGGTGAGCTTCTCGGTCCGGAGGAGGGCCTGGGCCACGTCAGCCCGCCGCCGGCGCCACGACGCGGCGGCGCTGCCACCAGCTCCAGAGGCGCGCCCACGCCTCCACGCAGCCGCCGCGGAAGAAGAGGACCACGATGACGAACGCCACCCCGAGGAGGAGCGGCCAGCGCGCCCAGACGACGCTCACCGACTCCGAGAGCCAGATGAAGACGAAGGAGCCGACGATGGGGCCGTAGAGGGAGCCGCTCCCGCCGATGAGCGTGGCGAAGACCACGTTGCCCGAGAAGACGAAGCCGATGGCCTCGAGGGGCACGATGCCGAAGAGCATGGCGTAGAGCACGCCCGACAGGCCGGAGAAGGCGCCGCCGATGACGAAGGCCAGGAGCTTGAACCGCCGCGCGTCGTACCCGACCGCCTCGGCCCGCAGCTCGTTCTCGCGGATCGCCCGGAGGATCGTCCCCAGCGGGGACTCCACGATCCGCTTCATCACCCAGAGGGACAGGAGGAACAGCGCCGCGACGAAGACGTAGTAGGGCAGGGGCCCGCGGACGTCCACGCCGAAGACCGCCGGCCGGGGGATCCCCGGCATCCCGTCCTCGCCGCCGGTCACGCTGGTCCACTGGTAGGCGATGAAGTAGAACATCTGGTTCAGCGCGAAGGTCAGCATGATGAAATAGAGGCCCGAGCGCTGGACGCAGAGGTAGCCGACCAGCGCGGCCGAGATGGCGCCCGCGGCGACGCCGATCGCGAGGGCGAGGAAGACATCGACCTGGTAGTGCTTCAGGAGGTAGCCGGCCACGTAGGCGGCGGCGCCGAAGAAGGTGGACTGGCCGAAGGAGAGGAGGCCGGTGTAGCCCAGCAGGAGGTTCAGTCCGAGGCCGAAGATCGCGAAGATCCAGATCTCCGTGGCGATCGCGTGGCGGACGACCAGCGGGAGGAAGACGACCGCCGCGAGGAGCGCCAGCCAGGCGCGGGTCATTCAAGACCCCCCACACCCCCGTCCCCTCCCACCCTTCGGGGGGAGGGGTGGGCACGCCGCCCGGAGCCGTCCCGTGCCCGGTCCGTCATTCGAGAGCCCGCACACCCCCGGCCCCATTGACCGGATCGCCGGGACGGCTCGGGCCTGCGGCCCTCGCGACGTCCCGTCCCTCCGGTGGCCTTCGGGGGGAGGGGTGGGTCCGCCGCCCGGAGCCGTCCGGTGCCCGGTCCGTCATTCGAGAGCCCGCACCCCGTCCCCGATTGATCGGATCGCCGGGACGGCTCGGGCCTGCGGCCCTCGCGACGTCCCGTCCCTCCGGTGGCCTTCGGGGGGAGGGGTGGGTCCGCCGCCCGGCGCCGTCCGGTGCCCGGTCCGTCATTTCGGGCCCCCCCGCACCCCCGCCCCGCGCTTCCTCGTCGCCGCGGCGGGATCGGCTTGACCCGGGGTGGCTCACCGGATGCCGAAGAGGCCCTGGGGGCGGACGAGGAGGACCGCGGCCATGACGGCGAAGATCACCGCCACCGACGCCTCGGTCCAGTAGAAGGCGACGATGCTCTGGGCCACGCCGATGAGGAGCCCGGCGGCGATGGCCCCCAGGAGGTTGCCGAGCCCGCCGAGCGCGACCACGACGAACGCGATGCCGAGCATGTCCACGCCCATCGAGGGGGAGAGCCCGCGGATGGGCGCGGTCAGGGCGCCGGCGATCCCCGCCAGGTAGGCGCCGAGGCCGAAGGCCGCGGTGAAGAGCCGGTGGATGTCGATGCCCAGGAGCGAGACCATCTCCTTGCTCTCGATGCCGGCGCGCATGATCGCCCCGTATCGCGTCTTCTCGAGGAAGAGCCAGGTGGCGAGGATCAGGAGGCCCGCCATCACCATCACGAAGAGGCGGTACTTCGGGTAGAAGGTGAAGCCCAGGTCGACGCCCCCGCGGAGGATCGGCGGGGGGAGCTGGCTGAAGCCGATCGGCCCCCAGACCACGATGATGCCCTCGCTCAGGATCAGCGACAGGCCGAAGGTGAAGAGCAGCTGGTAGTCGTGGCCGGCGGCGTAGAGGGGTCGGATCCCCGCGTACTCGACGAGGAGCCCCAGCAGCGCCACGCCGACGGGGGCCAGCACCAGGGCCACCCAGAAGTTCCCGACGACGTGGATCGCGCTGCCGAGGAAGTACGCGCCCACGGCGAAGAGCGCGCCGTGGGCGAAGTTCGGGATGTTGAGCACCCCGGTGATCAGCGACAGGCCGAGCCCCATCAGGGCATAGAGCATGCCCGTCGCGATCCCGTTGAGGATCTGGCCGAGGAGCTGGCTCAGAAGCTACCGATGTCCTTGCAGGCCGCGTACTCGGCCGGCAGCGGCGTGTCGCCGGTGGCGATGATGTCGGCGAAGTCCAGCGGGTTTTTCATGGCCGCCTTCGACTTGCAGCGCGTGAAGAAGAACGGCCGGAGCGTCTGGTGGGTCTTCGGGTCTATCCGCATCCGCCCCACCAGATCGTTGACCTCGATCCCCTCCAGCGCCTTGATCACGTCCTGGATCTCGACGGACTTGGCCTTGTCGAAGCCGTGGAGCAGCATGCGGGTCATGCCGTACGCGGCCGCCGGGGCGTACCCGGGCGGGTTGCCGAACTTGGCCTGGTAGCTCTTCACGAACTCCTTGGCCACGGGCGTGTCGGCCGTGTAGTAGAAGTTGGAGCCGACCCAGAGGTTCTCGCGGATCTCCGGCGAGAGCTGGACCAGCTCCTCCACCCCGGAGGACCAGCTCATGATGAGCGGGATCTTGGGCGTGAGGCCGAAGTTGAAGATCTCGCGGGCGGCGGTGACCGCGTCGAGGCCGAAGTTGATCATGGCCACCACGTCAGGCTTGTTCCCCGCCGCCTTGGTGACGTAGTTCGAGAACTCGCGCTCGCCCAGCGGGTGCCGGTCGGCGCCGACGAACTCGATCCCGTGGGTCTTCCCGACCTCCTTGATGTACTTCTCCACCGACCAGCCGAAGGCGTAGTCGGCGACCAGGAGGTGCCAGCGCCTGGCCTTGGGGTTCGCCTTCATGAAGTTGTCGACGACGGTCTTGGCCGCCGTGTAGGGGCTGGCCGCCCACTGGAAGGAGTACCGGTGACAGCGCGCGCCCGAGATGTCCTCCGTGCCGCCGCTGAAGTAGTGGAGCACCTTCTTCCGCTTGGCGACCTCGGAGACGGCCAGCGCCACGCCCGAGGACCAGGGGCCGATGACGAAGCGCGCGCCCTCGCCGTCCACGGCCTCCTCCACCCGGCGGGTGGCCGACCCGGCCTTCGTCTCGGAGTCGCGCGTGATGTACTTGACGGGCCGCCCGAGGATCTTCATCCCACGCTCGTCGAGCGCCATCTTCATGCCGCGATCGAGGATGGGCCCGACATCCGAGAAGGCCCCGGTGAACGGCCAGATGCCCAGGAGCACGACCTCGCTGGCCTGGGCCCGGAGGATCGCGGGGAACCCGAGCCCGGCTGCGGCGCCGGCTGTGCCGAGCTTGAGGACATCACGACGCGTCAGTGCGCTCATGGCTGTCTCCTCCTCGAGTCGGTGGCGGTGGATGACTCGTTCCGGCAGGTCGGTAGCCTACTACGGGTTCCCCGGCAGCGCAACGCGGGGGCGCCCGGCGGGCGCACGTCAGGGTTGTGAGGGAGGCGGACGATGCGGGTTGCGTCTTGGTGGTCCTACGGCTATATTAGCCGTAGGAGGTGCCCA
>Ga0137796_10000530_pt1 | contig 23256 bp, 27 predicted proteins | sample OV2TP3_FD_97704 | JGI IMG/M metagenome (GOLD analysis project Ga0137796, IMG submission 97704) | reverse complement strand
TTGACCTCCTGCTGTTTCTGCTCGATCCGCTCCATCAGCGCGAGAATCCGATCTTCGATCTCGCCTTTTTTCTTGTTGGCCATCTCGATCTCGAAGAGATGGGCTTGATACTCCTTGTTGGTCTTCAACTCCGGCAGACGAGCCTTGAGCTTCTCGGTCTGAGCTTCATGAATCTCCAGGTCTTTCTCGTTGTTCCGACGCTCTTTCACCAACGCTTCGACTTCGGCTGACGCGTGTTTGAGCCGGGTGGTGGCTTCCTGGAGGGGGGCTTCTGCGGCCTGGATCAGTTCGGGGGTCTTGCGCTGCCGGTCCTTGATCTCCATGATCCGGAGGTCCAGGCCCTGAAGCTTGATGAGCAGCGGCAGGGAAGGATTCAAAGCTCCCTCGGCGCGTTTCGACGCTGGTAGGGTGCCCTCATAACGCACCAAGCTACCACAGAAATCAGCCGTGAGCAAGGGAGATCCGTCCGGCTTCTGCAGGAATGGGTGCTGAGGACTGAGCGCTGAAGGCTGATCGCGGAATGCTGAACCCAACGAGCCATGGAATCAAAGGGCCGCATCATTTTCGCGGCCTGTGAGGGCACCCATTGCATTCTAGGAGCAATGGGTCCCCCGGCATGTGAGATGGGTTGGCGAGCGCCGGTCGCCGGAACTGCCACTGCAGTCATCACGAGCCAAGGACGTGGTGGGCCCACCAGGACTCGAACCTGGGACCAGCTGATTATGAGTCAGCCGCTCTGACCACCTGAGCTATGGGCCCTCTTACCGTGAGGCGTCAGGCCCCTTACGCCTCACGCCTCACCCCTTACGGCTTCTACAGGCTCTCAACGAAGCTCTTGAGCTTCTTGCTGCGGCTGGGGTGACGCAGCTTCCTGAGGGCCTTGGCTTCGATCTGTCGGATGCGTTCGCGGGTCACTTCAAAGTCTTGCCCGACCTCTTCCAGCGTGTGGTCGGTGCTCTCTCCGATGCCGAACCGCTTTCTCAGCACCTTTTCTTCGCGCGGCGTCAGGGTCTCGAGCGCGCTGTTGATCTGGCGCTGGAGATCGTAGCGGATGGCCGCCTCCAAGGGAGAGATGGCCTTCTTATCCTCGATGAAGTCTCCGAGATGGCTGTCTTCTTCTTCTCCGATGGGGGTCTCCAGGGAGATCGGTTCCTTGGCGATCTTCAGAATCTTCCGAACCTTGTCGAGTGGCAGCTCCATCCGTTCGGCGATTTCCTCCGGGTTCGGCTCGCGCCCCAGCTTCTGCACCAGGTGGCGCGAGGTCCGGATGAGTTTGTTGATCGTTTCGATCATGTGAACCGGAATCCGGATGGTCCGGGCCTGGTCCGCGATGGCCCGGGTGATGGCCTGGCGGATCCACCATGTGGCGTAGGTGCTGAATTTGTAGCCCCGCTTGTATTCGAACTTGTCCACCGCCTTCATCAGGCCGATGTTTCCCTCCTGAATCAGGTCCAGGAACTGCAGCCCTCGGTTCGTATACTTCTTGGCGATGCTCACCACGAGTCGGAGATTGGCTTCGACCAGGTCGGCTTTGCCTCGCTTGACCTTTTCGGCGGCATGATCCAGATGCCGGACGGCTTCCTTGATCTCGTCGGCGGACACCAGCGCCACGTCGGTCTCGAGCTTCCGGATCCTGGCCCGAGCGTTGCGGTACACCTTATTGATGTCATGGAGCGTGCTCTCCGGCAGGCCGGTCTGGCGGCGCACCGCGAGCAGATCGCGCCGGCTCCGGCCGAGACGCCTGAGCAGATTCATCCCCGGTTCTCCCGAGACGCCGAGCTTCCGTTGGCATTGGCTGACCTCCCGCTCGGCCGCGGTGATTTGCTGGGCAAGCTCTCTCACGCTTTCGACCAGCCGGTCCTTCACCGCCTGGTGCAGGTTGATCGCTTCCAACTTTTCGACCACCTGCTGCTGAACCTGCTGTAGCTGCTGCTTGATGCGGCGCTTGCGAGCCGGATCGTTGCCTGCCCGCCGGAGCTTTTCATGCAGAGGCATCAACGGCTTGGAGTGATGGCGGATCCGGTTCAAGGCGTCGAGGGTCCGTCGCCGGAGATCCTCATCATCATGCTCCACGACCTCCTCTTCAAACTCGTCGTCATAGGGTGACGCCACCAGCTCGCGAACATTGATTTTTCCGCCCTTGAGCTTGTCTCTCAGGGCCAGAATCGCCTGGATGGTCATCGGCATGCCGAACACCGCCGAGGCGATCTCTTTCTTCCCCTCCTCGATGCGCTTGGCGATTTCGATTTCGCCCTCGCGGCTGAGCAACGCCACGCTCCCCATCTCTTTGAGATAGAGGCGGACGGGGTCGTCGGTGCGGCTCAGGACGCCGGGGGTCAGGTCGATCTCCTTCTCCGGCTCCTCCGCCTCTTCGATCTCTTCCACCTCATCCACCGCCTCCTCGCCTTCGGCCATCATCTTCTGATAGCGCTCGCCCTCGGAGCCATCGATGATCTCGATGTCCATCTCGCCAAAAATGGTCATCAGGTTGTTCAGCTGCTCCGACGACACCATCTCGGCCGGAAGCGTGCTGTTCAGCTCGTCGTACGTCAGATAGCCCTTCTCCTTTCCCATGGAGATGAGCTTCTTGACTTCGCCGAGCAACTCCTCTTTGGGCATCGCGACTCCTGCGTATGTGCGCTACGCGGTCGGAGCGGCAGGGAGCGCCGCCTTCCGGACCCGTAACTCGTTGACCTCGGCATTCAGCCTGCGGACCTCTTCTGCCCGACCTTCTCGTTCCGCCATCCGCAGCCTGGCGATCAATTCTCCAAGCGCCGACTCATGGCGTTTCCGCTCCAGCCGTTGCAGGCACCCAGTGATGTGCTCGGCCACGCTGTCGTAGTGCCGCTCCGAGAGGGACAGCTCGGCGGCCAGAGGGCCGCATTGCGGATCGGCCAGCGCCTCGTCCAGGACAGGACGGAGCAGCACCCGACCATCCGGATCGACATGGCGAACCGCGATCTCGACGAGTCGCCGACACTCCGGCACTGTGAAAGCTTCCGGGTCGAGTGCACGGACCTGAGTCGGCTCCAAGAACCCGTGCAGCAGCAGATGCACCAGATCATGTTCCTCGGAGCCTCGCGGCCGTGTCTCCCCAGCGGCCCGCAGGCTCTTGGGGCTCGGCCTCTTCCCGTCCTTGGCCCGCAGTTCGGGATAGCGTTCGACAAGACGCTGCTGACCGATTCCCAAACGCTCCGCCACGCGTTTGATGCATTCTTCCTTCGCGATGCGGTTGCTGGTCTTCTGGAGAATGCGCAAGATGTCATCCACGCTGCGGATGCGGTCTTCGATCGTCCCGGAGACAGCGCTCTCCAGGCTATGCTCCACCGCAAAGTCGAGGAGACTCGGCGCGCGCGCTTGCAACCGGAGAAAGGCTTCGGGCCCTTCCCCGCGGATGAACACATCGGGGTCCCGGCCCTGCGGCAAGGAGATCACGCGAACCGCGATGCCGCTGTCCACAAACACTTCCAGCGTCCGCAGAGCCGCCCGCACTCCTGCCAGATCGGGATCGAACAACAGCACCACGTTTTGGACGAACCGACGGATGGTTCGGACATGATCGGCGGTCAGCGCGGTGCCTAAGGTCGCGGCAACGTTCGTCACGCCGGCCTGGTGCAGCGAGATGGCGTCGAAATATCCCTCGACGATGATCAGGGAATTGGCTCGACCGGCCGCCTCGCGGGCCCGGTCCATGCCGAATAACGAGCGCCCTTTGGAGAACAGCGGCGTCTCAGGCGAGTTCAGATACTTGGGAGTCTCCTCGCCAAGGCACCGTCCGCCGAAGGCGATAGTGCGGCGATGAAGGTCGGTGATCGGAATCATCAGGCGTGCGCGGAACCGATCGTAGTAGCCAGCCGGGCCTTCTCCGCGACCGGTGCGCTCCTTGGCGACCGTGAGCCCGGCCAGGGCCAACTCCGCCGCGCTATAGCCTTGGCCGGTGAGTTTCTTGATGAGTCCATCCCAGGCCGGAGGCACCCACCCCAGCTTGAACGTTTCGATCGTCTCAGGCCTGATTCCCCGCGCGGCGAGATAAGCGCTCGGTTCCTGTCCGAGATGCGGATCCATCAGGTTGCCGTGAAACCAGGCGGCGGCGGCTTCGTGGAGTTCCTGGAGCCGAGCGCGGGCCCGGGCCTGATCCTGCGCCCCTCCCTTGTCTGCCTTTTCAATGACCGGGACCGCAATGCCCGCTCGCCGGCCGAGTTCCCGGACCGTCTCCGGAAAATCGGTTCCTTCCATCTTCATCATGAACGTGAAGACATTGCCTCCGACGCCGCAGCCGAAGCAGTGAAAAATCTGGCGAACGGGGCTCACCGTAAACGACGGCGTTTTCTCGGCATGGAAGGGGCACAACCCTTTCAGGTTTTGGCCCGCCTTGGTGAGGGTGAGGTAGCCCGACACCACCTCAGTGATGTCGATGCGTTCTCGGATTTGATCGATTACCTCTTGCGGGATGAGGCCGTATGGCACCGACGCTTCGCTCCTTGTGCTCGCGTGCCGCGTCGAATCAGAATGGGTGGCTAAGGATATGAAAAACCGAAATAAATGGGTCTGACACTATAACAAGGCGCTTTTGCCCCTGTCAACGGAGCCTTCAGCCGGGCGGCCAGCCCATGGCGCGTCCGCCAAGCAGGTGCAAATGCAGGTGAGAGACGGTCTGGCCACCGTCAAACCCGGTGTTGGCCACCACCCGGTAGCCGGAGCTGGAGATCCCTTTCTGCTTGGCGAGCTTGGCGCACGTCAGGATCAGGTGGACGATCAAGGAAGAGTCGGCTTCCTTCAACATATCCAGCGATTCGATATGGCGCTTGGGCACAACCAGGATATGGACCGGGGCCTGCGGGTTGATATCCTCAAATGCCAGCCCGACATCGTCCTCATGGACGATCTTCGAGGGAATCTCCCGTTGCACGATCCGGCAGAAGATGCAGTTGCTCATGCCGGGTCCTGTGTCGGGCGGTTTGGGCGAAGGCCCGATTTACCGGCCCGCCCCGCCAACTCGCGGTAGACCTCCTCCAACGAGATGTCGTGATACCCGAGAGCGACCAAGGTGTGGAACAGCAGGTCCGCCACCTCGTGGACGATCTCCTCGCGCTTGCCGTTCTTGGAGCTGAGCACCACCTCGCCCGCCTCTTCCACCACCTTCTTCAACAGACGATCCGCGCCGGCGTCGAAGAGGGAGGACACGTAGGAGTCGGCCCTGGGGTTCCGCTTGCGATCCTGGATGGTTCTGGCAAGCTGATCGAGAAGCCCGCCGAACGCCTCCTGCGTCTTGCCCGCCTGGGGGCCACTGGCCGTCAGGCGGGTGAAAAAACAGGCTCGCTCGCCGGTGTGGCAGGTCGGGCCGACCGGTTCGGCTTTGACCAGCAAGGTGTCACCGTCACAATCGAGAAAGAGGTCTTTGAGGATCAGGCGGTGGCCCGAGGTCTCGCCTTTTTCCCACAGCGCGTTCCGTGAACGGCTCCAGAAGTGCACGGATTGAGTCGACAGGGTCTTCTCCAACGCCTCACGGTTCATGAACCCAAGCATCAAGACGGTCCCATCCCGCCAGTCTTGGACCACCGCGGGGATCAACCCCCGATCATCGAACACCACCGCGGCAAATTTGTCCATGACCCTCTCCTTAATCCTCCCCCTTCAAGGGGGAGGGGAGGGTGAGGGTCCTCACCGCCACGCCCCGTTGCCGGAGGTAGGCCTTTGCTTCCGGAATCGTGTAGTGGCGATAGTGGAACATCGATGCGGCAAGCACTGCGTCCGCCCTGCCCCGCACGAAACCTTCATACAGGTGCTCGAGCGTGCCCGCGCCGCCTGACGCGATCACGGGGATTGAGACCGCCTCGGCCACGGCCGCGGTGAACTCAAGATCGTATCCCTGCTGGGTGCCATCCCGGTCCATACTGGTCAGCAAGATTTCACCGGCGCCATAGGTCTCCATCCGACGAGCCCACGCGACCGCATCAAGCCCGGTCGGGTTCCGTCCGCCGTGGGTGAACACTTCCCAGTTCCCCTCAGCTGCCCCAGGCCTCGGGCTATCCTCAGGACGCTTCGCGGTCACTACCCGACGCTTCGCGTCTATGGCCACCACGATGCATTGAGTCCCGAACCGTTCGGCGGCGGCTTTGACGAATTCGGGGCGGGCCACCGCAGCCGTGTTAATGCTGACCTTGTCCGCGCCAGCCTTCAGCAGATCGCGGATGTCCTCCAACGCTTTGACGCCGCCGCCCACGGTCAGGGGCATAAAGGCCTGTTCGGCGGTCCGAGCCACCACATCCAGGATGGTCTTTCGGTTTTCGTACGAGGCGGTGATATCCAGAAAGCAGAGCTCATCGGCCCCCTCGCGGTCGTAGGCGCGGGCCACCTGAACCGGGTCTCCGGCATCCCGGAGATCCACAAAGGAAACGCCCTTCACCACCCGTCCATCTTTCACGTCCAGACATGGGATGATCCGCTTGGTCAACATTCTTGGCTCGTCACGACGGCAGTGGCGCTCCCGACGACCGGCGCTCGCCACAGGTCCCATGCGATGTGGTGGCTGAAGCCCGCGCTAAGGTCGATGCCCGCTTCATTCGAGGCACTGGGTGATAGGCTATGGGACATTGCGCGCCTTTGCCTTGGCCCCTAGCCCGCGCTCGCCGCGGCGCTCGCCGCAGCGAGCGACAGCTTCCCGTCGTACAGCGCTTTACCGACGATGACCCCTTCGACGCGAGGCCCAAGGGCCTTGATGGCGTGGAGATCAGCGACACGACTGATCCCGCCCGAGGCGATGACGGGGAAGGGAGACCACTCCACAACCTCTCGCAGGCTCGACAGATTGGGCCCTTCCAGCATGCCGTCTTTGGCCACATCGGTATGGATAATCCCCGCGAGCGGATAGTGGGATAACGTCCGTAGCAGGTCTCTGGGGGAGCGGTCGGACAGAGTCGCCCATCCCCGGATCGCGATCTTGCCATCGCGAACATCCACGCCGACCAGGATCCGCTGGGGGAATTCCGCACAGGCTTGCTCGAGTAGGCTTAGGTCTTCGAGGGCGGCCGTCCCGACCACCACGCGGCTGGCGCCGCGCTCAAGATACATCCGGATGGCGTCAAGGGTCCGGATTCCGCCACCGACCTGAACCGGGACCGAGACTGCTTCGAGAATCGCCTCAATCCAGGATGTATTCTTCGGCTGGCCTTCGAGAGCGCCGTCGAGGTCCACCACATGGAGGCGCTGTGCGCCGGCCTGCTGCCAATGCCGGGCCATGCCGACAGGGTCGTCGGAATAGACCGTCTCCGCGCGCATGTCGCCCTGTCGTAAGCGAACACAGCGCCCGTCCTTCAGATCGATGGCCGGGATCACCAGCATCGGGACCGCTCATTATTCGGCATCCGCATACGAGGTGGGAGTCCCGAACGGAAACTTACGGAGGACTCGATCCACACCATATTCTGCCAGCTCCGCGGCCGTGACAAACACCCCTTTCCGCTGGACGAACCCCAGGAAATCCTCATTCATCGGCCGCTGCTTCTCGTAATAGTTGCCGGTCCAGAGCACCGTGCCGTCCGCTCCGATGAGCTTGACCTCAAACCCGACGATGGCGGGATCGGCCCCCAGCTTGCTACCCACGCGTTCCTGGTACACCAAGACCCGACCGACGACCGCCGCATCGGCCGAGAGCCTCGCCGCAACCTGCCGCGCCAACTGTTCCGGAGCTATCCCCGTCACACTCGATCCCAGCGCCTTGACCACCCGACCGGCCTCGCTGGGAGAGATCACCAGAATCCCCTGTCGATTCTTGAGCCGACCGTAAAACAGTTGGGTCACTTTCTCAGCCGCGTACGGGGGAACCGTGAGTCTGGGCTGGTCCTTATCTTCAGCCAGCTTGCGTCCCTCGGGGGATTTCGGAACCGCCGGGATAGAAATGTCGGACCGCTTCGCGCCGGGCGGGACAAAAAATTCGGGACCCGGTACCTCCGCGATTTGCGGTGTCGTCAGCGCGTCAAACGGCATGACCGCGACGGTCTTGACCGGGTATTGATCAAGCTTCGGGGAGGTCTCGATGGTGACCTTCGTGGGAGCACAGCCCGCCAGCACTAAGATGAGCAGAGCGGCCAATAGAGCCTGCGGCCGTACACCTGACGCCTCACGCCTCACGGGGCACCGGGACCCATTGCCGGGACCCATTGCTCCGCAGAATGCAATGGGTGCCCCGGAGCAATGGGTGCCCCCTCCGGGACCGCAATGGGTCCCACGTCTCACGCTTAAGGTTGCCATTCCGCAAAATTTCTCAGGACCTGAAGCCCCGTTGCCTGGCTCTTCTCAGGATGAAACTGACAGGCAAAGACGTTGTCGCGCCAGATGCTGGAGACGAAACCGATCCCGTACTCGGTGACCGTCGAGATAACCGAGCGATCGGCCGGCTCCGCATAGTACGAGTGCACAAAATAGAAAAAGGCGCCGTTCTGCAGATCACGCAAGGGCGGAGCCGGACGCTGGATGGCAATGCCGTTCCAGCCCATGTGCGGAACTTTCAATCCGGCCATCGGTCCGTCCGCCGGAAACCTCCTGACGGTGCCGGGAACCAGGCCCAGGCCCTTGTGCATCCCGAACTCTTCGCTTTCGCTGAACAGCAGTTGGAGGCCGAGGCAGATCCCCAAAAACGGCTTTCCCTGGCCGATCGCACGCTGGATCGGGTCGACCAACCCGTAGCGCTCTAGGTTCGCCATGCAGTCGCCGAACGCGCCGACGCCCGGCAGCACCACGTGGCTGGCATCATCCAGGACGCGACGTTCCCGGGTCACGACCGCGCTCTGCCCCACCGCTTCGAAGGCCTTCTGCACGCTCCGGAGATTGCCCATGCCGTAATCGACGATCGCGATCATGTTTCTAGCTCGTCATGACGGCAGTGGCGATCCCGACGACCGACGCTCGCTAACCCTGTTCACGCGGCGGGCGACGCTTCGTGCCGGGACCCATTGCTCCTTAATGCAATGGGTGCCCAGGTCGAAGCCCACTTTTAATAGCCAATAGCCCATCGCCCATTGCCTATAGCCTGCCTTTCGTCGAGAGGACCCCCCTGACCCGCTCGTCGATGGAGGTCGCCTGGTCCAGCGCCTTGGCCAGAGCCTTGAACACCGATTCCATAATGTGATGCGGGTTCCGGCCATACAGGACATTCACGTGCAGGGTCAGCCCGGCATGGCTGGCGAATGCCTGGAAAAAATCTTCGAAGAGCCCCAGGTCCAGCTCCTTGATCCGGCGCTGGAGCAGCTCCACGTGATAGACCAGATAGGGCCGGCCGCTGAGATCCACGGTGACCTGGGCCAGGGTCTCGTCCAATGGTACGGACGCCCAGCCGAACCGCCGGACGCCTTCTTTGGAGCCGAGCGCCCGCTTCAGGGCCTCTCCCATCACGATGCCGATATCCTCGATCGTGTGGTGGTCATCGATCTCGGTGTCGCCCTTGGCCCGCACCGCCAAGTTGAAAAATCCGTGCTTCGCCAGCAGGGCCAGCATGTGGTCCAGGAACGGGATCGTGGTACGGATCTGCCCCTGCCCCGTCCCGTCCAAGCTGAAGTCCACGCGGACCGAGGTCTCTGCGGTGGTCCTCTCGATGGTGGCACGCCGGTTGTTGTTCCGCACCCGCTTCATGGCAGCCTGCTCTCGATCGATTTGGCATGCGCTGTGAGGCCTTCCATGTGCGCGATCCGCGCGACATGATCCTTGACCTTGGACAGGCCTTCTTTGCTGTACGCGATGATGTTGCTCTTTTTCACGAAATCGTCAAAGGAGAGGGCCGAGCAGAACCGCGCCGCTCCCCCCGTCGGCAAGACATGGTTGGGGCCCGCCACGTAGTCCGCGACGGCAGGAGGCGTGTAGCGGCCGAGAAAGAGCGCGCCGGCATGGCGAACCTTTTCGAGGTAATCGAAGGGACGGTCCACCGCCAGCGTCAAGTGCTCCGGCGCGATGTCGTTCGCGAGCACGATCGCGTCGTCCATGGAATCAACCACGAAGGCCACGCCGTGCCGTGCGACGGCCGTCGCGGCAATCTTTTCTCGAGTGGCACCGGCAAGCAGCCCGCGCACGTGGGTGATCACCTCCTTGGCCACACGCTCGGACGTCGTCACGAGATACACCCTGGCCTCCTCATCATGCTCCGCCTCGCACAGGAAATCGGCCGCGACGTGGGCCGGATTGGCCGACGCATCGGCAATGACCAGCAGCTCGCTGGGTCCAGCAATCATGTCGATTCCCACCGTCCCATAGACCAAGCGCTTCGCGGCGGCTACATACAGATTGCCGGGCCCGATGATCTTGTCCACTCTGGCGATCGTGTCCGTTCCGTACGCCATGGCGGCAATCGCCTGGACTCCTCCGATCCGGTATACCTCGTCCACGCCGGCGATATCCGCGGCCACCAGAAGATACGGGCTGATGCCGCCTTTCGGCGTCGGGGTGCACATCACCACCCGCTTCACGCCGGCCACCTTAGCCGGAATCGCGTTCATCAGGACAGTCGAGGGATAGACCGCCTTGCCGCCCGGCACGTACAAGCCCACGGCATCGAGCGGCATCACGACCTGCCCGAGGGTCGCCCCGTCGTCCTGATACATCCAGGTCTTCGTCCGCTGTCGCTCATGAAAGGCGCGGATCCGTTGGGCCGCATACCGCAGCGCGTCCCCTTCCTCCTTGCGGATCTGATAGTACGCTTCCTTGACCTGCTCGGGGCTGATGCGGAACTGTGCGGGCTTGAGCCTGATGCGGTCGAACTTCTTCGTGTACCGGGCGATCGCGGCGTCTCTCCCCCGCTCGACCCCCTTGAGGATCGCCTTGACGGCGTTCTCAACCGACCCACGGGGCGCACTGCAACGCGACGTCACGCGCTTGACCATGGACTTAAAGGCTCGGTCTCGACTCGATATGAGCTTCATGGTCGTTCTCCGTGCCGCGGCGACTTGCCTCAGCGCTCAGCAGCGCCTGCGGGTGATTCCCCGCGGCGCGCCCTAGGCCCGCTTGGCACGCTTCGGCCGGCAAGCCTTCAGTCTGGCGATCAATCTGGTGATGACCGGGTGCTTCATCTTCAGGCTCGCCCGATTCACGATGAGCCTGGCCGTGGATTCGGCAATCACTTCCACCTGGACAAGATCATGCGCTTTCAGCGTCCTCCCGGTGGAGACCAGGTCCACGATCCGATCGGCCAGCCCCACGATCGGGGCCAACTCGATGGACCCGTAGAGCTTGACAATCTCGACCGGAAGGCCTTTCCGGTTAAAGTATCGCTCGGTGATGTTCGGATACTTCGTCGCCACGCGGATCTTCGACGACAGCCGCTCACGCCGGCTGTTGTCCCGCAAGGCGGCTACCGCTATTCTACACGCCCCGAACCTGAGGTCCAGCGGCTCATAGACATCGTGGTCCTGCTCCCAGAGCATATCCTTTCCGACCACCCCCACGTCGGCCGCACCGTATTCGACATAGGTCGGCACGTCACTGGGCCGCACGACCAGGAACGACGTGCCGCTCTGCGGACACTCAAAGACCAGCCGGGGACTCTCCGCCGAGACGCTCTTGCTGGCGTAGCCGGCCCGCTTGAATAGCTCCAGGGCCGGGGCCAAAAGCTTGCCTTTCGAGAGCGCCACCACGAGCATATCACTCATGAGACCATCTCAGGGGCCCGACAGGAACGCACCTCGGTCCGCCGGATCACCGCTCCCAGCCCCAGCAATTTCTCTTCGATGCGCTCATACCCCCGGTCCAGGTGGTAGACACGGGACACCTCAGTCTCCCCGGCGGCGGCGAGGCCGACAAGGATCAACGCGGCGCTGGCCCGCAGGTCGGATGCCATCACCGGGGCCCCGGTGAGCGCCTCCATTCCGTTGATCACGGCCTGGTTGCCTTCGACTTTGATGTCCGCCCCCATCCGGCGCAGCTCCGGGACGTGAATAAACCGGCTCTCAAAGACCGTCTCGGTGATCACGCTGGTCCCTTCCGCTAAACAGGCCAGCGCCATGATCTGGGCCTGCATGTCCGTGGGGAACCCGGGATAGGCAAAGGTCTTCACATCGACCGGGCGTAACCGCCGCGAGGTCCTCAGCCGGACGCTCTCCTTTTCTTCGGTCACCTCGGCGCCCATCTCGCGCAGTTTGAGAATGACCGCCTCCAGGTGCCGTGGCCGGCACCGCTCCAGGCAGATGTCGCCGCGGGTGATCGCCCCGGCCGCAAGATAGGTCCCGGCTTCAATCCGATCCGGTATGATCTCATGGTCCGCATTGCGAAGCTCCGAGACACCCTCGATGGTGATGAGATCCGAGCCAGCTCCGACGATCCGCGCGCCGCGCTTGATCAGGAATGCGGCGAGATCCGCAACTTCCGGTTCCTTCGCAGCATTTTCGATGACCGTGGTCCCTTCGGCCAGGGTGGCCGCCATCAGCAAGTTCTCCGTGCCGGTGACGGTCGGAATGTCGAGCGAGATGTGCGCCCCGCGGAGCCGCCTCGCCCGTGCCGTAATGTACCCATGCGCGATGCTGACCTCGGCGCCAAGCTTGGCCAAGCCGGCCAGATGTAAATTGACCGGCCTCGTGCCGATCGCGCAGCCGCCGGGCAGCGAGACGGTCGCCTCCCCCCAACGGGCAAGGAGCGGCCCGAGTACCAGCACCGAAGCCCGCATCGTCCGGACGAGGTCATAGGGAGCTTCCGTTGAGCGCAAAGACGCGGCATTGACGGCCATCCGGCCCCCGTCGATCCGAACCGTTGCTCCCAGCAGCCCCAGGAGCTTCCCCATGGTGACCACATCCACCACGTCGGGCACGTTCGTCAGGATGCATTCCCCTGCCCCCAGGATCGTGGAAGCGAGGATCGGCAGCGCCGCGTTCTTGGCACCGCCGACCCGCACTTCGCCGCGCAAGGGGTTTCCCCCGGTGATAATGATCTGATCCATATTCCGCGTTCAGCGTTTCCGGAAACAGAGGACCCGCTCGATCCCGGCTTGATCCTGCACGGTGTGCACATGGCAGTACCCGCCGTGGGCGTCCGCCAAGGCCCTCAGCCGGGCAGCCTGCCCTTGGCCGACCTCCAAGGCCAGCAGGCCGCCCTTCATCAAAAAGGCAGGCGCCTCGGTCAGCAGCCGTCGATGCACCGCCAGGCCATCCTCGCCACCTACAAGAGCCAGCCTGGGCTCAAAGCGTCCGACTTCGGGCATCAGGTCGGGAAAATCCGCCTCAGCAATGTACGGTGGGTTGGACACCGCAGCCGTCAGCTGACGGGTCAGCCCCAGTTCTGCCAGTGGCCGCAGCAGATCGCCGTGCAGGAAGCTGATCCGATCGCTCACCTGGTGGCAATGCGCGTTGTGTCGTGCGATGCGCAGAGCGACCGGCGACTGATCGGTGGCGTACAGCGATGCGGCCGGCAGTGCGCGGGCCACGGCCACCGCGACGCACCCGGAGCCTGTCCCCACATCGGCGATCACCGGGGGCCAGGCAGGAGATTCATGGCTGACGATTTCCCGGACCAGGAGCTCGGTCTCGGGCCGCGGGATCAAGACGCCGGGGTCAACGCGAAACTCCAGGCCACAGAATTCCTGGGTGCCGAGAAGGTATTGGAGCGGCTCTCGGGCGGCGCGGCGCGAGAGAAGGAGCCTGGCACGCTCTCGCTCATGGGATGACACCGGCCTCCGCCATTCCGTCTGAATCTTGAGAGACGGAACGCCCAGAGCGGACTCCAGAATCCACAGCGTCTCGCGCCGGGCATTGTTAATTCCGGCCGCCGAGAGCGCCGCATGGCCTTCGCTGTACAGATCCGAAACTGTGGTCAGTGCAAGGCTGGTCGCATCATCCGTGCCTGTGTCATCCGAGGGACTCATCACCCCTCTGAGCTCTGGATGTCGGCCTGGGAGGCCCGGAGCCCTTCGACGATCTCTTCCAGATCGCCTTCGAGAACCTGTTCAAGCTTGTGGAGCGTCAGTCCGATCCGATGATCCGTGACACGGTTCTGCGGAAAGTTGTAGGTGCGGATCTTCTCGCTGCGATCGCCCGTGCCGATCTGGGATTTTCTGGCTTGGGCGATCTCGGCCTCCTGGCGGGCCCGTTCCGCTTCCATGATCCGAGCCCTCAGCGTTCGCATGGCCTTGTTACGATTTTTGAGTTGGGACCGCTCGTCCTGACAGGTCACGACCAGCCCCGTCGGCAGGTGCGTGATCCTGACCGCGGAGTACGTCGTATTGACGCTCTGGCCCCCGGCGCCCGATGAGCAGAACGTATCGATTCGGAGGTCCTTAGGGTCAATCTCCACTTCGACCTCTTCCACTTCCGGCATAACCGCGACCGTGACGGTGGAGGTGTGGACTCGCCCGCTGGCTTCCGTAGCCGGAACCCGCTGGACTCGGTGCACGCCGCTCTCCAGCTTGAAGTGACCGTACGCGCCCTTTCCCTCCACCAACAGGACCGCATCCTTGTAGCCGCCGATGCCGGTCTCGTGAGCCTCCACGACTTCCACTCGCAGCCGCTTCTTTTCGGCGTACTTCGTGTACATCCGCAAGAGATCCCCGGCAAACAGGGCCGCCTCTTCGCCGCCCGCGCCGGCCCGGATTTCGACGAACGTGTTCTTCTGGTCGTTCGGATCCTTGGGCACCAGGAGCGCCAAGGCTTGGGCTTCAAGATGGCGTCGCCGCTCCTGAAGGCGACGAGCCTCCTCGGCCGCCAGTGACTGCAGCCCGGCTTCGCCTCGAGGGTCGTTCAGCATCTGCTCGGCTTCGGCAATCTCCTTGAGAACATCCTGATAAGTATGAAACAGGTCGACCAATTCCTCGAGCGCGGTCCGCTCTTTGTTGAGCTTGTGCAGCAGCGCCGGCTGTCGCAGGACAGACTCATCCATGAGCTGACTATTGAGCTGTTCGTACCGCTTCACCGCGCCTTCCCATTTGGAGAGCAACAGCCCTTCGCGGCTTTCGGCAGTGCGGGTCTCAGCCATGGAATTGGATCTCACTTCTTTTTCGCATACTTCTTCTTGAACCGTTCGACACGGCCTTCGGTATCGACGATCTTCTGGGTCCCCGTGAAATACGGGTGGCAGTTGGAGCAGATATCGACCTTGATGTCGCCGACGGTGGAGCGGGTCTTGAATCTCGCCCCGCAAGCGCAGCTGACGGTCGCTTCCCGATACGCCGGATGAATCCCTTTCTTCATGCCTTAGGCTCCTTGCCCCTCCTCACCGGTTCATCGACTGGAGGAATTCTTGATTGGACTTGGTGCCCGTGATCTTGTCCATCAAAAATTCCATGGCCTCCATGGTTCCCAGCGGGCTGAGCACCTTCCGGAGGATCCACATCTTGTTCAGGCGGTCCCGATCCACCAAGAGCTCTTCCTTTCGCGTTCCGGACTGGCTGATGTCTATGGCCGGGAAGATCCGCTTGTCGGCCAGACGCCGATCCAGATGCACTTCCATGTTGCCCGTGCCCTTGAACTCCTCGAAAATCACGTCATCCATCCGGCTGCCGGTGTCGATCAGTGCCGTGGCCATGATGGTGAGGCTCCCGCCGTTTTCGATGTTCCGCGCCGCTCCGAAGAAGCGCTTCGGACGCTGCAGGGCGTTGGAGTCCAGACCGCCTGACAGCACCTTGCCGCTCGGCGGGGCGATCGTGTTGTAGGCCCGGGCCAGCCTGGTGATGCTGTCTAACAGGATCACCACGTCCCGCTTGTGCTCGACGAGGCGTTTGGCTTTCTCGAGCACCATCTCGGCGCATTGCGCATGACGCTGCGCCGGCTCGTCAAAGGTCGAGCTGATCACTTCCGCCGCCCGAACCTGTCGTTGCCAGTCGGTCACCTCTTCGGGCCGCTCGTCGATCAACAGCACGATCAGGACGATTTCGGGATGGTTCTTGAGAACGGCCCGCGCGATCGCCTGCAGCAGCATGGTCTTTCCGGTCCTCGGCGCCGCCACGATCAGGCCCCGCTGACCCTTGCCGATCGGCGTGATCAACTCCATCACCCGCGTGCAGTACTCTTCCGGGTCATATTCCAGCTGGATCCGCTCTTCCGGATACAGCGGCGTGAGATTGTCGAACAGAATCTTATCGCGCGCGACCTCCGGGTCCTCATAGTTCACCTTTTCAACCTTGAGGAGAGCGAAGTAGCGTTCGCTTTCCTTAGGAGGCCGAATCTGTCCAGAGACGATGTCGCCGGTCCTCAAGTTGAAGCGGCGAATCTGGGACGGGGAAATGTAAATGTCGTCCGGCCCAGGCAGGTAGTTGGAGTCCGGGGCCCGAAGGAATCCGAATCCATCGGGCAGTGTTTCCAGTACCCCTTCCCCGAAGATGAATCCGTTCTTCTCCGTTTGAGCCTGGAGAATCGCGAAGATCAATTCCTGCTTCCTGAGGTTGGGTGCGCCCTCGATCTTAAGATCGCGAGCTAATTCATTCAGGTCGGCAATCGATTTCTGTTTCAACTCGGCAAGATGCATGGTTTTCTCCCTTAACATAGATATTACTTCAATGCTGGAGGCCTTGATGGCTCAAGAAACCGGTGGACTCGTAATAAGCCACAGCTTAGGGATGCGTGATAACCTGAACTGTCAAAGGTGATTAGTTATGCCGGAGAGAGCAGCCTGCGAAGGATGAGCTATTGGCGCCCTGAGTCTCCATATGTCTTTGTTCAGCCGACGCTCCCTTTACCGGGAACGCGCTACCATCAGCCTGACTTCCTGGAGAAAGAGGTATGTGGTTTTGTCTCGAGATCAGCCCCGGGAAGCTGCACGGGGTGTGGAAGAATTCCGGTCGATATGGAAGCTGGCTGTTATACTATTCGGTGAGCCCGCCATTGTCAATAGATATTTTCCTGCCAGCGGCACGGGTATCAACGCAATAGCCGCTCCTAAGGCGCCGGAAGAGCCGTTGCCCAAGGCTCGTAAGAGCCGTTGCGTGGGCTGGCGGTTTGTGATAAACAAAAGCCAAACAACGGCCAAGAGCATGTCCCATGGCGCACCGTGAGGAAGGACAGAACCAGGAAAAGATTTTTACGCTCACTGAAGCGAAACGCTTGCTCCCTCGCCTCGAAGAGCACCTCCTGGCCATCAAGCGCAGCAAAGAAGTGTTGATCCGGACCAAGGACGAGATCAAGAAGGCCAGCGCCAAGGCTTCGCTCGGCGGGGGGAGTTTCGCCGGACCGCGCTACATCACGGCGCTCGAGGAGATCAGCGAGAATCTGCAAGCCGTCCAGGAGATGGGCGTCCTGGTGAAGGACCTGGACATCGGATTGTGCGATTTCCCCTACCTCTTGGACGGGCGTGTTGTGTATCTGTGCTGGAAACTTGGTGAGCCCGAGATCGCCTGGTGGCACGAGATCAACGGCGGTTACGCCGGGCGACAGCCTCTCCAGGGTAAAGACGATTAGAGCCCCGCCTTGTTCGGCCTCCTGCCGCCGGTATGAAATTCGCCATCCTCGGGTTCGACGGCCCTGATGGACAAGAAAAGCGCAAGATCCACCGCCCAGCTCACTTGGCAAGAATGGAAGCCTTGGACGCTCAAGGCCGAGTCGTCCTGGCCGGTCCTCTGACTGATCAGACGGGCAGTCTGATCGTGATCGAAGCGGAGTCGCTGGCCGAAGCCGAGGCTTTTGCCCAAGAGGACCCATACACGGTCGGGGGCGTGTTTCAGCGGATCGAGGTCCATCCCTTTCTGCAGGTGTTTCCCAAGCGCTGACACGCCCCGCTCCCATCGCTCCTCCACAAGAATTCGATCGGCTCTGTCCCCCCATGGCCGCCCCGTGGCTAAAAAACATCGGTTTTCTCACATCTTAAAACTCCAAAGCTGGGACGCCCCGCGCTCCCAACGTGTTGACAAATCTCAGTCATAATCACTATACTGCGCCGTTGCTGACACCGTTACCGATCATTGTTACAATAGGCCTACACGGCCACCTCTCGATAGGCCATAATTTTCGGAGGTTAGGCCTTCTGTTGCCTTGCATCAAATAGGGAAGAACGCATACAGTACAATATTATTTGACCGTTTTCCTTCGTTCGTTCGCGCCGGGGGTTTGTCGAATGAGCCAATACCGCGTGGTTCCTGGTCCGGAAGCCTTTTTTACCCCAGGCGCGGCTCGAATGGGTATTGTCCTTCCTGAACCGGGACAAGCCCATATCGAGGGGCGAATCGTTCCGGAAGAAGAAGCGATGGAGTATGCGGCCCGCAAGCTTTTGGACGCCAAAAATCCCACGCTTCATCCCGGTCCCCTAGTCCTGTGGAACTGGAACGAAAAGGCGGCGAAAAAAGCAAAGGCCATCAAGATCCTGGCCGACACGATCCCCGCCCGGATCATCCCAATGCCGGATTACCGACCGAAGTACCCCAAGATCAATCCGGATGTGGAGATCAACCCCAACCACCCCAATTTGACGATCTGGCACAACAAAGAAGACGTGTGCCTGTTCGTGGGCGTGCACTGCCATCAAGCCAATCTCTCCCTGAAGATCATCCGCGGCGGCACGAACTGCTTTACGATCGCCATGTGCGCCCAAGCCGGGCACGAGGACGCCATGCTCTCGTTCCGTGACGCGACGGCGGAGAAGATCCTCCGGCTCGCGGAATGGGTGAGCAAGCTCAAAGGAATCCGCTTCCACGCTCCCAACTTGGACATGGCAGACAGCAGGCACAACGACAATCCGTTCATCAAATTAGCCGATGGAGGGGGCTGACCCATGGCAAACGAACTCTCTGAAGTTCAAAAGAGCCTGATTGGCAAGCAGAACAAGAAGGGTCAGACTTACACAGACCCGCATTACCTGTTTAACGAGGCTCCGCGTACGCCGGCCTTTTTCACCGGCAGTGAGGTCATCAAGGAGGCCATCCGCCGGGCCAGTGTGGATGTGATGGTCGCCTACCCCATCACGCCTCAGAGCGAAGCTGCGGCGCTGATCGGCGAATTGTACGCCGAAGGCTACGTCACCGACTACATGCGGGGCGAGAGCGAATTTGCCGTGATGTCCCAGTGCGCGGGCGCCGCCTTCGGTGGAGCGCGAGTTTTCACCACGACGGCCGGCCCTGGCACCATGCGGGCTTTTGAGAATTTCCCCATGTGGGTGGGCGCCCGCTTGCCCATACAGGTGATCGTGACCTGTCGGGGAATCAACTCGCCCCTGAGCATCCAGCCGGACACTCTGGAGATGTATTTCTTGCTGGGAACGGGCATGCTGGTGTGGCATGCCGAGACCGCCCAGGATTTCTATGACTGGATCCTCAAAGCCTATATCGTCGCAGAACAGCCCGACGTGCATCTTCCCATTGCGGTCTGCTGTGACGGGTTCTTTGTCACGCACACAAAGGATACGGTGATGCTCACGCCTCCGGACATGTGTCTGCCGCCGTATGACCCTTACCGTTCGCCTGTCCCCTGCATGGACATGGAGACGCCACCGGTCCGGATGATGCGGGATCCCTTTGTCATGAAGTCCAACTACATCAGCTATATGACCCATGCCTCCTGGCAAGAGGAAACCCGCTCCGCCTGTGAGCGCTCCCGGAAACATACCATTCCGTTGCTCGGTGGACTGATCGAAACCGAGAACGTGGATGCAGAGATCCTCATTGTGGGGTCCGGCACCGCTGTGTCTCAGGGGCGGGAAGCCATTCGACTGATGGAGGATGAGGGGATGCGAGTGGGACTGGTGAAGATTAAGTCACTACGGCCGTTCCCGTTCGAGGAAATCCGTGAGGCCACCAAGCACGCCAAACATATCTTCGTGCCGGAATTCAACGTCATCGGCTGGCTGGCCAACGAAGTAAAGGCGGCCATTCCCGATAATCATCGGGTCGTGGCCGGCCCCCACGTGGCGGGCGGTATGACCATGCCATCGGAAGTCATCGTGGAAGAAATCCAGAAGCATCTGGGGCGGCATGTCGCGACCCTGGCTGCGCGGGGGAGCTGAGCTTTTCCCGAATACCGATAAAGGAGACCCAGCATGAGCAAAGAGAAGATTCAAATCTGTCCAGAGTTTTATGACATCATGCCCCCGGAGTATCGCGATCTGGTGGAGCAGGCCACCTACGGGAAAGAAGGGCGGGGATGGAAGGATATTGGGCAAAGCAAGGAGTTGATCGAGGACCACTCGCTCTGCGCGGGATGTCCCGAATCCATGGCGTTTCGTTACATTCTGGCATCCCTGCCGAACCCCGAGGACACCGTGATGGTGGGCTCGACCGGCTGCACCAGTTTGGTCTTTCCCCACGTGGCGGTGCACAACATTCACTCACTGTTCGGCAATCAGAATGCGATCGCCAGCGGGCTCAAGCGCGCGCTGAGCGTTCGGTTCCCCGGCCGGATCAAGGACGTGGTGGTGCTGGCCGGCGATGGGGCCACGGTGGATATCGGCCTGGACATGACGCTGCAGGCGTGGTTCCGGCAGGAGAAATTCACGACGATCTGTTTTGATAACGAACTCTACGCGAACACGGGCGGCCAGGAATCGGGGTTGATGCAGAAAGGCTTCGTCGCGAAGATGGCGCCGGTCGGGAAAACCTTCGAGAAGGTGCGCCTGCCGGAGATTGCCCGTGAGTGCGGCTGCGCCTATGTGGTGAACTGCACTGTCAGCAAGCCGTCTTTGATTGAAAAAGTAGTGAGAAACGCGGTGCTTCTCGCGCGGGAGATCGGTCCCACATACCTCCAACTCTATACTCCGTGCATTCTGGAAATCGGCAAGAACAGCATGGAGGGACTCCAAGAGATGCGCGACTCCGAGAAACCGACCGAGCGGTTTGCCTACAAAGAATACATCAGCGACGCGGCCAAGCAGTTCCTGGCCGATTTGGAGGCCCAGAAGAAACAGACGGCAGCACTGGCATCGGCCTAGGCTTTCTGCCGGAAGGGTCACTCAAAACGGAGAGGTCAGATGAGAAAACGCACCAACATTCGCATGTCCGGATTGGGGGGGCAAGGCGCCGTGACGGCTGCTCACGTCATGGCCATGGCCGCGAACAAGGACGGGAAGTTTTCCATTTCCAACCCGTTTTTTGGGGCTGAAAAGCGGATGGCGCCGGCCGAGAGCTACTGTCGGATCGGCAACGAGCGGATCTACGACCGCGGTGAGCTGGTGTACCCGGACATCATTATGGTGTTCCATCCCCAGGTGATCACCATGCAGAAAAGCTACACCGCGCCGTTCTATTCCGGTATCAAAAAGAACGGCGTGCTGATCATCAACTCGAACTCCGAACTCCTTACGGACGACGATCGACAGTACCTGGGGAGCCTCAACGTCTCTGTGTACACCTTCGACGGCACGAAGCTGGCTCTCGAGATTGCGGGCACCGAGCTGTCGTCCAACATGGCGATGATCGGGGCGGTATCCGGCATCTCGAAGGTCGTCACGCTTGAGAGTTTAGACCTGGCCATTCAGGAACGGTTTGGCAAGAAGTTTGTCGCTTCCGGCGGGACGGCGTCGCTCGATGAGGCGATCAAGAAAAAGTTCGCCAAGAAGGAGCAGTTGCTCGCCAAGAACATGGCCACGATCCGCAAATCCTACGAGATGGCTGCCGCATGGGCTGAAGCGAATCTCAAGCAGCCTGTGGCGGCTTAGGGGAAAAACGCTGAATGTATAACGTTGCGTACGTAGCGGATGAAAAGTGCGTCGCCGAAAAAGGGTGTCGCCTGTGCGTGATGTATTGCCCGGAGGCCGACTGCATCAGGCTGGACACCCGGAAGATGAAAGCCTATGTCGTGATCGACAAATGCAAAGGGTGCGAGCTCTGCATGGTCGTCTGTAACGCAGCCAAGCACGAGGCCATCCTCATGGCTCCCGTCAATTCCGCGACTGGTGAGATCATGCTGGACCGAAGAAAGGCTGAAGCAGCGGGGTTGGGTCAGGCCTATCAGGGGTAGGCTCTCGACGACCGCTGGCGGGAAAGGCCCCCATGTCTCGGCACCATGGGGGTTTTTTATTCCTCATTCGTTTTACGGAGTGAGTGGAGGCACCATGGGGGCAACCACGGAGCAGCCGGCAGCTGCCACGGCACCTGAAAGCAAGGATCCGCTCTTGAAATTCTTCCGAGACGAGCCGCATCGCGCCTCAACCGCCGAAGAGGTCGTTCGGGCGTTCACCCCCGCTGTCGCCAAAGATCCGCAGAAACTTCCTGCCGCCGTTCAGGATGTGACCGGAAAGTTGCAGAAGCTGCTCGAAGCAGGCCATATCACCGAGATCGGCGACGGCCTATACAAGGCACGGCTCTTCTTTGACAAGGAGCGGTACATCGAGCATGCCTTCATCGGGGGCATGGGGAACACGCGCTACCGCTTCCGGTCCCCGATCTTCCGCCTCAACATCGGCGTCCTCTCGCTGTTTGTTCTCAGAGATCAGAAGGCCGGGAATTGGGCCGTGACGGTGCGAGACACGACGATCGGCAAAGATTACAGCTTCACCCGACGGCTCCGGGACGGGGCCTACACCTTGGGCAGCCAGAAGCCCGAGGCCGGTACCGAGCAGTACCTCCAGGTCGACGGGAAATACATCGCCAAAAGGCACGTGGTTGTCACGCTTGCCGGCGAAGACATTGTCGTTGAAGACCTCAAGACCTTGAACGGCACGCGGATCGACCACCTCACAAAGGAGGGACTGGCTCGGTTTCGCGAGGTGGCCCGGGAGTTCCTGGAGCAAGCCGATCCCCGGTCCCACCGGGAGCCGGTCGTGCGGGGCCAGTTCATCCTCAACAAGCTGCTTCAGGATCACCAGAATTTCGAGAGTGCCTTCTTCTCCGTGGTCGTGGATTCCCTCCTGCTCGAGAGGCCGGCGGGAGCGTGACACGAAGCGAGTGCAGCATGGCGCATGACATCCAGCAGTCCATCGCGGAGGTCGCCCGGGCCATCGAGCACCTCAACCGAGCCTTTGAGCAGTACGCAGAGGACCTGCGCAAGGGGGGAGACCCGCAGGAATTGCAGCAGTGGATCAAAGCCACCCACGCCATGCGTGATAGCGGCAATATCTATCTTACCTGGGCCAAGCACTACGCCCGCGCCGGCGGCGCCGGGACCGACGAAGAGTCGGAACTGAATGAATTTCTTGACGAAGGAGCGCTGTAGCGTCGTTCAACAGCCTGAGAGGCCAACCATGAGTCGGATACATGTGATTCACAAGCAATGCGGCGGTCCTGCCCTGGAGGACGAGGCGATTCATCCTGACCATCCCCCCGGATTTCTGACCGAGGAGGCGTTCTCCTTGACGTGCCTGACCTGTCTCGAAGAGATCACCGACGCCTCCGAACTGGTCTGTTCCGAGATTTTAAGCCAGTAAGAGGTCACGACC
>Ga0137796_10000527_pt1 | contig 23294 bp, 16 predicted proteins | sample OV2TP3_FD_97704 | JGI IMG/M metagenome (GOLD analysis project Ga0137796, IMG submission 97704) | reverse complement strand
TCGACCTCGAGGTGGTCGAGACAGGTCTCCATGTCCAGAACGAGGGTCTCGTCGGCCTCCGGGAAGCGCTCCCTGTTGGCGAACATCGGGCGGTCGTCCACGACGACAATGCGGAAGCCGACGGCGCTGGCGATCCGGGCGATCTGGAGGGAGACGTGTCCGCCGCCGAAGAGGTAGAGGGTGGGCGCCGGGACGATGGATTCGAGGAAGACGCGGACCTCCTTGGGGCCGGCGGGGGTCTCGACCTCCACGCTCAGGACCTTCAGGAGGTTCTCGTCGATCTCATCGCCGATCTCCTGTCTGACGCGCAGGTCGAGGGAAGGGCTGCCGAGGGTCCCGAAGGTGGTGCCATCCCTGCGGACCAGGAGCTTGGAGGGGACCTCCTCGCCGCCGCCGGAGACGAGGGTGGCCAGGATTGCGGACTGGTCCTCCCGCTCCAGGCGGACGATCTCCTCGAGGATGGGCCTGGACCGCCCGGCGGTGACCGGCTCGGTGAAGATCTCGACGTTGCCGCCGCAGTTCAGGCCGTTCTCGCCCGCGTGCTTCTCGGTGAGGATGAAATGTTGCAGGGTGGGGACGCCGGTCTCCAGGACCCGCCTCCCTTCAGCCCAGACGTCGGCCTCCAGACAGCCCCCGCCCACGGTGCCGACGATCCTGTTGTCGGGCCTGATGAGCATCTTGGCCTTCTTGCTCATGGGGAGGGACCCCTTGCTCGACACGATGGTCGAGAGGGCCGCCCGCTCTCCGCGAGAGACGATTTCCAAAGCTTCCTTGAAGATGTCTTGCATGATCGCGCTTCCTTTCAGATCCACACCTCCCGCAGCGTCCGGGCCAGTTCCACCAGGCTCTGGAGGTTGTGCGCCGGGAGGAAGTAGTCCAGGTAGGGGAGGGCGGTCTTCATGCCCAGGCAGAGGGGCTGATAGCCGGGGCTGCCCAGGAGGGGGTTGAGCCAGATCACCTTGTAAGAGCGCCGGCGCAGGCGCTCCATCTCCCGGCGCATCAGGTCGGCGTCGCCCCGGTCCCAGCCGTCGCTGACGATGACGACGACGGTGTTGCTCCGGAGCATGTCCCGGCTGAACTTCTCGTTGAACTCCCGCAGGCTCTTGCCGATGTCGGTGCCGCCGGCCCAGTCCTGCACGGAGTGGGCGACCTCGGTGAGCGACTCCTCCACGCCCTTGGTGCGGAGGAGGTGGGAGATGATCGTGAGGCGGGTGCTGAAGACGGCGACCTCCACGCTCTTCAGCTCCCGCTTGAGGCCGTAAATGAACTGGATGAGGAACTTGCTGTAGCAGTCCATGGACCCGCTGACGTCGCAGATGAGCATCAGGCGCGTCTTCTTGATCTTCCGCCGCCGGGTGGCGATGTTGACGCCGTCCTTCCCGTAGACGATGTTGCGCCGCCAGGTCCGGCGGAAGTCGATCTCCCTCCCCCGCCGGGCGGGCATGCGGCGCCGGCTGATCTTGGTGGAGATGATGTCCACGATGGCGGCGATGACCTTGCGGGCCTCCTCGATCTCCCGGTCGGTGAGGGCGGCGAGGTCTTTTTGCGCCAGCGCCTCATCGGGGCTGTAGCCGATGGACTCGGTCTCGTCGGCCTCCTCGGCCTCCGGGTCCTCCTCGGCCAGGTCGAGGGTGTCGATCTGTTTCTCCATCTCCCCCTCGCCGGCGGCGTCCTCCCCGCAGGCGTTCTCGTCCGAGTCGCCGGGGTCGGGCTGGAGGTCCTGGAGGGCGGACTCCCAGAAGACCCGGAAGACCTGGTCGAAGGTCTCCATGTCCTCCTGCCGCGAGACGAGGTTGGCCCGGGCCGTCAGGTAGAAGTCGGTCCGGCTGCTGATCGGGACGTAGCCGAGGCTCCGGCAGAGGTCGATGACGTGCCCGGCGGTCACCTCCACGCCGGCCCGGTGGAGGGCGCGGGAGAAGGAGACGATGCGTCCGAGCATGGAGCGGTCTGTCACGGGCACGGTCAGGTTCTCCAGGTGCGGACGAAGGGGGCGTTGGCCGGGCCTCTGACGGCGCGGTCCTTGAGCGCCTTCGCCTTCTCGATGAGTTCCGAAATGCCCTCGTCGTGGACCTTCTGGATGTCCTCCCGGTACTTAAAGATGCATCCGAGCGTGGCGTCCACGGTCCCGTTGTCGAGCTCCGAGATGCCGAGGGCCATGAGCGCCAGGGCCCAGTCGAGGGTCTCGGCGATGCCGGGGCGCTTGTAGAAGTCGCGCGTCCGGGCGACCTGCATGAAGCCGCAGACCTGGCGGGCGAGGTCCTCCCGGATGCCGGGGACCTTCACGTTGACGATCTCCAGCTCCTTCTCGAAGATGGGGTAGTCGATCCAGAGGTAGAGGCAGCGGCGCTTGAGGGCGTCGTGGATCTCCCGCGTCCGGTTGGAGGTGAGGACGACGTAGGGCCTGTGTCTGGCCTTGATCGTGCCGATCTCCGGGATGGTGATCTGGAAGTCGGACAGGACCTCGAGCAGAAAGGCCTCGAACTCCTCGTCGGAGCGGTCCACCTCGTCGATCAGGAGGACGGGGGCGCGCCTGTTGTTCCCCTGAATGGCGTCCAGGAGGGGGCGCTTGAGGAGGAACTCCTCGCTGAAGATGTTGCGGCCGATCTCCTCCTTGGAGTGGCCTCGCGCCTCCTCGAGCCGGACCTCGAGCATCTGCTTGGGGTAGTTCCACTCGTAGAGGGCGGCGTTGGCGTCGAGGCCCTCGTAGCACTGGAGGCGGATGAGGCGAGTGTCCATGATCTCCGCCATCACCTTGGCCACCTCGGTCTTGCCGACGCCCGGCTCCCCCTCCAGGAAGACCGGCTTGTTGAGCTTGCCGGCCAGAAAGACGGTGGTGGCCAGCGCCCGGTCAGCGATGTAGTTGTTGTCCGAAAATGCCTTTTCGACCTCGTCTATGGTGTTGAACATGTCGGAATAGAGTATCCTTTCAGGGAAGGTTTATAGATGGGGCAATCGGCGTTCGGATGTCGGAGAAACCAGAAGGAATATAAGGAAATGAAGGGATGGAGTCAAGGCGGTCGTCCGGCGCGTGGTTCGGGATGTTTTTCTTCCCTGTTGACTTGTGTGATGATATGTTGTATATAAAATGCCGGTAATCAGGAGGGTGAAATGGCCGTCAACATCATCGAGGTGAGCCGCCGGTTCTTCGAGCAGGCGGTCCGGCCGCTGCTGGAGCGGGAGTTCCCGGAGGAGGCGCGGCTAATGGCCTGCGGGGTCTTCGGCTACGGGTCGGAGTGCCTGGGGATGGACGACGAGGTCTCCCGCGACCATCACTGGGGGCTCCGGGTGGACGCGCTGATGCCCGACGCGCTGTTCCGCAGCCGGGCCCGGGAGATCCTGGCGCGCGTCGGGAAGGGGCTGCCCGAAGGCTTTGAGGGGTTCGCGCTGCGAGAGGGGCACGTGAAGGGGGCCGGGATCGCGCCGGAGAGTCTGGAGGGGTTTCTGAGACGGACGATCGGGCTGACGGATGCCCCGAAGACCCTTCGCGAGTGGCTGGACATGCCGGAGGAGGACATCGTGCACGTCACGAACGGGGAGGTCTGGTACGACCCCTCCGGGCGGTTCTCCCGCATCCGGGAGGCGCTGGCCTACTACCCGGAGGCCGTCTGGCTGCGCCGGATCTCCCACTGGTGCCGCTACTTCTCCGGGATGGGGGTCTACGCCCTGCACCGGGCGCTCATGCGGGACAATCAGGTCTACGCCACGACGGCGTTCGGGCGGGCGATCAAGTGGGGGATGGAGCTGGCGTTCCTGCTCAACCGGCGCTACTTCCCCTATGACAAGTGGCTCTACCCCTTCTTCCGGCGGCTGCCTGAGCTGGCGGACCGGATGGACCCGTTGATCCGCGAGGGGGCGCAGGTCGGGACCCCCTGGGAGCGCCGGCTGCGGATTCTGGAGGCGATCTCAGACATCCTGGACGAGAAGATGGTGGGCCTGGGCCTCATCCCGCCGCACCCCCGGTTTCAGGGGTCGGCCACGTCGGGCTACCGGCTGCTGGAGCACGCCTACGCGGTCCTCGTGCAGAGGCTGCCGGCGGAGATCAAGAACTATGTGCCCCGGTGGGACCAGGTCTTCCTGGAGGAGTTTCATACGGGCTACGTGGACACGCTTCCGATAGAGGAGTGGGATCGGATTCTGAATTTGAAACCGATGGAATAGAATCCAGGGGGAAGGGGGCAGCCCTCACTGCTGGAGACAGAAGGCATATGCAATGAGTGATGCGCTGGTGCGAATCAAGCGCGCGGTCCTCTCTGGATGGACTGGCCATCTACTCCAAAGGTAAGCTGGTTCGCGAACCTGGTTCAGAAACCTACTACTTCCTTGTTTCTTCCAAGAAGGCTTTGTAGCAAGAGGTAAACGTCATGGTAAAGATTGCAGTCTGCCCTTCTTGCGGCAGCAAAAAAATCAAGAGAGTTCATCGGAACTGGACCGGCGAATTCCAGGGTCAGACCTACGCGGTCCCAGACCTAAAATTCTACGAATGTGGAGCGTGTGGCGAGAAGATCTATGACCGGGAAGCCATGCGAAAAATTGAAGCCCATTCTCCGGCCTTTACCCATGCGCACGCTGAGAAATAGGGCTGCCCTCACAACGCTTGCCCTGGCGCTAATCTTCTCGGAAGCCTGGGCGGTGCGCCCTTATACGCCCGTCCATCCCGACCCTGTCCTGGAGCCCTGGCGATGGCGGGCTTTCCCGGAGCTGAACGGCCTGGGCCTGCGCTGCATGGCGGAGGCGACGGATAAGGCCATGTGGTTCGGCGTGGACGACGGCGTGCGGCGCTACGATGGGGTGAAGTGGACGGCCTACACGGAGAAGGACGGGGTGTATGGCGGTACGGTGAACACCCTCTGCGCGACGCAGGACGGGAGCCTGTATGCGGGCACGGAGATGGGCATCAGCCGGTTTCAGAATGGAAAGTGGAGCCGGGTCTTTCCACCAGAGGGGGACCTACCCTGGTTTATCCCACCCACGCCTTCATACACCTACCAAAAGCTGATGGAGGCGAGGGATGGGAGCGTGTGGGCCGGGACAATATGGGGTGCGCTGCGATTGAGTCAAGAAGGTTCAATCCTGTATACGACGAAGGCGATGGGCATTGCGCTGCGCGCCATTGCGCCTTACGTGCGGCTCTCCATCGTGCCGGAGGAGGCTGCGCCGGCCCGTCTCTATGGGGAGGGGATCGGGATAAGTACAGCAGGCGGCGGACGAATCTCGGAGGTCATCTGGGCGCTGGCGCCGGGTGGTCCCGGAGAGGCCGCTGGACTGAAGGTGGGGGACCGCATCACGGCCAGGAACCCTGTGGGAGCCTCGGTGAAGTTGACCGTGCAGCGGGAAGGCCATGCCCAACCGTTCGAGGTGACGGTCACGCAGGGGCAGGTCGTAGGGACCTATCGAGATTTTCGGATTTTCGAGGTGTATGAAGGCCGGGATGGGGCAATCTGGTTCGGACTGCACCAGGGTGAGATTGTCTGCTATGACATCCGAAACAAACAGGCTGGCGATACCGGGATATGGCGACTTTATTCGGAGAAGGACGGCTTAGATATCGGAAATAGGCCGTACATCCTCCAGGCGCGGGATGGGACGCTCTGGGTGGTCAACGGCAATCCCAACAAGGGTGTGAACCGATTTGATGGGAAACGCTGGACGCACTTTCGTCTGAGCCACCTGGGAGGAAGCGACCACAACGCCTCCATCATGGAGACACGGGACGGCACGGTCTGGGTCAGCGGACATAGAGGTTTCTTGCACGCCTATCGGAAGGGGTCCTGGACCATCTATCAGACGACTTCCGACGTGCCGATCCCGACGGTCTACAATTTCCTTCTCGAAGCTTCCGACGGGGCGCTCTGGATAGCTGGCCGAGGGCAGGAGGCTGCCCGGCTGGACTATGAAGCTGTCCGGTGGACGACATATCAGGGCCTGTGGTTCTGGTGCGAGACGCCCGACGGGGCGCAGTGGTTTACCCTTCAGGATGAGGGGGTTATGCGCCATGAGGGGCAGACGTGGACACGCTACGGCGTGGAGGATGGGCTGATGGATAGCCCTGGTGGACTCATTGTGACTCGGGAGGGCGTGCTCTGGGCAGCGGGAAGTCACGACAGCACGGCGGCCACGGCTCGATTCGATGGGAGGAGATGGTCTCTCCAGACGCATCCCAGAATCTCTAATGGTATCAATGGGAGAACATTGTATGAGTCTTCGGATGGAAACCTCTGGTTAGGAGTGTTTCCGGGTGGCCGACGGGATCAAGCCGGAGTGCTCCGATTCGATGGAAAGGCGTGGGTACACTACACACCGCCGGAGGTCCCGCGGTACCCTTACGGCATTGGGCAGACCGCTGACGGCGTCCTCTATGTCGGGGGGATTACTCCCGGAATGGTTCGCTTCGACGGAAAAATCTGGACACGCCTTACAGAGCCGGAAGAGGTCACAGTCGTCAACGATGTCGTGTATGCGACTCCGAAAGGGGATCTCTGGGTCGGCACCCGGCAATACGGCGCGTTTCACTATGATGGGAAAGTATGGAAACGGTACGATGTACGAGATGGACTGGCGGATAACGGCATCAACGGCATCCTTCAGACGGAGGATGGCAGCGTCTGGGTCGGCACAGCCAAAGGGATCAGTCGGTTCGATGGACGGACCTGGACGACCCACGCCCTCCCACCGGACTGGAGCGTAGAAACCTATTGGGGATTGCTCCGGCAGTCCCGGGACGGGGCGATCTGGATTAACAGCTATTCAAGAACGAGGACATCGATACGCGTCTGGTCGATCCGCTATCAGTCCGACGCCGTTCCCCCGGAGACGGAGATCACCCTGTCCCTGGACAAAGTCTCTCAACCGGGTAACACCACAATAGCCTGGAGGGGCGCGGACCCATGGAAGGCCACGCCGGATGAGGAGATCCAGTATTCGTATCGAATGGACGGAGGGGAGTGGTCTCCGTTCTCAGCAGAGAAGAATAAGGTCTTTCTCGCTCTGAGCAGCGGGGCGCATACCTTCGAGGTGCGGGCGCGGGACCGGGACTTCAACGTGGACCCGACGCCTGCGGCGATCCGGTTCACCGTGGTCCCACCGGTCTGGAGGCAGCCCTGGTTCATCGGCCTGATGGCCGTGCTGCTGGGCGCCATTGCCTTCCAGACCGCGCGCGTGGTCTGGCGTGACCGACGGCTGAGGGAGGCGAATACGGCGCTGTCGTCGGGGAACAAGGAACTGTTTGCGCTCAACCGGGACCTCCAGCAGACCCTCAAGGAGAAGGAGGAGGCGCAGCGGCAGTTGATCCAGGCCGAGCGCATGGCCGCCGTGGGCGAACTCGTCGCAGGATCGGCGCACGAATTGAACAATCCCATGGCTGTGGCCTCCAGCATGATGCAGTCCATCGGAGAGGTCCTGAAAGAAGACACCCCTGAGGAGCTGGTCCAGGATCGCGCCCTGATGCTCCAGAACGTCCAGGTGGGCCTCAAGGACCTGAACCGCGCCAAGGACATTGTCTCCAGTCTCCTGAGCCTCTCCGACCGGACGCGCACCTACGCCGAGGCCGTGCAGGTCAACATCGTGGCCGACGATGCCCTGCGCGTGCTCAAGGGGAAGTATGACGAGGAGAAAATCCGGGTCGTAAGAGAGTACGACGAGGACCTCCCGACCGTCACCGGCAGCTTTGCGGACCTGGGTCAGATGGCGATGCACCTGGTCAGGAACGCGGTCGAGGCGATCAAAGGGAGCGGAACGATCACCCTCCGCACAGCGGCGGAGGATGGTCAGGTCGTGTTCGAGTGCCGGGACACAGGGATGGGAATTCCATCCGAGATCAGAGGCGATATTTTCAAGCCGTTTTTCAAGACCAAGCCTCCGGCGGAGGGGACAGGTCTGGGGCTTTACATCTGCCATCAGATCGTGGAGAAGCACGGGGGGACGATTGAGGTGGAGAGCGCCGTTGGGAAAGGGAGCACGTTCAGGGTCAAGCTTCCTGTAAGGCGCTGACCAGGGCGCGGGGATTCATGATCCTGTTGGTAAATCCGCAAATTGGCGTCTGAAGGCCCGGAATTGGTCGGTTCATCCGTTTCGTGTAGGGGCGGCCCTTTGTGGCCGCCCGGCGACGCCAACCCAAAGACCGACGGGCGATCACACAGGATCGCCCCTACCCCTATTTGCAAATCGCCTGATTCTGGGCCACATGGCGCCAATGGAACCTGCTGGAGGTCTTGACCATGAAAACATCCCGAAAGACACCGGCGCGATCCGCAACGCGCAAGGGCGGTCCACGAACGGCCCCCGCCCTGGCGCGCCTCTCCTTTGAGTCGCCGCCGGAGCGCATGGCCGGGTTCGAGGCCGTGTATGAGGAGAAGTTCGTCCCCATCCTGAAGGCGCACGGCCTGACGGAGTCCTCCGAGAAAGGGCGACCGACCCCGGCCCACATCTTCAGCCGGCTGTTCGAGGTGAAGACCCCCTCTGAGGCCGCCGAAAAGCGCGAGGCGCTCCAGAAGGACCCGGCCTGGCAGGAGACGCTGCGGGAGTTGGGAACAGCCTTTGGAACAGGCGGCTCGATCCGACACGGCTTTGGTCTCTACGCCGCGCCCGCCGGGCCGGGCAAGATCGCGCCTGCTGGAAAGGGACGAGGCCACTGGCGAACCTACGATGGGGCAGATGGACTGGCAAACATCTGGGTGAGACCGGTCTTCCAGGATCGGAATGGGGTTCTCTGGTTCGGCACCGAGAGCGGCGTAAGCCGGTATGATGGACGAACGTTTACCACGTTCACGACCCAGGACGGTCTGGCAGACGATCTGGTGTCGTCCATTTTTCAGGACCGGGAGGGCAATCTCTGGTTCGGCGCCTACGGCGGAGGCGTGAGCCGGTATGATGGCGAGACGTGGACCACCTTCACCACGAAAGACGGGCTGGCGAGCAATACTGTGTCGTCGATCCTCCAGGACCGGGAGGGCAACCTCTGGTTCGGCGCCGGATATCTCCGGGGTGAAGGCGGCGTGAGCCGGTATGATGGCGAGACGTGGATCACCTTCACCACGAAAGACGGGCTGGCGGGCAATGCTGTGTTGTCGATCCTCCAGGACCGGGAGGGCAACCTCTGGTTTGGCACCAGGGATGGCGGCGTGAGCCGGTATGGTGGCGAGACGTGGACCACCTTCACTACGAAAGACGGGCTGGCGGGCACTACTGTGTCGTCGATCCTCCAGGACCGGGAGGGCAATCTCTGGTTTGGCACCTGGGGTGACGGCGTCAGCCGGTATGATGGCGAGACGTGGACAACTTTTGCTACGAAAGACGGGCTGGCGGGCAATAATGTGTGGTCGATCCTTCAGGACCGGGAGGGGTATCTCTGGTTCAGCATCCAGGGGGGCGGCGTCAGCCGGTATGACGGGCAGGTGTTTGCCACTTTCACCGTAGAGGACGGGCTTGGGCACAACTGGGTGCGGTCGATAGTGCAGGACCGGGAGGGGAACCTATGGTTTTGCACCGGAGGCGGGGGTGTCAGTCGGTATGATAGTAAGAAGTTTACCACCTTCACTACAGAAGACGGCCTGACGAACAACAATGTGCGGTCGATTGTACAGGACCGGGAGGGGAACCTCTGGTTTGGTACCGTTGGGGGAGGTGTCAGCCGGTATGATGGGAAGACCTTTGTCACCTTCACCACAGAAGACGGCCTGGCAGGCAACGCGATGTTTTCGACCTTTCAGGACCGGGAGGGAAATCTCTGGTTCAGCACCCATGGAAGCGGCGTCAGCCGGTATGATGGCAAGACATTTACTACGTTCACTACGAAAGACGGCCTGGCGAACAATGATGTGCGGTCGATCTTTCAGGACCGGGAGGGAAATCTCTGGTTCAGCACATACGGTGGAGGGGTGAGCCGATACGATGGGCAGAGGTTCACATCCTTTACGACAGAAGACGGGCTGGCGCTCAATAAGGTGTTTTCGGGCTTTCAGGACCGGGAGGGGGTTCTCTGGTTCGGCACCTGGGGCGGCGGAGTCAGCAGGTACGATGGAAAAATCTGGACCACTTTCACCACAGAGGATGGCCTGGCGCACAACGTGGTGATTTCGATGTTTCAGGACCGGGAGGGGGTTCTCTATTTCGGCACAGGCGGCGGAGTCAGCCGGTATGACGGACAGGTCTTTCAGGCCATGACCCAGCAGGACGGCCTGGCGAACAATGGGGTGTATGCGATCTTCCAGGACCAGGAGGGATACCTCTGGTTCGGCACGAGCAACGGTCTGACGCGCTATCGTCCCCCGGCTTCCTCCCCTCCCTCGGTGTTCATCGACGCGGTGGTGGCGGACCAGCGATATGAGGGGGCCGAAGAGGTCGAGTTGTCATCCGTTACAAAGCTGATCGCTTTTGAGTTCCACGGGATGAGCCTCAAGACGAGACCGGAGGCAATGGTCTACCGATACCGTCTGAAGGACTACGAAGAGGCGTGGCGGAACACGCGGGAACGCCGCGTCGAATACGAGGACCTTCCCCTCGGCGACTACACGTTTGAGGTCGTGGCCGTGGACCGGGACCTGGTCTACTCGGAGGCGCCGGCCACGGTCCGGCTGAGGGTCGTGCGGGACACGCGGGACGAGCAGATCGACGAACTGGAGCGGCGGGTCCGGGAGCGCACGCGGGAGCTTCAGGAATCGAACAAAGCCCTGTCGGACGCCAACAAGGACCTGTTCAAGCTCAACCGGGCGCTGACGCGGGAGCGGGCCGTGGAACGGGTCCGCGCCGAGGTCACGGCCATGAAGTCGGCGGAGGACCTGAGGGACGTGGTGGGGGAGATGCTGAAGGAGCTGTCCGCCACCGGCGTGGACTTTGACCTTTGTGTGATCAACATCATTGACGAAGAGGCCGGCGTGCGCCGGCAGTACGGGGCGACGAAGGAGGGGGGATTCGGACAGTCAGAGGAGCCGATAGAGAAGGTTTCGGAGGCGTTCCGGGCGATCTGGAAGGGGGGCAGGCCGGTGGTGAGGCCGGTGGACGAGGGGGTGGCGGGGAGGCACTTCGAGACGCGCAAGTTGTTGGGGATGCCGGTTGATGGAGTAGAACGTCCGACGGCATTGGTGGACGCGCCGTTTGCGTATGGGACGCTGTCGCTGAGCACGCGCAGGCCGGGGGGGTTCAGTGAAGAGGACGTTGCCCTGGTGGAGGAGTTTGCGCGGGTGGTGGCCCTGGGGTATGCGCGTTACCTGGACTTCCAACGTCTGGAGACGCAGAATCGAGCGCTGGAGAATGCCCTTCAGGAGAAGGAGCGGGCGCAGCGGCAGTTGATCCAGGTCGAGCGGATGGCGGCGGTCGGGGAGCTGGTCGCGGGTTCGGCGCACGAGCTGAACAACCCGCTGGGCGCGGCCTCCAGCCTGGTGCAGTCCATCGGGGAGATGCTGAAGGAGGATACGCCGGAGGAATTGATGGAGGATCGCGGCTTAATGACGGAGAACGTCCGGATCGCCCTCAAGGACCTGAACCGCGCCAAAGAGATCGTAGCCAATCTCCTGAGCTTGTCAGACCGGACCCGCGACTACACGGAGGCCGTGCGGGTCAACATCGTGGCGGACGACGCCCTGCGGCTGCTGCGGGGGACCTACGACCGGGAGAAGGTCCGGGTGGTGAAGGAGTATGGAGAGGACCTCCCGGCCGTCACCGGCAACTTTGCGGACCTGGGACAGATGGGGATGCACCTGGTTCGCAACGCGGTGGAGGCGATGGGGGGGGAGGGGACGCTCACGCTCCGGACGGCGCTGGAGGCCGGTCAGGTCGTGTTGGAGTGCCGGGACACGGGGAGGGGGATACCGGTAGAGATCCGGGGGGAGATCTTCAAGCCGTTTTTCAAGACCAAGCCTCCGGCGGAGGGGACGGGCCTGGGGCTTTACATCTGCCATCAGATCGTGGAGAAGCACGGGGGGGCGATTGAGGTGGACAGCGCCGTTGGGAAAGGGAGCACGTTCAGGGTCAAGCTTCCTGTAAGGCGCTGACCAGGGCGCGGGGATTCATCCCCGCGCAAGGGGGGACGGGAAAGGGCGTATTTTTTGTAGCACAGGGTGGGGAACGCGACCTCATGGGAGCGTTAGGCGGGGAGGAATTCATCGCCGCGTAAATAAAGGAACCGAAAGGGCAGCCATGGCAAAGTATAGAGCCGTTGTCGTGGGATGTGGGGACATCGCCGCGAGGCACATCAAGGGGTGGCAGGCGCACCCGGCGGTGGACCTGGTGGCCGTGGCCGACGTCCACGAGGCGGCGGCCCGGCGCCGGGCCGAGGAGTTCGGGATAGGGAAGATCTACACGGACTACCGGGAGATGTTCAGGGCGGAGAGGCCCGACCTGGTGAGCGTCTGCACCTGGATGATCGCCCACGCGGAGGTGACGGTGGCCGCGGCGGAGGCGGGCGCCCGGGGCATCCTGTGCGAGAAGCCCCTGGCGGGGAGCCTGGAGGAGGTGGACCGGATGCTGGAGGCGGGCCGGGCGCGCGGGGCGAAGATCGCCGTGGGGCACCACGGGCGGTTCAGCCGGGCGAACATGGAGGCAAGGCGGTTGATTGCCGAAGGGGCGATCGGGACGCCGGCGCTCCTGCACCGGCGCAGCGGCGGGGGGCTGCTGAACAACGGGAGCCACGCCATCGACGGGATTCGTTATCTTCTGGGCGATCCGGCCCCGGTCTGGGTCCTGGGTCAGGTGGAGCGGCAGACGGACCGGTACGAGCGACACGACCCGATCGAGGACCTGTGCGGGGGGATCGTGGCGTTCGAGGGGGGCGTTCGCGCGGTGCTGGAGAGCGACCTGCCCGAGCCGACGCCGCCGGGCGCGGGCGCGCTGGTCTACGGGACGGAGGGGACGCTGATCGTGGGCCGGGAGGGGGTGCGGCTGCTCAACGGGCAGACGGGCGGCTGGAAGGAGGTCGCGACCGGGCCGGGGGATGCGGGCGTGGAGCAGGCCGCCGAGCTGGTGGACTGGGTCGAGGGCCGGGTGGAGCGACACCGGAACGCGGCGGAGGGAAACCGGACGGCCATCGAGGTCCTGATGGGCCTCTACGAGTCGGCGCGCATCCGGGGGATCGTGAGGTTCCCCCTCCCGTCCGGGCCTTCTCCTTTGAGGCGGATGATCGAGGACGGGACGCTGCCGGTGACCGCGCCGGGGAGGTACGACATTCGGATCAAGGCGTGAGATAAAGCGCGGGGATTCATCCCCGCGCAAGGGGATGGGATGTGGGGTTTATTTTTATCGTAGCACGGCGATTCATCGCCGTGTGAGAGGATGGGAACAGGGAAATTTTTCGTAGCGCGGCGATTTATCGCCGCGTTTCCGGAGGATATCGCATGTCTGTAGATACGGTCACGGTCCAGGACATCGAGGTGTCCGCGGAGGACCCGGATGTCCAGGGCGCGGCTGACATTTTCAAACAGCACGGTTGCCTGGTCGTGCGCGGGCTGATGAGGCCCTATCTGGAGGAGGTCCTGCAGGACGTCGAGGCGAGCGCCGCGCAGGCCATCTCCCTGCTGGGCCAGGCCGCTCAGATCCCTGAGGGGTGGCGGACGCCGGACGGGACGCTGTTTCTGCCCGCGCCGCCGCACTTCGCGCGGGACAAGCAGATCATGGTCCTGGCCGTCAACTACCTGACGAGCGCCGCGTTCTTTCGCTCGGCGCTGGACCGGCGGACGGTGGACATCGCCGCGGCGATCCTGGGGCCGGACGTGGAGCTGTTCGGGAACGGGCAGTGTCTGTATAAAGAGCCTGTGGGCGGGCACCCGAAGCATTTGCACCAGGACTCCGCGTACTTCGAGCACCGCTACGAGGGGCCGGTGGGGGTGTTGAGCTATGGCGTGGACACGGACCTGGTGAACGGGGCGCTGTACGTGGTCCCCGGCTCCCACCGGATGGGGCAGCTCAGGCACATCGACACCTTCTCCCACCTGGGGCTGGACGCGGGCGAGTGGCCCTGGGAGCGGGCCCTTCCGGTCGTGGGCCGGGCGGGGGACTCGATCTTCTTCCACGTCCGGACGGTGCACGGCTCTCAGGAGAACCACTCGGATAAACCGAGGCCGGTGTTCATCCACCGCTACCGCCGGGCGGACGACTACGTGGTGATCAGGGGCACCACGACGGCGAACCGGGCGGAGGCGGAGAGGCGCGCCGCCGAGGCCAAGAAGGAGAACCAGCGCGGGTTGATGGTGCGGGGGTTCCGTGCTTATAACGATGAATGATGAACGATGAACGATGAAGGAGGCAGCCTATGGGCTTTCCTGTCTACGATTATCGAACCGACGTGCGCAACGTGCTCGTCACGCCGCAGATCCGCTCCCGGTTTCTGCGGATGGAGCCCGGCCAGACCGCGCAGCTCCACAGCCACGACCTGGGGCATGAGATTTTCCTGGTGCTGGAGGGAAGGGCGCTGTTCGAGATCGACGGCGAGACGGCGGAGGTGGGGCCGGGCCAGATGTGCGTCGCGCTGAAGGACCAGCCCCACTCCGTACGCGTGGTGGGGGACGGGCCGATGACGATGTACCTGTCGGTCACCCCGCACATCCAGCCGACCCACACGGGACGGACGCCGGAGGGGGGCCGGCTGCCCCACCGGTTCTCGCCGAACAGGGCCTACGACGTGGCGGACGCGGACGCCTCCGTTGAGGCGCTGATCGCCCGGCACGTGGAGGCCGCGCAGGACGCCGCCGGGGCCGCGGTCGCCAGCGCCGGGGTTCAGAAGGACGTGGCAGAGCGGCTCAAAAGGGCGCTGGCCGGAGGGGATGCAGAGACCGCCGCGGAGGCGCGGAGGACCATGTGGGAGGCGATCTACGAGACGTACAGGAAGGTCTACGCCCTGGCGGCGGCGTGGAACGAGCTGGCTCCACGAATAGACAAGAGAGGCCAACCATGACCCCTGTGCGCATCGGCGTCGTGGGCTGCGGGGCGATCGCGCAAATCCAGCACCTGCCCAATCTGGCGATGCTCCGGGAGGAGTTCGAGGTGACGGCGATCTGCGACCGGTCGCCGGCGCTGGCGGAGGCCGTGGCGAAGGCGTTTCATGTGTCTCGATATGTGACGGACTATCGCGAGCTCCTGGCGTCCGACGTGGAGGCGGTGATCCTGTGCCACACCGATCCCAAGACGGAGGTCGCCGTGGCGGCGTTCGAGGCGGGGAAGCACGTGTTCATCGAGAAGCCGATGTGCTTCTCCCTGCGGGAGGCGGACGCCATCATCGGCGCGGCGGAGCGGTCGGGGAGAGTGGGCCAGGTGGGGTATATGAAAGTCTACGACCCGGCGTATGAGCTGGCGAAGGCGGAGGTGGAGCGCATGGGGGACATCCGGTTCGTGCAGGTCAACCACCTGCACCCCAACAACGCCCTCCACCTGCGGCAGTTCCGGCTCCTGCGGTTCGACGACCTGCCGGCGAGCGCCGCCGGGGAGGCGCGCAGGGCCAGGCGGGCGGCGCTCCTCGAAGCCGTCGGGGACGTGCCCGGCCCCGTGGAGCGGGCGTTCTTCACCTTAGCCGGGAGTATGATCCACGACCTCTACGGGCTGCGCGTCATGCTGGGACAGCCGGACGGGGTGGTCAGCACGGAGGTCTGGAACGACGGGAGGGCCGTCTCCACAGTCCTGAAGTACGCCAGCGGGGCACGATGCGTTGCGACCTGGGCCGACCTGCCTGAGCTGTGGGACTTCAAGGAGACGCTGGAGGTCTACGGGGACCGCAGCCGCGCCGTCGTGTCCTACCCCACCGGGTTCGCGCGGGGGATTCTGTCCACGGTGACGGTGTATGGCGTGGAGGCCGACGGCGCGAGCTTTCGGAAGGAGCCGGCCGTGGCCTGGGAGAGCGCGTTCGTCCGGGAGTTGCGGCATTTCCACGACTGCATCCGGCGCGGGGCGGCCTGCCGCACGCCGGTGGGCTCCGCGCGGGACGACATCGCGCTCATCATAGATATCATCAAGACCTGTAAAGGAGGTTTCTGATGGCAACATCTACACTGACGCAGCCGATCCGGCTGACGGATAGACAGCTTGAGGCGTACCATCGCGACGGGTACATCGTGGTGGAGGGCCTGGTTCCTCGGGAGGAGGTGGAGGCGCTCGGCAACCGGCTCCGGGAGTACACGCACGGGGGGAGGCCGATGGGGGGGATCAGGATGCAGGTCGAGCCGCGCATCCAGCGCGGGGAGTTGAAGGTGGAGCATCCCGGAGACGGCATCCGAAAGCTGGACGGCCTGGTGCAGGAGGACGACCTGTTTCGCAAGCTGGGGCTGAACGACAACATCGTGGGGGTCATCGAGCAGATCCTGGGGCCGGACCTCAAGATGTTCCGGAACACGTTGCTGCTGAAGCCGCCGGAGGTGGGGTCGCAGAAGGGCATGCACCAGGACTCCCCCTACTGGCCCATCCAGCCGATGGACCTCTGCTCCTGCTGGTTTGCGCTGGACGACGCGACCGAGGAGAACGGGTGCATGGGGGCGCTGCCGGGCTGGCACAGGAAGGGGCCGCTCCCGCACAAGCACGTGACGGACGATTACGTGATCGAGGAACAGTGCTACGATTTCAAGGACATGGCGCTGGCCCCGGTGCGGGCTGGAGGGGGGATGTTCTTCCATTCGCTGATCCCCCACTACACGGCCCCGAACCGCTCCAACAAGTGGCGGCGGGCGATTGCGCTGTCCTACATGTCCGCGAAGTCCCGGTACACGGGTCAGGGGGAGAGCCCTGATTACTTTCACGTGAAGGGGAGGACGTATCCGGGCTACGTGCGATGACAGCGACCGGTGGTCGAGCATTTTGCATTTTCAGTCCATCACAAAATTGGCGCAAACTGCCCAGGAATCAGGCGATACATCGTTTTATAGTAGGGGCGACCCGGCGGGTCGCCCGTCGGTCTGATATGACAGAATCGCCGGGCGAGGCAACGCCTCGCCCCTACGAAAAACGGGTAAACCGACCGATCCTGGGCCGCAGCCGCCAATTTCGTGGACTGCTGATTTTGCATTTTGCATTGTGCATTGTGGTCTTACCGGGTTGCATGCCCGGCGACCCGGACCTGGACCCGCAGAAGAAGACGGCGGAGGTCTTTGCGGAGACGGTGTCCCGGCAGCAGACGAAGGCCCCCCGACAGCTCGCCCCTCCCATCCTCGCCAGCCGGGCCTTCAGAGAGGCGCCGATGCTGGCCGAGCGGTTCAAGAGGGGAGAGCTTCCTCCTGTCTCAGAGCGCCTGCCGGAGGACCCGCTGGTCGTCGTCCCGTTTGAGGAGGTCGGGAAGTACGGGGGGACCCTCCGTCACGCGCTGACCGGAGACATCATCCAGTCCGCCGGCGTGTCCAAGATCCTGAGCGAGTCGCTGATGGGGTTCGAGCGCCCGCTCCCTCGCGGCGTCGAGTGCAATCTGGTTGAAGGCTACCAGTTCCTGGACGAGGGGAGGACGGCCCTCTTCAGGCTCAGGAATGGACTCCGGTGGTCCGACGGCGCGCCGTTCACGGTGGATGATATCCTGTTCTATTATTATGACATGACGTTCAACGACGAGGCGCGGGCGGAGGACATGCCTGTCCCGCCCACGATCTGGGTCGTGGACGGCAGGCCGATCCGCCTGGAGAAGGTGGACGACCGGACGCTCCGCGTCTCCTCGCCCAGGCCGCTGGGGCGCGTCCTGCACGCCCTGGCCAACACGGACAATTTTGCGTATCCCAGGCACGTCCTGTCCAGGTGGCACCCGAAGTACAGCGCGGGGGCCAGCTACGCGGACTTCCGGCGGAGGACGACGGGCGCCATGCTGTTGATGACGCCGGGCATCCCCAGGCTGTCTGCGTGGGTCGCGAAGGAGTGGGTGCGCGGGCAGCGGCTGGTCTACGAGCGGAACCCTTACTACTGGAAAGTGGACAGCGCGGGGAACCAGCTCCCGTACGCGGATGATCTGGTGTTCACCGTGGTGCAGGACCCGCAGGTCATTCAGTTGAAGTTCATGAACGGGGAGCTGGACCTGTTCGGGCGCTACTCGCGCATCGATATGTACCCCACGCTCAGGGCGGAGGAGCAGAAGGGGCGGTTCAGGCTCTACATCTCCGGGCCTTTTTCGGGGCCGGCCCTCTACCTCAACTGGGACTGCCCGAAGCCGGCCCTGCGGGAGGCCTTCCGTGACATCCGGGTCCGGGTCGCCCTGTCGCACGCCATCAACAGGGAGGAGATCAACCAGACCCTCTATCACGGCCTGCTGGAGCCCTCCGGATACTCGTTCGGGCCGTCGAACCCCTATTTTTCGGAGGAGGCCTACCAGAAATATTCGGAGTTCGACCCGGAGAGGGCGCGCGCGCTGCTGGACGAGGCCGGGTACCGGGACGGGGACGGGGACGGCTTCCGCGAGCTGAAGGACGGCTCCCGCTTCGAGCTGAACATCGACGTGATGGCGCCCGATTTTGGCCGGGATGTCTGCGAGCTGGTGGCGGAGCAGTGGAGGGAGGTGGGGGTCAAGGCAAACCTGAACGGGGCGCTGCGGGACATCATCTGGCCGCGCCGGCTCAACGGGGAGTTCGACATCCATCACTGGGGCCTGGAGGGGCCGGAGGACCCGCTGGGGCGACTGAACGACTGGGCCATCGCCTCGCCGACATCGCCCTTCTGGCACCGGAACGCCTCTAAAGAGGGTCCGGAGTGGCTCCGGGAGGCCACGCGCTGCATCGAGATGGCGCTGACCACGGTGGACACGGCGAGGGCGCGGGAGTACATGATCAGGGCGCGGGACCTGCACACGGAAAACATTCCGGTGATCGTGGTGGGGTCCGCGTATCACGTCTGGGGGGCCAGCGCCCGCCTCGGAAACGTGCCGGAGGACGGGAGTTCAGCGGACGTGCACCGGGGGTGGGGGAGGTCGGTGGCGCACGAACAGGTATACATTAAACACGATTAGGGCAGGGGCGGTTCGCGAACCGCCCCTGCAAGATATAATTCCATGACCTCTTACATCCTCCGCCGCATCCTTCACATGGTCCCCACGCTGGTCCTGATCTCCATCGTCAGCTTTGTGATCATCCAGCTGCCGCCGGGGGACATGCTGACGTCGTTCATGGCGCAGCTGGCGGGGCAGGGGGAGCAGGGGTCGGAGAGCGCGGTGGAGCAGGTCCGGGCGCTGCGGGAGCGCTACGGGCTGGACGATCCGGTCTATGTCCAGTACTTCCGGTGGATCGGCAGGATCGCGCTGCACGGGGACTTCGGCGAGTCCTTCACCTACAAGATGGGCGTCCTGGAGCTGCTCTGGGACCGGCTGGGGCTGACACTGGCGCTGACGCTCTCGGCGCTCGTCCTGACGTGGGTCATCGCCGTCCCCATCGGGGTCTATTCGGCGACGCGGCCCTACTCGGCCGGGGACTACGGCTTCACGTTTCTGGGCTTCATAGGGCTGGCCACGCCCAGTTTCCTGCTGGCCCTGGTCCTCATGTTCATCCAGGCGACCGTCTTCGAGGCCAGGTCAGTGGGCGGTCTGCTCTCGCCCGAATACATCGGCGCCCCCTGGTCCATAGACAAGGCGAAGGACCTGCTCGCGCACATCTGGGCGCCGGTGGTGGTGATCGGGACGGAGGGGACGGCGAGCGTCATCCGCATCATGCGGGGCAACCTCCTGGACGTCCTGGGGCAGCAGCACATCGTGACCGCGCGGGCCAAGGGGCTGAGGGAGTGGAGGGTGATCGCCAAGTACGGGGTGCGCATCGCGATCAACCCGCTCGTCAGCCGGCTCGGCCTGCAGTTGCCCGGCCTGATCTCCGGGGCCGTGGTGGTGGGGATCGTGCTGGGGCTGCCGACGGCGGGGCCCCTGTTCTACACCGCGCTGACCTCGCAGGACATGTTTCTGGCCGGGGGGTTCATCCTGATCGCGGCGACGCTCGTGCTCGCCGGAAACCTGCTGGCGGACATCGCGCTGGCCTGGCTGGACCCGAGGATCCGGTATGAATAGCGTTCTGGAAATGACCTCTGCCAGGGCCTCCTCTCCAGGGGGCCGGGAGTCCCCTGCCCCAACGGGCTCCTACTCCCAGCGCCGGCTGATCTGGCGGCGATTCAGGAAGCACCGGGCGGGCGTGATCGGCGGGTGGGTCGTGCTCGTGCTCTACGTCTGCGTCCTGCTGGGGGAGTTCCTGGCCCCCCACGCGGTGGACCGCCGATATTACGAGTTCGTCCACGCCCCGGCGCAGCGCATCCACTTCTTCTCGAACGAGGGGTTCCACCTCCGTCCCTTTGTGTACGGCATCAAGGGGAGCCTGGACCGCCGGACGGGCATCAAAAGGTATGCGGAGGACGCCGGGAGGCGGTGTCCCATCACCCTGTTCGTGCGAGGGGACGCCTACTCCTTCTACGGGCTGTTCAGGACCGAGGTCCATCTGTTCGGGACGGGGAAGGGGAACCCGATGTTTCTGCTGGGGACGGACCGCCTGGGGCGGGACCTCCTGTCCCGCATCCTGGTGGGGGGGCGGACGTCGCTGACCGTGGGGTTTCTGGGCGTGCTGATCAGCATTGCGCTGGGCTCGGCCTTCGGCGTGATCTCGGGATACTACGGGGGATGGGTGGACCACCTCATCCAGCGCTGGATCGAGCTGATCGCCGTGTTCCCGCACATCCCGCTCTGGATGGCCCTGAGCGCGGCGGTGCCCCCCGAGTGGCCCTCGGACCGGGTGTTCATGGGGATCACGGTGGTGCTGTCGTTCATCGGGTGGGCCGGGCTGGGGCGGGAGATCCGGGGCAAGACCCTGGCGATCCGGGACGCGGACTTCGTGATGGCCGCCCGGGTCGCGGGGGCGACGGACCGGCGGATCATCTTCCGGCACATCCTCCCGTCCATGTTCAGCCACATCATCGTGATCGCCACGCTGGCCGTCCCCGGCTTCATCCTGGGGGAGAGCACGCTCAGTTTTCTGGGGCTGGGGATCAAGCCTCCCATGACGAGCTGGGGGCTGCTCCTGTCGGAGGCGATGAACATCCATGCGCTGAGCCTGTATCCCTGGCTGCTCCTGCCAGGGGGGTGCATCGTGGCGGCGGTGCTGGCGTTCAATTTCCTGGGGGACGGGCTCCGGGACGCGGCGGATCCGTATGCGAGCAGGTGAAAGACAGGGCGCGCCTCTGCTGGACATCCGGGACCTCAAGACCCACTTCTTCACGGACGACGGGGTGGTGCGGGCCGTGGACGGGGTCTCCCTGTCCATCGGGCGGCGGGAGACCGTCGGGGTGGTGGGGGAGAGCGGGTGCGGGAAGAGCGTGATGGCATTCTCCATCATGCGCCTGGTCCAGAGCCCGCCGGGGAGGCTTGCAGGGGGGGAGATCCTGTTTTATCGAAATTCGGGCCCGATCGACCTGGCCCGGCTCGACCCGAAGGGGGCGGAGATGCGGGGCATCCGGGGCAACGAGATCTCCATGATCTTTCAGGAGCCGATGACCTCCCTGAGCCCGGTCCACACGGTCGGAGACCAGATCGGAGAGGCCATTGCGCTCCACCAGGGCGTGCGCCGGAGGGAGGCCCGTGAGAGGGCGGTGGAGGCCCTGCGCAGGGTGCGCCTGCCCCGGCCCGAGAGGCAGGTGGACGCCTATCCTCACGAGTTGAGCGGGGGGATGCGGCAGCGGGCCATGATCGCCATGTCGCTGGCGTGCGGCCCCAGTCTCCTGATCGCGGACGAGCCGACGACCGCGCTGGATGTCACGGTGCAGGCCCAGATTCTCGGCCTGATGCGTCGCCTCCAGGCCGAGGGGGAGATGTCGATCCTGCTGATCACGCACGACCTGGGCGTGATCGCCAGCGTTGCCGACCGCGTGGCCGTAATGTATCTCGGGAAGGTCGTCGAGTCCGCGGACACGCGGACGCTGTTCAGAGACCCGAGGCATCCGTACACGCAGGGGCTGTTGAGGTCGATTCCGAGGGTCGGACGGAGGGAGCGCCTCACGCCGATCGAGGGGTCGGTGCCCGACCCGTTCGAGGTCCCCTCGGGCTGTCGGTTCGCGCCCCGCTGTCCGCACGCGATGGCGAGGTGCGGCGAAGAGCCCCGGCTGACGGAGGTTGTGCCGGGGCATCGCGTGAGTTGCTGGCTGGAAGAAGGCCGTGAGACGGCAGACGGCAGACAGGGTGGTGGAACGCGACGGCCAGGAGCGTTTGGCGGGGTGGAGACGTGAAAAACGACCACTGACCACAAGACCACTGACCACAAGACCATAAGGCTTTTGCATTGGTCCTGTGGTCCTGTGGTCCTGTGGTCTGCCGTTTGCCCTCCAAAGAGAGACCCCATGGCGTCTGAAACGCGAGACCTCCTGCTCGAAGTCGAGGGCCTCAAGACCTATTTCCCGATCCGGCGGGGCGTCTGGAGGAAGACGGTAGGCCACGTCAGGGCGGTGGACGGGGTGGACCTGACGCTGCGGCGGGGGGAGACCGTCGGGCTGGTGGGGGAGAGCGGGTGCGGGAAGACCACGGTGGGGCGGTCCATCCTCCGGCTCGTGGAGCCGACGGATGGGCGGATCGTGTATCACCGCGACGGCGAGGCGGTGGACATGAGGGGCCTGGGCCGGGAGGCGCTGCGGAGGCTCCGGCGGGAGATGCAGTACATCTTTCAGGACCCTTACTCCTCCCTCAACCCGCGCATGACCGTGTTCGACATCGTGGCGGAGCCGCTCGTGATCAACGGGGTCGCGAAGGGGCGGGAGCTGGAGGACCGGGTGGAAGGGCTGCTGGCGCGGGTGGGGCTGAGGCCCGACCACCTGAGGCGCTACCCGCACGCGTTCAGCGGGGGGCAGCGCCAGCGGGTCGGGATCGCGCGCGCCCTGGCGTTGACGCCCGGCCTGATCATCGCGGACGAGCCGGTGTCTGCGCTGGACGTGTCGGTGCAGGCGCAGGTCCTGAACCTGCTGGAGGACCTGCAGGAGGCGTTCGGGCTGACCTACCTGTTCGTGGCGCACGACCTGAGCGTGGTGGAGCACATCAGCGACCGGGTGGCCGTGATGTACCTCGGCCAGGTGGTGGAGGTGACGGAGGCCGAGCGTCTCTACCGGCGCCCCCTCCATCCCTACACGGCGGCGCTCCTGGCGGCGGCGCCGGCCGCCGACCCCGAGGCCCGGGGCGGGATGACCCCGGTCGAGGGCGACGTGCCGGACCCGGCGAATGCCCCACCCGGCTGCAAGTTCCATCCGAGGTGCCCCTATGCCCAGGCGGTCTGTCGGGAAGAGGCGCCTGAGCTGCTGGAGGTCGAGCCGGGCCATCGGGCGCGATGTCACTTCGCCGGGGAGATTGCGTTTAAGACATAAAGACCTCACCCACCCCCCATCCCCCTCCCTCTCCGTATACGGAGAGGGAG
>Ga0137796_10000524_pt1 | contig 23373 bp, 18 predicted proteins | sample OV2TP3_FD_97704 | JGI IMG/M metagenome (GOLD analysis project Ga0137796, IMG submission 97704) | reverse complement strand
GCAGGAACCATAAAAGTTCCACAATCACGCCGCGTACGAACACTTTCTTTGTCGTTACAAGCGGAAAGCCGTCAGTGAGATTGAAACGAAGCTGCCGACCGAAAACGCTCATCGTCCCAATGCCGGTACGATCTTCTTTCCGAGTGCCGTTCTCGAGAATATCCCGCAATAAATCAAGGTACTGACGCATATGCTGTCTGCCTCCTAAAAAGTGCGCTGCTAAACTCTGGTATAAGAGTACGCTACATAGGGTGTTTGAACAACTTGACGCGAGACCATCTTCGACACGGTTACGTACCGTGCTTGCTGCATGTTGCCTACTGCATGCCGCTTTTATAGCCCGCTCCGTGACACCAGTATCCGCAATGTCTTGATCGCGATTTTAACATCAAGCATGAACGAGCGGTTTTTGATGTAGTAGAGGTCGTAGGCGAGCTTGAGCTTTGTATTATCATACGCGACGCCGAACTTCGGCGGCTTCTCCTGGTGAATCTGCGCCCAGCCGGAGAGGCCTGGGGTGATGAGGTGGCGCACGTTGTAGTAGGGGATCTCTTTCTCGTAGAGCGCTGCGAGCTCCGGGAGCTCCGGCCGCGGGCCGATCAGCGAGAGGTCGCCGACAAGAATACTCCAGAGCTGCGGGAGCTCATCGAGTCGCGTGCGGCGGAGGAAACTCCCGACCCGCGTGATCCGATCATAATTCCCCTCGAGCGCCGAGAACGGCCCGCCGCCCTCGACCGTCATCGTGCGAAACTTGCGGATCTTGAGGCGACGGTTGTTCCGGCCCAACCGCTCCTGCACGATAAAAGGCGGCCCGCCGTCGTCAAGCTTAATCGCGCAATAAATCAGCGGGTAGAGCGGCAACGTCGCGAAACCCGCGAGGGCCGAGAGCGTGATGTCCATCGCTCTCTTCAGGATGTCGTAGAGCCGATTCGGCGCAAAGGAGATGTTCTCGAGGAACCAGCTATACTGGAGGAGTGAGAGCGGCACGCGGTCAAAAATGTCCTCGTAGACCCGGTGCATGTCTATGAAACGAATGTGGGAAAAGATCAAGTTATAGAGGCGGGGGAGGACTGGCTCGACTTTCTCGCTGCGGAAGTGTATAACCACGACGCCGATCCCCTCACTGTAAAGCCGCCGGATAATCTCCTCCTCAAAGTCAAGCGCATCAATCTCGTCGAGGTCTACCGAGGAGACAAACATAAGCGAGTAGCCGCGGTTGTGATTGACCTCGTCTCGCAGTTCGCGCATCTCCGCGCCGGAGCCGATGAGGATCGCGCTCGATCGCTTGCGGAAGCCGAATGCGCGGTGGCCGTAAATGCGCCACGCGAGAATCATCACGAACGAGATGCCGAGGTAGATGAAAAGGTGTACCTTCGGCGTGATCACAAAAAGCGGGATAAAGTAAAAGAAGCCCACGGCAAGCGCCATGTTCACGAGCTGAGCATTGAGGATCGTCGTTGGGAGTTTGCTCTTGAGCACCAGCGTATGCTTGCCGTAGAGGCCCGCGATGTAGAAGACGATGACCCACGCGGCAAAGAGGAGCGTGAACGGCGCGAAGTGAAGCGCCCAGACGTGTGTACTCGGGAGCTCGGCATAGCGTACGAGGAGCGTGAGCCAGAGCGCAGCAAAAAACAGCGCGACGTCGCCGACGAAGAGAAGCAGGGATTCAGTTTTGGAGCGAATAGTCATCGAAGCGGTATCGATGCAAATATGCTAATGACGCGAATGCCGCGAATAGATTTGTAGATTCGCATGAATTCGCGTATTAGCATCGAGACCTGTATAATCCAAACTCGTATAGTCATCATAAGCTATAAAACAGAGCGAGGACAACCGCGGTTGCGGTTGTCCTCATGGGGGCCTACGGCTGTATAAATGTGAGATTGAAATGTCAATACAACCACAAAAAATTCTATACGTCATCACCAAGTCAAACTGGGGCGGAGCGCAACGGTATGTCTACGACCTCGCGATAAGATACAAAATACAAGATACAAGATACACCGTGACTGTTGCGCTCGGCGGCGACGGTCTCCTCAAGGACAAACTTGAAGCAGCAGGAGTACGCGTGACCACCGTCCCTGCCCTCGAGCGCGACGTCGGCCTCATGAAAGACGTTCGCGCATTCTATACGCTCTTTGCCCTCCTCCGACGCGAACAGCCCGACGTCATTCACCTCAACTCCTCCAAAGCCGCAGGCCTCGGCGCGCTCGCGGCGCGCGTGTATCTTGTATCTTGTATCTTGCAAGCGATCGTTCGACATCCGATGTCCCCCATTTCAAAAGTTAAGCGTAGACGAAATAACGTCGCGTTTTCATCACCAAAAGTGGTACACGAATCTTATTCGAGGACATCGGATGTCGAACGAGGCCGACCGCACAATACACAATACAAAATACAAAATACGCGCATCATCATCACTCTCCACGGCCTTCCCCATATCGAACCCAGGCCGATCTTGCAAAAGTGGCTTATCAAGCTATTCACCTGGTTCACAGTTCTCCTCTCGCATAAGACGATCACGGTCTCACGGCATGACTATGAGATCATCCGAAAGTGGCCGTTTTGCAGAAACCGTGCAGAGATGGTGCATAATGGTATCGATGCAATCGATTTCACGCAGCGCGCTCATGCCCGTTCGTATCTCACCGGCCACATACAAAATACAAAATACGAAATACAAGATACATCGTTCGTGATTGGCACCATCGCTGAACTGCACCCCAATAAAGGCCTCGACACTCTCATTGAGGCCATCGCGCTACTACAAAAGATACAAGATACAAGATACAAGATACAAACATACATCGTCGGAGAGGGCGAACTCCGTGACTCACTTGCCTCGCTCATCGCTGCATGTGGCCTCGGCGAGCACGTTGTCCTCGCCGGAGAAATCGAAAACGCGGCGCGGCTTCTGCCTGCTTTTGACCTTTTTGTTCTCCCCTCGCGCAAAGAAGGCCTGCCGTATGTGCTCATCGAGGCCCTGCACGCTGGTGTACCGGTCATCGCGACCCGCGTCGGCGGTATACCGGAGATCGTGGTACATGAGGAAACAGGCCTGCTTGTTGCACCCGGCGATAGCGCCGCGCTCGCCGAGGCGATCGCGCGCCTCGCGCGCGACGGAGAGCTTCGGGAATACTACGCGACAAACGCCCGCGCCCATGCGAGCCTTTTCTCGCACGAGAAGATGATCACAGAGACCTATACGCTGTATGGACGACATATATAGACAGCAAAAATCTCAAGTGCAAAATTCACACCAATTTTGTGCGATCGCATAAAATTGGTGTGAAAAATAAATGACGTTCGTTTTTAAACTTTAGATCAAGAAGTTGCGTCAACGTCCTCCCGTGTAAGCTCGCTCTGATGCACCGCGCGGCCGTAGCGGCGCATGCCCATTAAAATCCCAAGGCCGATGAACTCGGTAAAGAGGTGCGAGCCGCCGTAGCTCATGAAGGGGAGCGGCGTGCCGGTGACCGGCAAGAGCCCCAAATTCATCCCAATGTGGATGGTCGCGTGGCTCATGAAAAGAATCGCGAGCCCTGCGGCAAACAGGGTCTCAAAATTCGTGGCGCCGCGAAGCGACGCCCGAAAAAGCCGCCAGATAATAATGGCGAAGAGTGCAAAGAGCAGCACCACGCCAGTAAGTCCCCACTCCTCAGCAAACGCCGCGAAGATGAAATCGGTCTCGTATTCGGGAAGAAAAAGCAGTCGCGATTGACTACCGAAACCGATACCCTTGCCGAGGAGTCCCCCGGAGCCGATCGCGACGACGGATTGATACGCGTTATAACCGGCGCCTTGGAGATCCGCCATCGGGTTGAGAAAACTTACGAGCCGCGCGCGCTGGTAATCTTCGAAGACAAACAGCCAGAGCGTGCTCGCGCCCAGTATCCCCGTCGCGAGCACTGCGGCAAGGTGGCGCTTTGAGATACCGGATATCGCGACCATACCGAGCCAGATCGAAGCGATGATGATCGCGGAGCCAAAATCGGGCTGCAAGAGCACGAGCAAAAAAAGCACACACGCATAGAATCCCGAGACAAGAATATGGCGCACATGCGCGATCTCGATGTGACGGCGCGAAAAGTATTTCGCCAAAAGAAGAATGAGGATGAGCTTCGCCGGGTCCGCCGGCTGCACGCGAAACGAGCCGAGATCAAGCCAACTCTGCACGCCGCGCACCGACGTGCCGAAAAAAACCAAGAAGAGAAGGAGCGTACAGATCAGAGTGAAGAGTCCGACCAAAACGCCCGGCTTACGCAGGAAGCGAAAGTCGCACAAGCTGAGCGCGCAGGCAACCACGATCGATCCCGCGCCCCAGACAACCTGCCGCACAAAAAAAATATTCTCCCCGCGAAAGGAATACATGGTCACGAGGCCGGCAGCGAGAATCAGCACCGCTGCGCCAATCAGCAGCCAGTCGGTGTGGCGGAGGACGTGAAACATGGTAGCAAACGCAAAACGAAAAACGCAAAGCGAAAAACAACAGCGCAAAATTCAAAAGAGTTGTTTTGGCTTTTTCGTTGTTGTTTTACGCTTTTCGCTTTGCACTTTGCGCTTCTTTTCTCACTCAATCGGCACTGAGGGAAATAAATCAATCTTTCCTACCCGCGCAGCTAAGGGCTCCGGCCAGGTGAACGTGATAGTCGCGACGCGATTTTTGTCGAGCTGGTCAACTACGGTACGGGAAGTCGCGACGATGCTCCCCTCAATAGAGTAGAGCAGGGCTACGACGGTAATGTCGCGTATCGTCTCAACGCCGGTATTCACGAGCTCAGCCGTGACACGCGGAGCGACCATTTCATTCGAGAGCGAAACATTCTGCACCGTCAGCGCGGCCGCACGGTGCTCCATTGTCTCCCAAACCGGCTCGTCGGTGAATTCAAAGAATGTCCGAGCCGGGGGCCGTCCTCCGACCACGAGCCCACCTGCAAAGATGGGAATGCGCGTCTGCGGCGGGAGCGTCACCACACCCCGCTCCTCGAGAATAAGCACGTTACGGCTGTCGTAGAGCTTGAACGAGTACGGCACGTTGCGCGCACCGGCGCCCGCGTTGCGGTTTTCGATGAGCACCGCAGCGTTGTAGACCGTCTTGGTAACGCGCGTTGCTCTCGCCCAGAGGATGACTGGCGACTCAGCCTCCGCGCTGCAGAGGAGCGTGCACGGCCCGCCGCAGTCAACGCCGCCCTCGCCCTGGTTTTGCATGCGGTCAAAGCATGTCGGGGACCTCCCGAGCAGTGTGAGCGTGATCGGAATCCCAACAAGAAGCGCAAGGAAGCCGACTCCAAGTAGGGCGTAGCCGATCTGGTGACGGAGGGACCAAAGACGCATAAGCTGTTAGCTTTTAGCTTATAGCTTTTAGGGGGAAAAAGGAAGCAGGCGCGACCAAGGGTCGCGCCTGCAGAAAATCAGTTTAGAGAAATCTTCGAATCGCAAGGCACGCTATAGCGACGCCCCCAAGCAACAACAGAGCCCACACTACATTTCCGGTCGAATCATAGAGCAATGCTGCGCCGATTGTTACCGCCGTAAGGGCAATGGTCGGCAGTAGTAGGGCTCGCACAGCCATCTTCAGCAATGTCTTGTCCATACGTCCTCCTGCCTATGTCAATCCTATATCCAGTCGGTACTGTATCCCCGTCCAGTGTATCTTTTCAACCGCCGTGTATGCGCTCCCCCGCGCACTATCGAGCGTATCGCCTTCGCCGACGATACTCAGCACTCGGCCGTCGAGTGTCTGAAACCTGCCATCGTTCCCGCGAACCGTGCCGGTATGGTAAACGTGGGTGTCAGACAACGTCGCAACGATATCGAGTCCCTCGATCAGGTGGTGCCCATGATGTATCGCCGCGCCAGGGTAACCCGCGCTTGTGAGAACAACGCAGACACAGTGCCGCGGCGAAAACTCGATCGGCTGCGACGTCACCTCGCCGACAAACGGAAGTGAACACGCCACATCTCGTGGGCGCGAGGCGACAGAGCAAAAGTAGGGCACAATGTCGCCCCGCACGCGCGGGAGTATTGCCTCGGCCTCCGGATCGCCAAAACGCACATTGTACTCGAGGACATACGGCTCAGGTGACTTTTCCTGAACTATCATAAGCCCCACGTACAATACGCCCTGAAACGGCATACCACACTCGCGCATCTTAGAGAGTGTCGGCTCAATGATCAAGTGCGCTGTTTTGTGCTCAAGGACAGGGTTCCAGCACGCACTCACAGGTGAAATCGCGCCCATGCCGCCGGTCATCGGACTCTCCGGGTCCGCAGTGAGGCGTTTATAATCCTGCGAAACAGGAAGCCACCGCCAATCCGTCCCATTTGTCAGAATGTGAACCGAGATCTCCTCGCCGTAGAGAAAGTGCTCGAGCACAACCGACCGCCCCGCCTCGCCGAGCGTCCCTTCTTCCACCAACGCACGCGCCACGTGTACCGCCGCATCTTCGCTCCGACAGACGAACGACCCGCGTCCACGCGCAAGTCCATCTGCTTTCACCACGAGCGGCGTGCCGTAAGTTCGAAAGTGATCGTGAATGTAACCGAGCGCCACAGCCATGTCGTATGCAACAGCGCCATGAGCCGTCGGAATACCATGTCGCCACATGAATTGCTTGGCAAAGATCTTGCTCGTCTCGAGTCTCGCTGCGGCTTTCGTCGGCCCGACAATCGGCAAGCCCCACTCGAGAAACCTGTCGACAATCCCGAGGGCAAGCGGCAACTCTGGACCAACGACCGTAAGATCAATGCCGACACACTGTGCAAACGAACACAGACCGTCTATGTCACTGACCTCCATACGCACAGGCTCGAGCAAGAAACCGCTCGATCGAAGGGTCACGGTCTCCATCCCCGCATTTCCAGGCGCTGCATAGAGCGTCTCCACGAACGGACTCTCCGCGATTTTTGCCGCGAGCGCGTGCTCACGGGCGCCAGAGCCGATAACCAAAACTTTCATCGCATACCCTCCCAAGGCAGATCGTATCTACCTAAACAGAGCCGTTACATATAGCCACAACATGTAGCGTACTTCGGACCGCAGGATCGGGGTGTATATAGCAACAAACAATAGACCCACCAGGGCCATGCAGATGCCAAACAACCACCAATTCATAACCGCTCCTTTCAAGCGTGCAACGTAAATACTCCAACAAGGCACTGTCTTGTTGGAGTATTACATAAAGATAGACACGTATCAAACACCGCGTGGCTCGCGACGAGCTACTCTCCCCTTTCGAGTACCATCCCCAGCTCCTTGCTGTGTGTACACTGTGTGTGGCAGCGACCTACTTTCCCCCAGAGGAGTATCATCGGCTCTGCCATGCTTAACTTCTGAGTTCGGAATGAGATCAGGTGTGGCCATGGCGGCAAGCCACCACACACAGTACACATACCGTTAGCACAAGGGGCTGGGTTAACTTCTGAGTTCGGAATGAGATCAGGTGTGGCCCCGGCGATACATCGCGAGCCACGCGGCGTTCGAGGCGTCGCGTGAAATATAAAAGTAAGCAAAAAGAAGCGAGCAAGGCTTGCGCGATTTCAATTGCCAATTTCTGATTTCTGATTCGTAAAATCGGAAATTAGCCGTTCGTGGTTCGAAATTGCGTAAGCACGGTTTCTCTATTCCTCACAGGAATTTCGGCGGATTAGTACACCTCGGCTAAACGCATTACTGCGCGTACACCTGGTGCCTATCAACGTGGTCATCTCCCACGGGCCGACCCAATGCGAAGCATTGGGCGCAGATGGCCGCGGAACAAACGCAGATTGTCGCAGATACGTACGACGACGTATCCGCGTCAATCCGCGTCCGCCATCAGGCGGTATCCGCGTGTATCCGCGCGCCAGTGCTTCGCACTGGCGATTCCTCATCTTGGGATTGGCTTCCCACTTAGATGCTTTCAGCGGTTATCCATTCCGAACATAGCTACTCGGCAGTGCCCCTGGCGGGACAGCCGATAGACCAGAGGTTCGTTCATTCCGGTCCTCTCGTCATGTGCGCTTCGCACATCGCGGATATACGCAGAACTGACGCAGATCAACGCAGAAACTGCGCATGTGCGCCAGCTGGTAACCCCTGATGCGCTGCTCCCCCTGTCACCAGGGGCATAGACTATATCTTTAGCTTACATAATTTGCAATTTCTAACTCCTCATTTTGAAAAATTCAAAATTGGTAATGAGGCGTTATGCATTGCGTAAGCTATCGGCGTGTTATGGCAGTAATTAACAACTGCCATCTGGCTAGCGCAGCTTCCAGCCTTCCGCTTCCCACCTTCGGCGGATAGCCGAGAGCGGATGGCTGCGATAGCTCAAGTCGTTACGGGGCAGTGTATCTGTGTACGGTTTGTATGTGCTATAGTACGATACAGCTTTCCACATCGAGACCAAAACGGTTCATCGTGAACATCATAACTCAAGGAGCGGGCAATGATCGACGCTATACCCTTCTCCTCAACCGTCTACGTCGTTACGCTCGTGATTGTCGCATGTGGCGTGACGTATATACTCGATCGCTATGCAAAACTTCCATCGCGTATCAACCGGTCGTTGTACGCTTTCTTTCTCCCGCTTCTCAACGTCATTGACTGGTACACGGCTCGAGCAATGATGAAAATTGATATCGAACTCGAGTACAACCCTCTAATACAGTTTACGTTCGCGACTTCACCCTCACTCGAGATTACGTGGAAACTCGTCATTGTCTCGATGCTCCTGTTCTTCGTTGTCCTCTGTAAGAGGACAAAATCGAGCGTGCTTTTCGCCGTAGGAGTGATACTCTTGCTGTGTATCACAAGCAACGTTTTCACTATCTACACGTCAAAGGACAATTTCCTGCTCCTTTTCCGTCTGCAGCACCTTGTGTTCAATCTATTTTGAGCACACACCTCCCACCCACCTCGAACAACACACGTTGTCCGAGGTGGTAACTTTTATACACTAGCTTCCCACGGTATTAACCCTGCCCCCTCCTCGGTGTGCCGAGGAAAGATGGACCGTCGCCTTTCTTGAATCTTGCACTGGTCTACACCAGTACAAACAAGAGAGGGCGGGGCCTCCACCGTTATCAGCCGAATTGTCATCACGGATTACTCCGTGAAGTAGCAAATTTTACTAGGAACGACTCCCCTCAAGAATCAACGCCTGCAGCAGATAGGAGACCAACCTGTCTCACGCATCTTGTTACTCCGTAACAAGCGCATATTTTCGCGGAACAAACGCGGATTCTCGCAGATACGTCCGACGACGTATCCGCTCTTCTGATCCGCGTCCGCCAAGAGGCGGTATCCGCGTGTATCTGCGCGTCAGTGCGAAGCACTGGTTACGTGGGCAGATTATTTCTATCTGCCTCTCCGTGTTACCACAGAGGATCGGACTATATCATCAGCTAGCGCAGCGCTATTGCGGCTATCAGCTATCCACCTTCAGCCGAAAGCAGATGGCCGACGGCCGATAGCAGCCATAGCGCCGCGCTAGCGGTCGACGTGTAGTCTCTACGGGTGCTTTAAAACTTCCAGTGAAGTATGCAAAACTTCCCTCGGTATTGTCCCGTATCCGCACACATCCGCGTTTGTTCCGCGAGAATCCGCGTTTATGGGATTTTGCCGATATAAGTCGACTTCTCGATGAACATTACTGCTCATCGCCGCCGTGATATGATTGGTTCTTTCTCTTTTTCATAGACGAAAAGTTCATACGAGTGGATTCAGACGGTACTCTGGTCGATCTTGACAAATCAACAAAAGTACGGTCTGAACCCAGCTCGCGTACCTCTTTAAATAGCGAACAGCTATACCCTTGGGACCTTCTCCAGCCCCGGGATGAGGTGCATACTTCCGCACATATTACTATGTGTATAGACTATATCTTCACCCAGCCGTAAAGTTTCCTGAAGAAACATTACGGCTGGAGACTGGCGTGTAATAGCGGTGATATACAGCCACCATTTGGTCCTATGTATGGACCAAGTCGTTACGGGGTTAAAGCGATTTTATAGGCAAGATCGGGAATAATATATGGCCTCACAAGATCCGCAAATTGATAAGCGAATTTTTGTGGAATGTAAATATTCCAATATTTGCCTTTCTTATGGAGAGAACTTCCGATCCCGAAATTATCGAGTAATGCATCACGCAACAATGCTTGCTCGTCTTCGGAGAACGAATCCGTATTAAGCCGCAAAGCATTGCAATCATTTCGTTTGTACCCGTCATCCATAAGCCATACGGCCAAGGAAAGTGGGTGGTTCAGTAGTTTTCCAATCTCCAGCGGAACATGTTTTCGTCCTTGCGGATAGAACTGATTCCAGTACGGAATCAATACCGCATGCGAAAAAGTATATAATCGAACGCTCTCATAAAATTTTTGGTACTTTTTGTGAAATGCATGGACCAACATCGTTTTACCAGTTACGAATTCACCAAGCATTTTTTGTTTCCATAGAACGTACGACTCTTGATCGCGACTATGCTCAATGCGCAATCGCGCACCATGAACTCTGCGTTCAAGACATCCGTCCCCGAGCAAAGCACCCGTAATGAGTGCATCTTGTTCCGTAGTTAATTGCATAAGAGAAATTGCTTAACTTCCCACGGTATTGTCCTAATTATACCTGGTTCGCATATTAGGAGTCCACCGTTATAAGCCAGTTTTTTCATTCCGGTTTACACCGGAAGCGACCCTTTCTGTTCGAGCCGACATCGAGGTGCCGAACACCGCCGGCGATATGGCACTTCATGATTACTCATGAGGTAGACTATACCTTCATCCTTTTCAGGATGGTGACGTTTTACCACGATTTTTCAGAATCGCAGTCTCCGCAGTGAAATGCGGAAGTCGTTACGGGGAGAACTTGTAGCGCATGCTCGGAATGATCAACGGAGACACCAGTGCTCGAAAGCGCGGCATACTTTTCTCACACACGCGCAAACGATACTGGGCTTTATCGCGATTGATTGTCGCCAGTATCCCGAGTTTAGCTTGTAATAGAAACACGAGCAGCTCGTGCTCTTCTCTTCTGAAGCATTGCGTATTCAGACGGACTTGTTTTCCATCTCGCGTGCCGTCGTCCATAAACCACACGGCGAGCACGAGCGGTGTTAACCAGCCCTCAAGCATCTCTGGAATTATTTTTCGATTACCAATATAGAACACACGACGCAACTCGTCGAAGTACGGGTGGGATACGGTGCGGAAATAGTACGATCGATCGCATGTATTCGGCCTCGAGTTCGTAAATGACTCGAGCTCTCGATACTTCCAGTCGACATACTCGCGCTGCCCTATCCCATGATTGACCCGGAACGCATATCCTCGCGTTGTCCGTGCCAAATGTCCGTCTCCTAAGAGAGCCGATAACGATCTCACACTGCCTCTGATCGAGAGACAGCAAACGAGCACATTGTGCGCGTTTTGTTTCCATAAAATAAATTAAGTTCTCTTACCCTCGGTATTGCCCTGCTAGCACAGCTTACTGCCTTCGGCTGTCGGCTTTTTGAATTTGCCGAGCGCTGAAAGCCGGTTGCTGCTGGCTGCGGTAGCGGGGTTCCACCGATTTGAGTCACAGTTTACTCCGACGTTACCGTCAGAGGGAGCCACATTGACTCTTGGGCGGTACCAGCCTGTTATCCCTAGAGTAGCTTTTATCCGTTAATCTTCGGCCGCTTCTAAAGCGAACCGTCGGTTCACTAGGCTCTGCTTTCGCATCTGCTTGGCATGTACGCCTCGCAGTGAAGCCGGCTTGTGCCCTTACACTATCGGCACGGTTTCCATTCGCGCCTAGCCGACCTTAATAGACTCCTCCGTTACTTTTTAGGCATCAGTGTTGCTCCGCAACATGCGCAGATTTCCGCGGATCAAACGCGGATTCTCGCAGATACGTACGACGATGTATCCGCTCTAATCCGCGGCCGCCAACAGGCGGTATCCGCGTATATCCGCATGTCACGTGGTGCGGTCATTTCTGCCGCACTCTCCATGTCGCCATGGAGATCAGACTATATCTTTTCCTTACCGACGTGCGCGATTGCGCGTCGGTAAGGAATCTCGCGTTTAGTCGTTGAGGGACAGAATATATGAGTTGAGAACAAAACGAAGTAGTTTCTTCGTCGCTACTTTTGCAGCTTTTTCTTTCTCGTTCACTACTTCCTCTCCCGAGAGCCTGCCATGCTGCTCTAAAATTCCTATTTTCGTAAGTTCACTGTGGTATGCATAGATAACCGAATCAAGTTCGGATGCTACATTCACCACATCGAAAGGCTTTGGAATACTCATGATCTACTCCTTCCCTGCTGGTTGACCGCACCGACCACAGGTTTTTACCTTGCGGTACTGTGGTATACGCGGCTGTTCCAGCATATAGCAAGATGTTTGCCACATAGTTGCCTATGTGGATCCCCTTCGCCGCGCGCGGCGCGGGCACGCGGATTTTCGCGGAACAAACGCAGATCCTCGCAGATACGTTGATGACGTATCAGCTTTGATCCGCGTCCGCCAACAGGCGGTATCCGCGCGTATCCGCGCGTCAGTGCCACGCACGGCTTCGGACCATCAGGAATAATGATGATCCAGGACGACGCTGCGGAGTGCCTCTCCGCAGAACTTTCAGGATGTCGCCCCAACAAAACTACCCACCAGATACTGTCCCTCGCCGTTTTTGCCGTCGAGGTTAGAGCGTACACTCCCACAGAGTGGTATTTCACTGACGGCTCCACGCTGCCCGAGAGCGGCGCTTCAAAGCCTCCCACCTATGCTACGCAGTGGAAACATACGACCAATATCAAGTTATAGTAAAGCTTCTAGGGTCTTTTCGTCTAGCTGCAGGTACCCGGCATCTTCACCGGGATTGTATTTTCACCGGGCTGTTCCCCGAGACAGTCCCCCACTCGTTATGCCATTCGTGCGCGTCCCTAATTAGAGGACAAGGAATTTCGCTTGGTACTGTTACCATATCGTGTCCTTTTTTTATCTTCAAGTTCGAAACTTTATATCTCTCCATTCAAAAGGACATACGATCTCGGCGCGAACATTTCTGTCGCGCTCTCATTGTCGCCAATGAGTCCGGACTCTATCTTATCCCGCGTTACACGGGACCTCGGCGTATAGTCTCTGAGGGAACCTTCTAGTGGTTGCTCGTCGCTCGTTACAAACTTGTAACGGCCACAAGCTACCAGAAACCAGCCACTACCACTAAAGGGTCTTCCCTGCTGATTGTCCGCACTAACGGATTTTTACCCTTCGGTACCGTTTAGATACACGGATATTCCAGCATATAGCCAAGTTTTACTAAGGCAGCGATTCCACCTTAGGACGATTCGTTACGTTATCACCAAACCCTTCACACGCCGTGGAGAGCCTGGGTCCTCTCGGTCGCCCGAGAGATCGGACTATATCATGCCTTCCACGGACGTTTTTCCCGCGGCAAGGCCCTGGCGTTTAGTCTCTGAGGATTCTCTGCAAGATATTGCTGATAATGGACCAGCTCATATTTTCGTTTTCGTCCTCTTCCTTCATTTAATTTTTCACGAATCTCCATTATTCTCCGTAGCCCTTCAGGGCTCGTGTGCTCGTTTGCTGTCATCATCGATACGATCGTTCTGAAAATTGAAAAATTACGTTTCTTTGTCTCCGACAAAAACGAAAACTGGCGGAAAAATGGTATAACCCGCACGTGAAGTGCGGTCGGGTTTTGTACCACATAATACCACACACCGTCTTTCCGTGGTTGTAATCTACCGCAACCAAGATGGCGCTTGTAGAGTGTCAACACTGTTTTGTCACGCTGAGATACATTAAAGGTCGCTACGATCTGCCAACCAAGAGTATGGTCATCTTTCCGTCGTAACGACACATTGAAACTGCCTTCACCGTCTGCGAAGCCGGCCAAATAATGACCGATGCGCGGTGGAACGCGATCTAACCATGATTTTTTTCTCATCTTTGAATTTTTTTATTTTTGCAGAGTCTTTCCTGCGGATTGCCTGCACCGCCTACATTGTTACTGCTTTCGTGTGACATATCAAAAGCGAGTAGTGGCGGATACTATCCAGGTTTCCCGCAGATGGCCAGGTTTTATAACTACAATCGTTACTTATAGTTATCGCCGACATTCACCGGGGCTTATACTAGCCAGCAACCTGGTAACTGGTTACTAGTAACTAGTTACTGGTTGCAAAAAATTTGCTTTGCAAATTTTTTGCTCTTCAAACCAGATACCAGCTACCAGAAACCAGCTACCAGAACACCACCAGTATTTGACCTTCCGGCATTGGTCAGGCATCACCCCCTATACTTCCTCTTGCGAGTTCGCAGGGAGCTGTGTTTTTGGTAAACAGTCGGCAGGGGTACTTTAGCTGCGTCCCTCCCCAGTTTTTGCATTAAGTAAACTATTCGTGAGTCGCTTCACGAGCTCAACTTTGCCACTTGCGTGTCGTTTCAAACGTTGCTCACGTTTATAAGCGTCTTCTTTTGCTCGATACGCTTCGGCATAAATTAATATCCATGTGCCTTGTCGCCGTGTAGTGAATTTATCACCGCGAGCGTTATGCTGCGAGACTCTTTGTTTAAGATTCGTAGTCACACCAAAATATTTTTCTTTTGTTCCAGTATTTTGGATCAGATATACAACGTACATGATGCTTAGTGTTATTCGTTAATGCAAAAACTGGGGAGGGAAAGCCTTATTGCGAACTTACGGCCGCTTTTTTGCCGAGTTCCTTGGGGAACACTCACCCGTTCGCCTTGGTCTTCTCGACCTGCCCACCTGTGTCGGTTTGCGGTACGGACCAGACCCACCTAGCCTTAGTGGTTTTTCTTGGAAGGCTCTTCGCGAGGATTTCCCGGGGCGAACCCCGGAATTTCTCCCGCGCTCGACGATGCTGACGCAATTTCTAACTGCTAACGACTAATTTCCGATTTTTACAATCGGGAATCAGAAGTTAGTAATTGGAAATTGCGTCAGCGTGCCGTCCGGATTTGCCTAGACGGCGCGTCTTCGCGCGAGCGACGCAAATCCAATAATGCGCCCCCGCTTGTCTCCTCCGTCACCACATCGAAATGGATCCGGGTCACGGAATATTAACCGTGTGTCCATCACCTCCGGCTTTCGCCATCGGCTTAGGCCCGACTAACCCTTGGCTGATTGCCATCGCCAAGGAAACCTTGGGCTTTCGGCGTGCGGGGCTTTCACCCGCATTGCGGTTACTTGTGCCAACATTCTCACTCCTGCACGCTCCACACGGAGCTCACGCCCGTGCTTCATTGCGAGTGCAGGATGCTCTCCTACCACGCCAATGCTGCGCATTGGCGCGCGGATCAACGCAGATCGGACGCGGATCAAAGCGGATACGTCGTCGTACGTATCTGCGAAAATCTGCGTTTGTTCTGCGAGGATCCGCGCGTCAGTGCGAAGCACTGACGTCCTCAGTTTCGGTTCGGCGCTTAAGCCCCGTGAATCTGCGGCGCAGAAACCCTCGATGAGTGAGCTGTTACGCTTTCTTTAAAGGATGGCTGCTTCTAAGCCAACCTCCTCACTGTCTGTGGGTCTCTACTTCCTTAAGATGCACTGAGCGCCGTATTGGGGACCTTAACTGGAGATCAAAGGCTCTTCCCTTTTTGACCGATGGAGCTTAGCCCCCATAGTCTAACTGCTCTGCTGTCCCCAGCGCTCCGCGCTGGCGCGCGGATCAACGCAGATCGGACGCAGATCAACGCGGATACGCCATCGACGCATCCGCGAAAATCCGCGTTCGTTCCGCGTGTATCCGCGTGCCGGTGCGAAGCACCGGCTCCCGGTATTCGGAGTTTGATTGGAAAGACGAGATTGCTCCCTATTCTTTCCATCCAGTGCTCTACCCCCGGAAGGAACACAGAACGCTAGCCCTAAAGCTATTTCGGAGAGAACCAGCTATTACCGAGTTCGATTAGCTTTTCACTCCTTGCCACAGGTCATCCGACAGTTTTGCACGGCTGACCGGTTCGGGCCTCCAGCGATGTTTCCATCGCCTTCACCCTGCCCATGGCAAGCTCACCCGGCTTCGGGTCTGGCGTTTGCTGCGTGCTTACGCAATTGCCAATTGCTAAATTCAAATTTCCGATTCGTAAAAATCAAAAATCAGTAATTAGCCGTTGGAAATTGCGTAAGCCTCGCGCTTTTAACACTCGGTTTCCCTATGCCTTCCCGCGAAAAGCGGTTAGACGGGCAACAAACGACAACTCGTTGGCTCATTCTTCAATAGGCACGCCGTCACTAGCTTATAGCTGTTAGCTTTTAGCTGTTAGAGGGACTGCGACGGCGCGCGAAGCGCGCGCAACTTCGTTCTTCTAAAAGCTATCAGCTAAAAGCTATAAGCTAGCTTCGACTCCTTGTACGCATATGGTTTCAGGTCTATTTCACCGCCCTCACCGGGCTGCTTTTCACCTTTCCCTCACGGTACTTGTTCACTATCGATCTCTACACGTATGTAGCCTTGGCAGTTAGTTCTGCCGGATTCCCTCGGGCTATTCATGTCCCGAGGTACTCACGAACAACAGCAAAGAAGGTGATGTGTTTTCGCGTACGGGGCTATTACCCGCTGGGGCTCTGCTTTCCAGCAGATTCCGCTAACAAACCACTTTGTAACTTCTCTAGTTAAACTACGCCGTTGCCGTACAACACCGCCGCACCTCGCTGCACTCGGTGCGGCGGACATTTCGATATATCGATATTTCGAAATATCCGCACCGAATGCAATGAGGTGCGGTGGTTTGGGCTCCTCCCGTTTCGCTCGCCGCTACTAAGGGAATCGGCCAATGCTACGCATTGGCGCGCGGATCAACGCAGATCGGACGCAGATCAACGCGGATACGTCATCGTGCGTATCTGCGAAAATCTACGTTCGTTCCGCGAGAATCCGCGTCCGCCAACAGGCGGAACCTACAAGGATCCGCGCGTCAGTGCGTAGCACTGACATTGTTTTCTTTTCCTCCAGGTACTGAGATGTTTCACTTCCCTGGGTATGCCGCCGTGCCCTGCACGGAAGCTCCAAATCTCAAATCTACAATTTCCAAATAAATCTCAAAGCTCCAAATCTCAAAGCTCCAAACACGACGCCGTGTTTGGATATTGGAAATTTAATCATTGGAAATTATTTGGAAATTAGTTATTGGAAATTGGAAATTCCGTGCAAAGCACGGCTCTCCGTGCTTTGCACGGAGGGGTTTCCCCATTCGGAAATCTTCGGATCAAAGGTTACCAGGCACCTCCCCGAAGCGTATCGCCGCCAGGCCGCGTCCTTCATCGCCATGTAGAGTCTAGGCATCCACCATATGCGCTTCCATTCCTGTGAGGAATGGAAAAACCGCATTTACTAGCTTATAGCTGTTAGCTTTTAGCTGTTAGAGGGACGGCGACGGCGCGCGAAGCGCGCGCAACGTCGTGCCTCTCAAAAGCTATCAGCTAAAAGCTATAAGCTAGTTTTATTACCTGCTTAATTTGATTCTTTTTCTTAGCCCGCCACCGGCAACTCGATATTTCGAAATTTCGAAATATCGAAATTAAAAACGCTCCATGCGTTCTAGCCGCGCGGGTGTCATTCTGTTGACAAAGAATCAATCGCCCAGTCATTCGGACAAAACAAAAACCGCTCACATTGAGCGGATGGAACGAACACGGCCTACCAAAGACGAGTGTCAGCTCCTCCGCTTTTTGCGCAGTTTAGTCAATCTACTCATACGTTTAATCACTATATACGCTCGTACGCTCCATGTCAAACACCCCGCCTGTTGACAACCAGCGCTCCGCGCTGGTGCGCTGATCAATGCAGATCGGACGCAGATCAACGCGGATACGCGTCGTACGTATCTGCGAAAATCTGCGTTCGTTCTGCGTAAATCCGCGTCCGCCAACAGGCGGAATCATCCCTCTCGTTTGTGCGAAAAATCTTTGCGGAGTTTATCGATATACTCCGAGGCGGCCTGCTGGCCGCCGAGACCGAATGAGAGCCCGACCGCAAGCGAGAGCGCAATTACGACGCCGGTAAAGAGCGTCTGCACGAACGGCTGCGCAACACCAAGCTGGAAGAGCGCGGTGAGAATTGCGAAAACCCAGATCGCCCAGCGCGTCACACTCCCGAGAAAATGCGCGTGGGCCACCTCGGCCGCTCTTGCTGCACCGACGACCACGTTCTGCATTGCCTCGGCGATCACCGCCGCGACGAGGAGAATCAACACCGCGATAATCACCTGCGGCAGATAGAGCAGCACGACCTGTTGGAGAAACGCATTCACCTGGGTAAGTCCCAGGACGTCAAGCGCGGCGACCAAAAAAACGATGATTAAAAACCACTTGACGAGCCCGCCGACGAAGGTGCCTGAATCAAGCGCGAAGCCTGCGCGCCGAAGACCCTCCTCGACCCCCGCGCTCCTGAGCGCATTATCAACCTTCAGCGCTCGAATGAGCTGGGCAACCGCCTTGCCCAACACGACGCCGACCACCCAGCCGACGATAAAGACAACCAGCGCCACAATGAGGACCGGCAGAAAATTAATAACCCCGCTCGAGAGGTCCTGGAAGGAGCGGGTAAGTACCGTACTCCACGATTCGAGTATCATAAAAAGAAATCTCTAAGTTTGTTACGAATAATAAATGACCCTTGTCAATGTATACTATCATGCAGTAGTGAGTTCTGCGCGCATGCTCACCCTGTGGATAAACAGCTAACGCAATTTCGAACACCGAACTGCTAATTTCCGATTTTTCGCGTCAGAAATCAGAAATTGATAATTCGCAATCGCGTTAGCCGCGCTGATCGGCGAGCCCGAGACGGTCGAGGACGATTTCATGCGGGTAGTCGAGGAGGTCGCGCACGAGACGATCGTACATTCCAAGGCGATACTTGAATTGTGATGTATTGAAGGATGCATACCGGAGCTCCCGCCCGATGTCCGCCTCAAGAAAGTGTATAGCGCTCTCAAGCATCCCGCCGCTGAGCCCATCCCCCACAACGAGGAGATCAAGCCGGCTATCGTGGTCTTGGAGAAATACGCCAGCCGTGACGATGAGCTTGAGCCGTCCAGCGCGACTCAAGCGGCGGACGATTTCCTCCCGCGCGAGCGGCACCATGCCGAGAAAAAGCGCCTCGAGCGCCGCGCGGTGCGGAAAACGCTCATCGAGTATCCAGCCGCGCATGCGACGTCTCGCGCGGGAGCCGCGACTCTCGGCCCGACGCGCTTCCGTATATGTGCGGCTTCGCAAAAAACCGATGCTCTCGAGTGTGCTAATCTCACGGCGTGCAGCCAAGGACGGCACTTTCGTACGCTCCGCAATCGCCGCCATGTCGAACATCCCTGAAGGGTTGAGGAGAAAAAGGCGCAGAATACGCACCTTCGCCGCACTGCCGAAAAGTTTTGCAAACACATCCATACGGGGCAATTGTAGCTCCAATCGCGTGTTTGCTCAAGGCCGGCAGCACGTATCGTCTTCTTGCCTATCCAACATGATTTTACGATCGGGTAGGTACGGTGTTTGATTTTTCCACTTTCAAAAACACAGCGCCTATGTCCTCCACAATCTCGTCCCGATGTTTCTCCACAAAATAGCCAAGAGAAAAATCCCGCTCACGCCCCTGCCAGAGTAACCGGCAGCCGCCGATTGCCGCTGGGTCGGCATGGGAGTCGATTAGAGCGCGCGAGTCTACGTACTCTCGCACCCACGCGCCAAGGCGCGCCACTTCCTCCTCCGAGAGGCGCACGGGCGCCCTGATACCGAACACCGGGAGGGCCGAGACATCGCTCTCGAGAGCGCGCAGCACACTATAGAGCGACTCGCGAGACAGCGCGCCTGCCCATGCGCTGAGCCATGCTCGAAGGGCGCTTCGTGTCTCCACCCCCGTACCCTCCGCATCAAAAAATTCCTCAAGGCGCTCCAGCGTCGGCGTTGCGCCGCTCGCGAAAAAAGCGTCTTCGAGAAAACGCCGCATCAGCGCGAGCCGATCGCGAGCATCGTTCGTTGTAAAGGTCGTTGCCATGACTATGGAGATACAATCGGCTGTTTTTTCTTTCATAGTAAGCTTCTTTGCATACAGCGAACACCACTCGATGCCGCATGTCAAATCTCGCACACCCCGCAGGCAGCAGGCGAGCTCAAGCCACAAGCGCCTCGCGAGACACTCGAAGTTGGCTACGACGCGACATCCGATTACTCAATGCGCGGTGAATAGGACGCAATGCCTGTGATGCGCGCAAAACTTCGATCCCGATTATCTGTCCATCGGCATTAAGTTCGGCATTGATATGGGGACCAATCTCCATGAATTCCTCCTCGACGCCCGGAACCATGCCGAGGTATAGCACATCGGCATCGGCATCGTAGTGTACCATTTTTGACTGTAATTTTTTTTTTGATTTCATAGCGCACTTCACAATTTTCTCCACCGACCGGAGAGTATGCGGCTTGAAAGTTGCCGTCGTTTAAGCGGGTGTATCGTCACAAGCCATACGACAGTGTCTTGTTCCTCGTAGATAAGCGCAACGTCTCGACTTCTTCCTGCGAGGGGAACACGTTTGATCGCCACAAAGTGCGCCGTAACGGTATCAACATAACGTCTCCGAGCGGTTGCGTATATGTCTTTAGGCAAGACCGTATCAATTCCACGCAATCGAAGACGCAGCTCAAGGTGACGAGTGTAGAGCACCTGCTTCATAGTATGCTACGCGCACGGCTCTCCTCCGTCAAATCTCGCACACCCCGCCGGCGCAGGCGAGCTCACGCGCCTGCTCGGTTTCGTCCTGCTTCTCGTAGGTAACAATTTTTGCGAAATCCACGTTCTCCCAGCGGCGCGCAAGCTCATCAAACATCTCTTTGCTGATCTCCTCGTAGGGAGCGAGCTGGTAGACATGGTTCTGGCGCGGCAGAAACGAGAGTCCGCCAATAATGTCCCAGTTCTCGTAGAGCCAGTTCGCCACGGCCACCCATTCGTCCTCGCCGATGTAGATCGTGCAAGAGGGGTTATGTTCCGTATAGTTCACTTTGACGAGCTTCCAGTGCTCGAGCTGCTCGAGGGCCGAAAGATCGTCCTTAAAGACTGCGCCGCTCGGGGCTTTCACCGGAAATTCAATCACATAGGTCGTCGCATCGTCCTTACCCTGTCCCACCTCGGGGTAGTAGGGCACCCCTTGGTCACGGAGCATTTTGAAGAGCGAGTCGGTCGCCGAGATCCTCACGCGGCGGATATAGTAGGGAGAGAACCTGGGGTGCATGCCGGAGGAAGCGTCCACGGTCTGCGAGAGCGTGCCTGAAGGCTTCACGCAGGTCACACAGCTCGAGGCGCTCGTGCCGAAGCGTTTTGCATACTGCTGATTGACGCGCACGGCCTCCTTGCGGAGCTTCCGGAGGGTCTCGGCGTTCCGCACCACGGGAGAGTCCCACTGGCCTGTAAGCGAGACGCCGAGCAGCCGCTCCTGCTCGCAGTGCCGCTGCCACTCCTTCGATAGATACGGCAGATTCGTGAGCGTCGCCTGGTAGGTGCCGAGCAGTGAGGCGATCCGCACTTTGCGGAGCAGTGTTTCTTCCGTGTCAGACGGGCGGCACACAACTTCTGATAAATTGCAGAAAGCGCGATTTTGCAGCAAAATTTCTCCACACGGATTGGTCCCCATGTTCTCCGGTACGCCCTTCAGCAGTTTGAGCCGTCGCTCGGGAAGCGTCTTCGCAAGCCCCCCGCGATTAAAGATGCCGCGCTCGCCTGAGTTGCTCTTGAGAAGCGCAATCCATTCATCAAGGAACTCTTCGGTGGTCGGCTTACGGTCGTAGACCGCGGAATTGTTTGCAACGGAGCGCTGCGGCTCCGTGAGATAAAACTGCCCTTTCTTAGCGTCCCGCATGTCCTCGTCATCAAGATCAGAGAGCGAAATCATCGCGCTGCGGCGTACCCCGCCCGCGACGACACAGGTGCCGATTTTGCAGATGACGTCATGCGCGTCGAGGTTCGAGAGTCGCCGGCCCTGTTTGCGGAGGATCTTCTGCCGCGAGAAGTCGAGGAGCTCACGCAGCGGCTGTGGACCGGAGGATTTGCCGCCCATGGTCTTGAGCCGCGCTCCTGCTGGCCTGAGGTGCGAGTAGTCAAAGGCAACGTCCTCACCGGAAAACCACGCCCGCATCCCGAAGGCGAGCGCGTCCGCCCACCCCTCTTTGCTGTCGTGAATGATATATGTCGGGTGTTTTTTGCCGTTCTGGGGCTTGATTTGCGGCAGCTTCTGGATATTCTTGCTCTCGACCGAGAATCCGACTCCGGTGCCGCACATCGAGACGTACATAATCTCGGCGAAATCCTGTATTTTTGAAGGCGCAATGAAAGAACAGTTGTACGCCGCAACGTTCGTCGCGCGTGCCGCTTTGCCCGCAAACTGCAGAAGCCGCATCGAGGGCATGGCTTCCTGTTTAACAATCGCCTCGCGCACCTCGTCGTACTCAACCTGCTTCAGCTTGGTGCCGAGACTCTCCTTCATGAACGCCATGTAGCGGTCCACCGTCTCGACCCACGTCTCGCGGCGGCCCTCCTCGTCTATCCAGCGCGCGTAGGTACGGTAATAGACGAACTCGGCAAGCGGATTGCGGAAGTATTTCTTGCTCTCCGAGACAAGCTCGCGCACGCGCTCCGGCACCGCCCCGCTCGCGGCCCTGATCCGGGCTCTCTCCTGCCGATAGAGTATGTAGGCTTTGGCCGTGCGGATGTAGTCGTTGAGAATAAGCTCTTTTTCAACGCTGTCCTGGATGCCTTCAACCGTCGGGATAAAGGTGGTGTAGCGCCGCGCGATGCGCACGAGGTCGGCGTAGACTTTGTTTGCGACAAGCTCCGCCTCACGCTCCGAGCCCTCGCCGGTCGCGAGCATCGCCCTATGGATCGCGCTCGTGATGTGGGTGAGGTCGAACGGCACGATCGAGCCGTCGCGCTTTTGCACTTTGCGAACAAAATCGACCATTTTTGCGGCAATTTTTGCCGCCTGTGCTGATCTTTCTGCAACTTTTACCATAAAAATAGAAAAATGAAGCGAAAAATAATAATCCTACTATAAGTATACGCTCACGGCGAACCGCGTACCTGTGGATAAACAAAAACTCTCAAAAAATTTCGCACAGCCAAACAAAAACAAAACCGCTGTCAACGAGTGACAGCGATTCATCCTTACAAACGCTTGGTAATTTTTGTATCAACATAGGGTGGTCGAGAAACAGGCTCAAAACCATAGGAACGCAAAGCGTAAAATGCAAAGCGAAAATAAACAACGCAAAACCTAAAACAGGACGACGACGGAAATTTTGAATTTTGCACTAGACTTCTTCGGAAATTCCTTTCGTGGCGAGATTTTTGATTTTTGAGCGAGACAAGGAAAGCGAACA